>JACCDR010767695.1_pt1 | contig 17553 bp, 24 predicted proteins | sample 7446431 | NCBI WGS metagenome assembly JACCDR01 (sample SAMN15323443, study PRJNA562643) | freshwater metagenome | isolation source: river surface water | place: USA:Blue River Watershed | collected 2017-08-17
CAGGTGGAGCAGTACGGCAAGGAGCTGATCGGCGAGGTGCTGGCCGGGAAGACCAGCGTCAGCACCACCACCGAGGCCGAGCTGCCGTCGGAGACCACGGACGACACGACCACCACCACGACCGAGGCGGAGATCGCCCGGAAGAAGCTCGGCGAGACGGCCGAGATCTTCGCCCTCGACAACTCATTCACCGGCACCATCACCGTGCAGTCCGTGACCACCAGGAAGAAGACCACCAGCGAGTTCGGGGAGAAGCCGCAGCACGGCCGGTACGTCGAGATCACCGTCACCGCCACCGGCAAGACGGGGTCGTTCTCGGTGAACCCGATGGACTTCTACCTCACCGACCCGGACGGCACGCGGTACGAGTACGGCGAGGGCAACAGCATCATGGAGCCCACGAACAACCGGCTGGACCACGTCGACCTGAAGCCCGGCGAGAAGGTGAAGGGCCGGTTGCTGTTCGACGCCAGCCCGAAGGCCACCGTGCTCGGCTACGCCCCGTCGTTCGGCGGCGAGACGATCGGCACCTGGAGCCTGACGAAGTAGCCACCGAGAACGGGGAGCGCACCATGAAGAAGACGTACCAGCTGGTCGACGTGCACAACGGCACCACGGTGTTCGTGACGCGCGAGGACGAGCCGGCCGCCGGCGATGTGCTGCAGCAGACGCCCTGGGGCCGGGTCACGGTCGAGCGCATCACGGCGGCCACCGGTTCGACGTACGAGGCGGACCTGGTGGTCAGCCGCGGCTGAGCGGCAAACGCAGAAGCAGCCCCCCGCCGAAGCGGGGGGCTGCTGCATGTGGGGAGGGCCCTCTCCCCTGGAGCGCCAGGGATGCGCCCGTTCAGGGTACGGCGGACCTCCGACAGTTCGCCGTCAGCGCGGCGTTGCGGAGTCGGTGAGCAGGAACAGGCAGGCCATGGCGACGCTGAACAGGAGCAGGTGCACCCGGCCTTCCAGCGCCCACGCCTTGAACGCTGGCCAGGACATCAGGCGTCCGGCCGGCCGATCGCGAACGGACGTGCGGACTGCACCCGGTTCGGCACCGCCGCCGAGGTGGCCCAGGCCAGCAGCGCGCCGACCACGAGCATCCCCTCGGCGATCGAGATCGAGTTGTCGGTCACGGCCGCGGTGAGGACCTGCGCGAGCGCCATCACCAGGGACAGGCCGGCCTTCACCACCGGGTTGCCCGGCAGCACCACGGCCAGCGCCTGCACGACCGCCACGACGACGGCCACGATGGTGGCGCCGTCGATCGCCCGGCCGTCCTGCACCCGGTCCGAGATCAGGGCCCAGCCGGCCAGGATCACGTACGCGACCTGCGGGATGAACTTCCGGTACTCGTCGAGCACCTTCTCCATCACGTCCTCCATGGACATGAGTAGGCACCCGACCGGGGCCCCGGCCGGGTGGACTTGAGGACGCCCCAACGGTTGGGGCCGAAACTTGGGATTGGGCGGGCCAGCTGCAAGTCCCGTTGGGGTGAGGGCCTTGCTACTCGCCGCCGTCCCGCTCGACCGGCGGCCGCCGGTTCGCGGCCTGCTCGCGGTCGTGCTGCACGTCCTGCGCCGCCGTCCGCCGCCGGTGCCACGGCCAGCTCAGGTGCCACCGCAGCCCCACCTGGATGGCCAGCCGCTGCGTCATCGCCGCCGGCACCAGCAGGAAGACCGCCAACCGCAGCGCGGCGTACCAGGGGGTGTCCAGCGACGCGCCGGCGATGATGCGGACCGCAGCCAGGACGAACGTTCCGGCAAGCGAGACCATGTAGATCATGAGGTGCGTGCCCCAGAGGTTGGTCCACCACCGCGGCTTCACTCCGGCGTGTACCACCACCGACGCCACGCCGATCGCCGCGCAGTAGACCACCAGGGCGTCCCCCGCCTGCTGGAGGAACGTCACGAGCCACCTCCCATGCCCCGGCGCATCCGCTCCGAGAACCCGTTGAGCCGGGACTCGCGGCGGGCCCACTGCTCCAGCTCGTCGACCTCCGGCTGCTGACGCTCCAGCCGCCGCAACTCGGCAGCTGCCCGCTCGGCGGACGCCTTGGCTTCCTCGGACACGTCGCTGCCCCCCTGGTACCGCCAGGGCCACCTCACGACTGCCGTCCGACCGGTTCCTCGGGGGGTTCGACCCGATCAGCCAGTGCCGGCGGGATCGACTCGGCGATCCGCCGGGTGACCTTCACGCCGGGCAGCAACTGATCCGTCTGCCCCAGCGCCCGCAGCGCAGCCTGCTCCCAGCGCACCCGGGCCTCTCGTTCCGCCAACACCTGGTCCTTGAGGTCATCGACCTCGCGGCGGTGCGTGCGACCGGGAACCAGCTGGCCGGTCAGGATCAGAAGCACGACCAGGGCGAGCAGGCCACCAGCGGACAGGCCAGGCCACTTCGCGGGAAGGTCGCTGAGGACGCTGGCGGTCGGCCAGACGCTCAGCACTGCGCTCAGGACGCCAGGCGCTGGGCCAGGACGTCCGCGGTGGTCTGCGCCAGCCCGTCCGGCATGGCCGCGACGATCGCCTGCGCCAGCTCGGCCTCGTCCACGTCCGGCTGCTGGAGCAGCGGGGCCAGCGCGCCAGCCAGGGCGGTGACGTCGACCGCCGGCGGGATCCCGGCCACCGCGCCGGCAAGGGCGTCCAGCCGCTCACCGACGTAGCCCTTCAGGTCGGCCACGGCGGCGGTGGAGTCCAGCCGGGCCCGAGCGCCGACCACGATCCCGTCGGCGTAGGAGGCGTTCGCCAACTGCGGGTCGGCACCGAGCCGGCCGCGCTTCTCGGTCAGCACGGCCAGCACACCGGCCCGGATCGCCTTCTCCAGCCAGTCCCGGTCCTGCTCGTCGAGGGTCGTCACGATGTCTCCCGTCGTGGTGAACGTGCCGGCCCGGACGTGGGCTCGGAGCTTGTCGCCGGGGCACTCGGTGCCGTCCGGGCGGATGTCGCTGTGGCACACGACCTTGGTGGCCTTCGGGTACCGCGCGAGCCACACCTTCGACCGGAAGTCCCGGACGGCCTGAAGCAGCGCGGGGGACGGGGTGTCCCTCGACCCGATCAGGCAGGTGATCGCGCCGAACCGCTCATTGACCGTGGCGCTGCCGTTGGCCGCCGAGCGCCGCAGCGCGCCGCGCAGAGTCCACACGCGGCCGGCCTGGTCGATGGCGTACTGGTACGCGATGTCGGACCAGCCGCGGCCGGACGGCTCGGGGTTGGTGTGGTACTTCAGCTCGCCGTTGAGGATGGCGACGCTGTTCGCGGCGCTGAGGGACCCGCTACCCCCCGGCCAGTGGACGGCGAACCCCTCCACCTCGGCCGGGTCGAGCATGGCGGCGCCGTCCGGGAAGGGGTCGTCCGTCCAGGACGAGCGAGACATGAACTCCGTCACGGCGACCTCTCTCAGCTCGGCGGCGGAATCGGGTCGTACGTCTGGTGGCGGATCAGCTCGAGGCCGGCGGCGAAGTCGCTGAGGGTGAGGGCCTGCCCGTTGGCCTTCTTGACGCCGAACTCCGTCAGCACCCCGATGACGAGACCGACCATGGCGAGCTGGGCGACGGTGAGGGCTCGCAGCGTCGGGTCGATCGAGTGCTGCAGGTTGACGCCGGTGCCGGTGTGCAGGCCGATCTCCTGCATCGCGGGGAGCATCGCCTGGACGGTCGCGTTGTTGTCGTACGCCATCGGATTCCCTTCCCTTCTCTCAGAACGGGAGCACGACGATCGTGCGGTCGTCGAAGGAAGCGGTGCCGCTACTGGCCTTGTACTGCATCGTGAACGTGTTCGACCCAGCCGTGAGGCCGGCGAGCCAGTCGACGATCCCGTGGCGCCCGCGGGAGTCCGCAGTGAATGGCGTGAACCGGATCGCCGACGGGTCCGAGGCTGCGATGGAGGATGCGCCGGACACTGCGTAGGAGCAGGCGGTCTCGGCGTTGCCGGTGCCGTTGCCGATCACCGTGCTGATCGCGACGACGGCGCGGACACCGGTCGTGACCGTCACGGCAGGGCCAGAACCAGCCGCGCCGGTGAGGGACGAGGTGAACGACGTGCTGGTCGTGGTCCCGGTCGACGGGTCGGACGCACCGGACGGCATCCGGGCGGCGAGCGTGTTCGCGCCCGTGGCGACGAAGTACTGCCCTGCGGCGGTGGCCAGCGCCGCGGCGGTGGCATTCAGGTTGTCCCGAACGCTGGCGTTCCACTGGGCCGCGGTGAGCGCGGCGTTCGCAACCGCTGTGAGCGGCGTGGACCACGCCATCAGGTACCTCCCAGTGCGGCTCGGCCGCTGACGATCCGGTCATCCGTCACCACCAGCGCCGGCGGCCGCCGGTCGCCGGGCTGCAGCTGGTCCAAGCTGGACGGGAGGATCCCGTGCAGCAGGTTCTCGTTGAGCAGGTCCATGACCGACTCCCCCGGCTCCCAGTTGCGGGTTTTCTCGTCCGGACGCTGCGCCAGCACCAGCACGATGTCGTCGAGGTTCGCCGGCCACACGACATCGCCCCCAGCGCCGCAGTCCCAGCACCGTGTCAGCGGAGTGCCGGGCGGCAGCATCAGTGCGCTGGTGCAGTGCGGGGACGGGCAGTCGACGACGGGCCGTCCCCAGTTGATCCGGGCGAACGTGACCCCGGGGACCGCGATGTCGGTGCCCGCTTGGCCGGTCACCTAGCGAACTGCCCTTCGTCGAAGCGGTGGCCGGCGCCGCCGTCGAGAATGAAGATCGTGTCGGGGTCGTCCATGCCGGTCCCGAAGATGCCGTCGTTGAATCCGGACCCAGAGACGTCGAACGCGAAGACGTTGCCGGTCTGTGCCGCAGGCGCCTGCTCCAGCCCGAAGGTGGTGGTGTGCCAGCGACCACCCTGCGAGGCCTCGATCTCGTGGGCGATCTGCTCGACGTAGAAGTCGGTGTTGATGCCAGTGCGGGCGTCGACCACCGTGACCCGGTCGGACAGCTGCCGGGCCAGGCACTGCACGAGCCGGGACGGGTGACCGTGGCCCTTCATCGTCAGGGTGAGGATCGGCAGCCGCTGGGCGCGCTGCTGCACGGCGAGGTCGATGATCGCCTGCGCGTCGTACCGGTTGGCCCACACTGGGCGCAGCTCGTCCGGCAGGCCGCGGGACCCGTACTCGGTGATCGAGTCGGGGTCGCGGGCGGTGACCTTCCTGGCGCGGACCACGCTGATCGGGTACGCCCGCAACTGCAGGCCGGTGAGGATGGCCCCGCCGGAGTCGGCGGTGATGGTGATGGTGGTCGATTGCCCGTTGTCCCGGGACAGGGCGACGGAAGCGACCGCGCCGGAGATCACGGTGTAGTCGACGCCGGCTGCCGGTACGACGGCGCCGGTGAACGGGTCGTTGCCCTGCACGTGCAGGTCGACCGCCGCGGACGCCGACAGGGCGAGGATGTCGTCGGAGGACCATACGGTGTCCAACTCGCCGGCCTGCTGCCGCTCCTCGACGAGCAGCTCCACGTCGTTGATGACGTCGCGCCACCCGGCGGTGTAGCTGACCGGCTCAGAGAACCGCGGCTCGACCCCGGCGGAGCGGAACGTGGCCTGCGAGGTCAGGGACGCCGGGTAGAGCAGGCGGTGGTGGCGGTCCCGGAAAACGAAATCGCCGGTACCGGGGTCGACGTACACCAGGGCCGGGGAGCCCTCCGACGCGACGAGCTGCTTCAGCGCGTTGAGGGCGTCGGTGCCCTCCAGCCACCAGTACGGCATGTAGGTGGCGCCCGGGTCGATGTCCCGACCGCCGGTCCAGTTCGCGGCATCCAGCACGGCGTGGACGGCCTCGCCGGTGCGGATGCCCCGGTACAGCGCGCTGGACACCGCGACGCCCTGTAGGCGCGCCAGGGCGTCGCTGACGGCGAAGCGGACGAGCTGCTCGGACGTCCCGGGCTGGATGGTGAAGTCCTCGATCCAGCCCCGGGCGATGCCGTAGGTCGTCGAGGCGTAGGTGGCCTCGATCTTCAGCTCGCGGCCGGGCTTCAGGTTCGACCCGATCGGGCTGGAGCCGTTGTCGGGGTAGTAGTCGCGGGACCGGTTGTTCAGGGTGACGTTCGCGACGCCCGCCGCCGGCGGGGAGTAGGCCCGGGCCTGGTCGCGGCCGTAGGAGGCGGTGGCCTGCTCGATCGTGCGGGACGTCACCGTCTCGTTGGAGTCCGAGAAGTCGCCGTCGGCGTTCCAGTCGATCCCGACGGTGTAGGTGGCGTAGACCATCAGGCGGCCCGTGGGAGCCGGCCGTGCGCCCGGGCCCGGTCCAGCGCGCGGACCACCAGCGTCTCCACGGCATGCTCGGAACCGGCCACGACGCCGCTGATCTGCACGGTGATGCTCGTCGCGCCGCGTCCGGGCAGGGCCGAGCCGTCGCCGTGCCGCAGCGCAGCCCGGGTCCGCTCGGTGCTGAACACCGTGCCGCTACGGCCCGGCACCACCAGTTCCGGGCCGCGCTCACCGACCAGGTACGGCCGGCCGGCCGAGACCGGACCGCCGCCGGCCCGAGCCTGGATCTTGAGGTTGCCCGATGCCCTGCTGGCGCCGACGACAGTGGAGACGTCGCCAACCGCCCGGAAGGTCGCCGTCACGGAGACGTTGCGATCCTTGATGCCGCTCAGGGATTCGTTCACGTCGGCGGCGAACCGCTCGAACGAGGACCGGGCCGAGTGCAGCTTGTCGCCAATACCGGGGAGCCACCCGAAGGCCACGTCGGCACCGACGACGAGCGACTGCAGGTAGCCGACAATCAGACGGGTCGCGATACGGAACGCGGGCAGCAGAACCGCGTTGATCGCGGACGCCATGCTGGTCAGTTGGGCCGTGACGAACCCCAGCTGGATGTTCCCCAGAAACGCGAACGCCGGGATGACCAGGTTGTTTAGAACGGCACCCAGGGCGCCGAGCTGCCCTTGAGCCTTGGCTCCCATGTCGCTGTTCCTGGCAAGCGCGGCGGACGCCTTCTCGGCGGCGTCCGCCAGGGCGGGGCTCATGTAGTCGGCGGCCCGCTGCAGCGACGGATTGAGTTTGTCGTTTATCCAGCTGTACAGGTCGGAGGCGGCGTCCTTGACGCCGTCGATGGCCGGCCGGAGAGAGCCGCATGCGGATGTGGCCTGGTCGAACCAGTCGCTCGTCGCCTGGATGGCTGTGCTGACTTCTGTCCAGTGCGTCTGCAGCAGGGTCAGCCCGCCGCCGAGGGCGAGCATCCATCCCCCGGTCGCGACACCGACCACGATCGCGACAGCCGCGACAGCGTCCCGGACTCGGTTGATCGTGTCCGCATTGGCCTGCCACCAGGCCATGCCCTGCTGCAGGGCCTCGTAGGCCGCCGAGAGGGCGCCTGGGATCCGGCCCACGGCCGCTATGAACCCGTCCACCTTGGTCCAAGCGGCCTGAATGTCTTGGGTGGAGATGCCGTCGAGGAACTCCTTCGCAGCTGCCGCCGCCCGGTGCAGGCCGTCGGAGATCCTGGATATGCCCTCGCTTCCGCCGCGCCGCACGAGTTCGCCGAAGCTGATCGCCAAGGCCGTGATATCCGGCGCGAGCTGCTTCACCGCTTTACTCGTGGCCTCAGTGACGGTCCGGATCGTCTCCTGGCCGCGGGCCGAGTTCACCCATTTCCCGACTCCGACGACGACCCGGTTCTGGGCGGTCGCGATGTCCTTCATCGCCGAGTGGATCGCCGGGAAGTTGACCTTGACGAACTGCCGGGCCAGACGGGGCAGCCCCTTCGTGGCCAGCGAGTCAACCTTGCTCTGCCCGTCAGCGAACGCCTTCGGGATCGGGCCGAACGCCTTCGCGACCGCTGGCCCAGTGCTGGCAACGGTCCTCTTCACCAGTTGCGCCGCACCTGCCACCGCGGCCAGCGACGCCGCCGCTGGCGCCATCCCGGTCGCGAGCTTCACCCCGGCGGCCGCCATGGCCGCCACCCCGGCGGCCGCCGGAGGTGCAGCCGAGGCCAGGGTCCCCCCGGCGAGCCCCAGCGCGACCACCGGCTTGATCGCCGACGCCACCCCCAGGCCCATGGACCTGGCGGAGTTGCCGATGCTCGCGAGGGACCTGGCGCCGTTGCGGTTGAACCCGTCGAGCTTCCTCGACGCCTCCGCGGCGTCCTCGCCGACCTCCTTGATGACCCGGGAGCCCTTGCGCTTCTCCAGGATGTCGAAGACGAGCTTGGAGTCGGCCACGGCACCCCCTGGGCGTCGGCCGGCCGCTGGCCGGGGGGTCAGGTGGGTCGGCGCTTCAGGACGCGCTCGTAGGTCGCCAGAAGGTCCCAGTCGTAGCCGGCGAGGACGTCGAACGGGATGCCGGTGGCGGCACTCAGCTCGACGATGTATCCGGTGGCGGAGTCGGCTGGGTAGGGTCCACGACCTCCGGGACGAGCGTCTCCACGTCGGCGATCGCGTCCAGCCAGACCTCGAACTCGGCCGTCTCCTTCAGCGCGGATCGGAGGCTGGCCCAGGCCAGGTAGAACGAGATCTCCACCTCGGAGGTCTTCTCCAGCCCAGGGAACCGCCGCTCCGTGTCGACCTGCGCCCGCGGCGTGGCGAGCACCTCGACGCTGCGGCCGTCGCGGTAGAGCACATTGAACTTCAGGGCAGCCACGGGGCTCCTCTCAGCCTGCGCTGGCGATGTCCGCGGCGACCTGGTCGAGCACCTTCACCAGCTCCTCCCGCACCAGGGGGGCGCCGGCGGCCATCGGTCCGGTGAACCATCCGGCCTTGACGACCTGCACCACCGAGGGCTGATGCCCGAAGGTGGGGTGCTTGACCCGGCCGCGGTTGATCGCGGCCGGGTCGTCCACCGCGTTGGGCTTGGCGACCAGGCTGATGCCCGACGACAGCCGCCGGGTGGAGATGGTGGTGCGGGCCACCCGCTTGGCGAGGCCTCCGCGCTGCGGCAGGCGCTTCCGGGCGCTGTCCTTGGCGTCGACCTTCAGCGGCTTCACGGCCCGGTTGAGCCCGGCATAGAACCGCTTCTTCAGCTCCTTGTCGTCCATCGCCCGCACGGCGCGGCTGACGGCTTGGAGCTTGGCCGAGCCAGTTGCGTGGACCTCGGCCAGCGCCACCGGTCAGCCGACCTTGGCGATGGTGCTCGCTGCGGACCAGTTGCAGGAGCCCTCGATTGCGCCGTCGACCGCGGACTCCACGGAGAAGTCGGGGAAGGCGGTACCCCACCAGTACTGCGCCGGGGCGTTGACGATGTCCGGGTAGATGTACATCTTGCGGGCGATGCCGTCGACCGCGGCGGTGTAGGTCTGCACCGAGCCGTCGTCGTACCAGAAGTCGAAGCTGCCGGAGGCGTCCGGCAGCCCGGCTGCGTAGACCTTGTTCGAGTCACCGAACGCGGTGACGTCGACCTTGTCGGAGGCAGCCTGCAGCGACCATCCCTTGATGTAGGCGACCGGCTCCGCGGTGCCGCCGGAGGCGAGGTTCATGTAGACGCGGCCGTTCCGGCCGTGACGACGGGCCACGGTGGTCCCTCCTGCTCGGGGGTTACTGACCGAGCAGCTGGAGCAGCTGCCGGGCGTTGTTGGTGAAGGTCCGGTCCTCGACTGCCGCTCGGGCGGCCCGGGCCATGTCCTCCCGCTGGGAGTCGTGGCCGGCCCACCAGCGGATCAAGTCGGCCGCCTCCTGTGGGGAGTCGAACGTCGGCAGCATCGGCCAGACGTCGTCACCCTCCTGGCGGGGGTCGCGGACGAAGAACATCCCGCAAGCGGCCATCTCGACCTCGCGGGGCCCGATCGCCACCCCGTTCGGGCAGTCCTCGTACGAGGCCTCGCGACGGTAGAGGTTCAGCCCGACCTTCGCCGACCGGTACAGGTCCGGGGCGTCGGCGTTGTCCAGGCACTCGTCGATCGGGTGGGTGACCAGCTTCCGCAATTGGTGGTCCGCTGGTAGGCGCATCCAGTTCCCGGCCAGGCGAACCTGCAGCCGGTCGAGGCCGGCGGACATGGCCTGCTCGAACCACCCGACCCGCGACGGGTATCCGGTGCCGACGAACGCTAAGTCCCCGGCGAGCTCGGCCCGGCCGGGCCCGGGGTGGTGCAGGGCCGGCCGGTAGGCGTGCGGGGCGTAGACGGAGGGGCCGGCGTCGGCGAACCGCTTGAGGTTCACCGGATCGTTGACCAGGTTCAGGTCGACGTAGGGAGCGAGTCGCAGCTGCCGGTCGTCCTCGTACGGGGACTCGGTGTGCAGCAGCACCACCCGCGTGCCGAGCCGGCGGGCCTGCTGCAGGACGTTGGCGTCGGCCCAGAACCCCGAGACGACGAACAGCACCTCGGGCCGCTGCTTGAAGATCGCGGCTGCGATCCGGTCGGTGGCGAACTGCCCGATCTGCTCGTTGTCCAGCGCCCGCTGGAAGCCCCGGCCGTCCTCCCGGTCGACGTGCACCGAGGTGTAGAAGGTCAGGACGTCGCCGAGCGGGAAGTCGAGGACCTGCTGGCCGAGCTCGCGCAGGGCCTCAGTCCAGCCGACGTAGCAGTCCCAGACGGAGAAAGCTGGACCGGGGGCGACCGCGAGCCACCGCACTACAGCACCTCCACGACGATCTCGGCGGAGAGGTACTGGACTCCGGTGCCGGGCGGGTACTCGACCAGGTTGTCGGCCTCCACCACGGTGACCCGGGCGTCGTCGCACACCCCGCCCAGGGATGCGTCGGCGTCCACAGCGGCCCTGATCGAGCGGGCGCCGAAGCGGTCGGTCAGCTCGTCCAGCTCGCCCTGGGCCCTGCCGGGGGTGGACTCCCACGGCACCATTACCCGGACCGACAGGGTAATCGTGTCCGCGCCCGCGGAGGTGTCGGGGTCGGTCTGCCGGCGGGTGACGACGGCGGATGTGCCGTTGAGCGTGCCCGGCCAGGAGGCGTGCGCGCGGAGCCCGGTGATGCCGGCCAGCTGGTCCGCGAGCGCCTGCCGCAGCGCGGCGAGGGTGGCCACCTACGCCACGCCCGCCGGCAATAGCCGGTACGGCTGCGCGAGGCGCGCGACGAGCGGGTTCTCCCGCAGTCGCACAACCCCAAGGTCCCCGAAGCCGACAACTCCGAGGGCGGCGTCCTTGGCCTTGAACAGTTCCGCAGCGAGCACGAGCGCTGCCATCCGGATCGGCTGCGGCACCGCTGGCCAGCCCCAGGTCCCCGTGACCTGGATTCGGTCCGTCCGGCCGTACCCCGTCGGCAGAGGGAACCGGAGCGACCCCACGGCCTTGAGCCCTGTGTAGGGCCGCCGCTCCGGCCCTGCGGCCGGGTTGAGCGGCATCAGCTGGTAGTTGCCGGACGTCCAGGTCGTCGACCACGACCCGGCGCCGGAGGAGTCCTCAGCGAGCGCGCTCAGGGTGACCAGGTCATTCCAGGGCCCGAAGTCGAGGTCACTGTCGCTGGTGGGCTCGAAGACGCGCACCGTGCCGGAGGCGGTGCGGTGGAACGTGCGCTGACAGTGCTGCTCGAGTGCTCTCGACGCGGCGAAGCATGCCGCGTGGAGCTCGTAGTCGTCAGCGGTGTCGCTCTGGGCGATCCCCACGCGGTTCTTCAGGGCGCTGATGGTGGCGTAGAGCTTCCCCAGCGAGCCGTCCCAGACGGTCCAGGTGCCGGCCTGGACATCGGTGGCCGCCCCCGTGCCCTCCCACACATAGGCCCACTCGCCGGCCTCGCTGCAGGTGATGTCGTAGCTGTAGGTGCCGGTCGTGGAGTTGGTGAAGCCGCTGGTGTAGGTCGTGGGCACCCCCGAAGGGGTGGTGACGGTGAGGGAGACCGTGGATGGCGCCGTAGGGACGCCGTCCACCGAGAAGGTGTTCGTGAGCGTGGCGAGTTCGTCGGTCGAGGCGTAGAAGACCTGCGGCACGTGACCTCCTCTCAGCTGACTGACGCCAGGGACGTGCGGCGCGCGGTAACGGCGTCCGTGGACTCGCCCGGTCGGACCGGACCGGACACGAACGGCTGCAGGGCCGCGCCGGAGCCGAGAGCGGCCTCTGCTGCCACGAGAACGGCGATGGTGGCGTCCAGGGCGGCCCCGGTGCCGGTAGCCGCTTCCGCGGCCGCCAGGATCACGGCGAGTGCGTCCTGCGCGGCCCCGGTGCCGGTGGCGACCTCAGCCGGGGCGGTGGTGGCGCCGGGAATCTGTACGACCGCGTTGTCCGCCGAACCAGTGCCGGATGCCGCTTCGGCAGCGGCGCCAAGGGCTACCGGGGTGTCGTTCGCCGTTCCCGTCCCGGCGGCGCCCGTGGCGGCCGCGGTGATGGCGACGGTGGCGGCGTGCGCGGTACCGGTGCCGGGGGCGGGCTCGGCGGTGGCGGTCGAGGTTCCGCCGGTGGCCACGGTGGCGTCGTAGGCGGTGCCGGTGCCCTCGATCGCGGCCAGCGCACTCAGCTCGAGGCTGATCGAGTCGCCGGTGCTGTCCCACAGTGCCGCGCCGGTGCCGGTGGCGGACTCGGCGCCGGCGGTGACCGCTACGGAGGCGTTGTCTGCCGCCCCGCTGCCGGAGGCATTCTCCGCCGGTGCGGTGGTCCCGGCTGGGGCGGCGGCCAGGAACAACGGCTCGATGCCGTACCAGTCGTCGCTGTTGGTGTTCGGGTAGGCGACGGTCCCGCCGTACACGTACCGGCCGGGCCCGTAGGAGCCGCCCAGGCCGGCGAAGACGTGCCCGTTCGGGGCTGTGTAGTCGGCCGTCCATCGGTCGGTGGTGTAGGAGTACTTGCCCTCGGGGTGGAACACGGCCGCCACGTAGATCGTGGCCGTGTCCACCGACGCAGGGGTGGTGAACAGCACGTCGTAGACGCCGCTGCCGGGGTCGGTCGGGCCGGTGCCGGTGGCCAGCTCGGTGCCGGCGTTGTTGTAGAGCTTGACCGTCCATGCGCCGGTCTCGGCGATGCCGGTGTGCACCCGGACGCCGGCCACCGTGCCGTCCACCAGCACGCTGAATGCCTGGCCCAGGGTGAGGGTGGCGTCGTCCTCGGAGCCGGTCAGGGTCGGCGGGGTGCCGTCGAACAGCGTCTCGTAGCCGCCGGTGCTGACCGTGGCCTGCCCGGCCGTGCCGGTGCCGGTGGCGACCTCCGCCGACGCCTTGATGGCGACGGTGGCGTCGTGCGCGGTACCGGTGCCGGCGGCGGCTTGCGCCGCGGCGGCGGTGCCTTGCCCGGCGGTGGCGCTGTTCGCTGCCCCGCTGCCGGTGGCCACTTCCGCAGCTGCGGCGACGGCCACGGTGGCGTCGTAGGCGGTGCCGGTCCCGCCGGCGGACTCCGCCGGCGCGGTGGTGTTCGAGGGGCTGGACGCGGCGAACAGGGGCTCGACGCCGTACCAGTGCGGGGCGGTGATGTTCGGGTAGGCCGCGGTCCCGCCGTAGGCGTACCGGCCCGGGCCGTAGGACCCGGCGAACCCGGCGAACAGGTTGCCGCTGGCCGAGGTGAAGTCGGCCGCGTACTGGTTCAGCGTGTAGCTGTACCGGCCTTCGGGGTGGAAGACGGAGGCGGTGTAGATCTCCGCCTCGTCGCCGTCCACCGGGGCCGAGAAGAGCACGTCGTAGTCCCCAGATCCGGGGTTGCTCGGCCCGGTCCCGGACGCGATTAGCGAGCCGGCGGTGTCGTGCAGCTGCACCGTCCACGCGCCGGTCTCCGTGGTGGCGGTGTGCACCCGGACACCGACGATCTGGCCCGGGGCCAGGACGGAGAACGCGATCCCGACGGTGAGCGGGCTGTCGTCGTCGCTGCCGCCGATCGTCGGCAGGGTGCCGCCGGTGTACAGCGTGTCGTAGCTGACCGACCCGGTGCTGACCGTCGCGTCGTACGCCGTCCCCGTGCCGGTCGCAGCGCTGGCGACAGCGGTGACACCCGCGGGCGCGTCAGGCGCCGTCCCGGTGCCGGCGGGGCCGCCGGCGGCCGTCGCGACCGCTGCGCCGGCGTCGTAGGCCGTGCCGGTCCCGGCCGGCCCCTCCGCGGGGGCGGTGGTGCCGGTGGCCGGCTTCAGCTCGGCGTAGACGTAGTTCCAGGCGCTGCTGGTGGGCGCGGTGAGGCCGAGGGCGATCGAGGCCCCGGAGGTGGTGGGGGTGGTCTGCGTCAGGGTGGCGCAGTTGATCGAACTGGCCACCGACGCCGAGTCGGCCACGGTGGTGCCGGCGGCCGCGGTGAACGTGGTGCTGTTGACGTCCCAGTCGGAGACCGCGGCGACGCCGATGCTGTTGGCGACGGTCGAGGTGTAGGAGAGGGCGTCCAGGGCGCCGGTGGTGTCGGTGCCCTCGCTGTTCGCGCCGATCGGCGAGGCGGTGTCGACGCCGGTGAAGACGAGCACCTTCAGCCGGGCGTGCCGGTTGCCCGAGCTGGCGTTGTTCGTGATCGTGACGGTCATCGACCCCGGGGTGCTGCCGACGACGTGGTACCACATCGCGGCCTGGCCGTCCTTGGACCCGTCGGCGTAGTTCCGCACGCCGAGGGAGGTGAAGGTCAGCCCGGCGCTGTTGGCGATCGACGGAGCCGTCGGGGACACCGCGGAGGCCGAGTTGCCGGCCCACGACACGACGATGACCGACCCGGCCGGCGGGGAGAAGCTGCCGGACACCACGGTGGCGGTGGCGCCGTTGGTCTGCGAGACGCCGGTCGGGGTGGAGCCGTCGAGCGCGATCGCCACCGCGGGCCTCCCGCCAGGTCAGCCGGTGTAGTCGGTGGCGTGGCCGTACGAGCTGTCGGTGTCGCTCGGCCACCAGTACTGCCCGTGCTTGCTCGGCGTCCCCCACTTCGCGCCGGGATAGTTCGAGCTGGCCTCACCGGAGTCGATCCACCACTTGTTCCGGCGCCACGTCGAGCCGGACCCGGAGTCGGAGACGGCCCAGGACCGCAGCGGCTTCCCGGTACCGACCGACCGGCCGATCCGGGTGGCGAACCAGTTGTCGGTGAACGTGACCCGCGCCGAGGTGCCGGACGCCGACAGGGACACCGTCTCCTGGTCGCCGCCGATGAGATTTCCCACGACCTGGCAATCGTCGTACGCGCCGGCGCCCTGCCACGCAATGACGTTGGTGTTACCCCAGATTTCCGCGCGGTTCCGCAGGAATTGCGCGCCGTAGTAGTTCCCGTCATTCACGAGCCACACGTCATTGTGGTACTGGTTCGCGGAGGAGTTCACCACGAACGGGTCGCCGCCGTGGTGGAACCAGGAGTCCTGCACGACGTGCGGGTTCGCCACGGTGCTGCCTGCGAGCTGCAGGGCGTTGCCGAAGCCCCAGAAGTCGCAGTTGCTGATCGTGAGCCTCCCGATGTGCGAGTTGTAGCCGCCGTCACCGACCATCGCGTACTGGTAGGACTTCCCGTACTCGACGTAGGTCGACGTGTTCCCGGAGACCTCTTCGCCGGTCAATTCTGTCGGGTAGTTCGACGTCCACGGCTGGAATGTGCAGTAGTTGAAGGTGACGTTGCTGCCGAACAGCAGGCACAGCACTGCGGTGGCGTCGCCCTGGTTCGAGACGTTCGCCGAGAACTGAAACCGGCAGCCGTTGAAGGTGACGTTGCTCGCGGAGACGCTGCTGGTGCCGACCGCCCACCCGCCGCGGAAGTCGACGAAGTTCACCGTCTCCCCGGTCACCGAGTGCCCGGTGCCGGCCGTGTCCACGCCGCCGATGAAGCTGCCCGGCCAGGACGGGTGGTTCAGGTACCCGGTGGTGGACTGGCCGGGGAAGGTCGGCGAGCCGTTGGAGATGGTCGCGTCGTTCGCGGTGCCGGTGCCAGTGCTGTATCCGGCCGGCACGAGCAGCCGGGCCGCGGCGTCGTGGGCGAGCCCTGAGCTAGCGGTCGCTTCCGCGGTCGCCGCGGTGCTGCCAGCGCCGAAGGTCGCCCGGTTCGTGACGATGATCGGGGACACGGGCCCCCCTCCATCACCGCTCCAGGTAGGCCACCGCCGCCCGGAACCTCCGGGTCATCACCTGTCGATGGACGGTTCCGGGTCATCACCGAAGTGGTACCGGTGTCAGCAGGTCAGATGCTGAATCGAAACAACCCATTGCTGTGCCATTGGACGGTGAACGTTCCTGAAGTGACCGACTGAGCGCCCCCGAAGTAGATGAAGCACGCGCCCTGGTCCGCGACCGGAGTCGTCAGGGTGTCGTCGTAGACGAGGCAGCCGTAGACGTTGGCGAGGGTGGCCGAGCTGCCGCTGGCCGTGTCGGCGGCGTCGAAGAAGACGACGGCGGAGGTGGAGGAGTTCAGCGACTGCGACGCCAGGGCCACCCCGCCGGCGGCCCACTGTCCGGACGAGGACACCTCGTTGCCGGAGATCGCCCACTGTCCCGCGTTGTAGGCGGAGTTCGCCGAGGTAACGTTCTGGTCGGGCGTGATGTCGTTGTCGTACAGGGCCACCTTGAAGGAGTCAGCGTCGAAGTCCATCGCGCAGACGTTGCCCAGGACGTCGGCCAGCATCGGCCGGAAGATCTTGCTGTTCGACCAGGCCATCTCAGTTCTCCGTCTTCACCGTGGCGTTGTTCGCGGCGCCCTCGGCGTTCGCCGAGGCCTTGCCGTTGCGCAGGGGGGCGGCCGCCTTCGCCGCGGCGTCGGCCTCGGCCCGGGCCTCCTTGGCCTCGGCCTTGGCCGTGGCGACCGCGTCGCGGGCGCCCTTGAGGTCTTCCTCGGCCCGGGCCCGCTTGGCCTCGGCCGCCTTCACCGCGAGGTCTGCGGCGTCCGCCACCTTCGCGGCGTGCTCGGCCGCATCGAGCAGCTCCTTGTCCGTCGGCATGCTCACTCCGTCCTGGCGGTGGCCACCGGGGCCAGCACCGTGCAGTCCTGTCCGTCGTCCCGGGTCGTGACAATCGCCATCACCGGCCGGCCCTCGCCGTCCGCCTGCACCACCTCTTGGCCCACCCAGTCGCCCCGCTCGACGGCCTCGACCTTCGCGGCGGTGCCAGCCGCGACCATGGGCGCGTTGAGGCCGACGAGTCCCCGGCAGGGGTGGTACGGCGTGCCGGGCTTGGTCGACACCGCGGTGACGGTGCAGTTGGGGCACACCCAGTGCTGCTCGGGCCGGGCGAGCAGGACCCCGCTCATCGCTGACGAGGCCCCCGCGCCCGGGTGACCGGGCCGCGCACCTCAGGCTCGATCGGGACCGCGGTCTCCGGCTCGTCGAAGGTGGCCACCGGCTCGGCCATCCCGTTCCGGCAGTAGTCCGCGGCCTCGGCGTCCGGCAACTCCACGACGCTGCCCCGGGGCGGCCATGGGTGGCCGTCGCGGGTGCCGGACACGTCGACCTTCATCCGGACCTTCACTTCGAGGTGGTGCCCTTCGTCTTCGGGGCCGCCTTGACCGCCGGGGACGGCTCCTGCGCGGCGTCCTTGGCCGCCTCCGGGCTCAGCGCAGCGCCGGTGGAGTCCTGGGGCACGCTGCCCGCCGGCAGCGTCTCGTCGTACTCCCCGGCGGCGGCCTTCTCGGCAGCCTTGGTCGCCGCCTCGGGGTCGGCCAGGGCGTCGGCCGGCGCCTCGACGTAGGGCGACGAGTCGCCCATGCCGGTCCGGCCCGGGGTGTGCACACCGGCCGGGGACACCAGGACGGTCCCGGACTCCGTGGAGGCGTCCACAGCGGAGCCGCCGTTGATGAGCGCCTGCGCCTCGTCGTCCGGCAGGTC
>JACCDR011981430.1_pt1 | contig 17553 bp, 21 predicted proteins | sample 7446431 | NCBI WGS metagenome assembly JACCDR01 (sample SAMN15323443, study PRJNA562643) | freshwater metagenome | isolation source: river surface water | place: USA:Blue River Watershed | collected 2017-08-17
CCGGCCTGGCGATGGGCATGCTCGCCACCGGCGCCAACGGTATCAAGGCCGCTGCGTGTGGCCGCGATCGGCGCTGGCAGCCGGGCTACGACATGAACCGAGACCTGGACAGCTTCTACCGTGGTCTGGTCAAGGACCTGGAAAAGAAAGATCGCAAGAACAACCTAAAGCGCATACAGCGCGAAGCGTTCATTGGCCGGTAAAGGCATAGGAGCAATAGATGGACAACCTCACCACCCTCACCGTAGATCAAGGCCCGGACATCGTCGTCGACTACCGGAATCGCCAGGCGTTCATCGAGACGTTCTGCGCCAAGACGGGCAAGAACGTCGGAAACGTGTCGCTGTACCGTGCAAAAGACCTGGTGCTCTGCTACATCGTCGATAAGCGCCAGCCGCTCGGCAAGGTGCGCCAGATCTTCGCCGTGCGCGCCGAGGTGGACTTCCCGGCCAAGCTCCTGCAGCTGACCGGCAACAACACTTCGGTCAAGGGTACGCTGAAAAGTGCCGGCTACAAGCACCCGTCCATCAGCATCAGCATCGACCAGATCGAGATCTCGGACTGCTGACCCAACATCCCCGGCGATCGCCGCGTTATTGAGACGACCCTATGAACATCCTCCCCAAGCCGGCTGCGCCTCGCAGCCGGGTACACCGTCGTGCCCCGTCGCTGCCCACCGGCCTGGCCCAGGCAGTCGCGTTCAACCTGCATACGCCTCCGCAATACCGCCACCAGTACCGCTGGGCGGGTGGCCTGATCGTCGACAACTTCGCCGGCGGCGGCGGTGCCAGCACCGGCGTTTCCATGGCGCTGGGCCGCAGTCCAGACATCGCCGTGAATCACAACGCTGAAGCGCTGGCGATGCACGCTGAGAATCACCCGGGCACCAAGCACTACAACGAGTCGGTGTGGGAGATCAATGTTCGCCAGGCCACGGGCGGGCGCCCGGTGCTGTTCGGCTGGTTCAGCCCGGACTGCACGTTCTTCTCCGTAGCGCGAGGCGGAAAGCCTGTGAAGAAGAATATCCGGGGCCTGGCCTGGGTAGTGAAGAAGTGGGCAGGGCAGAGCGATATGGCAATCTTCGCTCTGGAGAATGTCCGCGAGTTTCAAGGCTGGGGACCTCTGATTGCTGAGCGAGACAAGGCTACTGGGCGCGTCATCAAGCTAACGCCTGACCCTTCAGGAAAGAAGGACAAGAAGGGCAACCTGAAGATGATCCGCAGTGTTGCTGCGCCAGGCGAGCGTGTGCGTGTGCAGGACCAGGCACTGGTGCCGGACAAGAAGCGAGCTGGCAAGACCTTCCGCCAGTTCGTCGGGCAGCTACGCGACCTCGGCTACGACATAGAGTGGAACGACAAGATGGTGGCCGACAACTACGGCGACCCCACCATCCGCAAGCGCCTGCTGATGATCGGCCGCAAGGACGGCCTCCCATGCGTCAGCCAGCCGGTGAAGACCCACGGCAACCCTAAGGCCAAGGACTTCGACCCGTTGACCATGAAGCCCTGGCGCACGGCCGGTGAGAACATGGACTGGTCGCTGGAATGCGAGTCGATCTTCGCGCCCGGACGAGACCTGGCCGAGAAGACCATGGAGCGCATCGCCAAGGGCATCCAGAAGTTCGTGATCGACGCAGGCGACGACGCTTTCATCGTGAAGGTCAACCACAGCGGTTACGACCAGTTCCGCGGGCAGTCGCTCGCCGAGCCAATCGATACACTGACCGCCAAGAACGGTAATGCAGTCGTCGACGTGAAGCTCACGGTCGCCGCCGGCATGAAGTTCCGCTTCGGCAGCCCTGGCTGGTCGATGCGCTGGCCTCTGCCCACGGTGACCGCTGGTGGTGGATCAGAGCGCCCGGCCGGCGCGCCGCATGCACTAGGCGTGCTCACGGCTGACCTGGTGAAAGCCGGGGCCATGATCCAAACCGGCTACGGCGAGCGGCCAGGTCAGGCGCCGCGCGTGCTGGACCTGGAGAAGCCGATCGGCACCATCGTCGGCAGCGGTAAGCACGGCCTGGTCGAGGTCGCGCTGCAGGCCACCATGGACCACCGCAGCACCAAGGACACCAGCAAGGGCATGGACGAGCCGCTCAGCGCGGTCACCAGCAAGGCCCGGCACATGACCGTCAGCGCGCTGCTGAAGAACTTCACCGGCGTCGTCGGGGCGCCGCTGGCCAAGCCTGCACCGACGATCACTGCCACCGACCACAACTCGGTGATGGAGGCTCAGCTGGTGGAGGCCGGGCACATTCAGCGCGACTTCGGCAACAGCGTGGGCAGTGGCATGGACGAGCCTCTGGGCGCCATCACGGCCGGCGGCGGCGGTAAGGCTGCCGTGGTCACCAGCCACCTGATGAAGCTCAAGGGCACCTGCAAGGATGGCCAGGCGATGGACGAGCCGATCGGCACGATCCAGGCGCAGGGCAACCACTACGCAGAGGTGCGTGCCTTCCTGATGAAGTACTACGCCACCGGCGCCATCGGCCAAGGCCTGGGCGACCCGATGCACACGATCCGCGCAGGTGACACCTTCGCTCTGGTGACCATCCACGGCGTCGACTACGAGATCGTGGACATCGGCATGCGCATGGTTCAGCCGCACGAGCTGTACGCCTGCCAGGGCTTCCCCAAGGGCTACAAGCACGAGGTGGTCACCATCGACGGCAAACGCAAAAAGCTGCCGAAGCATGCCCAGACCAGGATGGTCGGTAACAGCGTCCCGCCAGGCATGGCCTGCGCCTGGGTTCGCGCCAACGTGCCGCTGTGGGCACTCAACCCGCTGCCCGAGATGGGGGTCGTATGAAGATCGTGATCAGCAAGAGCCCGGAGGACTTCACGCTGAAAGCGGTGGTGCACACCCGCGACTGGCTGTTACGGCCGAAGCGGGTCGGCTACACCTGCCTGGGTGTGGATTTACTCGGCGCCCGCTGGGGCAGGCTGGGCGTAGGCGATAACCGCTGCTTCGACCCTATCAGCTGCCTCCAGCCGATCTATTCCAAGCTGAACGAAGCCGGCAAGCAGTGGCAGCTTGCCGGCTGCCCTGACACATTTACCGCGAGGGTATGACATGAACGATCAACCGCAACAAGACCAGAACGTGATGCTGACCAAGGAGCGCATTGGTCGCATCTACATCGCCGGGCCGATGACCGGCATCCCGGAGCACAACTTCCCGGCGTTCTTCGCCGCAGAGAAGACGCTGCGCGAAGCGGGCTGGGTGACCATGAACCCGGCTGGCCACGGCATTGTAGAAGGCGCCGACTGGGGCGACTATCTGCGCCATGACCTGGCCAAGCTGGTCACCTGCTCCACGATCTACCTGCTGCCTGGCTGGAGCAAGTCCCGTGGCGTGCAGCTGGAACTGCATGTCGCGCAGGCTCTGGGGATGACCGTGCTGATGGCCGAGGGCGCCGAGGCGCTTGGCCTGGAGCAAAGCCGACAAGGACAGCTGCAACTGCAGCGAGACGCCGCCGCTTTCCGCCAAATCTGCCAACTCATGGGCTACGTCCAAGACGGCAGCGAGCAGGTGGTCACGCTATTCCAGGACGACGCCACGCGCAGCTACTTCGTCAATGTCGGCTCCAGCGCTACCAGGCGCCGCAGCTACTACGACGAGCACAGCCTGCACGAAGCCATCAACAAGGCGGCGCGCGGCGAGGAGGGCTGACCCATGGGTACCAAGACCATCTGGGATGGGAAGGATCTGCCGCGCATTGGCGACGAGGTGCTGATCCAGCTGGCCAGCGAGGCCGACAGAAAGACGGGCAAGGGCGGGTGGGTGCGCCACAAGGTTGCTGGCTACAAGGTAGCGCAGATCACCGATCCCAAGATGTCTGATATTAACCGCCGTTTCCACGTCCGCCTGGACATCATCGTGGATGCCAGCGACGACCCTCGCAGCTGGAAGAACGAGCGCAGCTACAACGACGTCAAGCCAGTCGACTGGCAGGAGCCGAAATGAGCAAATCCAAAGCAGGTCTCTTCATCGTTGGTGGACTCACCACCAGCGGCAAACCCCAGGCCAACGCCCGTTCTCGGCGTGTCGCAGAGTTCGGTGAAACGCTCCGTGACCCTGACTTCGGCAGCGTCTGCGCGGTCAAGGACAGCTACGGCGACTGGGTCAGTCCCACGCTGAAGAGCGTAGGCCTCAAGAGCAAAATGATGCTGGAGTGGCGCGACGAGGACGGCAACGTCACCAAGCGCTACCCCGAGGGCATCGCCGACAAACACTGGACGTGCAGCCCGGAGGAGGTATGAACCCGAACCTGAAGCGCCGCCTGACCATGCTGATCAATGAGCACGGCAGCATGCGCGCCGCGGCCTCCGCCATGAAAATCGACCCGTCCTACTTCTACCGCCTGTTCAAGGGCGAGAAGAAGCAGCCCAGCGAGTCGGCGCTCAAGAAGCTGGGCCTGGTGCAGGTGATCGACTACGCACCGGCCGCCACTGTCAACGGTTGGATGCCGGTGGGCGTCAAGCTGCCGCGTGTCAGCGAGCGCTTCGATGCGCCGCTGGAAGTGGCCGGCGAAGAGATCAGGCCGCTGAACCGCTCGATCTATGTGCTGGGCTGGGATGGCGAGAAGGCCCGCGGCATGCACCTGGAATGGTTCGACGGCTGCCTGCCGCTGAACGGCATCACGCACTGGAAACCTGTGGGCGTCGGCCCGGGAGGTGGAAATTGAGCGCCTTCCCCAAGAAGTACAGGATGCCAGACGGCAGCATCTACGTGGTCACCCTTGAAGATGTCCGCCGTGACTACGCCGATACCGTGCGCCAGTTCGACGACCTCACCACCGAGCAGCAGGACCAGCAGATCCAGGACTTCGACGAGAAGCAGGCACTGAACTGGATGGCTGATCAGTGGTATGGCGGCGAGATCCGCACATGGGGCAAGGCCACCGGCGGTATCGATCAAGAGTTCCGCAACCAGGCGCTGGAGCAGCTGAAGTGCTCTGGGGATGACGATTGGGCTAGCGATTTTGAGCTGGAGGCAACATGAAGCATATGCACCTTCTGGCCCTGATGCTTGCATCAGGCGCCATGCACCACCGTGAGGTGCACATGTTCGGTCGCGACATAGGAAGTGACCACCCTACTCCGCCCCAGACCAGCACGGGCAAGCGCTTCAGCGACCGCAATTGGCGTGATGCAGTCGACGCGGCGGAAGCCAAGCGCGAGCGCCGCCGCCTGCGCAACATCCGCAACCAGGAGAAAAGCAAATCATGAGCCACCACATGACCCTCAACCTGGGTGACGCCACCTGGGCCAAGAACTTCACCAAGGTCAGCCGCTCGGACACGGGCCAGGAGGTAAGCGTTGGCTTCCGCCCGCGCAAGGGCCGCGAGTTCGTCGTGCTGCTGATCGGCGACGTGCCCAAGGGCCAGGTGCCGGATGTCGACCAGATGCTGGCAGATCTGGGCTACCGCCCTGGCCCGTCGGCGGAGGTGCGCGAGCGCGCTGCGAAGATGATACGCAGCATGGCCGAAGCCATCAAAGGCACCGACGAGTACAACGACTTCGAGCTGGAATGCGAGGAAGCCATGAAGATGGCCGACGAGCTGCACCCGGAGAGCGCCGAACTGGGCGATGATGTCGAAGACGAAGATCAACCTGGCGAATAGGAGCCACCATGCACGTAGTAATCAAAGGTCAGCGCCTGCTGATCACCAACCCTGAGCTCTACCAGCGCCTGCTGGACGCCCAGCAGGGCATCTCCCTGCGCCGTATGGATGAAGCCCTGGAGCAGATCCTGCTCGAGGAAGGCATCGAGGTGCAGGACATCCCCAAGGGCACTGAAGTGTTCTGGGAGGAGCCGGTGGCTGGCAGCGGCCAGGCACTGTCCTACAACCGCCGCACCCGCAAGCTGGCCGTTGAGTGCGCCCAGAACGGGCGTGTCTACGAGTTGGCCTACATCACCTCCATGGCCGCTCGCCCCGCGTGAAGCGGCTGGCGGGCTGGATAATGGCCGCGATCACGGTCTGGCTCTGCTGGGCCGTGATCGCGCCGCTATCCGTGCCGCCGAGGGTGATAGAGTACCCTCACATCTGCCCCATGCCGTACTCACGGCACGGCGTCGGCGGAGACCTGAAAACTTACAGGCGGGTCGGTGACGTATGCACCGGTGCCTTCCTGATCATTGAACGAGGAGAGCATCGTGGATACCCATAACGTGAAAGGCCTGGCCGAGGCCGATTATTCCCGCCTGGAAGAGTTGGCTGTGCAGCATGTGCGTGTCACCGGCTTCGACTACCACCGCTTTGCCGCGGCGCTGGCGGCCGGCATCATGTACAAGGACGTGAACCAGCAGCAGCGCCGCATGGGCAAGGTCATCAACTACAGCGAGATGTACGGCACACCTCGTACCATGGTGCATCTGACCGAAGAGAACCTGCAGGCGGTGTTCACCCAACCTGAGCTGGATGCGCTGATCAAAGAGGCAGGCGCAATGGACCTGGGCACCTTGGTGCACTGTCTGAACCTGCAATACGGCGTCAAGGGAGGGTAGGAGATGGTCTACAAGATCGCTGAGTGTGCAATGTTTGTGGCCCTGGCCGCGCCCTTCCTGGTCGCGATCGGCAGCATGGTGCTGACTTCGGTCGGCGCCAAATAAAATGCCGGCTGCAAGCAGCCGGCTAAGGAGCAATCCCGTAGAACAAGGACTATTTAACTTGAAACCAGGTGCAAGTCAATGAATCGAATCCTCAACGAGCTTCGAGTGCGGGCAAAGAAGACCGCACAGGACAGCGAGGGCTACCTCGAAAGCTGTCTCCAGGCGTTCCTGAAGGATGCAGAGCGTTACGTCACCCTCAAGTACCTCGAGTCGGTTGACCCCGACCAGGTGTTCAGCCTCTTCCTGAAGTGGCTGTCGGTGGTTAGCAAAAGCGGGCCAGAGGAAGGCCCGGGTGTGATCGAGCGGCACGTCCATATCGAGCCGTTCGCAAGGCCTCTTCACGAGGAGCCTCAGCCAGAGAACGTCGTCAAACTGTTCGGCTGAGGTTGACCATTCGAGGCTGCCCAGGTAGCCTCACCCTCTTACTATAAACCTATAAGGTGATAAGCATGCCTCTCAATCCCGGGCAGGCTGCCGCGACCTCGGCAGCCATGGACGTGTTCCTGAGTAACGGCGTCGGTGGCCACTGCCTGATCGGCGAGGGCGGCACCGGCAAGACCTACACCACCATGGAAATCGTGCGCCAGTGCGTCGATGCCGGGCTGCGCGTGATCCTGACGGCGCCAACCAACAAGGCGGTCAAGCAGCTGGAGAAGGCCTCTCGCCCCTACCGCTTCGACCCTGACCGCGTGGTCTTCAAGACGCTGCACAGCGCGCTAGGCCTGGCACTGATGCCCAGCGAGGAGAACAAGTACGCGAACTCCGTGCGCGATAGCATCCTCGACCAGTTCGACGTCGTTGGCGTCGACGAGGCCTCCATGCTGGGCTGGCGGGTGCTGGAGAACTATCTGCTGGCACAACAGGCCACGGCAGGCTTCAAAATCCTGATGATCGGCGACGACATGCAGCTGCCGCCGGTGAAGGAGGTCAAGTCCACGGCCTTCGAGCGCTTCCCGTGCAGCGAGCTGACCCAGCCCGAGCGCCAGCGCACCAACCCTGACGGCAGCGCCAACGGCATCCTCGAGCTCACCGCGCCGCTGCGCTACGCGATCAAGAACAACAAGCCCTACAGCCTCAAGACCTTGCCCGAGAACAACGTCACCCTGGTGAAGGCGGCCGAGTTCCTGCAGATGATCGTCGAGAACTTTGACGGCAACACGGATCTGGACAACATCCGCGTCCTGGCCTGGCGCAACGACCGCGTCGACGAGATCAACAACCTGGTGCGCCGCAAACTGTACGGCAAGGACGCGCCTCGCTATGTGGTCGGTGAGCGCGTCGTCACCGCGGCGCCGGTGAAGGATGGTGACGGCAACGTGGTGCTGGGCGTCGACGAGGAGTGTATCGTCAAGGCGATCACCGAGAGCTCGGTGTTCGACGAGGAAGGCGGCAACGACTACAAGACGATCTGCCTGGCGCTGGAGCCGATCCACGCGGGCCTGGCCCAGGTCTTCGTGCACATCCTCCATGATGACGCGCAGGAAGCCTACGACGCCCGGCTGGCCACGCTGCGCAAGCGCGCTGAAGCAGCGACCGGATCGGCCCGCGGGCAGGCCTGGTATCGCTGGCACCTGTTCCAGGAAAACTTCGACAACGTCCGCTACTGCTACGCTATCACCGTGCACCGTAGTCAGGGCAGCACCTACCTGCACGGCTTCGTGGACGTAAAAGATATCCTGAAAAACCCGAGACGTTCGGAGCGCCAACGGCTACTCTACGTCGCCTTTAGTCGGTTCCAAGAGGAACTGGCCATAAACAAGATTGGCTTTATAGCCTGATACCCTTATGCTGGGCATCAAATCCGACTGGGAGCGCGCTGCGCTCCCAGTTTCGTAAGCGAACCGAGGAGTACCCATGGAAATTGTAAAGAGCGAAGACTCTCCCAAACCGCTTAACGCTATCGACTACGCTGAGGTCGCCAAGAGCTACAACCGCATCCAGCCGCTACAGGCGCTGCGCATGGGGCAGGTCTACAACATCAGCCTGTTCAAGGCGGCGCTGGTTCGTCGCGGCGTGACCCACGGCACCGACTTCAAGGCTTTCAACAAGAAGGGCCACACCTACGTGCAGCGAGTGTCTGAGAAAAACATGCGCGAGGAGTAACCCATGTACCATTTCCTCCAGTTCCGTTCGGACAAGAAGGAGGCATGGCGCATGTACTCGGTGGATCAGATCAGCCGCGTGGCTGACCTGCCCGGGCCGCCTGCTTTCAAGACGGTGCTCGCTGTAGATCAAGACCCGGAAGAGGTAATCGAGAACGAACTCGACCCCCTCGAACTGGTGAAGTATCAAGGCCCTTTCTACCTGGACTTCGACGACGAGGAAAACCTCGATCATGTGCTCGACGACGTCCGCACGATATTGCAGCACCTGACCACGAAGTTGGATATACCTGCTGAGCTGATCAGCTGCTGGTTATCCGGTGGCAAAGGCGTGCATATCACCATCCCTGGTGCCGTGTTCGGCTGCAAATCGCCAACAAAGTTCCTCCCCCTGATTTATAAGGAGGTCATGCTCGCCATTGAGGAAGGCGCTGGTCTCAATACTCCCGAGAGCAGTGTTGACCACAGCGTGTACTCGGCCAGCCGTGGCCGCATGTGGCGTTGCGAGGGCGTTCCGAGGCCTGGATCTGGGACTTACAAGGTTGGCGTCACCATCAACGAGCTGTATGAGATGGACGCCGACATGTACCAGACCCTGGTTGCCCATCCGCGGCCAGTGATGGCTGTGCCGGAGGTGCCCAAGGCTGTCTCCTACGCCAAGGCCGAGGCGCTCTACAAGGCAGCCAAGGTCACGGCAGCGAAGAAAGTGCGCGCCATGAAGGACGCAACAGTGGTGCCGGCCGAAGTCCTGCAGGAATGGGAAGGTATCCCAGGCTGCGTGGAGATCCTGATCACCGAGGGCGACTGCGAGAAGTCGAACTGGAACCAGGCAGCCATGCAACTGGCCACCTACATCGCCGCGCGCTACAGCCGCGACGACGAGGCGGTCTACATGGAAGAGCTGGTCAAGCCGTTCTGCGAGAACGTCGAGAGCAGTTCCAGGCCGTCGGCCAAGGAGCGCCAGAAGCACGTCAAGAGCCAGCTGCAGCGCGCCTTCTCCGGCAAGATCAAGTTCGGCGCCGGCGCGTTCATCGCGGCCATCGGGACGTCCTGCCGCGCCTGTCCGATCTGCCGACCGGATATCGCGACCGGCGAGACCGAGCAGACGGACGCCAGCAACCTCTGCCACTCGACGAAGATGGGCTGGGATCACCGCGGCTATTTCATGCTGACCGACAACGGTAACCGCCAGCTGACTTCGTTCACCTTCTGGCCGCACACCGAAGTGTTCGACCTGGAGCCGACGACCATGGCCAACGGCATGCCTGGCTGGAAGGACAGCCCGCGCCGCGCCCTGGTCGGCTTCATGATCGACGACGAAGGCAAGAAATTCACAGACGTGTCAGTGTCGGAGCGGGCCTGGGGCTCGAAGAAGGATCTGGTTACGGCGTTCCGCGGCCAGGGCGATGCCCTGGTGTTCTGTGGGGACGGCGATACCCAGCGCCTGCTCAAGACCATCATGACCTTTGCCCGCGACAAAGCGGAGAACAGGGAACTCGACAAGATGACTAGAAGCAAGGTCTGTGGCCTGATCCTGGATCGCAACGGCAAACAGGTCGTGGCCCACTATGTGGAAGCTGACGCTTCCATCACAGCTAGCGGGCGCAGCCCGTACCGTTTCAGTGGCAACGCACGGCAGTCCCCGTCGCTGATCAACCAGCAGTGCCCTATGGTGGGCGATGTCGAGGTCGAGCGAGCGATCACCGCGCTTTGCGGTGTGAACGAGCCGATCCAAACGGCGCTGACCATGGGCTGGTTCGCCAGCAACCATTTCCGCGAGCACATCCAGTTCGACGAGCCTCAGTACCCGCTGCTGAACATCAGCGGCAACGCCGAGGCGGGCAAGTCGTCGCTGGCTATCGTGATGGGCCTGCTCACCGGCATCGACTACAACCGCGCCGAGTTCATGAACGTCGAGATCGGCACCCTGTACCCGCTGTCGCAGTACATCAGCAGCAGCACCACGGTGCCGCGCCTAGTGGAAGAGGTGAACCCTCAGCAGCTGGGCAGCGCGTACTACAAGGTCCTGGGCTTGCTCAAGGCCTCGTGGAACAAGGCCCCGATCCAGAAGGGGCGCATCACCGACCGTGAGCTTGGCATCTCGGAAGACCGTGTGTCGTCGCCGATCGTCTACACCAGCGAACAGACAGCGCTGGTGCCGTCGATTCGCAGCCGCTCGGTCGAGGTTGTGCTCAGTGCCAGGGCGCTGCTCAACGAGGAATACGTCGACAACTACGGCACGGTCATGCGCCATCGCGAATCGCTGCTGAAGATCGCGAAGTGCCTGGTCACCGTGGCGATGAACACCTCGCCGCACGCCCTGCTGAAGATCTTCCACGAGCAGGATCACCGCATCGCCAAGGCCATCTCGGCCCGCCCGCGCTGGGGTTACAAGACCTGCCTGACCGGGCTCCACATGCTGATCCACACCATGGAGGAGTTCAAGATTGGCGGCGTAGAGGCTGTGCGCTCACTCTACGATCAGCTGTCCGACTACCTGGGCCGCGATGTCGTCGAGGCGGAGCGTGGCAAGTCTTCCTCGGAAGTCGACCGCGTGCTGTCCAGCTTCAACATGATGGCCGAGGAGCCAGACGGCGCGCCGACCAAGCTGGAAGCCGGTCGCCACTACTGGCGCCAGGGCGACTCGCTGTACCTGGTGCTGCAGTCCTGCATGCCGATCTACCTCCGTTTCTCCCGCAACATGGGAGATGCTCCGGTGATCAAGGACTTCAGCCAAATGAGCCGCCTGCTCGAGGGTGAGGTCTACTTCGATCGCAAGGAAGTCCACCCGACGCGCGAGCACGCTGAAGTGTTCGTGATCGACATCGGCAAGCTGGGGCGCAAAGGCACCTCGATGAACAACTTCACTGACGAAACTGAACCGGACTGATCCTCATGAACGATAACCGACCTGAACCCTCCAACTGCGCCGACGTTCACGACCGCGCAACCCTGGAGGAACAGCGCGAGTTGGAGCGTAACCTTGCCCGCCACCGAGCTGCAGCGCAGCAACAATCGCGCTTGCAGCCCAAGGGCTACTGCCACTACTGCGACGAGCCGTTGCGTGAAGGCCAGCTGTTCTGCGACAAGTACTGCAGCGATGACTTCGAGTACGAGCAGTCCAGACGGGCGATCAACAAGAAGGTCTGACCATGAAAGCGACTCTGCACGATCTGATGATGGTGATTGGGGTGACGAATCACCCCTCATGGTTCGAGAAGGTGGTGTTGGAGTTCTGGCCCATGCCGCATCAGCTGGAGATGGTGCACAAGTATGCCCGCAACTTCCGCTATCTCGATGCCTCTGACCCTGGCGCCGGCAAGACGTACCCGGCCCAGATCCACGCAATCCTGATGGCGGCCATGGGGAACAAGGTGTTCTTCGTCATGCCGCCGAAGCTGATCGGCCAGTTCATCGACGAGATGAAGCTGTTCTTCCACGGCATCGATCAGCACCTGGTGATCGACCACCTGGACTGCAGCCCGGCCCAGAAGCTCAAGAAGGAAGCTGCATGGGCCGAGAGCGGCTGGCCAGACATCCTGGTCATGTCCTACGACGTCTACCGCATGTACAACGACAAGAACCCCATGAAGAAGATCGGCGCCAACCTCTGGCGCCGCAAGATCCTTGGGGTAGACGGCGAGCCTGACCGTTACCTGCCCTTCTACAAGGAGGACGGTACGCCGTTCCAGGCCAACGCCCAGCCGTTCACCAGGGATGGTCGGCCGATCAACCGCAAGGGTATGGCCAAGAACACCCGCCAGATGATGCTCAAGGAGCTCGGCTACAACGTCATGTTCTTCGACGAAGCCCACGCCCTGTGCGGCATGGACTCGATACTGTCGAAGTCGGTGGCTGAAATGAGCAACCGGATGAAGGACGACGTGGCGCTGTACCTGATGACGGGCACGCCGGTGCCGACCAAGCTGCACGACGTCTACGGTCTGCTGCGCTTGATCAACCCCAGCGCCTACCTCAACAAGGCCGCGTTCGTGCGCCAGCACTGCGAGGTGCAGAACATCCGCATCAACACCGGAAAGCGCGAAGTGGAAGTGCCGACCATCGTGGCCTACCACGACACGGACAAGATTTACGATGCGCTCTGGAAGAACGCTCACCGGGTGCAGAAGCGCGACGTGATCAGCATGCCTGACCCGATCATCACCGAGGTGAAGGTCAAGCTGGGCAAGGAGCACAGCGCGCTCTACAAGAAGGTGATCAACGACAACTTCGCCATCCTGGGCGACTCGGTAATTGCGCCGGCCAACCAGAGCGCGGTGCGCCACACAGCGCTGCGCCTGATCAGCTGCCCAAGCGAGTTTGACGCCAGTGGCAAGTATGAGGAGAACAGTGAGCTGGCCAAGGCCACCGACGACCTGGTCGCCACGATCGCGCCGTCGGTGAACCGCAAGGTTGTGATCTTCGCCTACTACAAGGGCGCGCTGCGCGCCTTGAAGGAGCGCTACAAGGCCTACAACCCGGCGGTGGTTTATGGTGAGTCCGATGACAGCGCTGGCGAGATCGACAGGTTCAAGCATGATCCGGACTGCTGCATCCTGATCATCAACTGGATCTCGGGCGGCGCCGGCCTCAACCTCCAGGTCGCCAACTACCTGATCTTCTACGAGATCCCCACCTCGCCGAAGGACGCCAAGCAGGCCATCGCCCGTATCGACCGCAAGGGTCAGAGGCAGCTGGTCAACATCTACTTCATGCGCGTGCTGAACACGTTGTCAGACCGCAACCTGAAGAATCTCCTCAAGAATGAGGAGAGCAACAACCGAGTGGTGAAGGACCGCAAGGACCTCCTTCATGAGCTGCTCGGAGCCGCTTGACAGAGGTTGGGCTCGCTCTGTATAAAACAGCCTGCGCTGCCGGATCTTCCGGTAGTTGCCGATTAAATTGACGATTAAACTGAAGAGTGAAAACCATCATGGCACTGAAAAAAGCAGCTACTACCGATACCACCGCAGCCGACGTTGCAGCCAAGGAAAAGCAGGCTCTGGAAGCCAAAGAGGCCCAGCGCCTGAAGGACGAGGAAGCCGCAGCCGCCGAAGCCAACAAGGCCAAGGCCTCCGAAGATGACAAGCCGGCCGAAGCCGTCGAAGCGATGGACGCGGCTGAAGCCCAAAGCGAGCTGGTCGACGAAGCTGCCGCAGCAGCCAGCGGCGAGCCCACCGACGGTGCAGCTGCCCAGCTGGAAACGGGCGCCGTTCACACCGCTGAACCGGTTGCCCAGGCAGTAGCCGTGCGCGGCGAGTCCACCAACGTGGCTGTGGTCGGCGAAGGCGAGCGTGCCCGCGGCGCGATGAAGGCCTACATAAGCCAGGAACTGGCTCAGGAAGGCTTCGAAGATCTGGAGCTGACCGGCTTCTCCTTCGACCGCATCAAGCTGCACGAGGGCAAGTTCAAGCTCGGCACCGAGGAAGTGGATCTCGGCGAAGAGTTCGACTGCATCATCCACAGCACCCGCGCCATCTACGTCGTGCGCCAGAGCACCGACGAAGACTCCGAGGTCTACTACAGCTACGACCCTGAAGGCAAAACCCTCAGCGACGGTAGCTCGGCAGAAGAAGTGCTCGAGAAATGGCGCGACGAAGGCTATGCCACCGAAGAAAACCCGGTGGACGTGAAGAAGTACCTCGAAGTCATGGTCACCCTGACCAACCGCGACGACGAGTACAACGACACCATGGCCTCGCTGAGCATCCCGCCTGCTTCCCGTGACCGCCTGGCCGGCGCCGCCGCCATGGCCAAGCAGAAGTACAAGGTGTCGCCGAGCGGCGTGATCACGCGCTGCAAGGTCGGCAAGAAGACCGGCGAAGGCAAGAAAGCCTTCCGTCCGTGGGTGTTCCAGGTGCAAGGCCTGGTTGGCTGATGGATCGGCAGTAGCATGAAACCTCCGGGGCCTGGCCCCGGAGGTTTTTCTTTGGGCAATCGGAGCAGAACATGAACAAGCAAGCTGAATACGTCGACCACATGGGCAGCGACCTCACCGTCGTAAACTCTGCCCGCGTGTCGTTCGACAAGCACCACGATATCCTGACCGAAGGCGACGAGAAGCTGATCGCCTACCTGGTCAAGCACAATCACTGGACACCGCTGGCCCACCCGATGATCACCATGCGCGAGACGGTGCCGATCTTCGTGGCCCGCCAGCGCTTCAAGCACATGGTCGGCTTCGTTTACAACGAGGTCAGCCGCCGCTACGTGGATGACACCCCCGAGTTCCATATCCCCGAAGTCTGGCGCAGCCGGCCGGAAGGCGGCATGAAGCAGGGCAGCGGTGCGCTGGAAGTGAAGTCGCTGCCGGTCAACCTGTACGTGGACAGCGTCCAGCAAACGGTTGATATCCACGGCGAATACGGCAATCTGCTGGCGCACGCCCAGGAGCTGTACGAGCGCATGATCGCCGCCGGCGTGGCGCCGGAGCAGGCGCGTATGGTACTGCCTCAGTCGATGATGACCAGCTACTACGTCACCGGCAGCCTGGCGGCCTGGGCGCGCGCCTACAAGCAGCGCGCTGACTCGCATGCGCAGCTGGAGATCCAGAACCTGGCCAAGGACTGGAATGAAGTCATCGAGCCGCTGTTCCCGGTGGCCTGGCGGGCCATCATCGGGGCGTAACCGAAGGAGTAAGCCATGTATCACCTGATCGATTTCCGTGCCGTTGTGAAGTGGGCCTACTACGGCGGAGACAAGACAGGTGCGATCCACTGTGAAGCGACCGACCGCCACTTCCCGGAGTGGCAGGTTGGCGCCTCCGGTGTCCTGACTCGCATCATGCGCCGCATCATCGAGAGCGGCGAAGGGCCACGCCAAACCATCGTCGTTCACGACATGGGCAAGTCCTACCGCACCGGCCTGTACCCCAAGTACAAGGTCGATGATAAGCGCGAGCAGCAAAAGAGCCCGGTCGAGATCGAGCAAATCGACCTGCTGTTTGCCTGGGCCAAAAAGTGGTTCATGGCGTTCGGCGCCACCCAGATCGGCGTGCAAGGAGTCGAGGCGGATGACGTCATCGCCTGGCTGCGCCAAGGCATCCAAGGCCCGGTCACGATCCACACCGTGGACGCTGACCTGCTGCGCCTGGTCGACGACGAGACCTGCGTCTACCTGAAGAACGAACCATTCATCGGCAGCGAGGGCGAGTACAGCCTGGAAGGGGCCGACGTGCCTTTCCACCTGATCACCCTGGCCAAGTCCATGCTCGGCGACAAGTCGGACAAGTACGGCGGCGTCAAGGGCATGGGGCCGGCAGCCTGGAACAAGCTGCGCGAAGCCTACGGCGACGACGGCCTGCTCGAGCTGCAGGACATCGTCAAGACCGGCGACACCAAGACCCTGGACTCGGCAATCGAGGGCAGCGGCGGTGACAAGGCGCTGATCAAGTTGCGCGACAACTTCGCCGACTGGCGCCTGGGCTGGAAGCTGGCCTCGCTGCATCCGGATCTGTGCTGGAAGCCGCGTACCAAGAAGCTGACCACGCCGATGCTGCACAAGCGCGTGCCGAGCGCGCCGAAGGCGTACAAGCTGCTGCAGGAAGTCGGCTGCGAGGACATGTGGGACGACGAGTACAGCGAGCTGTTCCCCGAGCCGTTCGCCGTCACCGCGGACAACTGGGAGGAGTACCGCGACGGAGTCCTTGAGTCGATCGCCGAGAGCGACATCGTGGCTTTCGACTACGAGGGCAGCGACAAGGATCCGATCGCCGCCTTCCGCCAGGCCAGCGCCCGCGGCGACAACTTCGTCGACATGCTCAGCCAGGAGATCGCCGGCTGTTCCTTCCAGTTCGGCAAGCACCTGGAGAACGTGATCTACATCCCGGTCGACCACGCTGAAACCGCCAACCTGAGCAAAGACGTACTGGTCCAGCTGCTGGAGCACGCACAGAAGAAGTCGCAGCTGGTCTGCCATAACGCCTACTACGAAGGTGTGGTCAGCCTCAACGACCTGGGTGTCGATCTGAAGAACGTGATCGACACCCGCATGATGAAGCGCTATCTGGACGAGAACACCACCGCCGGCCTGAAGTTCTGCTCCCTGGAGTACCTGGGCTACGAGCAGGAAAGCTACCAGGACACCCTGAAGGCAGCCGGCAAGACGTCGATGCACCTGCTGACCCTCGACGAGGTGTTCAACTACGGTGCCGACGATGCGCTGGTCACCGGTCACCTGTTCGACGTGTTCAAGCTGCTGCTGATGCTCGACGGTATGTGGGACTTCTACCTGCAGGCCGCCGTGCGACCGACCGAGGTGCTGCGCCGGGCCTACGTGGACGGTGCCAACATCAACTGGGCACTGCAGCGTCGGATCCACGAGCGCGACCTCGACATCATCGAGGAGGGCATGAAGGATCTACGCGCCATCCTCAAGGAGAACGTCAGCGGCAACATCACCGACGGCTGCAAGTCTCTGATCGAAGCCGAGAAGGACTACGTTTACCGCAAGGCCAAGAAGGCCGCCGAGGGTAACGCTGACACCGCCAGCGAGAAGCTGTACGCCTGGCGCAAGGATCTGGAGGGCGCCTGCCAGTACGTGCCGTACCGCGAAGACCAGGTGATGCCCAACTTCGCCTTCACCGACAAGCAGGTCAACGCGGCAGCCGTCGCTGTCGGCCTGCCGGAGCTGGACTCGCTGAGTCAGCGCGGCTGGGAGAAATACCTGGAGCAGATCGGGGCGCAGGGCTTCGAGGATGGCGGGGAAGACACCGGCGAGCAGGCCGACTTCGTCCGCGCGATGAACAAGGCCATGTACCTGAACGTCGGCAAGCTCACCGACCTTCGCAAGAAGGCCGAGGCTGACCCGGACGACGCAAAGCTGGAGCAGGCCTACCAGG
>JACCDR011028670.1_pt1 | contig 17552 bp, 12 predicted proteins | sample 7446431 | NCBI WGS metagenome assembly JACCDR01 (sample SAMN15323443, study PRJNA562643) | freshwater metagenome | isolation source: river surface water | place: USA:Blue River Watershed | collected 2017-08-17
AACGGCGAGCTCAAAGGGCGTGTGCGACTACCTCCGGAAGATGCAGTAACGCTGGAGGTGCTGGCCACGCTGGTTAATCAATTTTCAGAGAAGACTGGGTACCCCGTGCAAGAGGTACTCCACGACATCTGGCATACAACGAGGAAGGTATGAACAATTTCGACAACATCCGCAAATGGGCACACGAGCGCAACATCATCGACGGCGCCACCCCGCAGGCCCAGTTCGTCAAACTGATCGAAGAAGTCGGTGAGCTGGCTCACGGCATGTCCAAAGGTCGTCCGGAAGAAATCAAGGACGGTATCGGTGACGCTGTCGTCGTCCTGACGATCCTGGCTGAACAACACTTCGTGCGTATCGAAGACTGCATCGAAGTCGCATGGAACGAGATCAAGGACCGGCGCGGGGAGATGCGCAACGGGGTATTCGTGAAGGAGGCTGACCTGTGAGCGCCATCTTCAAACCCATGCTTGCCACCGACGCTGACCTCGACAAGCTGCGCTTCCCTCTGCTGGCTTCGGCCAAGCTCGACGGTGTGCGCGCTGTCGTGCGCGACGGTGTCGTCTATAGCCGCAGCAACAAGCCGATTCCGAACAAGTACGTTCAGGACTGCCTGTCCAAGTACGACGGATTGGACGGGGAGTTGATCGTCGGCCTTCCCACCAGTCATAGCGTTTATCGGGACACCGTCAGCCATGTGATGGCACACGACAAGGCTGACTACGACCTGCGGTTCTACGTGTTCGACCACGTGTCGCGCCCGACGAACTCGTACTGGTTACGCAGCAAGAGCATCGGTGACGCGTCGAATATGCCGTTCTGCGTATTGCATGAACAGAAGCTAATTCACACACCGTACGAGCTCGATTGCTACGAAAGCGACTGTCTCGTTGCTGGCTACGAGGGTCTCATCCTGCGTGATCCGAACGCGCCATACAAGATGGGGCGGTCGACTGTGAAGGAGGGCTACCTTCTGAAGCTGAAGCGCTTCCTGGACTCTGAGGCACTCGTAATTGGATTCGAAGAGAGAATGCACAATGGGAATGTCGCCACAACCAACGAACTCGGTCGCACCAAGCGCAGTAGTCATCAAGCCAATAAGTCAGGCCGAGGCGATCTCGGTGCTCTCATCTGTGAACGAGATGGTGTTCAGTTCAACATCGGCACAGGTTTCACTGACGATGAACGCGCTCGGGTCTGGGCTGATCGAGATAACTATCTCGGCAAACTCGCCAAATTCAAGTTCTTCCCTGTCGGCGTTAAAGAAGCGCCTCGACATCCTGTTTTTCTCGGCTGGCGCGACGTGAGGGACATGTCATGAAAACCGTTGAAGTTAGGCTCAGTCTGAGTGACGCGATGAAGTTGCTCTCAGGTATAGACAAAGCTGAAATGCCTTGGCAACTTCTCCCGGACTCTTTCAAAGACGGCTGCGTCGTCTTTGAGCTTTATCAGGACGGTAGTGACACAGGGCACTCGATCCATCTTCGTTGTGATGGAACATGGTATTTCTATACACACATTCAGGTGTCAGCATGAGCGCGGTCTATGACTTCAGTGCGTCACTCATCAAGCTCGACAGCTTGGCCAATCAGATCAGCAAGGGTGTGTATGAACTAAAGCGTCTGAACATGCCGGAGCCTTATAAGGTTCAACTGACCCAACTTCAGTTGAACCTACTCCGCGAGGAGATGAAGCATCAATTGAGTTACGACATGGTCGAAGACGGTAATTGGTATATCCACGGCTGCAAAATTGAGGTGATCGAATGAGTTTGCTACACCCTCTTGGTCCAGAGTGGACAACGCTACCCGAGAAAGACCCCTACGGCAAATCCGCCAACGAAGCCGGGGCTAAGCTCGACCATGGCAAGAACCGTCTCGGCCTCGTGCTGGGCGGGTTCTCACAAGCGCTCGAACAGGTCGGGCGCGTTGGCACCTACGGCGCCAACAAGTACACCGACAACGGTTGGATGGAAGTGCAGAACGGCGTGCAACGCTATACCGACGCCATGCTGCGCCACCAGTTCAAGATGCTGGGTGGCGAGGCGTTTGATCCGGACACCGGTCTGTTGCATGCCGCTCACGCAGCCTGGAATGCCTTGGCGGTGCTCGAGCTCAAAATGCGCGCCGTTACTCCGACAACCTCTGAAAGAGAGGCTGTACGATCTGAACCGAGCTTCATCGGCAAGCTTGCCGGCGACCTGCGCGACGAGCCTGTGATACGTGCTGGCACTCCGTATCGTCGCGAACACATTCAGGACTGAACCATGCGATTCAATTTTTACATCACCGCAGAGAACGATGAAGAGGCACAAGCCTGCATCAACTTCATCCGCGACATGACAAACAAGCGTCAGGCGAAAGTCGACCCGCCTCGTGACGACGAGACCGCGATCAGCGCTGGCACACCGATCAAGCAACGTGCCAATGTCAGCCCGGGCGAACCTTCGATCAGCAAGATCGGTGGAGCCACAAAGGATTACCTGATCAACGAGCTGAAAGCTGGCTCGCGCAGCGTCGAGTACTCCGACTTCCACAAGTATGTGGAACATCTCAAGCTGCTCTGGAAGCGCGGCGAGATCAAGTTCGACGGAGAGGAGTACTACCTGTGAACATCCTTGCCAAATTCAAAGCATGGCGCGAGGAGCGCCGCTTCATGAAGATGCTGCAGCTCGTTGAAGAGTTCGGCCTGCACGCAGTCAAGCTGCACTCTATCGGCGACACCACGTACATCGTCCATCCAAATGGCACGATGCGCCGCCTCGGTAAAGAGGAGCCCGTCAAAGGAAGGAGACGAACGTGAGCTGCTCAGAACCCTGCATGTGTGGCGCTGACGACTGCCCGCGCTGTTACCCGCAGTCCAGATTCGAGTCGTGCGGCGACGAGCCTTACGAGCTTGACGATCCGAAACACAGTGCCTGGGCCGCGCCACGCCGACGCAGTAGACGATCTTCGTCAACGGCAAAAAGAGTTGAGTTCGTAGCAGCACCGGGACAAGCGGTGGGTGTCCCGGGTTGCGCAACAACTACCGCTGCAAGAGGTTCTGGGTCTCCCATCCTTCTCGAACTGATCTTGTCGTCTGCCCGGTGCGCGTTAGACCGGACACCCTTACCACAGCTTCGCGGACAGACTGCTCCCTCGCAAGTTCGCATAGCGTTTCAACATCCTCGGGTCTTTGTGACCCGTAATCGAGGCGATCTCCAGATCAGTCATCGTCGTCTTCTCGAAGAAGCGGCTGGTCGCCTCGTGCCTCAAATCATGGAACTTGAGGTCTTTCAGCTTTGCCTGTCGCACGCGGTAGGCAAACCTGTGGGACAACATTTGACTGACATTGGCCAGTGTCTTGGCCGATCGGTCACCGTTCCACCACGGAAACAGCCGAGTCTCATTTTCCGGCAGGCTCGCTATATGAGCCTCGAGCTTTTGACGAATCACGCTGGACAGCGGCACCTGTCGCTTGTCACCATTCTTGGTCTTGTCCAGGAAGATGGTGTTCCTCGACAGATCGATCTGGTCTGTCGACAGCGTGTACATCTCTCTGAGCCGCATGGCTGTTTCCAAGGCCAAGTCAAACAGCAAGGCCTCGTTTTTATCTACGATAACACGGCGAAGAGCCCCTTCTTCTGTGACTCCTGCTCCCGCTTCCAACCTGCGGGACCGCTCACCGCACCACGCCTCGTGCCGCCCCTTGGATCCATATCCTTTTGGAAGCAATCGAAACGGGTTCGCTGATAGCGCCAGCCTATTGGTCCGCATTCCCCAGTCCACGCAGCGCGCCATAAACCCCACCCGCTTGACCAACGTGGAGGGTGCCAGACCCTCTTTCTTCATCTCGGCCACCCACGCCTCCACCCAGTGGTAATTGAACACCGCCAGACGCACCTGTGACACCGCCTTGAAGACCGGCGAGGACAGCTCCTGGTCGCTGGCCGACAGCTTGACCGACGCTTCATACAGGGCAATCACCTGACCCAGCCGCTCCAGCTTGCCGCCGACCAGCTCAGGCGGCACCACGCCGCGGTCGAGCAGCTCTTCCACATACTGGTTATATCGGTCTGCCTCGGCCTCGCTGTCGAAGGTCATATAGACCGGTTTGGCCAGCAGACCCTTGCGGGTGATGCGCAGCTCCCAGCTGCCGTTACTGCGTAGTCTCTTCGTTGCCATGATGCGTCTCCTGCCTCCGGGGAGTGGAAATCTACATCCAGTGGTTATCCGTTGAGAAGTGGTCGGAACACGCTCTAAACCACTCTGATCTTGCTCTGACGGTGAGTCTGTCAGAGTATCGGACAAAGAAATCGAGCACCTCGCGGTGCTCAAAGCCTTGCTGCTCAAGGGTTTCACTACTGGGTGTCTTGGAGGCGCGAGCCGGAGTCGAACCGACCTACACGGATTTGCAATCCGTGGTTGCCCAGTGGTGGCAAGGGTTTATGACAGTTTGTACTCACGACCGAATCTTTATTTTCTTTCGTCGGAGCCGAAAAACCGGTGCAACTTTGGAGACCACGCCATACCGTTTGCATAACGGTTCCAAAGTTCCATGTTTTCGACCTCTATTAGTATAGGAAAACACAGAGACCTACACAGTTACTATGGTTTCACGGTGTTTCACGACCGGAAACAGCTACATCCTATAAAGTGTACTACAATCTGAAAATATTCATGGAACTTGGAACTAATAGGTCTTAAACCCTTGCCAGTCAAGGGTTCTAGCGGTTCCATGTACGGTTCCGAGCGGTTCCAAAACGGTCATTTTTGGAACCGCTACCTGTCTACGGTTCCAAAACCATGGAACCGCTGGAACGCCCTGTTGGCAAGGGTTTCGGCGTATATAAGATTATGACGATATATGCGATGGAACCGCATACCGGTTCGCGGCCAGTATGCGGTTGTCTTAGTTTGCGACTCGACGCAGCACGCTGCCTGCAGGTAGCGCCGCAGCCCCAGTCTCGAACAAGGTGTCGTCGCGGAAGACCGCGTCGGTCACCTGCCCCACTGTCGGGCCAAACACCCCCATGAAGCCTGTGCTACCGAGGTTGCTGCCGTACATCTGCGGCACCCCGCCGAACCCTGCCCGACCGATGCCGTAGGCCAGCACGTCGTCCAGGCCACCCTGCATCCATGGCGGTTCCTCTCCGGGGATCAGCAGTTCCTTGGCAGCGCCGGCAGCGATCATCATCGGCACGTAGCCGGCGACCAGCACTGCGGCAGGGCGGTAGTTGCCCAGCTTGGCCTGTGCCAGCGCGCCCTCCACCATGACCTTCTGGAAGGTGTAGGTGAATTGCTTCAGGTGCCACACCGCCGCCCAGTGCGGATCAGAGCCCCAGATGGTGCGCTGAGAGGCATTCGGGCGCAGCACCATGTCGTTGACTGCCCGGGCAATCGCCATCTGGTTGGCTGCGTTGGTGACATCCAGCTTGCCATCCTTGTCGACAGCGATCTTGGTGCTGTCCGCGCCGGCGCCGAACAGTCGCTCGAAGCGGGCCACCGCCGCCTTGTCGTTGCGGTCCAGCTTGCGCATTCCGAGGATCATGTCTTCTGCGAAGGTGGTGGCAGCGATCCGCATGCCGCGGTTCCAGCCTTCCATACCGTTGATCCGGAAGAACTTGTCCGACAGCTTGCGCGCACCGCTCGACATGTAGGCTGAACCGTAGGTCTGGCCGATCGCGTCGAGCAGCGCCGATTTGTCGACGGTACCCCACAGCTCGGCACGCTGAGCCTGTTCATCCTTGCTCAGATTGCCTGTCCAGCTCCCCTTGATCTCGCGGATGCCGCGCACGAAGGCGTTGAAGGCGTCCTTCACAGTGCCGCCGTTGGCCACCACGCCCATCACATCGGAGAACGAGGTGAAGAGGGTCAGCGGCAGCAGGCGGATGTTCTGGTAGGTGACCAGCGTGCTGTTGATGTCGCGCATTCCCTGCGTGATGTCGTCACCGAGCGTTCCTTCCATCGCCTGCACCGAGCGCATCGCCTGCGCCAGCACGGCGGTGCCCGTGTTCAGGTCGGCCAGTGCCTTCTCGGCACCGTGCTGAATCTGGTGGAACTTGATGCCGACCGAGCGCAGGGTCGGGAAGGGTTCGTTGAACTCCTCCTTGTTCTTCATCGCTTCGCGACGGGCGGCTGCCCACGCCTTGATCTCGGCCTCGATGCCGATCTCGGCACGCTTGACCAAGTCCTTGCCACCCATCTCCTGCAGCAGCGCCTTGTCGGCCTTGTTACGAATCTTCTCGCCACCGTGGCCGAAGGCCTGCGTGTACTCGCCGCGCTTGACGATGCTGGAGATGTAGTTCGAGTAGATGCCGATCAAGTCCTGCGACAGGTACTTGTCGAAGGCTTCCTTGTCCAGCCAGTTCAACTCACGCTTGTTAACCGAAGCTGCCAGCGGCGTCATGCCGAGGCTCGAGGTCGTCTCGCCGATCTCCACGTCGCCACCGGAGCGCATGATCCGCCCCATGATCGCGTCAGCCACCCCTTCCGGCGTCACCTTGGCAATGTTCGACTTGGCCATGATCTTGCCGGAGGCTTCAAACTCTGCACGCGCCTTGTCGCGCTCGACTGCGGCAGCACCCTTCAGCTTGCTGAAGTCACCCGTCTGGTTGGCAAGCTCGATCTCCTTGTTCGCTTCGGCAGCGATCTTGGCCAGCTCGTCGGCGTGCTTCTCCAGCAGCAGGTTGCGGAAGCCCTGGGTGTCCTTCTCGATCGCCGCGTTGTCGTACACACGCGGCATGAAGAAGTCCTTGCGGGCCTTGACCTTCACCCACTTGTGATCCTCGTCCAGACGGCGGATGTCCATCTTGTCGATGTATTCGTACATCTCCTTGTTCAGGTTCAGGATGCCGTCGAAGATCGCTTTCACGCGCGGAGCGTTCGGCGTCTTCTGGGTGGCGAGTGCCTTGCGGGCCGCTTCGATCTCTTCCTTGCTATACCCGTCGATCAGGTTGGCCAGCTTGTTGTGGTACATCGCCGTCTTCTGCGCCACCGCGTCGAAGAAGGCCTGCTTCTCACCCATGGCGGTACCGGACTTCTGGTTGAAGTCACGAGCGATCGAAATCATGTGCTCGTTGTTCGTCGCCTCCATCATCGCCTCGGTGGAGAAGATGACGCGGCCTGCGGTACGGGCGAAGGTGCGGTAAGCGTCGCCAATGTTCTTGATCGCCTGATTGTGCTTCTCGGTCGACTCGTTGATCTTCTTCACCGAGGCGGCTTGAGCATAAGAGGGGTTCAACTTCGAAACTCTGTTTCTAATCTCCTGGTTGGAACCCATCACGTACTCTTCCCTGACACCTTTCTTGAACGCGTGCCCATGGGCGAACTGCTTACCTAGCTCAGCCTCGGTGACATCAACATAGGAAAGCTCTCCGAACTTCGCAGCATGTTCACGAGAGGTGGTGAACCAGTCTCCACCCTTGACGCTGTTCGTCAGTTGTCCACCTTCTCCGCGATACAGTCTGATCATCCCAGGTTTCAGCACCGGCTCAGTTACAGAGTTATCGCGCACTGCGCCGGCGGTGAAGAGCTTCATGATCTCCTCGGCGTGGACAGCATCCTTGTTGTAAATCTTCGCGGCCTTGTCGAACAGCTCGGTGAGAACACGCTTGATCTTCGCGAACAAGGTCTCGCCCTGCGGGCCGAGTTTCAGGTCGCCCGACATCCAGAACTGGTACATGTAGGCGAGGCGCTCGTCCGCGTCATCGAGCTGCTTGATGGCATCCGGATGGTCGTTGAGCAGCAGCTCCAGGCGCTGGCGCACGATACCGCTGTCGGCAATCTTCTGCAGCGTGGCGAGCGTGTCGGCACCGCCATGCTTGCGCAGAACGGAGACGAACTCGTGGAAGCTCTCATGGAATGTGGTGCCGAGCACGTCAGAGGCATTCAGAGCCACGCGGATAGCGTTCATCGTCTCACCCGGTGTCCACTCTCCGGAGATCGCGTTGCCCTGCGCATCCTTGAGGTGCTTGGCGAAGCTGGCCTTGACGGTCGTGCCGAGGGTCTGCTCGATGTGCTTGCGCGCCGCGGCTTGGGCTTCTGGTGTGGACTTATCGGTGCCGGGTGCCTGGGCGTTGGACTTGTTTTCAACCTTTTCGAACACCGTCTGCGTCGCACCGTTCTTGACCTGTGACTGGTAGGTCTTCATTGCAAAGCCTGCGTCCCACCCTTCTCGCTGAGACCACTTGTCTTTACCAGCCTGAGTCTTCAGGTCGATCTTCTCGATAGCCGTGATGCGGTACTTCTGACCGTCGACAGTGAAGGTGTCACCGACCATGCCGAACTGCTGGCGAGTGGTTGCGGTGCGAACACCGTCCTTCATCATCTGCGCTGTCGTGGTGCCGTTCGGATACTTTGCACGCAGGTCTGCCCGCACACCATCCACCGGCATTTTGTAGTACATCGGCAAGGTGCCGAGGTGGGCACCGCTGAACGGAGTTTGAGCGTTGGACTTTACCCCACCCTCTTTTGCCCCTTGCGCAGCCACTCCGGCTTTTCCGACTCCGGCTTTTGAATCTCCCGTGGCAGCGGCAGCCCGTGCCGTTTTCGAATCCTCAGCACCGCTGCCAGCTCCTTCGGATCGCTTGGCAGATCGCTGAGCGCCGGTATCCCCGGCTGGTAATACTTTGGATTCATCGCTCTCTCCTACTTGAGCGATGAGTTTAGCAGCGTTCACAAGTTTCGCTTTCAGCTCGGCACCGTCGACACCCGGGTACAGCTTTTCGAGCTTCGCCGGAGACAGGTCGGCAAGACCGCCTTGATGCGTGGTCTCAACCAGCACCGTGTCGGTCGCCTTGGTCTCGCGCTTGGCCCGGCTGGTCCAGACACGACCAGGGGTCTCATGCTTGGAGGTAAGGCCGGTCAGGGCATTTTCTAGAACATCGGTCTGAGCCCCGCTCAAACCCTTCACCACGCTCATCAGGTGTGGCACACCCTTCACCATCAGCACCTGGACGATCCAGTCCTTCGCCGTCTCGACCTTGTCGAGGGCTTCCAGACCTGCCTTGCTCGGAGTGAGCGACTTGATCGGCGTCGTGGCGACACCGCCGATGTCTTTGCCGACCTTGTTGCTGCCACCACCGTACCCGGCGAACTGGGCGTCGGTGCCGAGACCTTGTGCAGCACCCTCGCCAGAGTACATGTTGGCGATGACCTGTTTGTACTCGGCGACCAGCTTCTTCGACGGCTTCTTGCCTTCAGCGTGCAGCTTGGCAACCTCGGCCTTGATCTCTCCGAAGCGCTTCACCATTTTGTTGTTCAGGCCACCGCGCTGGATCGGGGTATCGCCGGCAGGGTCTTCGCGACGGATGCCGGTCTGCAGGGCGTCCTTGGCTTCACCGGGCACGAAGGCGTCCTTGCCGATCTGCTTCTGCAGAGCTTTGATGCGACCCTTCATGGTTGCCGGCACGGTGTCAGGTAGCGCTTCAAGACGCTTGATCAGGCCTTTTACCTTATCCGTTTGTTCCTGCCTTTTCAAAGCGGTGAGTGACGCAGCCTTGGTGAGAATCTCGGCCTCTTTGATCTTGAGGTCTCCGAGCTCAGTCAGATCAGCTTCGTCGATACTCTGATTCGTGTCGAGATCAACGTCTTCCTCGGTACCGGCCTTCTCGAGATTGCGTCGAGCTTTCTTGATGTTCAGCAGACGCTCTCCGTCGATCACCTTGGCGCTTTTCACATACGTCGCTTCATCCAGACCGCCGAAGTCTTCGATGTTGCCTTCGTACTGGTTGCGCAGGTGCTGATAGACCTTGGCGCGCACCGTGCCGTGAATGCCAGACGACATGATGCGACGGATGTGGGTGCTGTACTCCTTGGCAACAGTCGGCGGCTCGGTACCCGCACCGGCTTCATACGGGTCCATGCCGATCTTCTTGGCGAGCTTGTTGAGCCCGTACATTTCCTCCAGCCGATCGAGCGCAGAGATTTCAGCCGATGCGATACCCCACGGCTTCGGATCGTCCTTGCCTTCCTTGTAGCGCTCCACCGCTTCGTCGACGTACTTGCGGAACTCTCCGGTCAGACGGGTCAGCTCGGCGACCATCTCTTCGCGGTTGCCGGCGAAGCGCACCGCCAACGGGTTGCTCTTCTCGGTCTCCTTGTAGAGTGCCTCGCGCTGTTCCTTCACCGCCTGCATGACCGTGTGTCCGCCGCCGAGGCTGAACTCACCCGGCAGACCTTCACCCGGTTCGAGCCAAGTGACCTCGTCACCCTTCTTCGCCACGAACCCGATCTGCGGCGTGAACGAAGGGTCTGCCACGATCAGCGAGGCCAGACCCTGCATCAGGTGCTGCAGCTTGCCGTGCGCTCCTTCGGCATTCTCCGACCCTTCAGCGTTCGCCGTGTCGTAGCTCAACCGCTGCAGTGCCGTCGAGGTGGTGGTGTATTCCTCACCGCTATCCTCTGCGCCGCCGAACACGTCATCGGTTACCGTACCCTTGCGCTCCGCAGTCTTGTTGCGACGGATGATCAGGTAACCTGGCTTGTGAGCGTCCATGCGGTTGGCCCGCAGCCCGCCGTCCTTCTGACTCTTGTTGATCAGCGCCGGGTCGAACTCGGTGGCGAGGGGTTTCTCCTGCGTGTCGGAACCTTCGCCAGTGTCGTGCCGGATGAACTTGTGCGTTTCGTTCAGCTTGGTCAGCGAGTTCCGACGCTCTTCCTCGTCCAGCCCGTCGAGGCTCTTGCGCCCTTTGTAGGCCGGGACATGCTTCAATAGGGCGGCATCTTCGGCCTGCCGGCGCTCAGACAGATCGTCGTTTTGCTCCTTGATCTTGTCCCACAGGCCGACGGCGCGAGCACCCTTGCCCAGCTTCTGCAATGTTTCGTTGAAGCGCTGGCGCCCAGTCGGGTACATCACCTGGAAGGCGGTGTCCCCACCATCGTTGCCGCTGAAGCGCACGCCTTCGAGCACGCTACGCTGTACGTCACCTCGCGGGTCACCCTCCGACATGCGCTCCGACGGGCTGTCCTCCCCATCCTCGCCGTCGATCTCTTCCGCGTTCTCGCCGGCCAGCACGCTCTTGCCCTGCGGCTCTTCGAACAGGCTCATCGCCTGAGCGATGCGAGACTTGACTGCGGCAGGGGCTTCGTCGGCGTGACCGAACACCTTCATCAGCACGGCTTCTTCCTGCTTGCTCGTACCGTTCTTGGCGAAGCCTTTCAGCAGACTGACCAACTCGTCGACGTTCTCAGGCGACCAACCTTTACGCAGGCTGGCCGGCATGGCGTTCAGCACGTTGTCGCGGATTGCCGTCTTTTCGACATGGGCCTTCTTGACCGCCGCCTGTGCGGCGACCATCTTGGCCTTGGTCTCCGGCGTGTCGGCGATCAGCTTCTCGTCGATCGCGTACTTGAATGCCTGCTCGATCTTCTTCGGGGCGTTCTCACCGAAGCGATCCGCCATCATGGTGCGGAAGACTTCCTTGTCCGTCTCGTCATTCACGATGGTGCGGAACATCCGCTCGACACCGAGACGGTGATTCTCGTCCTGCAGGTCGGCCTGGATGTCGGCGAAGTTCTTGCGCGCGTGCGCGGCGAGCATCTTGATGCTCTCGTTGTTGGCGATTTGCGAGGCGGCGCGTCGCGGCACATTCGCATCAGGGTTGGTGAACTCCATGTCGTTCACCCGAATACCGCTCAGACCGGACTGGCTTTCAGTGTCGTTCTCGACGGCGCGGCGTGCAGCGTTCGCTTCAGCGATCTGACCGTCTCTGGTGAGACCGTGGGTGGTCGTCGGCAATGCAGAGTCTGAACCAGTATTTCGCTCGACACCTTGGATCAACGTGCCGTCGTCACCGACCACTCGCTGATTGCCGACATCGATCTCGTTGCCGAAATCGTTTTGACCCTTCGCCCGCATCATGCTCTTCTTCGAACCGTCGTCCCCAGCGAAGCGCGTGTTCATCTCGCTGCGCTTGCTCAGCGACTGATGTTTCTTCAGGTTCTGCGCCAGCGCGTCGACGTCCTTGTTCTTCAGGTAACTCTCGTACTCGTCGGCGACCCACTGATCCTTGATGTCACCTCGGTCGTAGCGACCTTTCAGGTGGCTGACCAACTCGATCTTGTTGTCGGTGGTGAGCGCGCTGTCGTTCAGTCCGTCGATGATGGCGTCACGGGTGCCGGTCGGATTGACCACGCGGTCGAACAGCTCCTCCAGTTTCGGCTTTGCCTTCCCTGCGGCGTAGATTCCGTCGGTGATAATCTCACCAGACTTCACTTTGTCGGCAACTTCGACAGTCTTCTCGGCACCGGCGCCAATACCGGCGTAGCCGGCAGAGATCGCCCCGCCAGCCGCACCCATGCCGCCGCCGGCGACCGCACCGGCAGCGCCCGCGTTCAGGGCTTCTTTCCAGTCGATGTCACCAAGCTCTCGACCGGCGAGGTAGTTCTGCGCCACGTCGCCAACCGGGTTCTGCGCGAACTCGGTGGCGAACTCTTCGGCGGCATTCACACCGATCTGCTTGCCGAGGTATTTCTTGAGACCCTGTTCGGCAATCTGCTTGCGTGCGGCCCCTGATGCCAGACCGACGCCGGCCTTGGCCAGACCGCCCGGGACGATCGACTCGAGCACGCCCTGCACCGCGCCGGCCTTGCGCCCGACGCTGGCAATCTCGTCCGGTGTACGGGTGGCAGCAATCGTCGGGTCCATCATCGACTGCGCCACGTTGGCGTCGGTCATCGTGTCGTAGCCGGCGTAACCGGCGCCGAGGCGTGCGCCCCACCCTGCTCCGGTGGCAATGCCGCCCGGGCCGAACGGCAAACCTGCCACTGCGCCGAGACCTGCGCCGACAACACCGCCCAGCGCTGGCCTGACCGAGGAGCGGATGTTGCCGAGTGCGCCACCCGCCCAGTCAGCTGCGTCTTCAATGCCGTTGACGTCGCTCAGCCTGGATACGCGCGGCGCCCACTGTTGGGCCTGCGCCATGCGGTCCAGACCCTGCTGTTTCAGCGAGGCTGCGCGCAGCAGGTCTCCGGAGGAAGCTGCCCGGTTCGATTCGAACATCAGGGCGCTGGCCTCTTCGTTCAGGCCGGCGGACTCCCAGCCTCGTCCGAACTGCGATGATCCCGATGCCAGCGTACGCTGCTGGGTGATCGGGTCAACAGCGGCAAGCCCGCCGGTGTTCGAAACCAGTTCGATCGGGTCTTGCTGTCTCAGGGTGATGGCCATGGTGATCCTTATTTGAGGGTGCGGCGCTGCAGCTCTTCAATCATTTCCGGCGTCATGCGCTTGTTCGGCTTGACGACGAAACCGTTCGCGTCGTCAGCCAGGACTTCGCCGAACGGCAGGTGCCCTGTCCTGTACGTGTCGCCGAGCGTCGCGCCGCGACGACGCAGGGTGTTGATGTCGCGGTTGGTCGTCGGGTCAGCCCCGCTGAGTGGCAGGACAGTGCGCTGCGACTGGCGCAAGATTTCGCGCTGGGCCTGATAACGGGTCAGCTTTTCCTGCAGCGAGGCGTTGGGGTCCTGATCCTTCGTGGAACCCCAGTTGGCCAGATAGGCGCGGGCCGCGGCGAGTTCCTCGACACCCTTCCCATCCTTGTCCACCGGGAAGGTCTGCTTGAGGATGTCATCCTCTTCCTTGCGCAGGTCTTTTGCCACGTTGTGGGCGTCCCGCTGTGCGGTCAGCTGGGCGTTGACCAAGCTGGCTCGCGCAGACGCCTTCGTCGCGTTAGCGGCAATCTCCTTCTCGGCCAGCTTGTTCGCCTCGTCCTGCTTGTGCGTGATGCGCGACAGCGCGATCTTGCCCAGCCCGGTGTTGCCGTACTGGCTGGACAACACGGCGTCGAGCGCGGCACGCGCCTGCTCGCCTTCTTCCACCACGCGGGCGGCACGTGCGGTCTCGCGAGCCCGGATGTCTTCGTTCCCCTGACCGACCAGGGTGATCTGCCCGCGGGCGTTCTTGCCGGAGACCATGCCGCCCTGATTACCGTACTCGCCGCTATTCACCACACCGACGTCACGCAGGCCGAGCCTCGCCGCCTCGGCCTTCGAGGTGCGTGCGTAATCGATCGGGTTGTTCTGCAACGGGGTGGCGGTGTCGTATCCACCCATGGCGTCGTCGCGCCAGACGCTTTGTGCCGGAGCAGCTTGCGCCGGAGCAAGCTCTGCCGCCTGGGCCAGCGATACCCGCTTCTTCGATGCCACCTCACTCGGCAGATCAGCACCCTTCTTGCCAGACATCAGCGAGATCAGAGAGCGCGTCGTCTCCGGAGCGATATACCCCATACCTGCTCCGAGAAGGCCAGCCGCCGGTTTTGCCAGAGGGCCGATCCACGGCAACACCGGCGGTGCGGCGGCGAAAGCAGCGCTGCCGCCGATTGCCGCCATACCTGCTCGCGTCGCTCCTTCAGAGACTCTCAGAGCCGCCATCGCAGGGTCGTCGGAGAGCGTCGCCACATCGTTGCCGGTGCGAGCCCCTTCGAGGATGAGGCCGGCGTTGGCACCCGCCACCTTGGCGCCAGACGTCGCCTTACCAGCCAGCGTCTTAGCCAGCCCCGGGGTATTGCGCTCCAGCATGCCGGTGAGTCCACCGACCTGTTTGCCGCCGGCGACGCCCTTCGCCGCGTCGATCTTTGCAGCTGTCTCCGCTCGGGCCGCGGCAGCTTCCACAGGCACTGCTGCAGCCGAGGCCTTCTGCCCAGCGTACAGGGAGTTCACTTCAGCCGGGGCATAGGTGTTGGTCGAGCGAACATTCTTCGCGAACAGGTTGCCGTAGTCATCCACGTATCCGCCCGCAGCATGCTTCACCCCGGTGGCGTCCTCCATCATCTCGGCGTGTGCCGCCTGTCGCAGACTCGGGCGATGCTTGGCGTTCATCTCGGCGACGAACTCGCGCATCCCGGGTTGATCCATCGCTTCCTTGGTGACCACTGCTTCACCTGGGCGCGCCATGATCAGCTTGCTGTCCACCCCGGTGTCCTTGCCCGGAATGCGCGCGGTGCCGTCGGCGTAGCCTTCCGGATACTCGCTGTTCGCACCGCCAGCCTTGAAGCTGCTGAACAGAGTGCTGCGCTTCGGCACCGGGTTGCTGATCCGGGACACCGCTGGCTTGTTGTAGGGCGAATCCCCCAGCGGGTTCATCACGCCGCCGCGCCGAGGAGCTACCGGCGCCACCGTGGCGTTGCCGAGCGTGTAGCCCGGGGCGCCGTTGCTCACATTGTTGAAGCGGCGCATGGAACCATCACCGTTGTGGGTGTAGACCCCGTCCTGCGAGAAGGCTGAGTTGTCCAGTCCGTAGTTGCCTTGCGGCGTTGCCGGCGTTTCGGAGTACGTGCCGCTGTCGATGAGGTTCCCTGAGCGGTAACGCTCGATCGCCTCCGCCTGACGATTCTTCCCGTCGACGAAGTTGTCCAGAGTCCGCACGTCACTCTGAGTGCTGCCGAGAGTGGTCTGGCGCCGACCTGGGCCGGCGAGGTCGTTCGCCATCTGTCGCGAGTACCCCATCGAGGCGAACTCTTTCGCCGCCTGCTCAGGGGTCAGAGGGGTGCCGACGATGCGCGAACGCAGGGATGGGTTTCGTTGGTTGGTGGTCCATTCACTCATGATTGGTCCTTAGCTGGAAGAGGTTGAATGCCCAATGGCATTCAGTGAGGAGATGGCGGCGGCAGCGTTAGCGCCGAGAGCTCTGGCAGTGTCGGCCATGGCAGCAGCGCGGGCCGTGATCGCCGCTTGGTTGTATGCCGCCGGATAGCGCTCGCCTTCCACGTTCAGCGCCTTCACCTTGTAGCGGTAGTCGTGCATCAGCTTGTCCGCTTCGATGCGGGTTGAGTACATGTTGGCCGCAGCGTTGATCAGACTGGCCTGCGCATCGGCGTTCGTTCTTGCCAGCGCAGCGGCATTGTCGCCGGAGCGCATGATGTTGGTCACGTAACCGAGAGCGGCATCCATCGCCCCCTTCTTGCTCTGGTAGGCCAGCGTCAACGCCTCCTTGACCGCCTCGAACTCCATCTCCATCTGTTTGATCGCCACTTCGCGGCTGGAGCGGGCCATCTCTGTCATCCCGGCGCGGTTGATCTCGCACAGGGCGTAGGTGGCAGCACCTGAAGGGATCGGAAACCCTCTGGCGGCAGAGTCCGTCAGAGTCTTGGTGCGAGCCCTAGCCGCTTCGGTTGCGATACGGTCACGGTCACGCGCAACGATCTGCGCTTCGATCAGCGGGTTGATTCCGGAGCCACCGTTGGCGAGCTGGTTCTCCGCCCATTCGATGGCGGCAAGGTAGGCCGCGTCGTTTGGGAAGTAGGTCAGCAGGAAGTTCGCCAGCTGGAGCGGGACGTCCGACATCATCCGGTTGTAAACCGAATCGTAAACCGCCATATCCACCCCGCCGTTATCCAGCGTGACAGGAATGTTGATCGGCGGCTCACTGGCCTCCGGTGAGAAACCGTAGTCATACCAAGAGGCCGGCGGACCCGACGCCATGGTCTGCGTCTCGACGCGGATCGTCTCGCTGTACTCGGCGAGTTCTGCAGCCTTCTCGGTCGCGATCTCAATCGCGGTGGTTACAATCTGGTCAATGATTTCTTCGTTGTTCATCGCGTGGTCACCCGGCTAGTCACTCTGTTTTCGACCGATGGTTTAGCGCTTGTCAGCACGAAGTCATCACCGTCGGGATTATATACGTTTAAGCTGATGTAGGTTCCTCGCAGACCCCTGCCCGGATTGGCTCGCTGCACCCCTGTACCTTCGCCAGACAGGCACTTGTAGAGGTATTCGGTACCGTTGTCCATGGCCACACCAACAGTCAGCGGGGCGTCAGCCTGAACAGAGAGGAACACCGCACCCACACCCTTGATCGCATTACTACCGTACTTGCTGGCCGGGATGCCCACCATGGCCAGAATCTCCCGATCCTCGTCGGTGTCCCCGCCCAATTTGAACAAACCTTCAGCGTTCGCCCCGTAGAGCTCCCCGCCGATCTCGGCGTAGCTGTTGAAGGCGTAGCCGGTATAGCGACTGAGTCCGCCACGGCTGTTCACCACCTCGGTCCTGGCACCGAATGACTGGTCGCTACCGCTCGAGCTGGCGACGGCTGTCGAGGCGATCGTCTCGGTGTAAGTGGTGCTGGTGCCGTCAAGATTTGAGGAGGCAGCGGCAACACTTTCAATCGACAGGTCGTAGAGCTGGCTCACCGCCATCGTACTGCTGGCAGTCGCAGAAGACGACATTTCCGCTGACATCAAAGTGGATGCCGAAGCGTCCGAAGAAGCTGTGGCAGAAGACGCCATGGTGACGACGAACTGGGTATCGTCACCTACGCCTGTGGATTTGAGAAGGGGTAAGGTTGGCATCATGCGCTCCAGTATTCTTCAACTTGCTTGAAGTCGGCTTCGACCGACGGTACGAGACAGAAGGTCTCTGCAAACACCGGGTCTTGGAAAGGGTAAAAATCCGTGACGATCGTGCGCTTGTCCATCGGGTCCGCCACGCCGAAGTTGTAGGTCTCGACAGTAAAGTAGGTTTCCGCCCCGACCAAGCGCTTCAACACTTCGATCTTGGTAAACCCACTGTCGAACCGACACAGATAGCAGGCGTCGGCGTGCTTCACATCGACGTAGTTTGTCGACGTGGTGGCAG
>JACCDR010580143.1_pt1 | contig 17545 bp, 45 predicted proteins | sample 7446431 | NCBI WGS metagenome assembly JACCDR01 (sample SAMN15323443, study PRJNA562643) | freshwater metagenome | isolation source: river surface water | place: USA:Blue River Watershed | collected 2017-08-17
ACCGGCGCGGGCGCGGGGCGGGGGACCTCGGCGGCCCCGGCCTGGGCCCGGCGCAACCCGCGCTCGAGCTGGCGAGCCCGCTTGATGACGTCAGCGGCGCGGTCGGCCGACAGCCCGACTCCGAAGCGGCGCTTGACCAAGGCGCGCAAATCGTCGCGGGTGTGCTCGGGCTTGACCACCGAAAACGCGTAGGCCAGGCGCACCTCCATGTCGGCGGTCGAGCGGGCCGAGGTGCCGTCGGCCACCCGGCGGGGGAGCGGCGCGGGCAGGCGGAGGTCGGCCTTGTCGCGGGCTTTTTTCCAGGTGGCGCGGTGCGAATTGGTGCCGGGTCGGATGCCGCGGGCCTTGGCCATGAGCACCCGCTTGGTGGCGCCCTGGATCCCCCAGCCCAATTCGCTGCGCACGGCGGCGTTGACCTGGCGCTGCGACCAGTCGGGGTGCTGGCTGGCGATTTCGAAAAACCGGCGCTCGCGCCGCTCAATTTCGTGGGGCAGGTCGCGGCCAAAACGGTCGACGGGCATGGGCGGGGGCTCCGGGTCCCGGTAGAAGACGGGGGGCGGCAGGGCCGGCGGGGGTGGCGGCAGGGCCGGCTCGGGCCGGCGCTCGGGGCTGCGCTCCGGCTTGAGCTCCGGCTTGAGTTCGCTGGCGGCAAACAGGGCACCGGTCGGCTCCACCGGTTCGGGCGGGCGGACAAAGCCCTGCTCGGGCCGGGGCGGGGGCAAGGCCGTGGTCGACGACACCGGCTTGGCCAAGGTGACCTGGACCTGGCCCGAGCGATTGGTGGTGGCGTGGGGCACGGCTTTGACCCGCTCGGCCAGAGACGCGGTCAGAGGCGCCTTTTGTCGGGCCAGCTCTTCGGCCCGCACCTGGGAGCGAAGCGCCTGCAAGACGTGGATGGCGGCGGCGTCGCCGAACGTCTCGGTCATGCGGGCGATCATGCCATCGGGCCCACCCACCGGAATGTCGGGGTCCTTGCGCCAGTGCTCTTTGGCCCAGTTCATGCGCTGGTTGGCCGAGGCCGGGGTCGGCTCTTCGGGCCGGCGAATCGGCGGCAGCACCAACGGGGCCTCGAGCAGGTGGCGGTAGGTCTCGAGCTGGCGGAACACGCCGTAGAGCCGGCGCAAGTGGGCGTGGCTGGGCCGTACCTTGTTCTCTTCCCACTCTTTGACCCGGGCCTTGGCCACCCCCGTGCGCTTGGCGATGTCGTGGAAATCAAAGTCCCTTTCCTGGCGCATGGCGCGCAGCGCGTCGCCGAAACTGGCATAGGTCACAGGACTGGCTCCTTGGGCATGGTGAGGACTGTAGCTGTGTCGGCCCACCGGGTCAAGAGATTCTCTCTCCTCTGGCCCGAGCCGGTGGTCCTAGCACGGTGCGAGGAGTTGTCAAGGAGTGGATCATGGGGAAAGCACAGGGCTTTGGCGAACAGGCAGACTCGAACGGGGAAGATTGTTGGGCGGCTTTGCAGGCCTAGGGGCCGATGCAGGCGCTGCGACACGCGTCCACCCATCGCTCTACGTCCATCAAAGAGCCGCGCTACGTCCCATCAAGAGGCCGAAACCCGCCGCAGTGTCGGTGGCATGGGGAGTCGTCGCGGTTGTCGGTGGGCGGGCCTACTTGGAACTGGGGCAGAAACTGACGCAGACCAGGGCCTGGCGGTCGCAGGTGGCGTTGGCTTCTTGCCACAGCCTCTCGTAGGTACTGCCGTCGGGGGTGGCGGTATCGTAGAAATGGTTGCCCATCGAGTCCTGGCCGTAGCGCTGCTGGTTTTCGGCCAGGCAGGTGGTGTGGGTTTTCTGGCAGGCGCGTTTGCACAGCATCTTGGATTTGCAGGCAACCAGGTGGACCAGGGCGAGGAGCAAGAGGGCGACGAGGGCTTTCATGAGCAGGTATGGACCAAGGTGAGGAGGATAAGCAGGGCGGCGCTGGGTAGGACCATACCACACGCTACGCCGAGGCCAAACAAATAGCGCCGATGGCGGCGCAAATGCTGGAGCAGGCGCCACTCGGACTCGGCTCGGGATGGGCTGGGTGGCCGATAGACAGCATGGCGATAGGGCATTTAGCGGCCGGAGCGGGCGTGGGCCCTTTCGATGCGCTCGACTTGGCGGCGCATCTGGTAGCGCTGGGTGAGGAAAAAGCCCAGTCGACCCGGCCAGTGGAGGAGCCAGCCCAGCGGCAACAGCACGGCGGCGGCCGGGACCAGCGGCCAGGCCAGCAGCATCCAGCCGGGTAAAGACGGCTCTTTGGGTTCGTCGGCCGAGGTCCAGTACCAGCTGTGGACCATCTTGTAGTAGAGAAAGCCGGCGATGAAGCTCCATAGCAAGGCGGCGGCGACCCCAGCAGCGGTCCAGAGATACCAGGTCATTTTCGTAGTCCGTGGCGCCTTTGCCAGGCGTGGAGGCGGTCGGTCCACTCGATGGTCTTGGCGCCCAACCAGATGAGCGGGTAGAGCACCAAGATGAGAAGCGGGGTTTCCGAATCGGGCGGGTTTCTGTTCATGGGCTGAGCCGGGTCAGGGTGCCGTCGATGATGCGGGCAATCCACTGGTTGGAGGCCAGATCGATGACCCAGCTGATGCGCCGGCCGGTGCGGGCCATGCGGGCGTAGGTCGAACCGGTCTTGGGATTCTGGGTCAGGTAGCGGTAGCCCTGGTAGTCGACGGCTTTGGCCTGGCCGCCCGCCATCAGGGTGATCTCGACCGCCGGCAGGGGCCCATCGACCGGCAGGCCGAACAGGTGGCGGTGAAAGCGCTGGGCGTAGGCCAGAGCTTCGAGGTGGGTCATCGGGTGGGCTTACTCATGGCCGGCGCCAGTTCTGCCGGCGCCGACGCCGAACCAGGACGATCGGCAGGCCGACCAAGGCGGCCCCGCCGAAAAAGACCAGGACCAGACCGAGCGGAATCCAGTACGGGGAAAACACCCACCACCAACTCCACTGGATATTGTCAGTCAGCTTGAGGATGAGAAACACGATGAAGACGACGGTGGTAAGACCGACGCCACTGGAGGTGGACTTGGACATAGCGTTTCCTTTCAGGACCTTGACGGCCGGGCGAGGATGAATAACCAAACCAGTCCCGCCAACCCCAGCGGAATCCACAGGGCCGAGAATACCCACCACCACGACCAGGCGATGGCTCCGGTCAATTTGAGGACGATAAAGAGCGCCAACAAGAGGACCACCACGACCCGCAAGGCCAGGAGGGCCACGCCGATCAAGGGAGTTGCAGAGGACATAGGTTCCTTATCCGGGCGGCAACCAGATTTCCACGTACTTGCGAATCTGGCGGGCCCCGACGGTGCGCTCGATGACTTCGGGCGGGCCGAGCTTGTAAAAGCCCTCGCGCAGGGCATAGAACTGGGCTTTATCGTGGCGAGTGGACAGGCTGCGGGCCGGCAGCACGGTGCAGGTGAGCGGGCGGGCGGGCAGGTCGGCCAAAAGCCGCAGCCAAGCCCAGTACGACGGGACCACCTCTTCGATCATCAGGCTGTCTTCCCGGGTGCCGGTACAGCCGGCCGACAGCGGCGGGGCAAACACCACCAGGTCGAGCAGCGGGCCGGCGCGCAGGCAAAAATGGGCGGCGGCAAAACAATCCCGCCCCACCCATTGATACTCGGGAAAGCTGGCCGACCACCGAGGGTCGATGTCGTTAAAGAGTGGACTGATGCCGACCTGGCGATACGCCTCGTGCAAGACGGGGGCCGAGGGACCGACACAGAGTTCGAGCACGGTCTTGACCCCGCAGTGGTGAGCATGGAGGGCGCGGGCGTGCGCCACCTCGGGGTGGGTCGAAGCGGTGTCTTCGATGGGCAGGGCAGACAGGTTCATTCGCCGATGACCGGCCGCCGCGGCACCGCCCTGACTACCGAGGTGATGTCCTCTTCGAGCGTTGCCCAGGCCTCGGCTTCCTCGTAGTCGGACCAGGCCCGGTGAAACCCCAGGCTGAGGCCGGGCAGTACCACCGTCAGCTGAAAGCCTTCGATGATGGGCGTGTAGCTGACCGGCTCATCGAGGGTGAAGCGAAAGCGAGCCTCGGGCCACTCGTGGTAGAAGCGGTCGAACAGGCGGTTGTGGAGATTGTTGAGGCGCTGGGCGCGCAGCGAGATATAGCCGGGCGTGTGGCTCACGGGGGATGATTCCTTCCCGGGGCGGTTGGGTTCGCTTTTCGGACGTGCCAGTGATTGACCAGCACCGCCCCGCTGCCCCAGAGGGTGCCTATCAGCAGCGCACCCCAGGTACTGGGCCGGATCAGATGGGTGGTAAGGCCGGCGCCGACTCCGGCCAGAAGAATCGAGATCAGCTCGAAGCGATTGAAAAGCTTCATGGAGTTTTGTCAGCGTCGACTTCGACGAAGTCGCCGGTCCGCATGCACATGACCACGTAGTAGTCCTTCATCTTTTGCCAGAGCGCCTGGTCGGCGGGTGAACGGGTGGCCATGAACTCCTCGACGGTCAGGGCGCGCAGGCGGTCGATTTCGGCCAGGTAGGCGGCCAGGAGCTCGGGGGCGCAGGCGATGAGCTCGCGGTCTTGGTCGTAGACCACCAGGGCGATGGTGTGGGTGTGTTCGTCAGGGCCCTGGGGGATTCCGAACACATAGCCACGCTCTTCGATCCGCCAAGGTCCGGGACTGGCCTGGGCCAGAAGCTTTCGCCCGCGCTGGAGCTGGTCGTTAACCGACGAGGCCATTTACTTGGCTCGGGTCTTGGTGTGATCGCGCACGGTGCAGGTGGGCACCCGGGTATCGCGCGCGGCTCGCCACTGGCCGACCCGGGCCACCGAGCTGGTGACCAAGACGATGCCGAGGATGATGGGCAAGCCCAGCGGCCACACGATGCCGCCCACCACACTCACCCAGTTGCCACCCCAATCAGGGTCGTGGGGCAAGGTGATGTGGTAGGTCAGGGTGCCGAGGGCCGCGTAGATCAGCACGCTGCCCAAAAGAATGGGAATGATTTCGGGAAAGTTCAGGGTCATCGGTTCCTCCTGGCAAACCTACCCTTTCTGGAGCAGACGGCCAATATACTGAATGAGCTGGTCGTCTTCCACATAAAAAAGGTCGGGGGTGGGTTCACCGACTTGCGTGCGCATGGCGTTGACCAGGAGCTGGCCCAGGCGCTGCTCGGGCGAGGCCAGCCACAGGGCCTTGAGTTGGGCCACGATGACCGGGATACGCTCGGGGCTGCGGTCGACCTTCATGGTCGGCCGGGCTTTTCGACGCGCACCTGGTTATTTTCGACGATGAGGTTCCACCGATCGGCCGGGTCTTCGCCCTGAGCGGCGATGAGTCCATTACAGATGTGGCCGCCGACCATGCCGGGCACGTGGCCGGCGGCGTGGCAGTCCGGGCGGAGGAAGTGCTCGATCAGGTAGATCATCCAGGCGGTCGCCTCGTAGAACTTCTCGTTGCCGTTCCATTCCAGGGCGGTGCCATCCTCCCAGGGGGCCCAGTCGCAGTGGAAGCTGTTGGGCTTGTCGTCGTGGGGCTGATTGAAGTCGATGACGTCGGGTTCGCAGGAGTAGCTGGGGTCGACGTAGTAGGGACTTTGGGTCCGCTTGACATGGCGGGTGCGCGAGAAGTTTTTGAGGTAGGCCACCTCGGCGGCCGACAGCGGCGGCGAGATGATGACGCGGCCCTCGAAATCGGTGTTATAGCCCACGTGGGATGCCTTTCATTCGAACATCTCGCGCACCCACATGGCGAAAGCGCCGAGGGCGGGACTGAGCAGGAGAAAACACATCACGACGAGAAAGATCACGATCATGCGAGGGATTTCTCCGCGCCGATGAGTTTGCGCAGGTTGGCAAACGCCAGGGCCTGGCCCGCCGCGCCGGCGACGCGACGGAGCTCGGTGAGGAAGCGCTGAAAGGCCTGCGGCTCGGCCACAAAGTGGCCGGCCAAGACCCGCCAGGCCGAGAGCAGCAGCCACTCGGCATTTTTGTCGTCGAGCGGGCCGGACAGAGCTCGGGCCAGGCCGGGGCCACCGATCAGCTCGATGTCGAAGGGCAAAAATTGCACGGTCACGACCCGCTCGGCCTCGTCATGCGAGAACATGACCCGCAGCTGGTCGTCTTGATAGAGCACGCTGCCGGAATAGGTCGTCACCGGGGGCGGTGCGAAATCACCAGTCAGGGTCAGTTTGGTGGCCATCTGCTATCTCCGACTCTTCCTTCTTCTTTCTCGGCGCCTGGTCGACTTCAATTTCGATGACCTCGGGCGGAATGTCGGACCAGCCGTAGCGCAAATAGTCGCGCCCGCCATCGACAAAGACGCCGCGGTGGTCATCGAAACAGCCACACGGTCGCCAATCGTGGCGGTGACGGGACCACACCACATCCAAGCAGGAGGGGCAACGGATGGCCTGGACTTTCATCCGGCCATCCGTAGCACGTCACCGATTACTTGCCCATCTGAATGAGCGGGGTGGCCGAGCCCGAGTAGAGCGACAGCTTGCCGTCCCACCTCTGGGCCTGGCGGTACTGGATGAGGCTGGGGGTGACCGACTCGTTGACCAGGCGATTGGCCGCCGCTTCGGCGACCGAACGCAGCCGGGTGCTCTCGGCCTCGCCGCGGGCCCGCTCGATGGTCGACTCGGCCTCGCCCTTGGCGGCGGCGATCTTCTGGTTGGCCTCGGCGGTCTTCTTGCGCACCTCCTGCTCGGAGCGCTGGGCATCCTGAATCATCGCGACCTTGGCGTTGATGGCGTCGATGATTTGCTTGGGCGGGCGGGTCTCATCGAGGGTGAACTGAACCACCTCGAAGCCCCAGCCGCTCAGGTCCTTCATGAGAATCGCCTGCGACTCGGCCCGGGCGACCTCCTTTTTGTCGGAGTAGAGCTCCTCGGCGGTGTAGCGGGTAAAGACCTGCTGCATGGCGCCGCGCACCCCCTTGCGGACCAGGACCTGGTTGAGCACGGGCAGCTCCTGGCGGAACTTCTTGTAGAGCTGGGGCACCTTGGCGCCGTCGAGGGTGAAGGTCAGCGACACATCGGCGGCCACCGGCATGCCCTCTTTGGAGGTCACGATGACCGAATCGTCGATCTCCTCGGAGTCCTTGGCCTTGGGCCGCATGAGCTCGAGCGACTGCAGGTTGGTGGGGTAGAGGACTACGTCCTCGCAGAACATGTCGCGCCAGTAGATGCCGACCGGAATCGGGGCGGCGCCGACTCCGCCGTCGCACTTTTGCACGCTGACCCCGACGTAGCCGGGCGGCACCCGCTCGTACTTGATGCCGACGATGATGAGGATGGCGAGCACCACCACGGCCGCGATAATGCCGCCGGCCATGAGCGCGATACTGCCTTGCTGATTCTTACGCATTGAGAGAGTCTCCTAGCTGTTTCCAGCAGTTGCGGTGGTACCAGGTACCACCCACCAAGAGATCGACCTGAGGGTCGATCGGCTCGGTGCAGCTGGCGCACACCAAGCTCGCTTGGACATCGAAGGTTTCGGTATTGAGACGGCCCTGCCGTTTGTACTCGGCCAGTTGACCGCGCGGGGTCTGGCCGCGCAGCCGCTTGGCTGCACCGTAGCCCACCCCGACCACGAGCACGATCAAGACCAGGGCCAAAAGGTCGACCACCAGCATGGTCAGGCCCAGGGCAGCTTGGCGATGCGCGGGGCCAGGTCGGCCTCGAAGCGGGCGAAGCCCTCGCCGCCGAGAAAAGCCGGATCGGACCGGAAAAAACTGACCAGCATGTAGTCGTCCGAGTCGGTGGCGCAGGTGCAGGCCGGCCGCGCCTTGGTACTGATGGCCACCTCGACCTTGGGGCCGCGCGAGCTCCGCCAATCGGCGGTGACGGTGAACTGGGGGAAGCGAGCCTGCAGGGCATTGCCCAGCGCGGCGACGCGCTTGGTGAGGAGGTCGTATTCGACGTCAGTCATGAGAGGTTCCTTGTGGTGTGGGTTACGGGGCGGGAGGCTGGGGGGCACAGCGGCCGGCGTGACTGACCGAGACCACCCAGGCGGCCCCCTCTTGGTATTTGTGGTAGTCGGTCAGAGTCTGGGGCTCGATGGCGCAGAGCGGCTCGCCGTCGTCAGCATCGGCGAAGTCGACCCGATACTCTTCATGAGTGGCGATGCGCTGCAGACCGATCGGGGCCGCCACCTCGCCCCACTGGACCTCGGGCCCGGTGCCGGAAGTCTTGGCCTGCTGGATGACCGGCCAGTCGTAATACTGATACTGGCACCAGGTCTTGTACACCGGACAGCGGTGGTAGCAGGTGTCGTACTCGGTGCGATAACAGGTCTGACAGCTCTGGCAGGTCGAACAGCTCTGGCTACAGGTGGAAAAGCCATTGCCGTTGTCGCGGCACGAGGTCGAGCAGCTGCACTGGTAGCTGGTGCAGTTGCAGGTATACGACACCTGGTGGGGATTGCACTGATAGGGATTGCAGTTTTCGTCGCCGTAATATTTTGAGTGGCAATCCTCATTGAAGGCGGGCTCGCTATAGTAGCCCTTGCCGCCCGGCCGGCCCCAGCCCTCGCCGGCATAGGTGTGGCGCTCTCTTAGCTCGATGGTGTAGGCCCAGCGGGTACTGGCCACCTGGGCGTCGACGTCGTGCGGGATAAACAGCCAAATCACGAAGCCGATCAGACCCACGGCCGCGGCCGCGACCCCAGCGTGCCACACCCGCAGGCCGCGATACAGCGGGCGGGTGATGATATAGCTGGGCCGCAGGTCAGGCACCGGCTCATCGATGACCTGGGCCGAACTGCGGTAGGGGTCGCCGATGACCGGATCGCGGGCGAACATCACCTTGCGGACGGGGGTGAGCTGGGGAAACCTGACCGTGCGCACCTCGGTCTTGGGCCCGGCGCAGTTGTCGCACGCGCCGTCGGGATTGCGAGCCTGGCCGCCGCAGTAGGCGCAGGTCCAGTTGCGCCCAGCCTGGGCCAGCTCGAGCAGCGCCGGGTCGATGACCTTGGGGGCGACGTCGCCGTCGGGGACCTGGTCTTTTACCTGAGCCGATTTGTGAGCGCCACAGCTCTGGCACGACAGGTGGCGGCCTTTATTGCTGGCCGAGCAGGTGGGACAGGTCCAGGTATTTTCGACAATCCAGGTTTTACGCACGGTCGTCCTAGCGATTGGGCAAGTCGAGTGACACCCATTCGAGCTGGAGCTGGTTCCGGTCGAGGCCACGGTGCTGGTGCAGGTTGGCGAATACCTGCTCGGCAATTTCGGGGTCCTCGAAAAAGACGGCGCGGTGAAGTGGCACGCGGTCGTCGGTGGGGCCCATAAATGCCGCGGGGTCGTCTTTCCAGGCGATCACCAGACAGACGGTGCCGGTCATGGGGTCTCCGCTTTCGGTTTTTTGGGCGGGAATTTTTTGCCGGCCACGATGACGCAATGGCGTTGACCGCAGCCCTGGCTTTTGTTCTTGAGCAGGCGGCCAACCCGTACCTTGCGGCGAGTGCCGCACTGACACACACAGGTGACCTGGCGGCCGGCCCGCCACACCCCGTGGTCACCGACGCCGGGGTCGTAGACCACGGTCCAGGCGTGGAAGGTATGGTCGGTCAGGTCGACGGCCCAGGCAGGCAGGGGCTTGGTCATCAGTTGTCCGTGTAGCGCTCGATGAGGTCGTCGCAGTAGTTCGTGTTTCTGGCCAAACACGCGTGATAGGCCTGAAAGGCCAGCTCGCGCTCGCGGGCCTGGTCTTTGAGCTGCTCGCCGGTCAAAGCCGGTCGGGGTGGCTCGGGCGGCTGGGTGGCACAGGTGTAGCCCAGGCCGCCCAGGAGCAGCAGGGTGAGGAGACTGAGGATGAACCACTGGGAGCTAGACATAAACCTGCTCATGTTGAGTTATTCGGCAAGGGGAAATCGTGAGGCGGCGAAAAAATTACCACCACAGCGGGGTGTCGAGCAGAAAGAACCCGACCAGCGCCGCCGCGATCAGGACGACGTAAAGTGCCAACGCCAAGAGACTGAACTTGGTCATGCGTCCTCCGGGGTCGACAGAGCCTGGGCCAGAGCCCGGCCCAGCTGGGCCCCGCGGCGGAGCTGGGCGGCGGCGGCCGGGTGATCGGCCTGCCCGGCATAGGACAGGGCAAACGACCACACAAACCCGGCCATAAGCGGGGTCGGAATGTCTTCGTAGGGGTGCTCATCCCACCAGTCCTGGGGATTGATGTCCTCGGTGATGAGCTGGACCATTTCCGGGTAAAGCCGAGTCCACAGAGCCGACAGTTCAGGGTCAGCGGCGATGGCAGCGGGCGGCGACGGGATGTCCATGATGATCCTTATCCTTGCAGGGCGGTGGCCAGAAGTCCCAGGCCGGCCAGAATCAGGAAATAGCCGATCAGGAGCTTGGTCAGCGGGTCGATGGGGCGGCGGCGCTGGCCCAGGCGCTGTTCCCACTCGAGCTGGTCGGGGTCGCGCCGGGGCGGCGGGGGAGTGCGCTTTTCGGGCGGCGCGACACGGTAGGGCATCTAGTCCTCGTCGTCCTGGTACACCTGGGGGGCAAAAAACGTCACCGGCGGGTCCCGGTCCCAGGGCTCGGGCAGGGCTCCGCCCTTTTGCAGCCACTCATCGAGGGCGACCACCAGCTCGGCCAGCCGCTCGGCATCGGCCAGAAAGTGGGTCACCCCGTAGGCGTACTGGGCTTGGCCGGGGCTAAACGGCTCGGTGTGTTGGGTAGGGCCATGGCTGCAATAGTGTTGCAAGCGGGCAGCGATTTCGCGCTGCTCGGTCAGATTGGCGGTTGGATCCATGGGTTATTCCGTGGCAGAGGGTGGGCGCACGCCGATGCGGTAGACCATGTCATTGACCGGCCAGACGGCCCGGAGAAACGCGGCGTTGGGAGAGGGCTGGCCGGTGGCTTGCACCGCTCGGTCGAGCTGGCCGCACTGGAAGCTAAGACAGGTCGAGGAGCGGTACGGGGGCGGGATATTACACCCAGTGGGGGACAGAAAGAAACAGCGGGTGGTGCGCCCGGTCGGGATGGACCGGCGGTACCCAGTGGTCTCATCGATTTCGTAGGTGTAGTCGGGCTCGCCCCAGGTAGGCCGCTCGGCGTCGGTGGGCGGCAGCATGAACGACTCGAGGTGAACCTTGCCGGCCACCACGTCGGGGTGAAAATCCTTGAGACCGTGGAAATAGCCGGCTGCGTAGGGCGAGCTGCAACAGTGGTTGACGCAGGTCGGGCACGGCCGGTCGGGCAGCGCGGCGTAGGCGGCGGCGGCGACCTGAGCGGCCTGGGCGCGGACCAGGGCGGCTCGGCGCAGCTTTTGCCGCTCGGTGCGGGTCATCTGGCGACGCGCGCGGCGGGCCAGCTTGAGGGTCTTGCGCAGAGTCTTGCGAGCGGCCGCGTAGTCGCGGTCGGGATCAGCGGGCAGTGTCATCACCGGGTCCATCGGCTGGGCGGAGGCGTTGGTAGCCGCCGCCGCGGGTGCGGGTGCGCAGGTCGCCGGCCGGGGCCACCGGCTTGACCGGGACCGGCTCGACCAGCTGAACCTGGTGGGCGACGTGGCGCATATCGATGTCGACCATGGGGTCGACCGGCTCGGGCTGGGTCAGCTTGGCGACCAGCTCGGCTTCGGTCTCGCGCAAAATGCGCTCGCGCACAGAGGACATGACCGGACCTCGAGGGGAGATGGGCAGGGGCAGCGGAGTGCCGGGCCGTTGGCCGGGGTACTTTTCCCAGGCCAGGTTGTCAAGGGGAGACTCGAGGTTGCCGCCGGTCGGGTAAAAGCAGCCCCAGGCGGCCAGACCCACGATGACAGCCAAGAGGATATAGAAAAGCATCAGCATGGGAAATTCCTTTCGCGCGAAAAATTCTTACCCTTCAAACTTTTCGCCAAAAAAAAGGCCCACGTCCATGCGGACGCAGGCCTGCGAAAGGAACCCCGAGGTTAGTCGTCGGGCTTGTCCTGCTTGGTGAATTCAGCGTCGTAGCCGCCCATCTCCTCGGTCAGGCGAGTGAGTTCATCGAGTGCAGCTTTCTGCTCGGCCGAGCCCTCGGGCAAAAGCGAGGGATTGCGGGCCCGCTCGCGCTGGATGATGCCGCTACAGGCGGTGCAGGTGTCGGCGTGGACCTGACGGGGCCCGGCCGGCAGCTGACCCAGCAGGGCAGCGTCCATCTCGCGGTGGTCGAGGTGGGGCTCGATCTGGGCCTGACCGCTCAGCTCGGCATCGAGGTGGCGCTGGGCCTGCTCGGCCCGGTCGAGGTCATCGACCCAGGCGAGGTCACGGGGCGGGCCCTCGGGCACCACGTGGGGATTGGGCGGCACATCGACCACGGTCACGGGAGCGGGGTCAGGATCGGCCAACCAGCTGTCGATCTTGGCGAGGTCCCGCTCCTCGCGCAGTTGGGCGGTGGTCTTGGGGGCAGCCTCCAGCACCAGTTCACCGATCTCGATGAGGGCGTCTTCGGCCAGGCTGTAGGCGGGAAAGCTGGGCCCAGCTCGGCGAATGGCCCACAGGGCCGAGATGCAGCGGGCCAGGCGGTCGCGGGGGTTGGTGATGGGAGGGGTCATGGCGGGTCGACCTCGATGCCGAGGGTTTCGGCACAGGCGCGGATAAGCTGGGTGTCTGACTGGACCACCTGGTGCAGGTGGGCGTTTTCCTTTTGCAGGGAGCGGATGTGGCAGCTGGCGTAGGGCAAGACCACCAGCACGGTGGCGACCGCGCCGGCCAACAGGCCGCCGACCCAGCGGGGCAAAATCACGTCGATCAATAGGTATCTCCCAGGTATTGGCCGGTGTTGAAGCCGAAAAACGCGATGCGCAGCTGGCCGGCCTCGCGCCACACGCACTTGATGGCGGTGTGAAAGTTGCCTTCGACGTCCTCCACGGCGTGGTAGACGCCGAGCAGGACCGCTCCGGCGGGCAGCTTCTCGAGGGTGGTGAAGGGCACGCGCAAGTCGGTCAAGCTGGGCACCGCTCGGTGGTAGACGTGACGTGGATTCAGGTCAAGCCCGCAGGGCGACCGTTCAGCGCCTCGACGATCATCTGGGCCAGGTCGGGGTCGTGGGTGGTGGCGATCAGTCGATGAATCCGAGCGTGGAAGGGCTGCTCGGGCTGCCGGCCGTACAGAATCGCAATACGGCGCTCACCGGGCAGGCCGAGCAGCTCTTGGGAGTAGTAGGTCTTGTCGGCCATTTGATTTTCGAAGCCTCGATCTTGGGTAGGGGACGATCAGGGGCGGGGTCAGCCGCGTCCCGCCAGCAGCCACAGTCCGCGTAAGTGAGCATTTATGCTGGGGATGGCGGGTCAGCTGCGGGCGCCGGGCCAGGTGTCGGTCAACCGAAGCGGCGGTCGGTTAGGCCGAGCCGTAGCGAAACGAGATAAAACAGGGCTCGCCGTATTCGGTGCTGATGTGAAACCCCAGCCGCTCGAGCTCAGCCTGGTCATCCTGGCTGACCTGATTGGGGTCGATGCCGACGATCATGAGGGTGTCGTGCTCGCAGTGGGTGGGACTGTCGTGGTTCCCGTACTTGAGCAGGATGGTGAGAGCTTTGATGAGGTTTTCCATCAGCGGCCTTCTTTCCACTCCTCGAGGTACTCGTTCATGGTCTGGACTGGATCGCCCTTGAGCAGGTCGATCACGGTGGCCAGGGCCTCGGCCCAGGTGCTGGGCTGTTCCTGGCCGGTGGTGTTGGCCAGTTGATTGGCCTGCTTGACGTAGTAGCGCAGCACCGCGCGAGCGATATCCCGCTCGTCCTTGCTGGGCGGGCCGAGGCGCTTCACTTGACCATCGCCTTGAGCTCGGCCTTGATGACCTTGGCCACTGGGCCCCGCCATGTGGAGGCGTTCGCCAGAAAGTACCTGACGATCGACGCAGCCGAGTCAGCCCCGTACTGATCGTCGATGGTGCTGAGCTGGCTCATGGCCTCGAGGTAGGGGACGGCGCCGAAGTAGACCTTGGGCCAGTTGGCGCGAATGTCTCGGGCGATGGCGTGAAGAGGGCGAGGCTGTGCCATGGGGTATTCTCCTGGGGCCAGTCGATCTGGATGCGGGTGGTGGTGGGCAGGAACAGAAGTTCGGTGAGGAGCTGCGGGTTGGGCGGCGCAGGGGTCTGAAACTGCAAGCTGGGCTCGCCGAACACGCGCACGGTAACGTAGGTGGGGGTGGTCATGGCAGTAGGCTTTCGCGGGGGATGGCTTCGTGCAGGAGGACCGGTCGATTCCACACGTACTGGCCGGACCGGTCGGGTCCGACCGCGACCGCGGCGTCGCCGCCCACCCCGGGCAGCGGACTGCCGTCGTGGCCGATCAACTCGACCCGAAAAAATCGCCATTTGGAATTGCGCTGGGCGATGGCGCGCAAGACGGCGAGCGAATCGGTGACCGCGTAGAGATTCAACTGATCGCCGGACTTGCACTCACCGATGACCCAGGTATACCAGGCCGTGGCCGGGGTCTGGCCGCAGCTCGGGTCTTCGCACACCGTGTTGCCATACAGCATCTGGACCAGGCGTTTGCCACAGGCAGGGCACTTCATGGTTTCGCTCCTTTCACCCCGCCGGCGCACGCGTCGGCGCTTTTGTAGAGACTGACCCCAGTGTGGGCCAAGATTTCCCCGCGCCGATTGGCATAGACCTTCTGCCGGCAGATGGGGCAGACCACCTTCTTGAGGGGTGCGGTCTCCGGCACCGGGGACTTGGGCTTTTTGGGATTGGACCAGCTCATTTTTCCAGCTCGTGGCGCATCTGGCAAGCTCGGCACACACAGTCGCCGGTGGTGGCGTTGCCGGGCGAGTGGGTAGCGAGGACGGCCAGGGCCCGCTCGATGGAGTCCAGGGCGGCGCCCAGGAGATGGCGCAGAACCCTGACTTCGACCACGACGACGGCGGGGTCAGCCAGGAGTTCGGTCTCGGGCGAGGCCAGGATGAACCGGCCGCTCTGGCGTTGGGCTTCGATCATGGCGGGTCCTGGATTTCCCAGCCCACCACCTGCTTGGTGAAGCGGCCGTCCTCGAACACCGAAGATTCGACCGGGGTGGCGACCTGGCCGGGGCCCAACTTGAGCTCGATATTGCGAAACCAGTCATCGTTTTCCGGTAAAGACCAGTTTCGTGGGATAAAATTGGTCACGGGGCTTGCCTCTGCGAAAGATGGTGATTAGAGAGACCGAACGCCGTCAGGCGACGCTTCGCCTGGTGTGGCAAGGCGTGGTGAGGCTTCGTAAAGCCTGGCCAGGCAGCGCAATGCAAGGGCTGTATTTGAAATCAGATGAAACAACGAAATATCAAGATTACTATTGAAGGAACATCGCCTCTTTTGATGAACCGATTCACCGATGAAGCGCAGCAGAAGGTGGAACAGGGAGCGAGTGTGACCATAAACGGAAGTAGAGGAACACCGCGCGAACAGGCCGAACCAAAAGTGTATCGGGACAGCAAAGGAACTCCTGTTATTCCCGGCCCCAACTTTTTCTCGTGTGTGATTGAGGCAGGCAAGTATCACAAGGTAGGCAAGAGACAGGTCACGACTGGTCGTTCCTCGATGGTGCCGGCCGGGATTTCAGTGGTGGAAATTGAATCGCCGGTTTTTGGAATACAAGACGGTGAAGCAGCGGCGTGGGAAGTCGATTCGCGCCCGATTGTGAATCCGGCAACGCGGGGACGTCGGCTGTGCCATCGCCCCCGCTTCGATCGCTGGCGAGTTTCGTTCACACTTGAGGTTGACGTAGGGATGTTCGATCCGAAGTTTATCCGTCAGTTGGTCGATGACGGAGGACAGCGGGTAGGACTTGGGGATTTTCGGCCGGATCGCAAGGGTCCCTTTGGGAAATTCAAGGTCGTCTACTGGCACGTGGAGGCTTGACTCACCCGGTTTTACTCACGATATTTCCCAGCCATCCAAAAAGAAAGCCGCCACCCATTGGCGGGGTGGCGGCTCTCTCGAATCATAATGGCAAACATGGATTGATTTTATCGGGCGCCGAATAAATCCTCCCTACCGCATTCGGTGCAGCTTTCGCTGCGCTGCCCTCATCTCCCACCTCCTTCCCTTCTATTTTTGTGCCAATCAGGGGTAATGCGGGGTCGCCGCATCCTGTGGGTGTCGGCCCTCGATGGGGCTCTCTCAGTGGCGGAGCGTTGCCCGTCTAGATCGGGACGCTCCTGTGCAATACAAAAAGCCTATCCCCCGTCGGAGATAGGCTTGACCCGCTTTTGCCGCGCCAAAGTCGTGTGTGGCGCAAGGTGGGGTCGCACCGAAAAGGAGGGGAGCGGGAATCAAACCCGCACCGGCATAGCACAGATGGTCTGGGCCCGACGCCTCAAGCCTACTACCCTCTGCGGGCGTTCTATGCCGACCACCAGGCCCCAGGGGTTATTCAGTCACGCTGGGTGGCGCGGCTGTCGAGCGACAGCCACAGGCGCAAAAGACTGCGAAAGGCACGCACGCTGTCCTCATCGGGCAGTGGCGTGTAGGGTGGCCAGGCCTCCAGGGCCAGGCGCCAGATGTCGTCACGTACCTCTTGGCGGGTCATCGTCGGGCTCGATCGAGAACTACCAAGCGAACCACGCCAGTCCGACCACCAGAGCCGGCACCACCAGCCAGATGAGGAACCAGTAGGTACCGAAGTTGAAGTTGATGTTCATGAGAGCCCTTAGTCGCCGTCGTGGATGTCGCTATAGAGATACGACCACGGGTCGTCGTCGGCGTCGGCGCCCGGGTCGGGGTGCAGCTCATCGCGCACCCGCATGAGAATTTTGCCCAGATGATTCTGGCCCACCCCTTTGCACACGCCCCAGTAGGTGTCGCCCCACCAGTTGTCCTCCACCAGGGTGAGCTGACCGGTGGCCAGGAGCTGGCGGGCCAGGGCCGGCGAGCGGGTGAACTTGTCGCGCACGATGGTTTCCATCACCTGCAGCTTCACCCAGTCCCAGTCGGGCCGTAGAGTGACGGCTTTGCCGGCCTGCTTGGCCTCCTTGGCGGTGGCCAGGGCGGCGATACGGGCGCGCTGCCGGTCGTCCAGACTCTTGGCGGCCTGGTAGGCGTGCTCGGCGGTGGGGTAGCCGATGCCCTCGTAATGAACGGGGCTGGAGTAGAAGTTGGACAGAAAGAAGTACTGGCCGCGAAAATCCATCGCATCCTCCTCTTCCTCTCTTCATTCTACTCTAGCGAATCTGGTTTTCGTAGGACTCCAGGCCCCAGCGCTTGAGCGCCTGAAACCGATTGGAGACCGAGCGGTACGAGCCCTGACGAATCAGCTCGGCTTCGGCCTGCTCCCAAGCGATGCGCTCACGCCGAAACCGGGCCACCGGGTCGAACACGTCGCGCTGAAACGCATCCCAGCCCGACTCCAGGTAGTCTAGGCAGTGGCCGACCTCGTGGGCCAGGACCGGCAGCCAAGGACCTTGGCGCAAAAGCGTGACCCCGACACCAAACTGCAGCCGCTCGACATTGTTCCAGTGCAGGAGCTCGGGCCTAAAGTAGGCGTTGTCGTGGTAGCGGAAGGCGTCGACTTCCACCGGACGGTCGGACAGGTGCTCGGCCAGGCGGACCAGGCGGTCCTGGTGCGGGGTCAAGCGGGGAACCAGATGGCGCAGCGTGCGCATGAAAACCTCAGGTAGCCCGGAGTGTGCCACGCCGGACCGGGC
>JACCDR012153442.1_pt1 | contig 17542 bp, 24 predicted proteins | sample 7446431 | NCBI WGS metagenome assembly JACCDR01 (sample SAMN15323443, study PRJNA562643) | freshwater metagenome | isolation source: river surface water | place: USA:Blue River Watershed | collected 2017-08-17
CCCGTGTCGCCAGTCGCCCCCGTCGCTCCGGTGGGTCCGGCGGGTCCGGTAGGTCCCGTCGCGCCAGTGGCACCTTGCGGGCCCGTGTCGCCAGTAGCACCTGTCGCTCCGGTGGGTCCGGCGGGTCCGGTAGGTCCAGCGGGTCCGGTTGGTCCCTGCGGTCCGGTGTCACCTTGCGGTCCGGTCGCTCCGGTAGGTCCCGCGGGTCCCGTTGACCCGGTGGCACCCTGCGGTCCGGTGTCGCCAGGGGCTCCAGTGGGTCCGGCAGGTCCGGTGGGTCCCGCGGGTCCGGTGGACCCGGTGGCACCCTGCGGTCCGGTGTCGCCAGTGGCTCCGGTGGGTCCGGCAGGTCCGGTGGGCCCGGTGGCGCCCGTCGCTCCGGTGGGTCCGGTAGGTCCGGTGTCGCCTTTCGGTCCGGTCTCTCCGGGGGGTCCGGCGGGTCCGGTAGCACCCGTCGCTCCGGTGGGTCCGGTAGGTCCGTTCGGACCTGGGTCGCCAGGGTCTCCGCGATCTCCCTTCGGTCCGGTGGGTCCAGCAGGTCCGGTGGGTCCAGCAGGTCCGACCGGGCCCTTCTCGACGATGGCTGCGATCAGGTCCGCCGGCAGTACGATGGGATCACTCATTCGACCCTCGAGATGGCTTTAGAGAGTTGGCACAGACCCTGAAGAGCGCGACGCTTCGTCCCGTCCGGGGCAGTCAGCAACAAATCGTAATAGACCAGGAAGAAGTCGAGAGCGGCGGTCGTCTCAGCCAGAGCTCGGATCCGGACAGTGCCGTCTGCGTTCACGTCGATGCCTTCCCCCGAGTCCGAAGGTGTCGCCAGTTCGAGCAGAGAGGTCTCGGACTCGGGGAGCTCTCGCAGCGTGAAGACAGCCTCGTAGTCGGTCAGGTCCACCGCGCGGCCGTCCTGGTCCAGGATGACGACGGTGGTGTCGAACGAAGCTCCCTGTTCGATGGTCAGATTGGTAGTCGCGGCCGGCACGCTGAAAAATGCCCTCGGTTACTCGGTTATGTAGGTGTAGGTACGCGGTAGATGATGTCGTACGGGTCTTCCACTCCGCCGGTCGCACGCTGCGTGATCTCCACGGTCTCAATCCACGCGATGTCGGGCGAACTCGGTTGAGACTCTGCGTAGGCCAGCGTGAACTCGAGGAAACCGGCAGCGTCGGCCTGGTAGTTGATCCTGGTCGCCATCCCGACATCCGCCAGCCCGAAGCCAGCGGCATGTAGGTCTGCCTTGAAGGCCGGCAGTCTCATCGTGTTCATGAACCTGGTCAGGGTCGGCATGATCCGATCGTTCGATCCCTTGAAGGCTTCGACTCGCAGACCTACCTGTGCGACGTGGTAGGTCGTCACGATTTCCTTGAGTTTTTGCGTGTCTGGGTCCCAGGTACGCCGGATGTCTCCGCGGCCAGGGGAGTCGTCCGTCTGCACGCTCAGGTACGCCTTGAGCTGGGCCTCGGCAGAAGGCAGCGGTGCTCGGTCGTGGACGGCCCTAGGACCTCGTTTCGTCCCGTCCACGACCTCGGTGCCCAGCCACTTCGTCAAGACGTCCAGGAGGCCTTGCAGGTTCATTTGCGCACCACCTTGTGCACGATGGACGATCGAAGTTGCCCGGTGTCGATCAGCGGCACGTCCGAACCCTTCTTCCGGATCGTGTAGGGAGAGTTAGGCGGAGGGATGCGCTCGGCAATGCGCTTCTGAATCTGCCCCACCGACCAAAGGCCTAGCTGATCGAGCGTCCTCTGCGCGCTGGGCTCCGAGGAGTTCACCATCTTGCTGACCAGCTTGCCGCCGGCCTTCTCGACTTCCGCCCCGCGTTCGTCTACCCACCCCCGAAGGAAAGAGCGCTCAGGGACGCCCACGCCGAACTCGTTGGCCTGCGCGATGTCGAGGAGAGACTCTCCAGCTTCCCCTCCGGTGTGCGGAGCGTCCGACAAGATGCCGACCTCGACCTCGGAAGCCAGCAGCTTCTTGATCTCGATCGCCAGCTCGGTTTCCCCCGAGTCCACCACAGTGTACGGCATCAAGCCACCCTGAAACCGGAGGTCGCCCGCTTCTGGAGACGCTGAAATTCCTTCAGATAGTTGCCAAGGGCCGGGTCCTGCGGGTCCGCGAAGGTGATCGACAGCTTGTGCGCCGCGAGGTAACCCTGCGCGTTCTGCGCCAGTTTCTCGTCCGTCCACACCCGCAAGGTGTCCAGCTCCCCCCACGATTCGTCGAGTGCGGCACGAAGACGTCCGTCGGACACCTGCCGAAACTCCGGGAACCTGCCTCTGAACGCTGCCAGGCCTAGTGACGCCACGCCGAAAATTGGTCGCCACCCCTACGGTGTCATGCCTTCTGCCTCAAGGTAAGTGCCTGCCAGTAGGCCTCCTCCGGTGTCGCACCAGTCGCCGGCCTCGGAAGCCAGCTCGCGGAGACCTCCCATTGCTGTCTTACCTTGTCGTACGAAAATCGGAGTGAGAGGGAGAAAGTGGGGTGGTTCACAGTGAAAGTTTCCAGATGGGCGACTCGCAAATCGTGAACTTCTGGTTACTTTTGCCGGAAAACTCAACGATCTTCGATAAGTACCTCTGAGTGTATTGTGACACGCGCTCTCCCTAGGAGCCCCATCTCTCTCTCTGCCTCTCCCCCCTTTTATACAATCTATATCTTTATTTCTATAGAATATAAAGATATATTAGACAACCGCTCAAGATCGCTCAGCTTCTTATGGGACCAACTCCTCAGATTTCTTCAATACCTACATTGTCTCGGCGCCTCCGGCCCTCCCTGGCGAGACACCCCCGACCTCCCCGAGAGAGACACCCACAAAAACCTACACCAACTTGTGAGACGCTCCTGAGACGCTCACCTCCTAAGAGTCTCCCCTACGTTTCTCGACAGTTAGCGACATGTATCCTCGGCCTCTCAGGTTCTCCTGCGGTTCGTCTCACCAGTTGAGACTCTTTCGAGACGCGTCTCCGGCTCGCGGGAAGTGGGGTTCAAAGGGCTGAACGACATGTCGTTTTATGTGTGGTGTGCTGAGACAGGTTACCCCAATCCTACCCCCACCCACCTATACCCCCTTTCATGTAGGTCTAGCACCCCCGCGGCTAGGACCCTGTCCTACCTGAACACCCCCGCGGCTAGGACCCTGTCCTACCTTCACTCACCTGAACAAGGGCTCGAGGCGTGGGGCGTGGGGACGTCGAGGCGTGGGGACGTCGAGGCGTGTGGTTGAACGCTCGGTGCGTGGGCGTGGGGACGAGGGGTTCGGTAACCCTTGGCACACCGCTGGCACAATATGGCACGCTCTGGCACACTACTGGCTCAACATGGCACAATATGGCACACTCTGGCATATTACCAGGAAGCTAAAAGGGTGAGGGGAAATGCCCCCAACCGGAGAGGCCTGACAATTTACGGCACCTGGCCACAACAAGATGCGTAGCAAAAACCTCGAGAAATTAGGGGTCGCCGTAGAACCGAGACATTGATGTCACGGACGAGGACGACTCACCTTGTGGGCGAGGCTAGTAATGTCGACAGGTTGCGTCGACGCGCGGCGTGGCATCGTGCGTGCATCTACCCGAGTCAGAACGGAGAGACACCATGAAGACCAGCGTCATCCTCCCCCCGACTAACACGACCGGCGAGCTCTTGACTGCGTACAAGGAGGCGATCAAGCTCTCGCAGTGGCTCGACGCCACTTACGACTTGACGGCCGCTCTCCGAGCGCCTCGGGCGCCGCGCGATCTGGCGATGACGGTCGCCCCGCGCCGCGCGTGACATCCTGCTAGGCCCCGCGTGTTAGCACACGGGGCTTGTGGAGGGTATCACCATGATCGAGCCCATCGAAGAATTCGTCGCTCGTTTCGAGGGATCTACCGCGCACACCGCTGTCGCGATCTTCCGCCGGCGCGAAGTCGAAGACATGTGGGGTGAGCTGGACTCTCCGCTCACTCTAAAAGAGCGAGTCGAATTGGCGGACGAGTTGACCGGCTGGCGACGCTACGATCAAGGACCTGGCCGTTGGTACGGGCTGACGCCCGCGGTAGTGGTCTCCCCAACGGAGGTGCGCGTCGAACAGGAGAGAGGTATCGACGTCTAGTGACATCCTGCGCACCCGCGTACGTCAGAGGACGCACGCGGCTCGGAGGGTATCACGCCATGAGAGAAATCACCCATAAACGCGACGAGGAGGGGAACTATCGGCAAATTGTCTCACCAGCGAGACTCAAAGAGATCTTGGATGCCGATGGAGACAGTTACGACCGGCCCGCGGGCTTCGGGTCAGACGACGAATGGGACGTCGAGGACGTCGAGGTGACACCATGAGCGACTCCGAAGAGAAGGAGGTCTGGGAGTCTCATCCAACTACCTTCATCTACGCTGTAGAAGCGTGGGCGCGCGCGGTGGAGTGTGTCGCCTGGCCGCTCTACCCAGCAGCGTTGCGTTCCTGCATCGGTCTAACATTGTGGGCGTACGAGCCCTCGTCCTACGAGGCTCTGGCGGCACTCCACGAGGAAGCCGTACGACGCACCAACTACGTGCTCCCGGGGCGCGACGATCATAGGGTCACACCGCGAGCACCGCTCCTATGGCACCACCAAGCCCAATATGGGCTCACGTGGGAGAGCTCCGTCAAGACGACCCTGATGCGCACACGCCCCGGGTGGCTCGTCCGCATCGTCGGGCAGCACGCCTATCGACGTTCTGCGGCCGAGGATGCCCTCGTGGTAGCCCCGCAGACACAAGAGGAGTGACATCCTGCTAGGCCCCGTGTACTGTCCACGCGGGGCTTGTGGAGGGTATCACAATGTTCCTGCTCCTCGACACGTTTAATCAACGCGTCATCTCGCGACACCGGAGTCTGCGCGCTGCCAGCAAGGCGCAACGTGCCCTCAATCGCGCGGTCGTTCGGAGGAACGGCGCTAACTCCTACATACCCACGACGGTGTGCGTCTATGCCCCTAAGCCGGGGCAGTCAGTGTACGAGTCCAGCGAAGATCTGACAGATGACCAGCAACGCGAATGGGACGCGCTTTGTGAGTAGCGTGACATCCTGCTCCGGCCCCGTAGAGCGCTGCGCCGCCGTATGGGGCCTTCCCGTGGAGTCGCTGTAGTGTGACATCCTGCGTTCCCGCGCACGTCTACGGACGTGTGCGGTCCGGAGGGTATCACCATGAGCTCGGAGATAAAGGCGAACGTGTCGCGTATGTTCAAGGGTGTCGAACCATGGGCCGTTTCGGCGTCCCAATTCGAATTAGGGCCAAATGCTGCAAGGATTACCTGGAGCAACGCTCGGTCAATTGCGTACCGATGTGAGGAATGGCTGATCACTCCCCTCTCCGAGGCATGTGCTCTGATGCGCCAATGGGCGAGACACACGGGCGCATGGGACCGTGAAGAAATCGAATCATGGGACGCCCACGGGTGCCTCGCGCTGTTCGCGCAGAATATCGCCTCCGAGTTGCGCTCTCTGGGGGCCGACGAAGTCGCCGAACTCTGCGAGTGTGCAGAAGTCGACCAAGAAGACGGTACTTTGTGCGGTTTTTACACCGTAGAATGGGGTGAGCTTATGGTAACGTGGTACGCCGGAATGTGACACCTTGCGTTTCCGCGTACGTCAGAGGACGTACGCGGCTCGGAGGGTATCACCATGCGTTATATCGTCAGTGTATACGACGGAAGGCAGCATCCGGCCGTCCGCCCGATCGCGCGATCGGTCTGCTCGACGATGCCGGAGGCTCGACGGGAGGCCGCTCGGTTGCTGGGGCATCGATCGCTGCGTGGCGCGTCAACGTGGGAACGGTACCAAGGGGGTACCGTCTACCAATTCGGACCAAAAACCGAAGACAACGAATACGATTTCGTTGTCATTGAGGCGGAGGAGGCGTCAACGGACGCAACGGACGCTTGCGCTCTCCGAGCCGCGTATGATGTCTGATCTCGTGACATCCTGCGTTCCCGCGTGCGTCCGTCGACGCACGCGGCTCGGAGGGTATCACCATGACTGCTACCAGAACGATGACACTGGCGGACATTGTTGCCTACATCGAAGACCCCGAATCATGCCAAGTCTTCTATGACGAACGCAAGGTAAAAGTGATCGACAACTGGGGCGGTTTCCCCGCCTGCGATGTCACCTTGTGGGTCATCGGCAACGAATTCGGCGTCACGACCCTAGTCCACGCCAAAAGTGTTGACGACGCGTGGAGTGCCTGGTTGGACGAACAACCAACCATTCACCAGAAGGAGCTCATCGAGGCCTTTTCTGCAGGCGGAGACAAAGACTCTTTCTATGGTGAAGCGCTCAACGATGTGCGAGAGCGAGAGCACGGTCGACGTGATGCACCACTCGACGGCAACGTAGACCGCGAAGCCGTGCGCGCTGCGGCCTGGAAGGCTTTCCGGGAGTGTGAAGCACCAGCGTTGATCGAAGGGTACGAGTTCCAGTCCAATTTCTCTGGGACCGGTATCGTCGACGTAGGACACTACATGCAGTGCTACGAAGCGGACCTCGAGAAAGTGCTCGTCCTTCGAAAGGAGTGACATCCTGCGTTCCCGCGTGCGTCAACGGACGCGCGCGGCTCGGAGGGTATCACCATGGGTTTTACGCAGTTGTTCTCCGAACATTTCGCGGCGTGGGAGGTCGAAACGAGAAACGGTACGGAGATCGTACCGTGCGACCTCTTCCGAAGGGGCTATGTCCCTACAGCCGACGATCTCAGCGACTACTGCGAGGGCATGCCCGAGGAGTGGTCGCGCGTCACTGGTTGGTTCGCGAGGTATTCCGCGCCGGGTTATCTCGACTGTACCGCGTGGTGCGGACCGTACGAGACCGAGCAAGAAGCCATTGCAGCCTGCAAAGACATTTACGGTCCCGAAGAAGACGAGGAAGGAGACGAGTCATGAAAAGCGAGTTGCAAGAGGCCTGCGAACAGAACCATTTGCACCTGAAAAGCGTACACGTGAGAGTGGACTACAGTGATCCCAAGCACCCAACGGATCGTTGGACGTGCACACTATCACACACAACGCGCGGCACTTCTGCAGACTTCGAATTCCAGACGGGCATCGGCTGCCGAAAGCTCTGTCCGGGTATCGAGATCGACGGGCCTGGACGTTGGTACACGCCAGCGGGGTACATGTGCGTTGGGTACGCAGCAGCCATCGACGCTAAGATCCTGAAACTTGTTCCGCCGGAATGTGCAGATCTTGTGGTGTGCCTTCTGTCAGATCTGGAGGCTTGCGAGTGCTCGTTCGAAGAATGGTGCGGCACGTTCGGAGAGAATCCCGACAGTCGAAAAGCCTTAGATTGCTACCTCGCATGTCAGCGTAATGGCGACAATGTGCGCAAGGTGCTGGGATATGATCTCGTGAAAGAACTCCGAAGTAAGGAGCATTGACGTGGTCGCCACCCGCACGAGCCCCTACGACTACATCCAGCCGGCTGCACGTCGCTACCGCACGCCGTGGACGTCACTGAACGCACGTTCACGTGGCGGACTACCAGCGGGCAAATTGGTCGTCCTGACCGGTATGCCGGGGGCTGGGAAAACGGGTGTGGCGGTGCAGCTGGCCCGGCACCTAGCCATAGGAGGCGCCAGGGTGACCGTCCTGGCCACGGACGAAGGTGCCGATGCGCTGGCGGTGCGGCTCGGGCAGCTCGCGGGAGCGGAACGCGCGGCGTTGGAGAAGAGAGACGCACGAGCGCTCGACCTCGCCATGCTGTACACACCAGCCACGCTATCGTTGCTCGCCGACGTATCGATCGAACGCGCGACCGTGGATGTCGACGTGCTAATCGTGGACTCGATCCAGACCGCGCGCTCGGAGGCAACGACCACCCGGGGCAAGCGGGCTCAAGTGGAAGCAGTCGTTCGGGCGCTGCTAGGCGCCAAGGGGCGAGGCGTACTGGTGATCGCAACGTCCGAAATGGGCCGGCAAGAGTACCGCAACCTCGCCAAGGATCCCAGCCTCGCATCAGCCAAGGGTAGCGGCGACATCGAGTACCAGGCCGACATGGTGCTAGCTCTAGTGACCCGAGACGGAGGCAGGACGGTGAACGTCACGATCCCGAAATCGCGCATTGGCGACGACAAGACTGGTTGGACGTGGACTCGGGACCCTGCACGCGCTTCGTTCGTCGAGCACCAACCGACGTCACCGACCCCAGCCCACACAACCACGTGGCGAGATGACGCCAGACTGACACTCTGGACTCTCGCCATCACGGGCGCCGTACTGGGGGCCGCCGCGCTCGGGAAATAGCCCACTATGGTGGGCCAAATCCTCACAACCCGAAGGAAAACGGCCCACCATAGTGATCTTCCCCACCTGAACCCACCTGAATACCGGAGCAGTGCCCCGTGTTCAGGTGGGTTTTTGTGTGCTATTTCCGGGGCCGTCTTTCTCTCGCAATTTCGAAGATCTTGATTTCCTAGTTTGAAATCGTCTCGTACCTTCGACTTCTCTCCGACGCCGCAGGGCCTCTGACGACTGGCTTTTATTCCAACGATTGCCGCAGCTTGGACAACACTGTATCTTTTTTCCTTTTTTCTGCCGGCCGATCAGGGACAGCTTCTGGTCGGAACGCCTCTTCGCATGAGCTACGAACTCCCTTGTCTCGCGAGAGACCAATTCGTGCAGCGGCAGAAGCAGACCGATCGTTGCGCAGCGAAGGGGATTCCCGGCCGAAAAATCGTACTTGTTTTGGCTCGCGTATGTAGGTAGCGCTTGACTCCCAAGCAACACGAGGTAAACCATCAACATGAAACACGTAAGACTGACCGTTCAGGATCTGCAAGATGCGGACGTATGTGATCGAATCATCTCTCGTTTCGTCGCCGCTTTCGGAGAGGTGCTAGAGACGGAGTGGACACCGCTGCACTCGGTCTACTCCAGCCTCGATTCGGATCTCTCTTGGTTGATCCGCGAAGGTATTCTACCAAGAGCCGACCTCAGCTTCGCCGACCTCCGTGGTGCCAACCTCTCCTTGGCCTACCTCAGCCAGTCTGATCTCCACGGGGCCGACCTCCGTGGGGCTGACCTGCGAGGGACTGACATCTCTACAACTAACCTCCGCAGGGCTGACCTCCGCTGGTCCAACCTCCGCAGGGCCATCCTATACGGGTCTGACTTCACCGGGGCTGACCTCACCGGGGCCGACCTCCGCTGGTCCCTCCTCAGCTCCGCAGACCTCACTGAGGCCAACCTCACTGAGGCCAACCTCACTGAAGCCGACCTCGCTGTGACTAGCCTCCGCGGGGCCAACCTCCGCCGGTCCGACCTCCGCGGGGCCATCCTGTACGAGTCTGACCTCACCGGGGCCGACCTCACTGAAGCCGACCTCACTGAAGCCGACCTCGCTAGGGCTGACCTCACCGGAGCAGATCTCACCGGGGCCAGGCTCACCGGGGCCAGGCTCGTCGAGACCAAAATGTCTTGACTCCCACGCAACACGTGGTAGACTCGGATCGAACCACAATGGTGTGGTTCGATTTTCCCGTCAGGGGCAGCCCGGGTTCAGCTACGCGGACCCGGGCTGTTCTTTTTCACCAATTCGTGACCACGACGTCGAGCTTTTTGATGAAAATGTGTTCAGTGGAGGGCTGTGATAGGCAGGTGCACGCTTTAGGTCTGTGTATTACTTGCTACAACCGCGAGTACAAAAGGAAGTACAGACAAAAGCCAGAGAACAGAGTGAAATTGAACGAATATCAACGCAAATATCAGCAATCGGAGAAGAGCAAGATCTACCATCGTGAATACAAGCGCCAACCCAAATACAGAGAGTGGGATCGCAAGTGGAAGCGACAGAGATATACCGGCTTCAGCCCGGCATTGGTGGAGGAGCTCTTGACATTTCAAAAGGGTCGATGTGCCATCTGCACTGTCCATCTGCAACTGCGCGGAAGGACAAATGATGCACTCAGGCCGGACCACTGTCACACGTCCGGAAGACCTCGAGGTTTACTTTGCAACCTGTGCAATAGAACACTCGGGGGCTATGAAACCCATCAGAGACCTGCAGGCCTGCGAATTGAGCCGTACGAGATTTATCTAGCGAATCCGCCAGTTTACCAATTATTCACTGTCACATCGACCGTGGAGGTATTGGAGCTGTCCACAGTTCCGGCGGCCACCAGCGCGTTCACAACGACTGATGCTACACCGACCTTGCCAGCTACCCTAGAGGCTGAAGGTACGTTGTATTGAATAGTTGAGGCCGCGTTGGCTGGAGTGTTTAGCGTGGCATTGATCGTATTGGTGGCCGAGAAGAGCCACAGCCCTTCCGTTGCGCCGAGCGTTTTGGTGCCGCTACTGAGTGCCACGATGGCGCGACACGACCGCGGGTAGAACAGCGGGTCGTCGGTACCCCAGACGCAGGCTCCGGTGCACATCGCCTTCCAGCTCGACCCTGCGTAGAGCGTGCCCTCGCTGACTTCGACCACGCGGCCATTGAGTACCGCAGCGCCAGCAGGAGCGTCGGCAGCTCGCGTCAGCGGAGCGGTGCCCGCAGTGACCGTGCCGACCACGTAGATGCCGTTCTGCGCCGGAGTGGTCTGGAGGACCAGCAGGACACGTTGACCGGCAGTGTACGTCAACCCGTCGTTACCGGCGACCGTGAAGGCAGACAGGTCAGCGACGTTCGCGGCCACGACGCCGCGCACGTTGGTGGACGCCCCGGAGCCGACAGAAGCCGCGCTGGCCCCTCGCACCACGAAGAGCGGGTTGTCCGTGTCGACGACCTTGGCACCCGTGCAGGTAGCTCGCCAGCTCGACCCTGCGTAGATGGTGCCTTCGGCGACCTCTACCACGCGTCCGTTCTGGATGCCACGACCCGTGAAAAAGTCGCCAGGTCGGTACAGCTTGGCGGTGCCGGAGGCCACCGAGCCTACGCGGTAGATGCCGTTCTGCGCCGCTGTGGACTGTCCCGTGAGAAGAAGACGCTCTCCCTCGGCGTAGGTCAGCCCATCGTTCCCTGCGACCGTGAAGGCCGTCAAATCAGCTACGTTAGCCGTGACGACTCCACGCACGTGCGGGTTAGGCAGCGCGACTGGCGAGTTAGCCAGGTCCTCGAACGTCAGTTTGTAGCTGAAGGGGGAGCTCATGATGCCTCTGATTGCCTACGGTGAACTACGGAGAAATTCCGTCCATATACGCGATGGCCTTCGGACGGTAGATTGCGACGCCGCCGTAGCGGACGTGGCAGAGGATCTTGAACGCCATGTTGACCGGGAGCGGTGGGAACTGCTCGAACTCCTGCGGGATCATGACCCTTGCGACGTCAGGGCTCGGGTCCCAGCAGAGCATGCGCTCCTTCGAGTTCGCACCCGCCGTGTCGAGACGCGGCCAGTAGACGATCTCTTTGATCCAGGGGCTCATTCGCAGGATGTACGTCATGACGCTGGCGTCGGTGAACGTAGGAGACTGCGGCTTCGAGGCCAAGAACGCGTACGTCTTCGTGCCGACCGCGAGCCGACTGCCGGTGTAGCGACCGAGAGTGTCCGTGAAGATCTTCTTGCTGAGACCGTGCACGTCGTCCAGGATCTCTTTCGGATCCGCCAGAGAGCCTCCGTTGGAATCGAACCAGGTCGTGCCGGATTGCTGCGCGTTCTTCGTGACCGCTGTGATGCTCGAGTCGTTCGCGAACCCGGTCGAGAAACCGAGCTTCGCCGAGCCGGTGCAGACCAGCTTGTCGAGTGCACGCTCCGTGATCCTGCGGGCCGCCATCGCTCTCATCGACTCGAGAGGGACGCCAGCGAACATGCTCTGCCGCGCATCCTGGACGCTGACCGAGTAGCCGATGCCGTACGACTTGATGGGGTTCTGCTTCTCCTCTCCCTGGACATCGACCATGGAGAAGTCTGCACTGGGGTCCGTGATGAGTCGGAGTTCACCCTTCTCGTCGTACTGCCGCCAGGTCCACTGCGTGGCGCCATTGGGCACCTGGTGATCGACCGGCAGCATCGAGCGGAACTTGATGTCGCCGTACTCCTTCATGAGCGGCTGCTGCATGATGTACTCGAGCTGGCGGAGGAACACGCCAGTCTCGCCGGAGTCCGTACGGCCGTCGTTCGGGAGCTTGAGGTTGAACGCCTTGAGGCAGTTCAGGATGGCTTCCTCGTACGACACCCGCATCGGGCCCGGGTCCCACGAGCTCGAGTACTGCGAAGCCAACGAGTCCTTCATGTCGAAGATGAAGTTCTCGACATTGTCCATGCTATCAACCACGTCGATCACTTGAGCAACCCTCCGTCGAGGTAGACTTTGCACAGACCGGTCGGAGAGACGCTGGTCTCTTCACGGCAGATCGCGGTCGTTTGGTAGACCTCCTGACCCACCGTGGTCGAAGTCGAGGCATCCGTGAACTTGCCGCGGTGCGTCGCCTCGGAGTTCGAGTTGTCGCTCGCGGACCGGACCTTGAGCTGCGTCCAGAGGTCGCTGCCAGCCGTGCCGGTGAAGTACGCGAAGATCTCACCTCGCTGGAGGACTCGGACCGTGTCGCCAGCCTTCCAGGAGCCGACCTGGTCTGAGCTGCGGTACATCGCCACACCGAGGAGCTTGCCGGCGGCGCTGGCGGTCTGGGGCAGTCGACACTTCTTGACGGTCGTGTCCGACGGGTCGATCTCGACCATCAGGCCAGGCAGGATGTCTTCGGACGCCACGAACTCTCCCGTGATCAGTTGACCGGGGTCGGCCGAGCAAGGCATGCCGGGCAGTCCCGCCGCCTGATCGAGAGAGTACGAAGTCTGCGGAATCGCCATGTCAGTTGCCTCCCTGCTTCGGGCGCCACGCGTTGGCAGAGCGTTCCCGTGCTTCTTTCTGGGCTTTCGCCATCCGAGAGTCGAACGTGCCCTCGAGCGGTTGTGAACCCGCGTCGGTCACAGTCGCCTTCACGACCTTGCCGGCCTGCTCTCGCGCGTAGCAGTCGACTTCGGAGTCGAAACGCGCCTGGAGAGGGTACGTCAGCGACTCCGGCTTGAAGCCAGGGGAGCGGTGCTGGATGACGGCCAGCATCACTTCCTCGTCGGTCGCGGCGTCCGGCAGATCCTTGCCCAGAATCGCCTTGGCGTCCTTCCGGAGCTTCACCGCAGCGGCGACCTTGGAGGCCAGTGCCTTCGGGTCCGCAGCCTGCTCGGCGGCATCGCAGCGGGAGATGAGTTGGGTGTTGGAAGCCTCGAGCGCATCGCACCGCGCCTGAAGCTCCTGGACCTTCTTGATGGCTTCCTCGAGTGTCATACGAGGAAAAGTGGCGGAGGTGTCCAGGTACTCTCCCTCGCTGACCGTGTCCTCTCCGGTCTCGTCCATGTGGAGTCGAAGGGAAGCACCTCCACGTGCGCGTCCAGCAGGGAGTAGGGCAACGTGGTTGTACCTGATCTTCTTCTGGATTCCGTCGTACTTCTGCCCCTCGTAAACTCCGGGAGTGGCTTCGTACTCCATGGAGTACCCACAGGAGAGCTCCACCAACTCCCCGCTCTCGACCTTGGCGGCAGGGCCCTCATCTGCCACGTAGAGCGGCGCGGCCACCAGATCGCCACCATCCCTCCTGCCCTGCTCCACAACGTGGCCTACGGCGTAATTGCGCCACGTAGCGGAGGTGATTTTCTTCGGTGGGTGGCCCTCGGTCACCGGGACCCCGCTGAGCGTCGCCAGGCTGTCGGGGGAGAAGACTTCCTCCGGGGGTCTCAGCTCTCGACGTTCGGTGCCGTCTGGGTTGCGGTAGACGAAGATGCCAGCGCGGGTCGGGTTAGAGGGTACGAGAAGCCCTCCTCTGTCATCCCTGCGCACACCTTTCCTGCCAAGATCGACGTAGTCAGTTCGAGACGCTCTCACGGCGAAAAATAGCCGGGGCGACTGTCCTACTCTGTCCTACGAAAATCGGAGTGAGAGGGTGATTCTCATGGAAGGTTTTCAGATGGGCGACTCGCAAATCGTGAACTTCTGGTTACTTTTGCCGGAAAACTCAATGATATCAACTCTGTAGGTCTAAGCGAGTTGTGTCACGCACTCTCCCTAGGAGCCCTCTCTCTCTCTCTACCCACCCCCCCTTTTATACAATCTATATCTTTATTTCTATAGAATATAAAGATATATTAGACAACCCAGCAAGATCGCTCAGCTTCTTATGGGACTAACTCCTCAGATTTCTTCAGTACCTACATTGTCTCGGCGCCCCCGGCCCTCCCTGGCGAGACACCCCCGACCTCCCCGAGAGAGACACCCACAAAAACCTACACCAACTTGTGAGACGCTCCTGAGACGCTCACCTCCTAAGAGTCTCCCCTACGTTTCTCGCCAGCCAACGACATGTATCTTCGGCCTCTCGGGTTCTCCTGCGGTTCGTCTCACCAGTTGAGACTCTTTCGAGATGCTCCGCCCTGGGGGTCGTCGAAGCACAAAAACAATAGGCTGTCCCACCAAGTGAGACAGCCTCGAGGGTGTCGTGAGTTGTTGTCTATTTACCTACGGTGCCATACATTGTTTGGTCCGCGTCTTCCTACGTGGCCTGTCCACCCCAGCCGGCGCACGATCTTGCTGGCTCTTCGGAGATCTTTCTGCGTGAGGATTTTGGCTACCTCTCCGTCCGTCATGGCCGAAGTCCAGAAGACGCGACGGAGTAACGAAGTGAGGCTCTCGAACTCTTCCTTGTCCTCGAGGTACTTGACGATGGGAAGCCTCCACGGGTCTTCGTCTTCGTCTTGGAATGGCTCCTGGTGGGTTTCCATGGCCTTGACTTCCTCTGAGGTCAGCCAGTTTCTCTCGCCTGTTCGAGCGAGCCTGGCGGCGTCCGCCCAGATGCGATCTCGGTTCTCTCGTACCCATGCCACATCGATTCTGTTCGACTCGACCACGAGGTACCGACGTGCACCGGTAGAGTCTCGCAGGAAGCTGTCGTCGTTCGTGGTGGCGATGAACACACACTGTCGTGGGACATCTTCCTTGCCCCTAGCATAGGGTCGACGGTAGGAATCGATCTGCCTACCCAGGAAGGACTTGACGACAGCTTCTTCCTTCTTCATCAGAGCTTGGAACTCGGAGATCTCCACGAGCCATTTGCCCTCGAGCGCTTCCATCGAGTCTTTGGTCTCGAGGTCCGGGAGAAACTCCTGCACCCATCTTTCTTCTGGCGACAGTGCGTACAGCAGCGAGCTCTTGCCCGATCCTTGCGGACCTTGGAGCACGAGCATCAGATCGTGTTTGCATCCAGGTTCCAGGAGTCTTTTGGCTGCACCGATGAAGAACCGACGCACGTAGTCGATGACGACCAGTGACTCTGGCGAGACTCCAAGACCCTTCACCGCCAGCTCTTCGAGTACACCGGTCTCGATAGTTGTCTCCTCTTGGACGCGTCGGAGGTATTCCTGGCCTGCGTGGTAGCGATGACTGGCCGCGATGTCATCCAGCACCTGAAGCGCTTGAGCCTGTGTCGTCCGCTTGTTGCACGCGGCTGCCAGCCACATCTGCACCCGAGTCGCGTCGTTCTGAGAGACGAACCCTTTGTTCTCCATCACGACTGGAGTGTTGCCGTACCTCACTCGATTGGAGAAGACGTCGGTCCGGATCTTCCCCTTCCACGCCTCATGGCTGTTGAGGAGTACCATCAGTTGCTCGGGTGAGATCTTCTCGAGCTTGTCGGTCATCGGAATCAAATCCGAAGCCACGAGCTGTTCACCCTCCGCTTCTCCTGCGTCTACGTTGTCTCGTACCCAGTTTTCCATGCGTTGTTTTCCTGACTCGACCGCCCATTTGTCGGCGTCGATCGGTAGAAGTGGATTGAAAGCGAGCTGTCCAATGGAGGCAGCCTGCTGAACCTTGTATTTTACACGCGCTGGCGACACGGTGGCTCGACCGTCGAGAGAGACGCGAGGGCAGTAGTGCTCGAGGAGTAGCTGCTCAGCGACGTCCTCTGGCAAGCCGCACCGACGCACGAGTTGTTGTGCCGCCATGAACAACGCTTCGTCGCGGGTGCCAGGGACTCCCACGTCAAGCGTCTTGGCCAGTTGCTCGGCGTGATGTAGGAACTCTTGGCCGCGTTCTGTGGACAGGTCAACCAGGTAGCGAGCAGACTGAGGACGCTGCATCTTCGAGATCTCGTACTCGGCGATCGCTCGGTACAGCCACTCAGGGGCCTCCGCCACTGGCGCATCCACTTCGACGCAGTAGCCCTCCGCCTCGAGTACCACGTACCCGCCGTCTCCTCGGATGTCCCAGCCGCGGAGCGGGAAGTTCGTCAACGTAGGGATGCGGAAGTCGGGGTAGCGGAAAAAGAGATGGCGACCGTGAGGTGTCCGATGCGTGTACGTTACAGGCACCGGACCCGGGAGAGACACCGAGAGATCGTCTTGGTCGAGGACGAAGACGCCGGATCGTTTGCCAGTGGCGAGACCGATGCGGCTCTCTCCGTCGACTAACCTCTTCTCTCCGGGCTCCAGGTCTGCCCATTTCACGAGCGGTTGTTTGTCCTTGGAAACCGAAAATACCGTCAGGTCGGTGGGGTCGAGCATGCGAGTAAACCTACTCGATCGCTTGCCACTCGTCCAGCGGCGTGATAGTTTCGGCCGATGCAGCCGCGTCAGCACATCTATTCGCCCAGTCAAGTCCAAACGTTCGAAGGGTGTGCCCGCAAGTGGGTGTTCGGCTCCCTTCTTGGTATTCGAGGACCCCAGTCCAAGGGGCAGCAACTTGGCGACGAGGTGCACAAGCAGCTCGAAGATTGGTTCAAGTCAGGAGAGCTGGATTTCACCAGAGAGTCCGGGTACATCGCATCTGAGCTAGTGCCTCTTCTTCCACCACCCGGAGATCCGAACGTCAAAGTGGAGGGCAAGATCAATTTCGTGTACGGCGGTTTCAACTTCGCTGGCAGAATTGACTACGTCTACTCACCTAATGGGGAGGTGCCGCTCATCGGAGACCACAAGACCACAAAGTCCCTGATGTACGCAACTAAGAACCTAGCGACCGACGTACAGGCTGTGTGCTACTCGTACTGGGGGCTGCAACGCTTCCAAGCGTCTCGTGTGCGTCTCCGCTGGGGGTACGTCACAACTCAGAAGCCGTACAAGACACTTCCAATCGATCACGTGGCCGAAGGCAGTGCAGTCTACAGCCAGATGAAGCGCATCTTGGATTCGGATCTGCTTCCGATGTCGCGGCTGCTCAAGCACAAGATCCCGTACGGCACGACTCCGACCGAAGAGCAGCTGCAAAAAGTCCTTGACGTGCCCCCCACGCCGAGTCACTGTGACGAGTACGGTGGCTGTCCGCATCGGATGCTCTGCAAGGACGTCACGATGCGCAGACTGTTCGCCTCACCAGGAGATACCGACATGACCAAGTCGCTCGACGATCTGCTCGCGGACCTCAACACGCGCACTGCCGCCACTGCCGCACCGGATCCGGTGAATCCGCCTCCGGTGGAGGTGCCGCCCGATGTGCTGGCTGCGGTGGAGGCCGCCACGGCGGCGCCAGTACCGGAGCCGGAAGAACCGAAGAAAAGAGGGCGGAAACCGAAGGCACCCGCACCCGAGCCGTCACCCGCACCCGA
>JACCDR011482615.1_pt1 | contig 17540 bp, 14 predicted proteins | sample 7446431 | NCBI WGS metagenome assembly JACCDR01 (sample SAMN15323443, study PRJNA562643) | freshwater metagenome | isolation source: river surface water | place: USA:Blue River Watershed | collected 2017-08-17
CTTTGCCGGGCCGCTGGCGGCGCCCCCCTGGGGGGGAAGCGCCGCAGGCGCTACGGGGAGGTCAATGTCCATGGCGTTTGCGGTAGCCGGGCAGGAATTTTTCGATGCGGCCGACGGCTTCGGTCAGGTCGTCCACATTGGGCAGGAACACGAGCCTGAAGTGGTCGGGTGCGATCCAGTTGAAGCCCGTGCCCTGCACGATCAGCACCTTCTGTTCGGCCAGCAGTTCGTAGGCAAATTCCTGGTCGTTGGCTATGGGGTAGACCTTGGGGTCCAGGCGCGGGAACATGTACAGCGCTGCCTTGGGCTTGACCACGCTGACACCCGGTATCTGGCTCAGCAGGTTGTAGGCCACGTCGCGCTGCTTGCACAGGCGGCCGGTGGGCGCCACCAGGTCCTTGATGCTTTGGTAGCCGCCCAGCGCGGTTTGTATGGCCAGCTGCCCCGGCGTGTTGCTGCACAGGCGCAGGCTGGCCAGCATGTTCAGGCCTTCCACATAGTCCCGGGCATGGCGCTTTTCGCCCGACACCACCATCCAGCCGGCGCGGTAGCCGCAGCTGCGGTAGTTCTTGCTCAGGCCGTTGAAGCTGATGACCAGCACATCGTCGGCCAGGCTGGCCATCGCGGTGTGGGTGTTGCCGTCGTACAGCGTCTTGTCGTAGATCTCGTCGGCGAAGATGACCAGTTGGTGCCGACGCGCCAGCTCGATGATCTGCAGCAGCACCGCATCGGGGTACAGCGCGCCCGTGGGGTTGTTGGGGTTGCACACCATGATGCCGCGTGTGCGCGGCGTGATCTTGGTGGCGATGTCATCGATGTCGGGCAGCCAGCCCGCGCCTTCGTCGCAGATGTAGTGCACCGGCTTGCCGCCCGACAGGCCCACCACGGCGGTGTACAGCGGGAAGTCGGGCGCCGGGATGAGAATCTCGTCGCCGTCGTTGACCAAGGCGCTGATGGCCATCTGTATCAGTTCAGAAGCGCCATTGCCCAGGTACACGTCGTCCACCGACACGCCGCGCACGCCGCGTTCCTGGGTGTAGTGCACCACCGCCTTGCGCGGGGCGAACAGCCCCTTGCTGTCGGTGTAACCGGCGGCGTCGGGCAGGTTGCGGATCATGTCCTGAACAATCTCGTCAGGCGGCATCAGCCCAAAAGCGGCCACGTTGCCGATGTTCAGCTGGATGATCTTGTGGCCCTCTTCCTGCATCTGCCGTGCCTTGTCGAGCACGGGGCCGCGGATGTCATAGGCCACATTGGCGAGCTTGTTGGATTTGGCGATGGGCTTCACAGCGGCGGGGCCCGCAGGGGCATGAATGGACCAGGGTGGGCGTGCTGGGGCAGGGGCGGCGCGCCCAGACGCCGGGCGAACTTAGAATTATCCACGCATGAAGTTCCAGCCCGACACATCAGCAGGCGTCAATGTCATCACCCGCCAGGAAAATGGCCGCATCTGGGTGGCAAACACCGCGTTCACGCACAGTGTGCTGGTGCCGCTGCGGGGCGCGGTGGTGCCGTGGCCGGCTGATAGCCTGGCAGCATTGACCGCAGGCCACTTTGAAAGCCTGCTGGCGCTGAAGCCCGAGGTGGTGATCTTCGGCAGCGGGGCGCAGTTGCGCTTTGTCTCGCCGGCTCTGCTGCGCCCGCTGATCGAGGCGCGCATCGGCGTCGAGACCATGGATACCGCAGCCGCCTGCCGCACCTACAACGTACTGGCCGCCGAAGGCCGCGAGGTGGTGGCGGCGCTGCTGTTGCCCTGCGCAGCACCACCCTGAGGGGCGCCGCAGCGGATGACTTTATAATTCCGGGTTGAGCCGGCTTCGGCAAACAGCTTCTCCGAGATCACTATCCATGACGCCTGTCATCAACAAGACCCTCCCGGAATTCGAAGCGCTGGCCACCGGCGGCGTGAAATTCACGCCCCAGTCACACCTGGGCAAGGCTGTTGTGCTGTATTTTTACCCCAAGGACAACACCCCTGGCTGCACCACCGAAGCGATGCAGTTCCGCGACCAGCATAACGAATTTGTGAAAGCCGGTGCCGTGGTGTTTGGTGTCTCGCGCGACAACATGGTGTCACACGACAAGTTCAAGCAAAACCTGGAACTGCCTTTCGAATTGATTGCCGACACCGAAGAAAAACTCTGCCACATGTTTGGCGTGGTGAAGAACAAAATCATGTACGGCAAAAAGGTCAAGGGCATCGAACGCAGCACCTTCCTCATCGACGCCCAAGGTGTGATGCGGGCCGAATGGCGCGGCATCAAGGTGGCCGGCCATGTCGACGAAGTGCTCAAGGCGGTAAAGGCCCTGAAGATAGCCGCTTGAGCTGGGGCACGCCCTGCGCCCCTTGTGCACTCATCATCAACGTGCCCTGAAAGCCGCCCGGCCTGCCGCGCGGCTTTTTCTTTGGTAAACGCCCCAACCCATGCCCTTGCCCAAGCCCCCGTCGAAAAAGGGCGATCGCCTTGCGATTGCCAACCACGAAGCGCCCGCATCGGCAGCAGCGGCCACCCGCAGCATGCCCCCGGCACCGGCCGACGCGCCCGCCTTGGACACGGCCCAGCCCAAAGGCCCGCGTGCCCCGGCAGCAAAAGCACCAGCTGCTGCCAAAGCAGCGCGGGGCAACCGCAACAAGGGCAGCAGTGGCAGCAGCGCATCCAGCCACACCACCCCGCAGACCAGCGCCGTGGTGGCCGCGCCGGCCGCTGCCGCTGCGCCCACTGCACCCGGGCCCCGGCCCGGCTACGGCGCCGACACGGCGCCCGCCACCAAGAGCGCGAACCACAGCGCAAGCCGCCCCCGCGCCGCACGCCACAGCGGGCCGCCCAAGCTGTTTGTGCTGGACACCAACGTGCTGATGCACGACCCCACCAGCCTGTTCCGCTTCGAGGAACACGACGTCTTCCTGCCCATGATCACGCTGGAAGAACTGGACGGCCACAAAAAAGGCATGAGCGAGGTGGCCCGCAGCGTGCGCCAGGTCAGCCGCGACTTGGACGCGCTGGCCCGCTTTGCCGCTGAAAACGACGGCGCGGTGGCGGCCATCGACCCGGCGGCCGGCATCCCGCTGAACAAAACTGGCCACCGCGAAGCGCGGGGCAAGCTGTTCTTCCAAACCCAGTTGCTGGACATCAAGCTGCCGGCCGGCCTGCCCCAGGGCAAGGCCGACAACCAGATTCTGGGCGTGGTGCAAAGCCTGCGCGACAGCCAGCCCGGCCGCGACGTGGTGCTGGTGTCCAAGGACATCAACATGCGCGTCAAGGCGCGTGCCCTGGGCCTGCCGGCCGAGGACTACACCAACGACAAAACGCTGGAAGACGGCGACTTGCTCTACACCGGCGTGCAGGCGCTGCCGGCCGACTTCTGGGACAAAAACGGCAAGACGGTGGAGAGCTGGCAACAGGGCGTGCACACCTACTACCGCGTCAGCGGCCCGGTGGTGCCCACGCTGCTGATCAACCAGTTTGTGTACTTTGAACAGCCCGGTGCGCCGTCGCTGTACGCCCGCGTCACCGAGATCACCGGCAAGACGGCGGTGCTCAAAACACTGCGCGACTTCAGCCACGGCAAAAACGCCGTGTGGGGCGTGACCGCACGCAACCGCGAGCAGAACTTCGCGCTCAACCTGCTGATGGACCCGGAGTGCGACTTCATCACCCTCACCGGCACCGCCGGCACCGGCAAAACGCTGATGACGCTGGCCGCCGGCTTGAGCCAGGTGCTGGACGACCGCCGCTACAGCGAAATCATCGTCACCCGCGTGACGGTGCCGGTGGGTGACGACATCGGCTTTCTGCCCGGCAACGAAGAAGAAAAAATGGGCCCGTGGATGGGCGCGCTGGACGACAACCTGGAAGTGCTGGCGCGCACCGACAGCGCCGCCGGTGAATGGGGGCGCGCGGCCACCAATGACTTGGTGCGCAGCAAGATCAAGATCAAGAGCCTGAACTTCATGCGCGGGCGCACCTTCCTGGCCAAGTACGTGATCATCGACGAGGCACAGAACCTGACACCCAAGCAGATGAAAACGTTGATCACACGCGCTGGGCCGGGCACCAAGATCGTCTGCCTGGGCAACCTGGCGCAGATCGACACACCCTACCTCACCGAGGGCTCGTCGGGCCTGACCTACGCGGTGGACCGCTTCAAGGGCTGGCCCCACGGTGGCCACGTGACACTGGCGCGCGGCGAACGTTCACGCTTGGCCGATTACGCCTCTGACGTGCTGTAGCGCCCTGCGCTGCCGCTACACCGCCGGCCTGACACGCTGAAAGGCCGCAAAACGCGGCACGCCGGCTTCGGTCAGGCCGCGGTAGGTGTAGGTCACCCAGCTGCCCAGGGCAGGCGGCTGCTCACGCTGGGCGTCGGAAAAGCCGGTGCCCAGCTTGAATTCGATGCCTTGCGCGGTGCGCACGCGCAGCGCACCCAGGCGCCCCGCATGGCGGCCCTGGCCCGGCACATGGGCCACCACCTGGGCCTCGGCATCGGCCAGGGGCTTCAGTTTCAGCAGCACGTCGCTGCGGCCGCCCTGCCACAGCGCGTGGGCGCGGTGCAGCATCAGGCCCTCGCCGCCAGCGGCCACCACCTGTTCCAACCACAGCTGCAGCGCGGCGCGGCTGACCACTGGGCGCTGCGGCACCACCGCCCAGCCCGGCCGTGCGTGGCGCTGGCCCAGCGTGTGCAAGGCGGCGGCACGCTCGCCAAAAACACCGGCCGCCTGCGGCATGTCAAAAGCCATGAAGCGCACGCCTGCCCAGGCCTGTGCGTCGGGCACGGCACGGCGCACGGTGCCCACCAGGGTTTCAAACTGCCCCCGCGCCAGCCAGAGTTCACCGTCCAAGCCCACCGGCGGCAGTTGCGCCAGAAAGGCTGCCGGTGCGGTGATGGGCAACCCGCTGCGAAACCACAGGCGCTGGCCGTCCCACAGCGCGCGCACGCCGTCGAGCTTTTCGCTGACCAGGTAAGGGCCGGGGTCGATGTCGGCCGGGGCTTCCTGGGCCAGCATGGGCCGCCAGGGCATGCGCGGCGGCTCGGCGGCCGCAGCCGGGCTGGCCGCTGCGGCCACCGCACGGTGCGCCAAGAGGCCCGCAGCCACGGGGGCGAGGCTGCAGCGCAGGCCCCAGGCCAGCAGCGTGCGGCGGCTGGGGTTGCCAGCGTCGGCGGCAAGGCGGCCGCAAGGCGTGACGGCGGTCGACAGAGGGGCGGGCGTTGCAGGCATGGGGCGCTCCCAGTGGATGGAAGGCGCCAGTCTGCCCGGGCCGGCCGCGCCGCACCATCGCCCGGCGGCGGGTAGCGCCCACCCCCAGAAGAGCGGGTTCGTGGGCCCGGGGCCGGGCGTGGCGATGGGGCCCTGCAAGCCGCAAGCACCGGAAGCCGCGACCCTGCCGAGCCGGCAGCACCTGCCTGGTGGACCTGTCTGGTGGACCTGTCTGGTGGACCTGTCTGGTGGGCCTGTCTCGGAGTCTGTGTCAACCCCAGCGCCGCAGCGCCAGCACGGCATTCAGCCCGCCAAAGGCAAAGCTGTTGCTCAGCGCCGCGCGCACCGGGCGCTGCTGCGCGGTGTTGGGCACCACATTCAGGTCGCAGGCGGGGTCGGGCTCCAGGTAGTTGATGGTGGGCGGCACCACCCCGTGGCGCAGCGCGCCCACCACGGCCACCAGTTCCAGCGCGCCGCCGCCGCCCAGCGCGTGGCCGTGCATCGACTTGGTGGACGACACGGCCAGGCGGTCGGCATCGGCACCAAAGACGGCGCGGATGGCGCGCGTTTCGGTGCTGTCGTTGGCCTGCGTGCCGGTACCGTGGGCGTTGATGTGGTCTACATCGCCCGGCGCCAGCCCGGCGTGGTGCAGCGCCATGCGCATGGCACGTGCGGCGCCGCTGGCGTCGGGCATCACGATGTCGGCGGCGTCGGCCGTCATGCCCGCGCCTGCCAGTTCGGCCAGGATGACGGCACCGCGCGCCTGTGCATGCTCCAGCGTTTCCAGCACAAACACGGCTGCGCCTTCACCCAGCACCAGGCCCTTGCGGCCCTTGCTGAAGGGCCGACAGGTGTCGTCGGCCATCACACGCATGGCCTCCCAAGCCTTCACGGTGCCCACCGTGATGCAGGCCTCGACACCCCCGGTCAGCGCCACATCGGCCACGCCGCTTTGCAGCAGCATCAGCGCCTGTGCCACGGCGTGGTTCGAAGATGCACAGGCGCTGGCCACCGCAAACACCGGCCCGCGCAGCCCCATTTCCAGCGACACCTGCGAAGCGGGTGCGTTGGGCATTACACGCACGATGGCCATCGGGTGCACACGGGGGTTGCGTTCGCCGTACAGGCGCCGCGCCATCTGGTCTTGCGTGCTGGCGCCGCCGATGCCGGTGCCAATGACAACCGCCGTGCGCTCACCCAGCGCCTGGCCAAACACCAGGCCCGACTGCGCCACCGCCTCGCGCGCGGCCACCAGCGCGTATTGCGACACCGGGTCCAGCAGCACCAGCCGTTTGTCGTCGAAATGGGCCGCCGGGTCGTAGCCCTTGAGTTGCGCTGCCACGGGCGTGCGCAGGTCGTGTTCACCCAGGCCCGTCAGCGGCGCAATGCCCGCCGTACCTTCTTGCAGCGCGGCCCAGGTGCTGGCCGCCGTCAAGCCCAACGGGCTGACACAGCCCATGCCGGTGATGACCACACGCCTCATGAAAACAAACCCGCGCTGCCGGCCTGCTGCGCCGCGCCCACCGCGTTCAAGCGGCAGCCGTCTTGGCGGCCAGCAACTGGTCCACGCCTTCGACCAAGTCGCGCACGGTGCCCGCCGAGTACTGGTCTTCACGGTCGGGCACCGACACGTCAAAGCGGTCCTCAATCTCGAACAGCACCTGCACGGCGTCCAGCGAATGCACGTCCAGGTCTTTCAACGTCGACTCGGGCGTGATCTTGCTGCGGTCGATGGAGCAGGTCTTGGCGATGATGTCGTAAATGATCTCTTGCGTGCTGCTCATGGCAATGGCTGGTGGTTGGGGCTGGTGGCCGGCCCCTCCCGGTGGTGCTCTGGCGGTCACGAAACCGCCATTATCCCGCCCTCCCAGACGTTTTTTCGCACCGCTGCGCCCGACCAGCACCCCCAAAACGGGGTGAAAAGGGCCCCAATACGGGTCTTCAGCGCACCGCCATCAGGTCCTTGATCTGCTGCAGCGCGCTGGGGTCTTCCATGGTCGTCAGGTCGCCGGGGTCGCGCTGCTCGCACACCGCCTGTATGGCGCGGCGCAGCATCTTGCCCGAGCGTGTTTTGGGCAGCGCCGTCACAAACCGCACCCGCGCCGGGCGCGCCACGGCGCCCAGTTGCTCGTCCACCACCTTCATCACCTCGCCTTCCAGCTTCAGCGCCCCTTCGGGGGTGGCGCAGCGGGTGGCGTCACGCGGCACCACAAAAGCCATGGCCACCTGGCCCTTCAGGTTGTCGGCCACGCCCACCACGGCCACCTCGGCCACATTGCTGTGGCTGGAGATGCTTTCTTCGATCTCGCGTGTGCCCAGGCGGTGGCCGGCAACGTTGATGACGTCATCGGTACGGCCCAGGATGAAGAAGTAGCCGTCCTCGTCGCGTATGCCCCAGTCGAACGTGCTGTAGACCAGCTTGCCCGGAATGCTCTTCCAATAGGTCTTCACAAAACGCTCATCGTCGCGCCACACGGTTTGCATGCAACCCGGGGGCAGCGGCCCTTCGATGGCCAGCACCCCTTTTTGGTGGGCGCCGGTGAGTTCTTCGCCGGTGCTTTCGTCAAGCAGCTTGACGTCGTAGCCGTAGACCGCCTTGCCCGGGCTGCCGAACTTGCTGGGCAGTTTTTCAATGCCGTTGCACACCGTCAGGATGGGCCAGCCGGTCTCGGTTTGCCAGTAGTTGTCGATGATGGGCCGGCCCAGGCCTTCACTGATCCAGCGCGCGGTGGGCTCGTCCAGCGGCTCGCCGGCCAGGAACAGCGCCCGCAGGCTGGACAGGTCGTGCTGCTTCAGCGCTGCCGGGTCTTGCTTTTTCAGCACCCGCACGGCCGTCGGGGCCGAGAACATCACCGACACCTGGTACTTCTCAACCAGGCTCCACCAGATGGCCGCGTTGGGCTGGCCGTCCATGCCGCGGGTGGGCAGGCCCTCATACAGGATGGTGGCCATGCCGGCGATCAAAGGGCCGTAGATGATGTAGCTGTGGCCCACCACCCAGCCGATGTCGCTGGTGCAGAAGTAGGTTTCCCCCGCCGGGCCTTGGGCCCCTTCCTGGGGCGCACAGAAGATGTTTTTCATGCTCGAGGCCAGCGCCACGGCGTAGCCCCCGGTGTCGCGCTGCACACCCTTGGGCTTGCCGGTGGTGCCGCTGGTGTAGAGCGTGTAGCTCGGGTGCGTGGACTCGACCCAGGTGCAGGGCACGGACGTGCCGGCGTGGTGATCACGCCAGCGGGCGTAGTCTTCGTCGCGGCCGTCCACGGTGTTGAAAGCGGTCAGGCCGCGGTTGACCATCAGCACCCGCTGCGGCTTGTGGCTGGCCAGCTTGATGGCCTCGTCCAGCAGCGGCTTGTAGGGCACCACCTTGCCGCCACGGCTGCCGGCGTCGGCGCTGACGATCAGCGTGGGTTGGGCGTCGTCGATGCGGCTGGCCAGGCTGACGCTGGCAAAGCCGCCAAACACCACCGAGTGCACGGCACCGATGCGCGCACAGGCCAGCATGGCAAAGGCGGCCTCGGGAATCATCGGCATGTAGACGAGCACACGGTCGCCCTTTTGCACGCCCAGGCTGACCAGCGTGGCGGCCATGCGCTGCACCTCGTTGTGCAGTTCGTTGAAGCTGTAGCTGCGCTCGACACCGGTCTCAGTAGACACAAACACCAGCGCACGCTGCTCGCCGCGCTCGGCCAGGTGGCGGTCCACCGCGTTGTGGCACAGGTTGGTGGTGGCGCCCACAAACCAGCGTGCAAACGGTGGGTTGCTGTAGTCGCACACCTGCAAATGCGGGGTTTTCCAGTCCACCAGCCGGGCCTGTTCGGCCCAAAAAGCGTCGCGGTCTTGCAACGAACGGCGGTGAAAGTCGGCGTAGCTTCCGGTGCGGCTCATGGCCTGTCTCCTGTGGTTTTCTGCTGGGAAGGGGCGTGTTTTCGCCATTGGGCTGTCCAGCGCTGACAGGCCCCTGACTGGTGCGGCCATCAACAGCGGGCCTTACCACGCTGTTATCCTCGCACAGTGACGTTTAGATACGAAAACACCGTCTATTTGCTGAAACACGGCCTGCTGCTTGCCAGCTTGCTGTGGGCTGCCTGCAGCGCCGCGCTGGCAGCACCGGCTGCAAGCGGTGGCGCGCCGGCTGCGGTTTCGGCTGCAGCCCAGCCTGCATCACCGGCGGCTGCACCTGCAGCCGAGGCCTCGCCAGCCGACCCCCTGCTGCAGATGCTGTTGGAGCGCGGCGTGGTGCAAACCGGCCTGGCCAGCCTGCAGCCCGCCGTGGCACTGGCCCAACAAGCGCGTGACAAGGCTGCAGAGGCGGTGATCGCGGCCATGGCCTACCTGGACCTGCCCTATGCGCGCGGCGGCAATTCCGCCGAGAGCGGCTTTGATTGCAGCGGCTTCACGCGCTACATCTTCAAGAACACGCTGGGCCTGCTGCTGCCCCGCAGCGCCGAACAGCAAGCGCAGGCCGACAGCCTGCAGCCCGTGTCGGGCGACGAGCTGAAACCCGGTGACCTGGTGTTCTTCAACACCCTGCGCAAGGCGTTTTCGCATGTCGGCATCTACATCGGCGACGGGCGCTTTGTGCACTCGCCCCGGCAAGGCGGCGTGGTGCGTGTGGAGAGCATGCGCCAGGCGTACTGGGCGCAGCGCTTTGACGGCGCACGCCGGCCCACGCTGGTGGCCAGCAACACCACCCCGCCAACTGCCGACACCCGCCGTTGAACACCGCGCCGTAGGGCCGCTTGGGCAGGCCCGCAGCGCACAGCGGCACAATGCGTCATGGGCGAATCCACCATTCCACTGGCCGACCTGCGTTACGCAGCCGCCACCCCCCGCATACCGACCACCCTGACGCCGGCTACCGGCTTGTTGTCAGACCGCCTGGGCCGGCCGCTGCACGACCTGCGCATCTCGGTCACCGACCGCTGCAACTTTCGCTGCAGCTACTGCATGCCCAAAGAGGTGTTCGACAGCCAGTACAAGTTCCTGCCGCAGTCGTCACTGCTCAGTTTTGAGGAAATCACCCGTGCCGCTCGCCTGTTCGTCGCCCACGGCGTGCGCAAGCTGCGCCTGACCGGCGGCGAGCCGCTGCTGCGCAAACATCTTGAGGTGCTGGTGGCGCAACTGGCGGCGCTGCGCGCCGCCGACGGCCAGGCGCTGGACATCACGCTGACCACCAACGGCTCGCTGCTGCAGCGCAAGGCACAGGCACTGCGCGATGCCGGCTTGAAGCGCATCACGGTGAGCCTGGACGCACTGGACGACACCACTTTCAAGCGCATGAACGATGTCGACTTCCCCGTGGCCGATGTGCTGCACGGCATCGACGCCGCGCTGCAGGCCGGGCTGACACCGGTGAAGGTGAACATGGTGGTCAAGCGCGGCACCAACGACCAGGAGATCGTGCCGCTGGCGCGCCACATGCGCCAACATTACGGCAACCGCGTGGTGCTGCGTTTCATCGAGTACATGGACGTCGGCGCCACCAACGGCTGGCGCATGGACGAGGTGCTGCCCTCGGCCCAGGTGTTGCAGCGCTTGCAACAGCACTTCAGCCTGGTGCCACTGCAGGCCAGTGCGGCGGGCGAAACCGCCGAGCGCTGGCAGTACGCCGATGGCAGCGGTGAGGTGGGCTTCATCAGCAGCGTCACACAAGCTTTTTGCCGCGACTGCAACCGCGCCCGCCTGTCCACCGAAGGCAAACTCTTTCTGTGCCTGTTTGCCAGCCGCGGCCACGATCTGCGCGCGCTGCTGCGCGGGGGCTACAGCGACGAGCAGATCGCGGCGGCCATAGGCCTGATCTGGCAAGAACGCGACGACCGTTATTCAGAGCTGCGCAGCGCTGGCACGCCCGACACGGCCCACGCCGCCGCAGCTGAGCGGCGCGTGGAAATGCACTACATCGGCGGTTGAACGACAGCGGCCGGGGTCAATCCCCCGCCGCGTGGGCCGTGGCCGGTGTTTCGGCGTCAGCGGGCGTGGTGATCTCGCCCGGCACCGCCTTGCGGGCAAACAGCGTGTAAATCGTGGGCACAACAAAGATGGCCAGCAAGGTGCCCACCGTCATGCCGCCCACGATGACCCAGCCGATCTGTTGCCGGCTCTCGGCACCGGCACCGGTGGCCAGGGCCAACGGCACTGCGCCCAGCACCATGGCGCCGGTGGTCATCAAAATCGGGCGCAGGCGCAGGGTGGAGGCCTCGGTCACCGCGTCCATCACGCTTTTGCCCTGCATGCGCAGCTGATTCGAAAACTCGACGATCAAGATGCCATGTTTGGTGATCAGCCCCACCAGCGTGATCAGGCCGATCTGCGAAAACACATTCAGCGTGCCGCCCGACCACTGCAGCGCGGCCAGCGCGCCCACCATTGACAGCGGCACCGACAGCAGAATCACAAAGGGGTCGATGAAACTTTCAAACTGCGCTGCCAGCACAAGAAAAATGAACAAGAGTGCCAGCACGAACACCAGCCCCAATGAACCCGAAGAGGCACGGAATTCGCGGCTCACGCCGTTGAGTTCGGTGCTGTAGCCCTGCGGCAACACCTTGGCCGCCGCCTGGTCCATGTAGGTCAGCGCCTCGCCCAGCGAATAGCCGGGCGCCAGGTTGGCGGTGATGGTGACCGAGCGGCGCTGGTTGAAGTGGTTCAACTCGCGCGGGCTCACCGCCTCGCGCACCTTCACCAGGCTGGACAGCGGCACCATGGTCTCGCCACGCCCGCGCACAAATATTTTGTCGATGTCTTCGGGCGTGGCGCGGCCGCTCTCGGCCGTCTGCACCAGCACGTCGTACTGGTCGGCGTCGCGCTTGTAGCGCGTCACGGCACGGCCGCCCAGCATGGTCTCGACAGTGCGCGCCACGGTTTCCACCGACACGCCCATGTCGGCGGCGCGGGCGCGGTCCACGTCCAGAAAGATCTCGGGCTTGTTCAGTTGCAGGTCGCTGTCGGGCTGCACGATGCCCGGGTTCTTTTGCATCTCGGCAATCAAGGCCTGGCCCACACGTGCCATGTTCTGGTAACTGTCGCTGCTGACGATGACGTAATTGATGGAGCGCTCGCGAAAGCCCTGCCCCAGACTGGGCGGCGTGATGGGGAACACGCTGACACCCGGCAAGCTGCTCACCTTGGGCAGCAACGAACGCGCCAGCTCGGGCGTGCTCTGTGTGCGCTCGGTCCAATCGGTGGTGCGCAAAACCGCCGAGCCCACCGACACCTGACCGCCCCCCATGAACATGAAGCGGCGGTCAAATTCAGGGTACTGCGCGGTGATGGCCTCAATCGCGTCCATGTAGCGCGCGGTGTACTGCAGCGTGGCGCCATCGGGTGCACGCACGGGCATGAAGATCACACCCCGGTCTTCCATCGGCGAGAGCTCGCTTTTGGCGGTGGTGAACAGGTGCCAGCTGCCAGCGCCCGAGGCCACCATCACCAGCACCATCAGCCAGCGGTTGCGCAGCGTCCAGCGCAGCACGGCGGCGTAGCCCTTGGTCATGCCCACCAGGCCGCGCTCCATGCCACGGTCGAAGAAGTTCGGCTTCGGGTTGTGGCGCAGCAGCTTGCTGCACAGCATGGGAGTTAGCGTCAGGGCCACAAAACCCGACACCAGCACGGCGCCGGCCAGCGTGAGCGCAAACTCGCCAAACAGTCGCCCGGTGCGCCCGGGCGTGAAGGCCAAGGGCGCAAACACCGCCGCCAGTGTCAGCGTCATCGCCACCACCGCAAAGCTGATCTCGCGCACACCCTTGATGGCGGCCTGGAAGGGTTCCAGCCCCTCTTCGATGTGCCTGAAGATGTTCTCCAGCACCACGATGGCGTCGTCCACCACCAAGCCGATGGCCAGCACCAGCGCCAGCAGCGTGAGCGTGTTGACCGTGAAGCCGGCCAGCGCGATGAGCGAGAAGGCACCGATCAGGCTGACGGGGATGGTGAGCAGCGGGATGATGGACGCACGCAAGGTGCGCAGGAACACAAACACCACCAGCGCCACCAGCACCACCGCTTCCAGCACCGTTTTGTACACGGCCTTGATGCTGCGGTCGATGAACACCGACAAATCGTTGGCCTGCACCACGGTCACGCTGGCCGGCAGGTCGCGCTGCAGTTGCGGCATCAGGGCCCGCACGCCGTTGGCAACATCCAGCGGGTTGGCGGTAGCGTTGCGGATGATGCCGGTGCTGATGCTGGGCACGCCGTTCAAGCGCACGCGGCTGCGTTCACTGGCCGAGCCTTCCTCAACCCGCGCCACGTCGCGCAAGCGCACGGTGTAACCCGCCACGTTTTTCAGCACGATGTCGTTGAACTGCGCCACCGTGTTCAAGTCGGTGCGCGCGGTGACGCTGAATTCACGTTGGCGGCTTTCGATGCGGCCGGCGGGCACTTCCAGGTTCTGTTTGCGCAGTGCGTCTTCCACGTCCTGCACGGTCAGCTTGTAGGCGGCCAGTTGATCGGGGTCGATCCAGACGCGCATCGCAAACCGGCGGTCGCCGCCGATCTGCACGTCGGCCACGCCGGGCACCGTCTGCAGGCGCGGCTTGACGATGCGGTTGATGAGGTCGGTCAGCTCCAGCGGGCTGAGTGTTTCGCTGGTGTAGGCCAACCAGATGGTGGGCGTGGCGTCGGCCTCGACCTTGGCGATGACGGGCTCGTCCACCGCATCGGGCAGGCGGCCGCGCACACGCGAGACACGGTCGCGCACCTCGGCAGCAGCGGTGTCGGGGTCTTTGCTGAGCTTGAAGCGCACCGTGATCTGGCTTTGCTCGGTGCGCGACACACTGGTCATGATGTCCACACCATCGATGCCGGCGATGGAGTCTTCCAGCGGCTTGGTGACCTGCGACTCGATGACCTCGGAAGACGCGCCCAGCAGCCGCGTGTTGACGTTGACCAGCGGCTCGTCGATGCGCGGGTACTCGCGCAGGCTCAACTGCTTGAAGGAGACCAGCCCGATCAGCACCAACAGCAGCGACATCACGCAGGCCAACACGGGCCGGCGTATCGATGTTTCAGACAAACGCATGGTGGCGCTCCGGGTTGTGCAAGAAGCAGCGGACGCTCAGGGCTGCGAAGCCGGCCGGCCCGCAGGTACGGTGCCAGCCCCTGCACCGGGGTTGGCGCCCGGGTTGGCGACCGGGTTGGCAGCGGCGTTGACAGCGGTGTTTGCAGCTGCACCTTGCGCGGGGGCAGGTGCACCGGCAGCGGGCATGGCGGTGCCGCCGGCTGCAGCCGCAGCGCCCGGGCCACCCGGTCCGCCCGGTGCGTTGCCGCCAGCACCGCCTGTCCCACCGGGCCCACCAGGCCCACCACCGCCCGGCCGGCCACCACCGGGCTTGGAAATGTCCACCACCCGCACTGGCACGTTGTCACCGCGCAGCAGCCGCGTGTGGCCGGCCGTGACCACCGTGTCGCCAGCCGCCAAACCTTGCATGATTTCCACCCTGCCCGGCAAACGCAGGCCGATCTTCACCTCCAGCCGCTGCGCCACCTTTTTGCCGTCGGCGCCGTCCACCAGCTTGAACACCAGTTGGCGCGCACCCTGCGGTACCAGCGCTTCCTCGGGCACCACCACCGCACCTTGCCGGGTGGCAAACACCACGCGCGGGCGCGCAAACATGCCGGGCTTGAGCAGCGCGCCGGTGTTTTCCACCCGCGCCAGCACCTGCAAGGCGCGGCCGTTGGCGTCGACCTCGGAGTCGAGTGCGGTGACACGGCCTTTGAACGAGCGGCCGGGCAATGCATCGAGTGTCAGATCGATGGACTGCCCCACGCGCAAGCGGTCCAGCGTGCGTTCGGGCAGCGCAAACTGCACCGTGATGGCGCTGAGGTCTTCGACGTTCACGATGTCGGCGCCATCCTTGACGTAGTCGCCCTCGTCCACCTTGCGCAGGCCCACGGTGCCGTTGAACGGCGCCACCACCTTCATGCGCGAAATCTGTGCCTGCGCCAGCGCCACCTGCGCATCGGCCACCTGCAGGTCGGCGCTGCTCTGGTCCACGGCGCTTTGGCTCACAAAACCCTGGCCCAGCAGTTCGCGGTTGCGCTGCAGCCGCGTACGTGCAATGCCGGCTTGCGCCTCGGCCTGCTTCAGCTGCGCCTGCTGAAGGGTGTCGTCCAGCTGCACCAGCAACTGCCCGCGCTGCACCTTGCCGCCGTTGCTGAAATAGAGCTTGGAGATGCGGCCGCTGACCTCGGGGCGCAGCATCACACCACGGTCTGAGCGCAACGAACCCACAGCCTGGATGTCGTCGGTGAGCGTGGCGGCTTCGGCCTTGGCCACCTCTACCGGCACCGGACCGCCGCCACCCGGCCCACCACCCGGCCCACCACCCGGCCCGCCACCCGACCCGGGGGCACCACCGCCTGGGCGGGCGGCCCCCCCGGCGCCACTGGGGCTTGATCCCGCAGGGCCACCACCACCACCGCCGCCAGGGGCGCGCACGTCAGGCGCGCCAGCAGCGGCAACCGTTGCGCTGCCGCCCTGGTTCTGCCACCACCAAGCGCCACCGCTGGCCGCTACCAGGCCGACGACGGCCACGATTGTGTAAATGCGCTTCAAATGTGGTTCTCTGGATGCGGGAAGTGCCGATGCGGCCGCTTACAGACAGCGGCAACCCCAACTGTAGCCATGATGAGCAACTTTCGTGCGCAACGACCGGTGCGCGGTTACATCACCGAGGCCACGCCTCGGTTGGCCAGTGCATCGGCGCGCTCGTTGCCCGGGTCGCCCGAGTGGCCCTTCACCCAGCGCCAGGTGACACGGTGCGCCGCGTTCAGCGTGTCCAGGCGCTGCCAGAGCTCGGCGTTTTTCACCGGCTTTTTGTCAGCGGTGGTCCAGCCCCGGGCTTTCCAGCCGTGTATCCAGGTGGTGATGCCGTTTTTCACGTACTGGCTGTCGGTGTAGATGACCACCTGGCTGTGCCGTTTCAGTGCCGCCAGGGCCTCGATCACGGCCGTCAGTTCCATGCGGTTGTTGGTGGTGAGTTTGTCGCCGCCAAACATCTCGCGCTCATGCACACCACTCTTCAGCCAGGCGCCCCAACCCCCGGGGCCGGGGTTGCCCTTGCAGGCCCCGTCTGCATACACCACCACCTCGGTCATCAAAGCTCCGGTTCTGCCAGCCCTTGTCGCTGGCGGTTGGCCACCACGGCAGGCGCCGCACGCGCCTTGCGGTGCTCATGGCGCACCCGGCCCACCAGCCGCATGCCGCGCACGCGCTTGACGGCAACCAGGAAATACACACCCCCCAGCACCGGCCACCAGCGGTCGCCCAGGCGGTCCATCCATTCAAAACGGTCCAGCCAGGGTTGCGTTTTCACCGGCGGGCGCCAGCAGCCAAACTGGCCCACTTCAACCTCGAAGCCCAGCAGGCGCAGCCAATCGCGCAGCCGCCAGTAGCCGATGAATTCACCCGCACTGGGCAGGTACAGGCTGGAGCCGTGGCCGCCGCGCGCCAAACGCTGGCGCAGACGGCCGGCGCGCTGCCGCACACCCCACAAGCTGGCCGGGTTGAAGCCGGCAATGACCACCCGGCCCTCGGGCACCAGCACGCGCTCGACCTCGCGCAGCGTTTGGTGCGGGTCTCGCGCCAGTTCCAGCGCGTGCGGCAGCACCAGCAGGTCGACACTGTTGTTCGGGAACGGCAGCGCATCAAATTCGCAAAACAGGCTGACACGTTCAGGCGGCAGCAAGGTGCTCAGCAGGCTGTCGCCGGGCGGGGCAGGCAGCGCGGGCGTTACGGGCATCAAGGCGCTGGGCAGCAGGCTGTCGCAGGCCACCCAACGGTGCGGCATGCGGTTGTTGCGCAAGCCCTCCACTTCAGGCAGGCCGAGTTGCAGCGCGTGGTAGCCAAAAACGTCGGCCACGGCATGGTCCAAGCGGTCTTGTTCCCAGGCCAGCAGGTAGCGGCCCGGCGGCGTTCCGAGCCAGGAGCCCAACTCTATAATTGACTCGTCTCGTGTCATGAAAAGCCGACGTCACTTTCTGATGGCACTGCAACAGTGACTGGGATGGTGTTGCCCACCGCTCCCAGATGATCGCTTTTGCAGCCGCTGGTGACAACCGTGGAAGCAGCGCTTGTGGCAAGGTTTTTTGCAAGCGCAAAGGCCACCATCAACGACACTACCTACCGCACCGCTGCAATGGGCCGCCGCCGCAACCTTGCCGCGATTCTAGTGAGGCGCCGTGACCACAGCCCCGATGGCGCCACCCCTGTACACACCCGACGGCCTGCGCAGTGCAAGCTGTGAATGGAAGAAGCACCGACGATGAGACGACTTTTGCGCACCGCAGGACTGCTGTGGCTGGCAGCCGTGGCGCTGCCGCAGGCGCTGTTTGCGCAGCCCTTACC
>JACCDR010428066.1_pt1 | contig 17539 bp, 33 predicted proteins | sample 7446431 | NCBI WGS metagenome assembly JACCDR01 (sample SAMN15323443, study PRJNA562643) | freshwater metagenome | isolation source: river surface water | place: USA:Blue River Watershed | collected 2017-08-17
ACCCGCCGCGGCCGCCGGCTCTCCGCCCGCCGCACCGCCGAGGCCCCGGGCACCGCGCGCCGTGAGGCCCTGGAATCCGCCGACCGGGCCGCGGACCTCGGGCTGATCCACGAGGAGGCCCTGCAACGCCAGCTCGCCGAGGCGTTGATCCCCGACGAGCTGGCGTGGGCGTTCGTCCCCTCGGGCGACGACTAGCTCACCGGGACTCGTCTTCCGCGTTGGCAAGCTCGTCCTCGATCTCGGCGAGGCTGATCGGCGCCCAGTCGCGCACGTCGACCCCGACGTTCAGTTGCCGGCCGCGGCGCGCCCACTCGCCGTGCACGTGGCCGTGCAGCAGCCACCGGCCCTCATCGATCAGCCGGTACTGCCGGGCCCGGTCCTCCCCGGTGTGGTCACCACCCCCGAGGTAGGGGAAGTGGGACAGCATCACGTCGTGTCCGGCGATCCGCCGCCGCGCGAACGCCTGCACCGAGTCGAACGTCTGCAGCCACCGCTTCTGGTGCAGGTAGGCCTTGCGGTGCCCGGGCCAGACGGCGTCGTGGTTGCCGGTGATCAGGTGCTTGGTGCCGTGCAGCCGGTCGACGCAGCCCAGAATGTGGGTACTGCTGGCCAGCCCGACGTCGCCGAGGTGCCACACCTGGTCCCCGGGGCGCACCCGACGGTTCCACGCCTCGATCATCGCCTCGTCGTGCTCGGCGACCGTGGCGAACGGTCGCCACCCGGCCCGGCCGGTCTCGGGGTCGGCGGCCATCGCCTTGTGCCCGAAGTGGCTGTCGGCGGTGAACCACACCATCCCGGTCACGGGAACCTCGCCCGGACGCCGTCGCAGCGGTGCGCTCGGATACCGGCTCGGATGCTCTGGGTCTCCTGGGCCAGCTCGTGCTCGTCGCGTTCGAGTAGCGCCGCCGTCAGCTTCGTGAGTCGCCCAGCCAGTTCCCCGAGCGGGCGACGTTCCTCGCCCTCGGCTGGTAGGGCTTCTCGCGGAGCAGCGATCAAGTCGTCGACCTGGTCACGCACGTCCAGGCTCGTAACGCGTTCTCGGACGCGCTGAGCGATCCCGAGAGCGCCGTCCTCGCCCTCCTGCGGCGGGGTCGCGACCGAGGGCGCGGGCGCTTCGACGCGGCTCGCGATCCGGTACAGCTCAAGTCGGACGCGATCGACTACTGTCGCCGCGCCCGCTCGCGAGTAGTGGTCGTGCCGCGGGTCGAGCTTCTCGGCTTCGCGGCGAATCGCTTCGGCCAGGTCCCCGCCCTCGGGCGCGGGCGAGGTGGCGCGGGCGTGGTCGACGAGGATGCGGAACTCGACGGACAGGTTGTCGCGGCCGTAGCGGCGTTCGATGCGGTCGGCGACCACGTGTGGCGCCGGGGTCGGGTCGGTCATCGTCGTCCCCAGAACGCCTCGTGCTGGTCGACGAGCCAGTGGTCGGCCCGGACCCACGGCGGGGAAGGCGGCAGCAGCGTCGAGGTCTCCGTGAGCACCTTGAGTCGGTCCTCCAGGTCCGCGACGGCGTCGAGGGCTTCCTGGGCGGTGTGGCGGCCCTGCTTGAGGTCGCGCAGCCACGTCAGGTGCGGCTCGGGGATCGGCAGGGTGATCTTCCCGGTCTCCAGCAGCTCCACCCCCTGGATGCCCAGGCGGACCATGTGGTGGGCGAACTTCGCGTTGAACCCGTACTTGGCGATGATCTCCTGTCTGCCCTTGCCGTTCGCCCCGGCGCGCTTCCCGAGCATCGCCTCGCGCTGCGACTGCAGGTAGCCCAGGAACCGCTTCCCGGCTTCCCGGGAAATGATCCAGCCCCGGGCCTCGCGCAGTGCGGTCCCGATCGGGTGCTCGTGGTAGACGTGCTCGACCGGAGTGAACAACGGGAGCAAGATCGTTGGGTTGCCGTCCAGAGCGAGCTTCATATAACGACGAAGCGAATAGACGATCAAGTCCAGATCGCCGGGCCCAGAGCAGACCCCCTCGGGCTGGGTCCGGTACTGGTAGTGGGAGAACCCCTTGAGCCCGATCACCGTGGTCCGGGGTTCGACGCAGATGCCCATCTCGTCGTGGTCGTCGGTGCCCTCGATGGCGGTGCCGTGGACCCCGGAGCCGACCAGGACGCGCAGGATCAGCCCGTCGTCGGCGATCCGCTGCCCGAGGTCGGTGTCGTCGCGGGGCACCCGCTCCCCGAGGTAGTGGCAGCCGCGGGTCACCGCGGTGCTCTTGGTTCCGCCTTCGCGTCGGCTCATGCGGTCTCCTCGGCGACCAGTCGGGCGATCATGGCTTCGGTGGTGGGTGAACCTTCGGGGTTCTCGGCGGCTCGGACCTCGGCGGGCCACTCGTTGTCGGGGAACACCCCGGACAGGGGTCCGCAGCACGCGACCCGGAAGCATCCCGAGCCCGCGGGCCCGCAGCCGTGCCAGCACCGCCCGTCGTCGGGGCATCGGCGCTCGCCGGGCTCCAGCGGGGGACGGTCGTAGCCGGCCATCAGTGCAACACCGTGCGAGTGGCGTGGGCGTCCTGCACCCAGGTCGCCAGCGTCGCGGCGTCCTCGGGGTCGACCTCGCGGCCCTCGTTGACCGCGACCATGATCCGGTCGGCGACGCTGAGCGCCGGCATCGTCGCCAGGAGTTCCTCGGCGGTCACGTCAGGGCCTCCGGGGTGAGGTGGGCGGGCATCGACTCCACGACCGGGTAGACCCGCAGCCGGTCGCCGATGATCTCGATGTCGTGGTCGCCGTCGTCCAGCTCGGCGACGAGGTCGTCGGAGCTGGTGTCGCAGTGCTGGCAGGAGATCGGGAGGTCCAGGGTGATCTCGAACCGGCCGGGGACCCCGGAGATCTGCGGGGGGTCGCCCTGGGCGTCGAACAGCTGGTGGGTGCAGCTGGCCTGGTAGGTGCTCATCGCGCGGGCGTGCGCGAAGTTCCCGGCCCGGTAGGGAACCAGCTGCGACGAGCAGACGTCGTGGACGACCTGCCGGTCGTCGTCGAGATGACGCCGCCAGGTCACGACCTCCTGGCAGGCGAAGCAGTAGTCGGTCCCGGTCAGCGCGACCGGATCGCCGGGCTCGGCGGGGGCGGTGTCGTCGGTTCCGGTGCTCACGATGCCTCCGTGGGGGTCGAGGTGTGCTCGTCGTGGGTGTGCCGCTTGATGGTCTCCTGCAGCACCTCGATCACCTCGTCCTGCGTGGTGGCGGGGTGGTCGTTGAACGCGTAGATCGTGCTCTGGTCGACTAGCACGTCGCCGAGTACCGGGAGCGGGAGCGGGATCCGATCCAGGTGTCGCTCGCGGATGACCTCGGCGACCGCCGGGATCGCCGGGCAGTCCCGCAGGCCGTTCCTGATGGCGATGTGGCCGTTGCGGTCGCGGCCGTGTCGCCTCCAGTGGGCGATCAACACCGCGCCGGCGGCGCAGGCCTGCCCGCTGTCGTTCATGTAGGCGTTGCGGGTCCAGCCGTTCTCGGTCAGGAGGGTGACGGCGGCCTCGCAGGTCGCGACGATCTCGGCGTCGATCTCAGTGCTCACAGGTGGGTCTCCGTCATCTCGTCAGGGCGGTGCTTCGTGGCGAGGTCACGGAAGGCGCCGATGACCTCGTCGGCGTTGCGCTCGGCAGAGTCGTTCCATCTCGGGACCGACCAACCCCCGAGCTGGGCGCGGAGCGCGTCCACGACCGCGTTGTAGCGGTCGGCCGCCTCCTGCCAGTCCGGAGTCCCGTACTTGACCTGCAGGTCGACGGCCACGCGAACCGCTCCGGCCGCGCACACCGCGCCCGTCACAGGGTGCTGCAACGAGCCCTGATACCAGCCCTGGCGTTCGATGACGTCGGCGGCGGCGTCGGCGTCGGCGGAGAGCTGAGCGCTTTTCTCGATGGTCACGTGACCTCCACGGGGGTGGTTGCTGATCAGGCCCCAGTGTCACACGGTGTCGGTTGTCCGGGCAAGACGGTAGACGGGTTGCGCCGTGCGCTACGCTGCCGTCAGCGGAGTGGAGCAGTGGTAGCTCGTCGGGCTCATAATCCGTAGGTCGCCGGTTCGAATCCGGTCTCCGCTACGAGGGGCCCCGGGCGGCTTGGGGAAGACGCCCGGTGCCTCGCAATCCGGTGTAGCTCAGCGGCTAGAGCAGCGGCCTCCAAAACCGCCAGTCGCAGGTTCGAGTCCTGCCACCGGGGCTCCAGACTCCTGAGAGGACAACCAACGTGCCCCTCGTTGGTGAAGCTAAGCGCGAGTATCAGCGAAAGTGGTGGGCGGCCCGCCGCGCCGAATGGTTCTCGCAGAACGGTCCCTGTGTGGACTGCGGGACTTGGGACGATCTCGACCTGGATCACGTCGATGCCGCGACGAAGGTGCATCACGGCGTCTGGTCATGGTCGGCAGACCGGCGCCAAGCTGAACTCGCGAAATGCGTAGCTAGATGCGAAAAGTGCCACGCGGCCAAGACTTTCGCCAACCACGAGCAGGCGTCAGGCATGGCCCACGGTCGCGCCCGTGCGTCGACGGACGAAGTCCTCGCAATCCGCGCGCGCGTAGCGGCCGGTGAAACTCAGGTCGCGGTCGCCGCATCGCTCGGGTACTCCAAGCAGTACATCAACGACATCATCCGGGGGAAGACCCGCAAGTACGAATAGGTGTCGCTGGTCGCCGGTTCGAGCCCGGCTCGGGGCATTACACCTGATGGGGGCAGCTCCGCCCGAACCGGGCGGCGTAGTCACGTTCTCAAGGCCACCCGGGCGGCGGCCCGACGTGGCGGCGGCACGGCGGGCACCACAGGTCGTCGACCTGGTGTCCGCGGGTGGTGTAGCGGCGACCGCAGCAGCCGCAGAACGCGTCTCCGCTCACCGCACCCGCTCCTTGACGTCGCCGGCGTCCACCGTCTCTAATTGACACCGTACGACACCGTACGACACGATGTCCTCATGGAGGACGCTGGACAGGATGAGCGGTGGGTGCGGGTGGTGAGCCCGAACCCGACCCGCACGGAACGCTACCGGGCGTTCGCCGCCGCGGTCCGCGCGTCGTCGGGGAAGTATCTCGACGCCACCGAGGTGGTGGGGGAGTTCCCCACTGCGAACGCCGCGAAGTCGTTCACCTACCGGGTCAACCACGGCCACATCGTGGCGTTCCGCGACCCCGGGTTCCGCGCCCGCACCGAGGGCTGCCAGGTCACCATCGCCTACCACCCGCGGCGGGAGACCTACTAGCCCCTGCTCCTCACACGTCGCCGCCCGGCCCCCCGGGTTGGCGACTCTCGGGTCCCGGCCCGGCCCGCCCGCCCCCCGCGCAGGCCGGGTCGGGACCCGAACCTCACCCGACACCACCCTGGAGTTCCACGATGGACATGCTCGCGGCCAGCGCGCCATGGGCTCCGGTCCTCAACTACGAAGGCGTCTACGAAGTCAACGACCACGGCGTAGTGCGCTCCTTGGACCGCCGCGACCGCCGCGGCCGGCGGCGCCGTTCCGTGACGCTGGCTCAGTACGTCAACCGCGGTGGCTACCTGCAGGTCACCTTGTTCCTCGACGGCAAAGCGGAGACCCGGGAGGTGCACTACCTCGTCTGCGAGGCTTTCCATGGACCTCGACCTGATGGGACGCAAGCGAGACACCTCGACGGCGTTCAGCACCACAACGCACCTGGCAACCTCGCTTGGGGCACTCCAGTGGAGAACGCCGAAGATATGCGCCAACACGGCACTCATGCCAGCTTGGCCATCGAGAAGTGCCCGGAGGGTCACGAGTACAGCGCGGAGAACACCTACCACTACGACGGCCACCGGCACTGCAAGGAGTGCAGACGGCGACGGAGCCGCGAAGCTGCGCGTGCTCGGCGTGCCCGCCGAGCGCAGGTCCCGGTGGAGTTCACCCGATGAGCGCCCCGACCGTTGAGCGGCCGAACACCGAGCCGGCGACGACGCTGCGGGCGTTCCTGCCCTGCCTGTCCTGCCACGCCGACGCGGTGTTCGTGATCGGTGGCGCGGGGGTCGAGGTCCGCGAGTGCTTCGCCTGCGGGCGTCGCTCCCGGGCCCGGCGCCGGGCGGTGAGCCTGTCCGAGTGAGCGAGCCGCCGCTGCCCGCGAAGGGCAACTTCCACAACGCGATCGCGATCGCCCTGGGTAAGCAGCCCCAGGAGTCGAACGCAACCCTGGTCAACGAGGTCTACAAGCTCGTCGCCGAGGTCAAGACCCTGCGCGCGCAGCTCGCCGAGGCCAAGGCCGCCGCCCAGGGCCCGGACCTGTTCACCGCGTTCGACCAGGAAGCGTCGTGACCCGGGGAGAGGCCCCCCACGGCACCCCCCGGCGCTACGACCACGGCACCCGCACCGAGCCGCCGTGCCGGTGTACGCCGTGCCGGGAGGCGAAGTACCGGACCCGCAAGGGCCAGCAGCTCCGGCAGTTGGCCGGCCAGCGGAGGATGGTCGACCCCGCCCCGGCCCGCGCGCACGTCGAGGCGCTGGTGGCCGCCGGGCTCGGCGTGGAGCACATCGCCCGGATGTCGGGGGTGGCGCGGACGGCGATCGACGTCCTGCGGGGGCTCAGGTCCAGTCGCCCGCCGAGCCGGCGCATCTCGGTCCGCACCCAGGCCCGTCTGCTCGCGGTGCGCGCCGACGCCATCCTGGACTACCCCGGGGTGGCCGACGACCCGACGGTGCTGGTCCCGGTCACCGGGGCGACGCGGCGGGTGCGGGCGATGGTGGTGTCCGGGCGCACGCTGCGCGGGATCGCCGCCGAGCTGGGCGTGACGCACTCCCTGGTCCACCGGATCGTCTACGCCCGCCGGCCCCAGACGCAGCTCTGCACGGTGCGCGCGATCGTGGCGCTCTCGCAGCGCTGGTCCGAGACGCCGCCGCCGCAGCGCACCGCCCGGGACCGGCAGCGGGTGAAGGCGGCCCAGGAGCTGGCCGCCCGGAACGGCTGGCTGCCGTTCGGGGCGTGGGGCGACATCGACGACCCCGCCGCCGAGCCCGAGCCCGAGCCCGACGGCTCCCCGGATCCCGAGGGGGACACCCACATCGTCGACGCGGTGCTCGCCGAGCGGGTCACCTGGGATCAGATGTCCCCGGCCGACCGGCACGTGTGGGTGGTCTGGGGTGTGCGCAACGGCTGGGAGCGGGCCGCGATCGCCCGCCGAGCCGGGGCGAAGCCCCAGGTGGTCGGCCACTACATGGCCGCGGCGAAGGCCGCCGTCCACGGCACCACCAGCTAGACCGTGTCGCCCGTCTTGCCCCGACAGCCGACACCATGTGACACTTCCCGCGATCTCACCCCTGCTTCACCCGACGGAAGGAACCCCACCCCGCCATGTCCTCCTATCGCCCCGGCTCCGGCGGCGGCGGCATCGCCGCCGGCGCTATCGCCGTCCTGGTCGCCTTCATCGTGATCATCTGGGCGTCGAACTCGTTCACCTCCACCGACCCCGGCTTCATCGGTCTGGTCCGCAACGGCGGCCCGTTCGACAACACCCAGCTCCAGCGCGACGACGCCGGCAACCCCGTCGTCGTCCCGCAGGGCTCCGGGCTCACCAACATCGGCTTCGGGTCGACCCTGCGTTCCTACCCGGTCTCGAACGTCTACTGGACGATCGACCCGGACGGCGGCGACACCAACCAGGCGGTCGACGTCCCCACCAAGGACGGGGTGAACGTCGGGGTCTCGGGGCAGTTCATCTTCTCGCTCAACACCGAGCCCGCGGTGCTCGCCGACTTCGACGAGAAGTACGGCAGCCGCGCCTTCGGCCCCGGGGCCCTCAAGGCCTCCGACGGTACCGCGGAGGGCTTCAACGCCTTCCTCGCGGCGTTCGTGCCGAACACGGTCAACAACGCCCTGCGCCAGGAGATGGCGACGGTGAACTGCAAGGACGTCGTCGCGAGCTGCGCGCTGGTGCAGAACGGCGCCACCACGATCGACCCCAACAGCAACAACCAGGGGACGATCAACACCATCCAGCAGCGGGTGAACGACAACTTCGAGGCCGCCATCAACGCCGCCCTCGGCGGCCCCTACCTGGTCAACGCCTCGTTCAACCTGTCCAAGGTCGACCTCCCCGCCGACCTGCAGGCCGCGGTGACCCGGGCCCAGGGCGCGTTCGCCCAGGTGTCCGAGGCTAACGCCCGGGTCCAGTCCGCCGAGGCCGACGCGCGGGCCAAGCAGGCCGCCCAGCAGGGCTACAACATCTGCAACGTCTGCGGGCAGATCGACATCCTGCGGGCGCTCCCGCCGGGCATCACCACCTATGCCCCCGGCAACGGCAACATCGCCATCCCGGCCGGGCGCTGACCCGTGGGCGCCATCGTCGTCCTCGGTGTCCTCGCCGTGCTCCTGGCGGCGGCGGTGGCGGTGGCCGCGGTCTCCTGGTCCCGCGGGGTCGTCGCCGCCCGGGAGAAGGCCCGGCTCGACCGTGAGCAGGAACAGGCCCGCTCCCGCGCCGAGTGGATCGTCGATGTGGACCAGTCCGGTGGGTACACCGACGTCCGGCTGATCCGGGGCGCACCGGACGGCTCGTGGGTCTCGCCCGGCGATGCGATGCTGGTCGCCAGCATCGAGCCCGACTCCCCGACCTTCGAGGTCGAGCTGGAGCGGGCCGGGATCGCCGCCCGGCAGCGACGTGACCAGCTCAACCGGTTCCTCACCGAGGGCCGACCGGACAGCGGGTCGACGACCGGGTAGGAATACCGGGCGCGGCGGCGTCAACCCGACCTCCGGGTGGCCTCATCGTGGGCATCCGAGACCAGAGGCGGTAAGGACCGGGGAGGCTCTGCTCCAAGGCCGGCCGCCCCACCGAGGGTTGCTGCTCCCGGTGGGCTCAACCCGTCCTGCGTCGCCGCGCCCACACCAGCCCTCCGTCCCCGATGCGAGCGGGGACGGGGGGCTGGCGTGCGTCCGGACCCGTCTGCTGGGGACGGTGCCGCACACCGCTACCGTCCATCGCCGTACCCGCCCCTCTCGCCGACCGGTGTCGCCTGTCGGGCAAGACGAGCGGACAGCACTCCCGTACGTTGCCCGGTGATCCGGCGGCGGAGCAGGCGGGAGGTGTGGCAGTGGGACAGGACCGGTCGGGCTCCCGGACGCGACGCAGCCGCGCGAAAGCCACCCCGCACTCCCACCTGCTTCCCCCGACCTACCCCAACCCCGCCACCGGCACGCTGTGGCCGCCGCGGGGCTGGTCCGAGGCCGGCATCCGCAACCACGAGGTCCGGTTCAACTGGGTCAAGGCGTTCCTGTGCACCTGGGGCGCCGCCGGGGTCCAGGAAGCCACCTCGCACGGCAAGATGCCCCCGGCCGAGGCTCGGATGCGCGAGCTGATGCAGTTCGCCCGCGACCCCCTCGCCGCCGCGACGGTGCTCACCGACGCCACCACCGCGGTGCTGGACATGCGCGGGTTCACCCGCGCCGACACCCACCCCATCCCGCGCCCGGACCTCTCACCGGGCACCCGGCGCACCGCCGGACGCTCGGGCACCCACAACGGCACCATCCCCGCTCACCTCACCGGGGCCCACCTCACCGGGGCCCAGCGCGGCAGCCACAGCAGCCCCCGCCCCACCTGGGTGGCCGGCTCGTGAGGCCCCGCCGCCCCCGCGGGTTCCCGGTGCTCACCCACGCCCGCCACGGCGCCTGGGTCCTGGAGGTCCACTACCCGGGCTCGGCGCTGCGCGACGTGTTCGGCATGTTCGTCGACGAGACCAAGGCCCGCGACGCGCTGGCGTTCCTGGAGCTGGTCGCCGCCGACGACCAGCTCTCCGACCTCGACCGCGACGGCGACGACCTGGTCGTGGACTACTACACCGCCGGCTGGTTCGGGGAGTCGCGGTGAACCGCGCCGCCTACAGCGCCGCGCACGTGGTCTGCGCCAGCTACGAGACCGCGATGCGCCACCGCGAGCAACGCGGCGAGCCCGTGGCCTGGTTCAACACCGGCGAGCCGTCGCAGACCCGGCCCTACTTCGCCCACGTCGGCTGGATGCAGAGCGACCCGAAGGAGCACCCGTGACGGGCCTGACCCGCGCCGACCGGCCCGCGGTGGTCCTCACCGCGCTCATGTCGGTCCCGATCGTGGCCGGGCTGCTCACCGCCGCCGTCCACGCCGCCTCCACCGCCGAGGCCGTCGTCATCGCCGCGACGCTGGTCGTGTGGCTGGCCCTCGCGCTGCCGGTCGCGGTCGGCGTCGGGCGGATGGTGCCCCGCGACATCCCCACCGGCCCCGACGAGCACCGGGAGACCTCGTGACGCTCTATCTGGCCCGCAAGGTCGGCTCGGACAACACGGTCGACGAGACCTTGACGATCTACCTCGGCATCTGCGACGACTGCCGGCACATGGTCGATCACCGCGACGAAGAGATCGTCCTCGACGCCCTCGACGGGCACCGGGTCCGCGCCCACGCCAACCGCACCTACGTCGACCCCGAGGCACCGCACCAGGGGTGGATGACGTTCACCTCCGCGCCCGACCGGCTCGGCGTCGCCCCGGAACCCGAGGCGCGGCCGGCGAAGCCCTACCCCCGCCCCGACATCGCCCCGGTGACCCCGGCGCCGGCGCCGTCCCCGGTGCCGCGCGGCGAGCAGGAGGCGCCGTGAGCACCGAGATGCGCCGGTGGAACGAGCCGGTCGACACCGACTGGCACACCGCCGCGGTGTGCCGCACCCGGGAGGTCTCCCCGCAGGTGTGGCGACTGTTCGACCCGGTCGGCCTCGACGAGTCCAAGCAGGCCGCGTGGGACCGGGCCCGGCTCGCCAGGGATGCGTTCTGCGCGGTGTGCCCGGTCGTGGCGCCGTGCCGCGCCGAGGGCGCCGAGCACGACTACGAGGGCCTGTGGGGTGGGGAGTTCCGGGAGCGCCGCGGGATCGTCGACCTCGACACCGGCCTGGTGGTGCGCGGGGACCTCGTCGAGGTCGACCCCGACGAACTGAACCTCGACGACCTCGACGACGACAAGCCCGAGGACGAGGCCGACGACGAGCCGGTAGAGCTGCCCGACCCCGTCGAGCCACCCGCCAGCACCACTGTCTCGGCCCGCGCCCGGCGCTTCGAGCTGCGCGCCCCGCGCCGCCTGCGGGAGCCCTCGATCGGGGTCCAGCTGACCCTCGCCGACCTCACGGTGCGTCCGGTCGCCCCGCGACGCCGCAGGACGCCCCGTCGTGTCCTCCACGAACCCTCAGCGGCCGATCTCGTCGCCGTGTGAGGGTCCGCGCCGTGGATGGACCCTCGGTGCGGCGGATGACGCCTCGGACCTACGCGGAGAAGTGCGGTGTCGGCAAGGACACCATCTACGCGTGGATCAAGAAGAAGCAGCTCCCGGCCGGGGCGCGGGCGATGAAGCCGACCGGGTCGAACCGCATCGTGATCGAGGTCGACTACGAGCTGCACCCGGCGATGCCGCTGCTGACCGAGGAACGGTAGCCCCGGTGTCCGAGCAGCGGACCCCGGAGCAGGCCGCGGAGGCGCTGCGCCGTGAGGCGTTGAAGATGGCGATCGAGTACCACGGGCAGGCGTCGCGGCACCCGAAGTCGCGCGGGTTCGCCTCCCCGAGCACGGTGACGGCCACGGCCGGCGAGTTCGAGACGTGGCTGCGTGAGGTCGCCGAGCGCGCCGAGGTCACCGCCGACGACCTCGACCCGGGTCCACCGGACCCGTCGACCTGACCGTTCGTCGCAGAGCCGTGCAGGTGTCTGCCGAACCCCGTTGACACCAGCCAACACGACTACGCTATGGTCTACACAAGCACTTCCGGTGCGAACAGCAGGGGTTACTTCACCTTCGCAATGATGAATAGAACCTCCGCTGGCTTTTGATCTCGGGAGTCATAACTTCATGAAGGTGAGCCGGTGCGTAGACATCGGTTACTTCCACTGCGAATGGGGTGGTTGCGGGTTCGAGTCCCGCTCAGTCTCCGGACTGGTAGCTCAATCGGCAGAGCACCTACGTTTCCGACGTCGACCTTGACCTCGGCTCACCCGAGTGACGTTACGACTTCCCCTACCCGGGGGAGTCGCCAACTACATAGTGGTCCGGTGCGCAGGTTGACGGTTACTTCATGTTGCTGGTTCGAGTCCAGTCCACGCCCCTGGTGTGGTCGCCCAATAGGCAGGGCAGAAGAAATACCGGCCGTCGCCGCTCTGATCTCGGACCACTAAGTAGTTGACGGCTTCCCCACTCCACAGGGGTGTCGTCGTACGACACAGCTGGTCCCGGTGCGTAGGACGCGGTTACTTCTTGGCACAGAAGCTGCTCTCAAAAGCAGCTGACGGGTTCGATCCCGTCAAGTCCCGCGCCCGTATTCGACCTCGGGTCCGCTACGTCGGCGATTCCCCTTCCACGATGAGGGGAAGCAATGAGCAAGTTCAACACGACCGCGACCCGCCCGGCGGTGTCCTCGCCGATCGTCACCGAGCCGGTCCCGACCGGCCGCACCTACGAGGGCGGCACCGGTCACGCCCGCGACACCCGCTCCGAGCTGTTCCTGCTCGCGGTGTCGAACATGGTGGGCGAGTCGACCTTCTACGAGCAGGCCGGCACCCGCGACAACCGCTACGTCGAGCTGCTGCGCGCCGCGACCGTCTCCGACCCGGAGTGGACCGCGGGGTTCCTGCGCTGGCTGCGCGGCGAGGGCAACATGCGCTCGGCGTCGCTGGTCGGCGCCGCGGAGTTCGCGAAGGCCCGCCTCGACGCCGGCGAGCACGGCATGTCCCGCCAGGTCGTGGACTCGGTGCTCCAGCGCGCCGACGAGCCCGGCGAGCTGCTGGCCTACTGGACCGCCACGCACGGCCGGGCGATCCCCAAGCCGGTCAAGCGGGGCGTCGCCGACGCCGTCGCCCGGCTCTACGACGAGCGCACCCTGGTCAAGTGGGACTCCGAGGCCCGAGGGTTCCGGTTCGCCGACGTCCTCGACCTCACCCACCCCGAGCCGCGGGCGCCGTGGCAGGGCGACCTGTTCGGCTACGCCCTCGACGTCCGCCACGGCAACGCCGAGACCATCCCGGAGACGCTGACCCTGCTGCGCGCCCGCGCGGAGCTGATGGCGACCCCGGTCACCGAGCGTCGGGCGCTGCTGGCCCGCCCGGACGCGGCCGAGGTGCTGCGCGGGGCCGGGATGACCTGGGAGTCGCTGGCCGGTTGGCTGCAGGGGCCGATGGACGCGCAGGCGTGGGAGGCCGTGATCCCCTCGATGGGGTACATGGCGTTGCTGCGCAACCTGCGCAACTTCGACCAGGCCGGGGTCTCCCACGAGGCGGCCCAGGCGGTGCTGGCGAAGCTCGCCGACCCCGCGCAGGTGGCGCGCTCCCGTCAGCTGCCGATGCGGTTCCTCTCGGCCTACAAGGCGGCCCCGTCACTGCGCTGGTCGTGGGCACTGGAGCAGGCCCTCAACGCATCCCTGGCGAACGTGCCCGAGCTGAACGGCCGGACCCTGGTCCTGGTCGACATGTCCGGGTCGATGACGTGGGGGAAGCTCTCGGATCGCTCCGAGCTGACCTACGCCGACTCCGCGGCCCTGTTCGGCGCGGCGATCGCGACCCGCTGCGAGCAGGCCGACCTCGTCCAGTTCGGCAGCCGGCACGAGAAGGTGTCGTTCACCCGGGGGGAGTCGGTGCTGCGGATCGTGCAGCGGTTCCACGACATGGGCGGCACCCAGACCGCCGAGGCGGTCCGGGCGAACCTGCGCACCGACCACCGTCGGGTCCTGATCGTCACCGACGAGCAGACCTTCGGTGGCTACCAGGGTGACGACCCGACCGGGGTCCGGGGCAAGGTGCCGATCTACACCTGGAACCTTGCTGGCCACAAGTACGGGCACGGGCCCTCCGGGTCGGGCAACCGACACACCTTCGGTGGGCTCAGCGATGCGGCTTTCCGTATGGTGCCCCTGATCGAGGCCGGTCGTAGCGGGGACTGGAGCACCCTGTTCGGCAAGGCTTCGCAGTCGGCCGAGCCGGTGGCGGTCCAGGCATGAGCGGGGGCGGGGGCTACCGGTACTCCCGGCCAGCGTGAGCGTGATAGCTGTGGTGCTCGTCGAGATCGGCGGAGACGGGGAGCCGGTCTGGGACGGACGGCTCCCCGAGATCCCGGCTCCGGGGACGATCCTCGACGTCGGGCTCGGACACGGACCGCGCTTCCTGGTCAGCGCCCCGATCGAGCTGCGGTTGAAGAGTTACGCGTACGGCGGCGCCAGCCGGGAACACGAGGTGGCTGTCGCGACGATCCCGGTGTCGAGGCTGCCGGTGTCGTTCCAAGGAGTTACGTCGGGGTGAGGTGACACGAGCCGGGACGGAACACAGCGAGGCCCCCACGCCCGTCGGTCGGGTGTGGGGGCCTCGTCTGCGTCTGCTAGTCGAACTGGTTGCGGGGTTCCATCGTGTGCGCGAGGTGGTCGAGCTGGTTGACCGAGTCGGTGGCGTAGTGGCCCTCGACGAAGTTCTCCCGGCCCGGGCCCGAGTTGTACTCCAGCGACTTGCCAGTCAGCTCGTGGACCCCGGAGGTGTCGGCCTTGTCGGCGGCGATCGCGGGGGAGTGCCAGGTCTGGTCCTGGCTGGCGGTGTACTTCGAGCCGCGGCGGGCGCGGGACTTGTGCTGCCCGCCGTCCTTGCCGGCCTCGCGCCAGCCCTCGCGGGCGCCCTCGACGGCACCCTCGGCGGCCGCGCGGGGCTGGGACTTGCGGACGTCGCCGGCCGACTTCTCCGGCGTCGTGCTGGTGTTCTCGGCCATGCTGATGTCCTCCATGAACGGGGGTGGAATCCCGTGCGGGGACGCTAGAGAGGCGGGTCGTGAGCCCGTGTAGGGGTCGTGGGACGATGCCGTGCCGCGTCGGGCCCCGCCCCTTCCGGGGGGAGGGACGGGACCCGACGCGACGCTCAGGGCTGGTCGAGCTGGTGCTCGGCGCGGGCCAGGACGTACAGGTCGGCGTAGCGACCGGGCTGCTCGATCATCCGGACGATTTCACTGGTCGGCCAGCCGTCGGAGTGCATGTAGGCGGCCAGCATCGCGAGCTGCCCGCGATCGGTCATCCAGGCGTCCTCGGCGGGGGCGCTCACTTGCCGGCCTCCTCGCGCATGTCCTGGAGCTGTTCGGCGACGAGGTCGACCTCGTCGAGCCAGGCTCCGACGTCGAGACCCAGGTCGCCGTTCTGCCAGCGCTCGGACTTGCCGTCGAACTCCTCGCGCAGGGTCTCCAGCTCGCCTTCGAGGTCGGACTGCAACTCGGCGATCTTCTTCTTCGTCTCGGGCGTGAGCGCCCAGGTGGCAGCAGCCATCGTGGTTCCTTCCAGGGGTGGATTCGCGCCGCAGAAGTGGTGGCGCGACCCCAACTCTAGCAGATCAGCCACGGCCTGCACCACCTCTGACCTGCGGTTATGTACTCAGAACTCAGGGGTGCGGATTCGTCATCGGATGCGCCGATTCGTCATCGGATCGCGAACTCAGGGCAGCCCCGAGGCCGGTTCGGGCGCCCCTGAGTTGTCCCGAGCTGCCGGCGGGGTCGTCCTGGGTCCTGGCGAGCCGCGGAGCCGTCCGGCGTCTTGCCTAGACAAGTGACACCGTGCGACACTGCGCGGGTGGACGACCTCGTGATCGACCTGTTCGCCGGACCCGGTGGCCTCGACGAGGGCCTGCGTCTGGCCGGGCACCCCGGCCGCATCCTCGGCATCGACTACGACGCCGACGCCTGCGCCACCGGCCGCGCCGCCGGCCACGAACGCGAGTGTGCCGACCTGACCGACTACCCCTTCGAGCGCCACGCCGGAACGGGGGTCGTCGGCGTCGTCGCCTCCCCGACCTGCCGTCCCTTCTCCACCACCGGCTCCCAGGGCGGCCTCGCCGACCCCCGCGGTCGACTCACCCTGCTGCCGTGCCGCTGGGTGCTCGCGCTGCGCCCCCGCTTCGTCCTGTTCGAACAGGTTCCCAGCGTCCTGCCGATCTGGCGCGAGGCCGCCACCCATCTCGAACGGGTCGGTTACCGCACCTGGACGGGCGTCGTGTGGGCCAGCGCTTACGGGGTGGCCCAGGATCGCCGCCGCGCGGTCCTCATGGCGCGTCTCGACGACGGACCCGTCCTCGCCCCGGCCGCCACCTCCGCGGGACCGTCGATGACTGACGCGCTCGGCTGGACCGGCGCCACGCTGGTGTCGAACTACGGCACCGGTGGTGACCCGAAGAAGCGTGGGCGCCGGACGATGGACCGGGCCGCGTTCACCATGACCGGCAAGTGCGGGCGCAACCGGTGGGAGTGGCCCGACGGGACCTCCCGGAACATGACCGTCCCCGAGGCCGCGGTCCTGCAGGGCTTCCGCGCCGACTACCCGTGGCAGGGCGGTTCGACCTCGCAGCAGCAGCAGGTCGGGGACGCCGTTCCGCCGCCGCTCGCCGCCGCTCTGCTCGCTCCGCTGCTGACTCCGGCAACCGACTCCGATCTGGTCAGGGTCTCGTGAGCCTGACCCGGATCGTCACCGTGCACTGCGACACCTGCGGCGCCTGGGAGTACACCGGTGCCGCCACGGCTCGGCGACGCCGGGAAGCCGGCTGGCGCTCGTGGCGGGACGACCGGAACGCCCGACGCGATGCCTGCCCCGGGTGCGCCGCCGTCCCGGAAACCTCATAGCGATTCGTCCGGCGTCTTGCCCGGACAACCGACACCGTGCGACACTGGGCGTCACCACCCCGACCCCAGGAGCACCCCCGCGATGCCCACAACATCCAGCGCGTACCAGTACGAGAAGGACGCGCACGCCAACCTCGCCGAGATAGCCGAGCACCCCCGGGTCTCTCCCGAGGCCGCTGCCACCGCCGCATCCGCGATGGCGATGCTCGCGGTGTCGCACCGCATCGCCGACCTCATCGACTTCCTCGCCGAGAGGATGCCGCAGCGATGAGCCTCGTGATCCACCACTGCTTCACCGACCCCGAAGCGGGGTTCCCCTCCGGCCTGCCCGACGTCGGCACCGCCGGCACCACCTGGGACGCCCAGCGCAACGTCATCGGCCCGTGGTTCCACGACTGCCGCACCTGCGGTGAGCGCTACCAGTGGCGCGAGAGCGTCGGGTTCGTCGTCTGGCGTCCCGTCACCGAGGTCAACGTGTTCGACCGGGACGCCCGCGCCGCGCACGGGGCGCGTATCGCCGCGGCGACCCCGTCCGCGACCGAGGAGGCGAGGGGCTGGTGACAGGACCGGCCCCCGAGGACGAGGAGATCACGTTCAGCCGGGACCCCGACTACACCCCGGTCGTCGACCCTGACGTCGACCCGATCGCGTTCTACCTCGTCGCGACCTGCGGGCACTGCGACGAGGACATCTTCTACGGGCTGTGCGTCTCGGCGCTGACCCACCGCGGCCGCCCGGCGGTCTCGGTGGGCATGGTCGAGCAGATCGTCATGCACTGCGAGGCGTGTGGCGCCGCGAACTACACCGGCGACGTCGAGGTGCACGTCGAGCCGGCCGAACCGACCCTTCTGGAGGACTCGTGAAGCTCATCGCACTCGGCTGGCTGCTGGCGTTCTTCGGCGGCCTCGACCTGCTCATCGTCGGCGTCGTCACCGTGATCCGGTCGCTGTCGGTCTCGATGTTCGTGTGGACCGGCGGGCAGACCC
>JACCDR011145065.1_pt1 | contig 17536 bp, 29 predicted proteins | sample 7446431 | NCBI WGS metagenome assembly JACCDR01 (sample SAMN15323443, study PRJNA562643) | freshwater metagenome | isolation source: river surface water | place: USA:Blue River Watershed | collected 2017-08-17
ATGGGACACGAGACTTGGGAGGTGTGGCCATCCTTGCGCAATGCACTGAGTGCTTTTCGTCGTCAAGCCACAGAATTTGGTATATCCGATCGTGATTTGTTAGATGAAGACGCTTGGGATTATGTGCGGATCATCCCGATGAAGGATTATCGAAGCTATTCCTGTGGCAACAGTGGTGCCCAGGGTTGGCGTCATCGTCAAACAGGGTGGACTATCCCTGACTGCTGCCGGCAGGATAATGGGACACCTGAGGTGTGGACATCACCTGTTCGCTTGAAACAGCTCAAAATTCATGAACAATCACCGATTCTTCAGTACATTGTTTCTTGGGATCAACCTGATTAAAGGAGGCTCATTCATGCGGACGATTACAGCTAAGGACTATTTAAACAAATCGATCGGACTTGTTCCAGAAAATGCAACATATCTTGGGAAAAGCATTCAGCGTATTAGTGCCTATGGCGATGAGGTTGTTTTGTGGTTTGGCGAGAAATATACTGGCATTTCTGATTATGACATCGTTCCTGGTGATACGTTGCTGACGCTCGTCGATGATGCGAAAAACACAGAAGACATCGTGAGTGACGATGAAGAGTACGAAGACGAAGATGATGAATATGATCACTGTGCAAAATGTGGTGCAGTGATGGATGATCTCACGTTATGCCATGAATGTGGGTGGGAGCCACGTATCTGCACCAACCCGGATTGTGAGGGTCCGTTGGAGTACGACAATGATACTTGTCCGTGGTGTGGGTGGAATGAAACCACGCAGAAATATGAGGAGATGATCTAAATGGAAATCCGGCAAAAACCGACTATATGGCAATTGGCGCCCGAAAGTGATCCGGACGAGCGTTTTATTGTTGTTTCAGGTGATGGAGAAAAAGAACTGACAGGCATTATTGCTCGCCGAGAAGATGCTGAACGGATGGCTGAACTTTTATATCTTGTGGAAGGCATGTCATCTCAGGATATTGAACGTATCGGCAATCTGGCGGATTTTTTCGCCAAAAACCATTTCATTGTGCCAGCACTGGATGTTGGTGATCATGTGTGTGTCATTGATGACAATACCACCAGTTCTGATGTTGAAATTGGTGATTATGGAAACATCATCGGTGTAGATGCCAGCGATCCGGAATTGACCTATATGGTCAATTTTCCGCAGCGCCAAATACAAAGCTGGATGGGTGGCGAGGATCTCCAAATTGTCACCGTGGAAGGAGATGGCAATGGAACATCCTGATTTGGTCATCGGTTATGGGCAGGATGTATTCAATGACTCGACTGGCAGACAAATCCAACATCTTGACGAGAAATTCACACTGATTTTAAATCCCTATCCGATTTACTGGGATAGTTACCCAACCTTTCCTGAGGATCGTGACAAACCCCGTTGGAACTCAGACTGGATCGGCCTGAGCGCGCGTGGTGAACTGGTGCGTGTTCGCGTACACAGCGAGACCAAAGCATTTCAATCCTGGGTGGTTTTTGATGGTCGTTCCCAACACCGACACCAGCACTTTGTGAATTACTATTCAGTCAAAGAAACTGTGTCATGTATTTTCCGCATCTGGGAAAAAATGGGCAAACTCTTTCGAGAGATTAAGAGCGGATCGTTTCCAGATGAAGAGCTGGTCCAAACCCGGTTTGATATTGGGATTGAACTGGTTTTTCTCATTGAAGAATTGCCCTATGATCTGGAGCGCTATCGAAGTGATTTGCTGTATGTTTTACAGATATGGCTGTCAGCCGGTGGTATGTGGGGCGCACCAGCACTTGAACGTATGGACTTTGTGAAGCGTGCTTCTCGTGAACTGGAAGTCTAAAATTAAGGAGGTTTTATGGGACTAACGATTCATTGGACCTTGAAAAAATCTAAGGTTAAAAGCAAAGAACAAGCTCTAAAAACGGTTGCTGCCCTGCGTGATTATGCTGAAACACTTCGAGAAATGGGCATGGTAGACTCGGTTTCACGCATTTATACAGTCTGTGATGGGGCTGTTGACAATGGACCAGATGATCAGTATTCAGCTGAAGATGTTGGTGCCTTGATCAATATGGATGATCGTCGTTGGATGCGTATTCCGGCATCTGAGGGATACTTCTTTGATGTCGATCCTGGTTATGGCAGTGAATGGGCGAATTTTGGGTTAATGAAATACCCGAGAACCTATCGCCAACCCGGTGATGATGAAGTGATCAGAACAAAACTCACTGGCTGGAGTCTGCATGCGTTTTCAAAAACACAATATGCGTCTGAATGGGGGTTGGCTAATTTTCTGAGGGCTCATCTTGGCATTATCGCTATTCTGGACTATGCCAAAGACACATTGGGGATGACAGTTGAAGTTTCAGATGAGGGTGACTACTACGAAACGCGCAATCTCCATCAATTGGTGTCACAGCTCCGTGACTACAACAATTTGGTTCAATCTATGGCAAAGATGTTTCGCAGTGCAACCCGTTATGATATTGAAACAAGCATGAATTATGATGCAGATAAATCGCCTGAAGCAGAAGGTGAAAAGATCGTTGCTGGTTTACCCAATGAAATTGGCTTCGAGGAACTGGTAAGGCTTCATCGAGAAAGCTTATCTCGTATGCAGCTCGACCCGATTGTTGATCTTGAGGGCGTGATTCAGTTTATACGGCTTTCGCGACATCTCAAAACTCCTATTCCGGAATTAACAGATTTTGTCATCCAAACCATGGATGGCAAATACATCAACGAGATTGATCCAGCAGATTCTGCCAAAGCCATCAAACTCGCAAGGCTTGAGCAGGATAAAATCAAGGAATCTCTGAACTAGAGCAACTCGACCAAACAACAAAAAAGCAGCGACACAGTGTCGCTGCTTTTTTCATATCTAGTCACATTCACTGAGTGTTGCGCAGGCTTCTTCCCACCATTGCTCCTGTTGGCGCTGACGCTGTCGGGATGATTTCCCTTCCACTGCCGGTTTGCTCCAAGCATCGCCTTCGCCCATCCATTCCACCCGGCCGTTCATCCGTCGTTCTGCCCGTACAGATTGGGGACGATGAAACCCCCAGGGTGCATACCAGTTGGGGAGATTCCGCCGGCCTTCCGGACGGTTGATAAACCGTATGTAATAAGGCACACCAGATTGTGTCAAACCTCGCCACACCTCATGAGGAGGTCGGGAATCGTGACCCGGGTAGTGACTAAACAACTGCCGCCTGGCAGAACGGGTGTCTTGCCATTTACGCTGACGAGGGTTCAGCCCTTGGGCGATACGTTTACGGGTAATCGACTCTTTGAGGCAAAACGCAGCCTCTTCCTGCTCGATCTCGATGAAAAACTGATGCCAATTGATATGGTTGGCCATAGCTGCCTCCTGAGTAGGTATAGATACTCCTGCTCAGGGACCAGCGCCCAGGAAAAACGTGATGGGCCATACTGTTATCCTTTCTGGTTAGATTAAGAAGGACACCAACCGCCGATGAGCCAGTGTTTCTGGTTGGGATCTTTCACAAATTCCCGCTTAACGGCAGACAGTTCCTTGATTTTATCAAGATGTGGTTGAATTTTAGCGACTATTTTTCGCAGTCGTTCGATCTGGGAATCGGTTTGCAGGCTGCTTTTGCAAACCGGGCAAAAATAACCCTGGGTTCCGAGATTCTGTACGCCTCTTTCCAAGTTATAACTGGAATGAGATGGCATAGGTTTTAAATAGGTGCGATTGAGTTTGCTGTTACAGGTTTTACAACCCACCATGTTTGATTTGGCTGATTTAAAAGCATCGGTCATGTCTGTATAGGCTTTTTTATAAGACTCGACAAGATCTGCGATTGATTTTTGGTGGACGCTGATTTTGGCTAACGCTTTGACATTGATTTCCGGTTTTGGTTGAGCATAGTATGAAACGGCCAGTGCAGGTTCCCATTTGTTATGGTTGTCAGACAGCCATTCTTGTGCAGCCGAATAATCTAATCCTAAATCATGCCAGCCGCCGATTTCCTCAGACAACATCCCGATTTGGCCGCTGTAGGATCGACCATCTTCGTAACGTGATTGCTCTACTTGATGTGCCCAGACCTGAGCAATCTTTTCGCGATCCATATCTTTCACTTCAATATAGTCAAAATTTCCACCCATTTTTTGAACTCCTTTAACCGGTATTACTTTGAATCGGCCAGAAACGCTTGACGTTGATCGATCAGCTTATCCACATAGCCTCTTAATTTTTCTGTATCTTCACGGTTCAAATACCTCAATGACATAAACATCGGATAGCCATTGATGCTTCTCATACCTGCTTGATCGAAATATTCATAGACCATTCCTAGATCTTTTACGAATTCCTTCCACTGGTCATCTTTTATAAAAGTTAAAGGCATGAAGATCGAGAATATAAGGTGCTGATCATACTCTGGAATTTGTTTATCGGTGAACATTTTGCCATCGACATAATCCAAAGCAAGCTGCCTGAGTTCGACATCTGTTTTTGAGGTGTAGCTAAATGTAGACGGACTATCAGCTTGCGCATCAATCTGCGGATCATTTTGAGGATCAGCCATTTAAAATACCTTTCATGTAGACAGGATATAGGATACAGTAAATAGAACATGTATTATATCATGTCAATTCAGTTATTGTGTAGGCGGTATATTTAAGTTATGATATAATATCAAATCATGATTAGCTTAAAGCACAACCACAATAAGAAGGAGGACATTCATGTATAACACAGCTCAAGCCTACATCACCCATCTCATTCAAACTTTGCCGACACCCTTACCGCTTCCATTTCCGGAAAATGCCTTACCCAATCCGTCCGAAACGTACTCCAAATCTGTGGATTACAACCAGATCTTTCAAGGTAAAACGCGCTGGAAGATAGATCCCTATTTACTCGATTCTGTATCCACAAAAGCAGATGAACAAAAGTTAATTGACTCGGCCTTGCTGGCTGTCTTAGCGCATGAAGCATTTGCGTGTCACGATATGCGTTTTCAGCATGAACTGCCAGTGGGGTTTGATGAAGGGCAATTTATTCATGCCTTAGCGATGGTGCATGATGCTGAAAATATGGTCACAATCACTGCGCTAGGGAAGGGTGGGTGGCAAATTACAACATCCGATCGGTTCCGAAAAATTTATCCAAAACAGCATTGTTGGTTATATAGTCGTCACATTGTTGTTGCCAAAAAGCAGGTGATTTACTGTATCGCCCAAACACAATTAAAGGTGGTGACTAAGCAGCTGCCGAAAATTGATCGTTTTGGTAACAAAGTATAAGCATTGTATTCTTTACATTGTAAATAATATAATCTATACTAAGACTAACAACTAATATGAAAAAGGAGCATTCTATGAGTGAAAAAACATCCACATCAACACCTTTCGTCGTGCAGCCTCAGCATATCGGGTATATGCTGATGGTGATTTTCTGGGCAGGATTTGCGCTGCTCTGTGTCGGCGACATTTTTGCCGCTGTAATGATCGTCTTGGGAATGATCTTCGCTTCTGTCAGATATAACGCCGAACGCGATCACATCCTGGATGAGATCCATAAGACATTCGCGAGCGAACGCAAAGCGTATTTGGCGAATCCGGAACATTACTACACGACTCCGGTTGATCTTTGGAACGCTAATCGAAACATGTCGCCGCTCGTTATTTCACATAACATGTTTTACTGGATAGGGATTTTGTCGTCTATCGGTGTAATCATCCACATCGTTTATTGGTGGATTGCCCCAGTATTACTGGTCCAACCTACATTGGGATTGGTTGGCACGCTCGTCACCTTGATCCCCACATTCATAAAATGTGGGATGATTCACTTCAAGCGGCCCGAGCGTAGAGACAAATTATTTGTGAATATGGACAAAATTTTCCTCCATATCGAGGCGGTTATGGAGTCCGATGAAATGAACAATGACAATACCAGCGATGATGATCAGGGGATAAACTACAAACCGTTCACCACCAAACGAATCAGCAAGTAACACACCAGACAGCCGTCTATCACAATAGACGGCTGTCTTTTTATTATCTTTACTTGCATTTCTATATGATATATAATTATATTAACAGTTAACCTATAAATTTGGAGGAACCCATGCAAACTTCTGGAGTATCAGTTGTTAAAGCGACACTCATTGTTTTCGTTTTGCTGGCGGCAGGAATCTTGTTTATTGGCAATACCGTGCTGTTTTTCGCAATCATCTTTGCAACAGCTTTTTTCAGTAAAGACTACCGTCAGCAGCGGCAGATCCTAGTCAATGAAATCCAAGGCACTTATTTCGATGGGGTACGTGCTTACAAAAACGATCCTTCGAAATATGAACCAAACCCCTTCCGCCGCATCTTTACCGATTGGACAACTTCGGAGGATGCATCTGAAACAATGCCTTTGCGGGTTATTATGCGGCTGTTTATTGTTGGTGCTGTCTTGCATATCGTCTACGCACTGACTATGCCCCAAATATTTGATTGGTCAGCTAGTATCCATTATTGGGTCTCAGCTACCATCGGGTTTATTCCCGTTCTTGCGCGGGGGATTCTTTTTATGCGCGAACCATCGTGGGACTCGCCAGAATTTAAGGGGATGATCCAAACACTAAAGGTCTTCCAGAAGCAGGCTGAATCTGAATATTTAAATCGTCAAATTGTTCGTCGGTAGCTCAGTTGAATAATCAATATGGAGGATTGAGATGTATATCCCCTATTTTGGGGCTACGAAATTTGTTTTTAAGGAAATGAGCCGAGTTTTGTGTCGTTGGCAAGAACGTGTAGAAGCGGATGTAGCGGCAATCCAATCAGCAATTGAAGTTCAATAGGAGGAATGATGTCGAATATCTTAAAAACATATCATCTGTCAATCGTGTTTGGGATAATGGGATGGGTGAGTGTGATTGTGCTCGCTCTTGAATTCCCTGAGCTGCTGATTTTTGTGGTCTTAACGTCTCTTGCCACAAACTATATCAGATCAAGTTATATTGTAGATGCTATCTACTATTCCAAAAAGAACTTTCCCGATGCCTGGTTAGCCTACCAGACTTTTCCCAAATGGTTCAGAGGGAAAATGCCAGTGTGGAAATACTGGTATTTAAATCGCTTTACCGCCAATCGGTATTTGCTTGACCGGTTATGGCTACACATATTGATAATGTCCTTCATTACAGCCGTTTTATACTACAGACTGCCTGGTGCAGCAGATGATATGCTGCGGCTGCTTGTCGTTTTAAGTGTATCGGTAGGCACATGTGCCTACGCCATTTTATCAGATATGATGAATCCCCATTATATACGTTCAACAATTGTAACAATTTCCATGGAGATTGATGAAATCTATTACAAAACAGTCAAAAATCGTATTGAAGAATGGAGGGAAAGCCAATCATGAAACCCATCTATATCACAACCACGCTCGTCACCATCAGTGTCATTGGTGGGTTTACACTCATGGTTGGTAATTCAAGTTTCTTGCCAGCAATCGCGATGATAAGTTATCTTTCGATACGTACACCACACAACCTTGTGTATCTCCACCATCGTTACGAGGATGCTTGGATGCATTACAGGATCTTCCCGTCAGTTTTCAAAAATCAACTAAGCCTGTGGGAACGATGGTGTTTAGATCTTCTTACATCTGATCATTACGCGATCGACCGATTGTTTCTGCAAACAGGTGTCCTGATGTTTCTCTCATCCGGGGTATTCTGGTTGTTGTTTTTTGTTGCCCCTGAAATGCCTTGGGTATCAAAAACAACTTTAATCTTGATGCCTACATTCATATGGGCCACATTCGTTTTCTTAAGAAGCTTTATCTTGAGTGTCTGGCCAAATGTGTCGTATCCCACCAATTACCCTCATTATTTGTTGGGGAAAATAGATGAGATCGAGAAACAAACTGACTGGTCAGAAGTCTACCAAGCAATTGCTGGGGAGAGTGAAGAGGAGAAACCAGAATGAGAATTCACTATCAGATTTTTACGCCTATTCTGACAATCTTAGGGGTATTGAGTATGGCCGTGGTAATGGAGCAAGATATGCTGACTGTCATTACTGTTGCCGCTATTGTATTCGCGGCTTGTTCGGTCAGCTTTCTGCATACTCAAAACAGCTTGGATTGGGCTAAAGAACGCTATCTGATCCCAATGCTCTACTACATCAAACATCCTCGTGTTTTTGACTCAGAATTCAACGCCATTCAGCATTGGCAACTGCATCATATACTACACGAGCGTTTCCTGATGAATCGTATCTCGTTCCAGTTTTTTCTAGCGATCATCCCAGCAGCAGTTTTGCTGATATTGGTTAGCTATGTCCCTTACGGGCCGGACATAGCACCAGTTTTTCGTATGGAAAATGGCGAGTTATCACTACTCACAAAACACCTGGTCAATCTCGGTGCCTGGTATTTTTTAGGTAGTGCCGTCTTGCAGGGATTTAAATGGCCAGGGGAATCGACGATTGCGTTACAACTGGTGAACTTGAGTGAAACTTATAACCAGAAGATGGAGAAAATCGAAGGCGATTAGCTTCTCCACCCGCACATCAAAAGGCAGTCTTACAGGGCTGCCTTTTTTATTGTGAATTGAAAATATGATATATTTAGACTATAATATAAATCCACTTTCATTTATTTATCCACGAGGAGAAGCTAAATGCCCGATGACAATCCATATACAGATATGCGTAATCAACAAGGCGATCCACATACCCCCACACCCTGGTATGACACTGTTCTTGATGGCAAGCATCATATTCAATCGGCTGTAATCAACGTAGATAATTATGTGGCCCAGGTTGATACGGCAGAGGATGTCGAATGGATAATGACTACGGCACATTTCTGCCGAGGCTACAGTCTCGATGAACTAAGAGCGATGGGCTCGCTGGCCGAAGCGCTGCAACGAGAATCCGCGCCGAGCAGTGAAAAACCACTCGCACTGCATGTTCGCCGGAAATATGTCCTGAAGTTTACACAATATGTGCGCAATCCTTATCTCCTAGACACGGTTCCGGATGGTGTTTTGCGGGGAGCTGTTGCTTATCTTGAAGAACTTCCACCTGAAAAAGTTGATGTAGAAGCGCTGAGTTACACAGAGGGATGGGCGCTTCGATATGGACATACCAGTCTTCAAGGGCCTTTTGAAGATATTTATATGGATCAGTTGGACGAGTTTGAATGGGCATTGTTCAAACAAATTCCATTGGAGGAAATTCTGCAATTTATCACCGAACACAAGCACCGCAATGGAGACAGCGCATCGCTAGACGCTGAATACTTTCTACGGAATTGGGCTGCAAAACTCAACGCAACAGGACTCGTTCGCTGGGGTCGGGAATAAAGGAGAAACGCTATGGGACGTGAAATCAAACGTGTGCCGCCGGATTTTGATTGGCCGTTGAACAAGGTATGGGAAGGATATTTGAACCCACTGCCGTATGGTGATGAATGTGAACATTGTCAAGGCACGGGCTTGTCCGAACACGCCTATTTCTTTGACCGGCAGTGGTACGGAAAAGAACCGTTTAACCCTTATGAAACAGGATCTGTTCCTTTTACCGCTGATTCGAAACCGATCATCGATTTCGTCAAACGTCAGGTCGAACGCAATCCTGAATTTTATACCGATCGGGTTGAATGGTATACCGGTTATATGGTTGATCTGCATAACAGTTATTGGTCATCGCATTTGAGCCAAGCGGATGTTGATGTGCTGGTGGTAGATCAACGGTTGAATGATCTTTTTGTTGACGGGCGGCCACCGACACCAGCTGAAGTGAATGCTTGGAGTGTTATTGGTCGCGGCCATGATGCTATCAACAATATGTTGTGTGTACGTGCCCGTTGCGAACGTCTGGGCGTTTCCCATGAGTGTTCACACTGCCAGGGTCAAGGCGTTATATGGGAGTCCCCGGAACAGCGTGAAGCATATGAAGCCTGGGTACCTCAAGAGCCACCGGAAGGCGAGGGATGGCAGATCTGGGAAAATGTTTCCGAGGGATCGCCGGTGTCAGCCGTTTTTGCAACAGCTGATGCATTGATTCAGTGGCTGATTGAAGATCAAGGAATTCCTCTGGAAGTAGCGCGTTCTTTTGTAGATGATGGATACGCGCCTTCCTTCGTCGTACAAGACGGGCAGCTACAGAGCGGAATGGGGATGTTTCGTCCAAATGGATAATCATCAAGAGGAAGGCCAGCAGCGTTTTTACGCTGCCGAGAATGATTCTGGATGGGATATCTTTGACAGCTATGGTCATCGCTGGTTATTCTCAATCAGCAGCAATAACCGCAGTTATGCTGAGGCAGAAAGCTTAGCACAAATTATGGTGCAGGCGCTTGGTCAGACACTCGAAAACAATCCCGATCTATTCGATGGTGTTTATGACATCAACTACGAACTGCTACAAGATTCTGGAGAAGATGAATAACAATGGCTCACATTGTCACACACCTATCTGATCTTTGTATTGCTACCATTTGGTTCGACACCAGCGTTGGTATGGGCCATCATTCCAGTAGCGAAGATACGATTTTCATTGGTCATGATCGGGATGAGGTTAAGAAACTGATTCGCAAGCAATATCGGCTTGATAAAGATCAGACTATTGCCGATTATCTTGATCGAGCCTGGGGAAGCATCGTATGGAACGACTCCAAACAAGAACAATACGAAAAAGAACTCGTTGCCTACAAAGCACGTTGGAAAGAGATTCGCGCAGATCTCGAACGGTCGGGGATCGAAATGACCCTTTCCGTGGGTGATCGAGTGATCTTAGTTCAGGATGGTTTTGATGAGCTAGTTGGCCGTATTGGCTGGGTAACTGAAATCAAAAATGGTCATGGCAAATATTCAGTAGAAGTCTTCACAGAAAGTGAGATTTCTGGAGAAGATGGTCAGCATGTCATTTACACGACGAAAAGAGCATGGATCAAGGCTGATATTGTCGAGCAATATCTGAATGGTGTATTACCAACACCACCTGTTAACCCTAATAACCTCTGATCGACGATGCCATATCCGCTTATCATAGGAGGAGAATGACAATGATCTTGACGCAAGAGCAAGTTTATGCCTATGAATACACTGAAACACTAAAAGTCTCCGATCTGCAAGATCATGATCTTGTTTTTGGGTTGAGGATGCTGTCAAGTTCTGTTCCTCATCCTGAATGGAGTGACCATCGTAACAAACGTACTCAGAAACCAGCGCTGATTGGTGGATTATCTTTGTCGATTGAAGCACTGTTTGTTGCTGAGATCCTGCCTGGAAACCGTTACCTCATTCGCTGGACGACTTATCCTGAGGCCTATTTGGGATGTGATAGTGTGGACTGCACCGGGAATAATCGGTTGGTTCACTATGTTGCCAAATACGGACAAGTCCTTCAGTCGCAGCCAAGCGCTCAGGCCATCTTTCCAATGTTGACCCAATCCGGACTTCGACTGACGGATAAACTCTAACCAATAGGCCATCCCAAACAAAAAAGCCAGCAGCTGCTGGCTTTTTTGTTGTCCCCCCATAATTGGGACATTTCAATCCTATGTGTTTTCGAGATAAATGTAAAGAGCCGGGTCTACCCTGACCCGGCTCTCTGCGCATTTGATACATTTTCGGTGTACCAGTATTCATCTTTGACCAATAGCAGCGTTTAATTCACAGTTTTAGTTCTAAGATCACCGTGTTTTGCGATTAAACTACCCCGCCTCTCAAAATACGAAGGGTCCCTCATATTCTCAGAGGCAGGGACAAGAGTTGAACTTGTATTCGGCGATAAATAATCTGTGAAACTTGATCTAATGGCCGATGAGTATGGTTTAAACTTGGAGCAATAGTGTGATTTTGAGTAAGCCATTATTTGCCTCTGCCAATTGGGCTATCCCGCCATGTGTATTTGTGGCGGGAACAGGATTCGAACCTGTACTGTTTTAGACTTTATAACACTAAGCTTGAGTTTGAACTTGTACTCCATCAACCATTCTAGCACTACTCGAAAATATAGTCCATGATGGCTTTACCGGGTTTCAGGTCAACCACTTCGGTACCATTGGCCTCTTCACGGGCGAACTTAACAGCGGCTTGAAGCTTGGTCAGCCGTTCAATGAGCTGATTAACCCGCGATACCTGCACTGCACCGGAGAATTTAATTGTGCGCCAATACCCAACAACCACATCTTCTGTGTAAACTTCAACCTGGGCTGGGTGATGAGTGGTGGCTTCGGCCTTAACATGATTGCGCATCAGTTTCTTGGTGCGCGTTTTCTCAACCGGCGGGGTTGCCCAGAGATCGGTGGCCAGATCGTGTTCCCACTCTTCACTCGGGTCGAGCGTCGGTAGTTTACGCACGAATGTCAGCAAATCAACCAGCTGTTTTTCCAGGAAAAGCAGATAGGTCGCTGGCACATCTGCTGCCAAAATCTTTCCGTCCACAACGATATTGGCTTTCGCTACGGTGTTTGTCTTATCCTTGGTGGCTGTGATATCAAATAGACCAGTCATCACATCGGCGACATTAGTCAAAACATCATCAACCTTGATCTGCACTTTGGTTGATTCCGGCGGAAGTTCTTCGCCTTCCTCATCGCGTGGGCGATAGGTTCGCATGACCCCCGAAAGCGGCTCTTTCTTTTGGATGATATGATAAGCGTCAGTGATCACGCGCTGAGCATCAACCTTGACGCTCTTTTCGATTGCCAGGATTTGATTGAGTTTAGCCAAGATAAATTTCCTTTTATTGAGACTAAAAGTTGCTGGACTACAAATTTAGCAGATATGTCTTTTCCTGTAAATAGTATTTAGTTGTAAATATACTGCACAACATCTATAATATCACCAGATCATATATATTGAGAATTCAATGAAGGAGTATTCGAGATGCTTTATTCTGAGCCGGTCATCCTGGTTTTTGATATTGAAGCAACTGATTTGTTTGGAGATGCAATTGCTATAGGCGGCGTTTTGATGAACAAATCTGATGGAAAGGTTCTGAGTAAGTTTGGAGGTCGCTGCCCGATGACTTCAGAGCCAACAGTTTTTGTTAAAGAATATGTGCTGCCGGCAATACAAGATTTGAAATCATATGATCATCAGGAAGATCTGTTTCGTGCTTTCTGGGAATGGTATTACAAAATGACACATGACGAAGGCGATATGTTGGACAATGTTGATGTCTTCGTTGATTTTGGGTATCCCCTCGAGGCTCGCTTCCTTTATGAAATACAGAAACTTGTTGGCAAATATTGGAACGGGCCTTATCCATTACATGAGGTGAGCACGCTGTTGTTAGCGATTGGGGTGACGCCCCATGTATCACGGCTGGCTTGGCCGGAAGATCAATTCCCTTGGAGCGATCAAAACTTTACGATACATAATCCTGTTGACGACTCGATTATGTCAGGCCATACAGTGATCAAGGCACTGCGCGCACTGGCATCTCGAGAATTTGGTATGTTCTAAAAACAAAAGGAAAACAAAAGGTCGGACAGGTTGTCCGACCTTTTTAATTCTTGGGGCTACTCCGGTTTTTCAGGTTCTTCAATCTCCTTCTATGATCAATTGCTGCATGTCGGCTATCCAGGAATCCCATTCATCCCTGGCAGGGTTATTCGACTCTTCGATGTCTGCAATCCTCACCAACTGTTGCTCATACGGTAGATCCGTGTCAAAATTGTGATTAAAATCAGCCGCAAACTTAGTGGATAGTGCGTGATGTGCAGCATCGTCCAGATAGATATCGCCGGGGTTCGGTATCGAACGGGCAGCACATATTGCCACTGTCACACCATCAACAACACGAATGCGAATAGCCATCAGCTTAACCTCCAGATTGTTTTTGTGCGATCTGCTCTTCCTCTATAGTCGCCCATACAGCTGCTTGGTGTTTAATTAATTTAATGCTGTATTCAGCCTTATCACGCTGTAGATCTTCTATGTCCCTTGCATATTCAAGTTCGATATCATGACGTTTGTATGCGTACTCTTCCAGAATACGGATGATGTTAAATTCATATTGTTCGCCTTGCAGTAAAGCAATTTGTCCAGATAGTTGATTTTGCTGGAGATGAAGGTGGTAGATCTTTTCTCGCTTTTTAGCTTTAGCATAAATCGTTTCATCTGGCGAAGGGTAAGGTGCATAAATCATCATTTATTATCTCCTTTGTGAATATCAAGTGTTTTCAATAGTTCTGGATATACGGTGACTATTCGCGTGAGTATATTGTTTAACATCAGCGACACTGTGTCGTCGTTTGATAACATATGAGCCAAATCGATTTCTTCAACAATTTCAATGAAATGATCTCGTAGATTGTGCAGGGGTAGAAATTCATTGTCGTGCTCTTGACTAAGTACTTCAATCAGACGATCTCGGCCAACTTGTTCATACCAAACATCATAAGCAGTCACCGGTAAACCAGCATGTGCTTCAGCCTCTACTGCCATCACCCACCAATTTCTGAGTAAATCTTTTACAGTTAACACAATTGGCATATCATTATTCCTGAGTTAGATGATTGAAGATGATATATGATATACTCATTGGTGGCAAATTTTATGGGGACAAACGCTCATGCACAATCACTGGAATCTACCTGATGCTGAAATTATAACAGGCCATGCCGATGGGGAATTGTTGACGGCTCGTATCATGGGAGGACAATTGCCACGCTGGTCATGGATCCCCCAGCCATTATCAAAATGGTTGATGCGTTTTTCCTGGTTTCGCACAAAGCAGATTTTTGTTAAACTCAATGAAGAACCGGTCGCTGGATCTTGGGTTGTTATGCATTATACGATAACTCATGGTAATGCCAGTGGAAGTAACAACAAAGAGGATTGAGAAATGCCAGTGACAACGAACCCCGATGATCCACGATTAGGGCATGGTGTGGATGAACACCCTACGCAGCAGAATGAAGCCTATTTAGTGCTATCAGACGAGGAACGCGCTAAAGGATTTGTACGTCCAGTCCGACATGCCTATCGCCACACCGGTCTACAAGTGTTTAATGTATTCCGTGATTTAACCGATGAAGAGCGGGATACATTTGGGGATCATTTTGCCAAATTCGAGATTTATCCTGAAAATGCCAAAGGCCCAGGACGTTTCTGGACACAAGACGAGCTTGATCGACTCAACGCGGGTTGTAATACGATCACCAGTATGAATCAAGCGATTGCCGAAACTTATGCCAGAAATCCAACATTTTACGGGTCTACCTGGTGTATGGGGTGCAGAAAGCATTTACCGGTCGCTGAATTCGTATGGGTTGAAGATGGAACCGTCGTTGGCTCGTGACAATCAAAAAGTCCGTCTAACAAGACGGACTTTTGTTTTTAGTAAGGTTGATACTTACAATCAATCATGCGGGCGATGAGTAATGTAATCTCTACACCAAAGTGATCAGCAGTTTTTTGGAGTTGGTTGATATTGTTGTGGCGCACATTAAAGGTATTTAGATAAACATCCAAAGCTTCTTTTGGGATCATCAGTTCCATGGCAAAAGCATTGGCTTGCAGCTCTTGAGACCGTGTATCGCCCGCAGGATCAGAAAGATTGTGATCATATTCAACATAAACACTAGGCGATCCGTTTTTAGGCACATGCATGATGAAATGTCCGAATAAATGGGCGATGATGAAATTTTGTCGCATCGGCCCATAAGTACGATTAATACCGATCGAAGCTCGGTCCTTATTCGCTGCCAATACCCCGAAAATACCCTCATCCAAGATCTGGGTTGAAACTTGAATGTCATATGTTTCGGCAATGTGACGTGGATTAGTCGGCAGCCCATGGACATGTTTTTCATCAAGTATTTTCCGGGCAGCCTGATAAGCCTTTTCTTTAGCGACCTCTATATCAGTGATGCTGCGTACAATCGATTTTGACAAAATCTCGACTCCTTTTTCTGGAATTTAGTAATCGTGATATTTGGTCAGTGCCACGAATGTGACGTTTTGTTTGGGCATATACAGACTCAGCGTGTGAAAACTTTGACCGTCATTTAATTCATCTTTGCATTGTTTATAAACCTTGATCGGCAGCATAGAGGCTTCAATGACGATTAGATAGATGTCATCCAATTCACGATCAACTTGATATCGTGCAAAGACCTCATGTCCATAAAGTTTTATCAGACAGGTGTAGCTTGGTGGTTGATGTACCATAGCCATTTTACCGATCCAGTTATATGTCAATTTTCCAATTGGGAATGCGTTCCATCCAATCAACATCGTGTCCGACATAGGCTTCAGTGATTGTCACTGAGCTGTGACCCATATTGGCACGCAGGGCTTCCCAGGACATGCCTGATTGTTTACAGAGTTTGGCGTAAGTACGCCGAAGATCATGGCAGGCAATCTGTACCGGTTGGCCAGCATATTCAGCTGAATATTCGCCAATGGCTGTTTCTATATTGCGAACGCTGATTTTTTCGCCGACGGAACTATAAACAGTGCCCTGATGTTTAAAATTTCTTTTGACAATCTTCACGCCACGGAAAATGACTGCATCTGGCTCGCGATCTGCTGAAATATCGAGTAGATCTGTATAGGCCTTCACTGCTTTGAATACCCAGCTGTTCCAACCATCGAGTACCACCACGCGACTTTTGTGATGTTTGCTGTCCCGGATATGAATGCCCTTTTGCCCGTTCTCATTGGTTGTCAAAAACACATCACGCAGCGTGAGTTTGGCAACTTCTGAAACACGTAATCCCGCGCCCAGCATGACTGCAATCAGCGCTCGATCGCGCATGCCTTTTAGATGACGGATATCAATTGATCCGAGCAGTGCTTTGACGCTGGCGAGTGTAAAACGTTTCCCGTAATCGGTTTCAATTGTGTCTTGCTTCTGAACGGCTTTCGCATCGGCTACCGTTGCCCAGTCACGCAAAACGGTTTTCACCGTTATATCGGTCACGTCATCAGCAACACCCCGCAGCAGCTTACGGACAGCGGCCAGCCGCATATTGACCGTGCTCACACTTTTACCATCATCCAGCATCGATTGACGCCAATCTTCCAGCGCACTTTTTGTGGGTAAGGATTGACCTGTTTGATTGAGATAATCTTGCAACCCATTTAATCCACTACCATAATTTCTAGCAGTCAAACTGCGTTGGGCTGTTGGACTATCTAATTGAGCCAATCGAATGTGCTGTTCTTGCAACATCTGGATTAAAGCATAAGTTGTTGAATAATCAAAAGTTGTAATATATTTCGCATCAATCGGCTGTAGCATATTATGTCTTTCCCATCATATATTCCAGATTATACGATGTGAACTAAAATTCCAAAAATAGCACCAACTCCATTAAATGCATTGAGCAGTCCGGAATTCCGGACTGCTCAATAAACACCCTGGTTCTGCCGAAGAACCTCCTAAATTATATATCGCTATTGATAAGTTGACAAGTTTTTAGTGACCAGCTTATATTATGAATTCATGAAAGATACAAATAGGCAATGGAATATGATAGAACATGTATTTGGCCATCCTTCTCATATTGATGAAGAGGGTATCGAGCGGTATGACGACACGCTGGAG
>JACCDR010727865.1_pt1 | contig 17530 bp, 19 predicted proteins | sample 7446431 | NCBI WGS metagenome assembly JACCDR01 (sample SAMN15323443, study PRJNA562643) | freshwater metagenome | isolation source: river surface water | place: USA:Blue River Watershed | collected 2017-08-17
ATGGTGGAAGGTGGCGTGGTGTTGATTGGCGGTGATCCTGGCATTGGCAAATCCACCTTGATTTTGCAAGCCATGGACGGCCTGCAACGCAGCGGCATGAGCACCTTGTATGTGACGGGCGAAGAGTCGGCCTCGCAAGTGGCTTTGCGCTCGCGCCGATTGGGACTAGACCACAGCCAAGTCCAAGTGGTGGCCGAAACGCAGCTGGAAAAAATACTCGCCACCGTCGACAAGCTGCAGCCTGCCGTGGTGGTGATGGACTCCATCCAAACTGTGTATTCCGACCAACTCACCAGCGCCCCCGGCTCGGTGGCGCAGGTGCGTGAATGTGCGTCTCACCTCACACGCATGGCCAAGTCCACAGGCACGGCGGTGGTGTTGGTGGGGCATGTCACAAAAGAAGGTGCACTCGCGGGCCCACGCGTGTTAGAGCACATGGTGGACACGGTGCTGTACTTTGAGGGTGACACGCATTCGACGTACCGACTTGTGCGTGCCATCAAAAACCGCTTTGGCGCGGTGAACGAGATCGGCGTCTTCGCCATGACTGAAAAAGGCTTGAGGGGTGTGAGCAACCCCAGCGCTATTTTCTTGAGCCAACACTCCGAGCCAGTGCCTGGCAGCTGTGTGTTGGTCACCCTTGAAGGCACGCGTCCGATGTTGGTGGAAATCCAAGCCTTGGTCGACAGTGGTGGCCCATCGCCGCGCCGCTTGAGCGTGGGCCTAGACCGCGACCGTTTGGCCATGTTGCTGGCTGTGCTGCACCGCCATGCAGGCGTGGCATGCATGGATCAAGATGTGTTTGTCAACGCCGTGGGCGGTGTGCGCATCAGCGAGCCCGCAGCAGACTTGGCCGTGTTGTTGTCTATCCAAAGCAGCTTGCGCGGCAAGCCGCTGCCTCAGGGCTTCATTGCTTTTGGTGAGGTGGGCTTGGCGGGTGAAGTGCGTCCTGCACCGCGCGGGCAAGAGCGTTTGAAGGAAGCGGCTAAGTTGGGGTTCAGCGTGGCCATCATCCCCAAAGCGAATGCACCTAAAAAGCCGATTGAAGGCCTAAAGGTGCATGCGGTCGAACGAGTGGACCAAGCCATCGCCTTGGCGCGAGAGCTGGGCTAATCTATCAATCGTCGTAATCGTGATAGCCGTTTTTCAACTCTAGCTTGATCACTTGGAAGATGTTGTTGGCATCCATATAGCCTTTGACTTCGACATAACTTCCGTTGCTAGGCGTGCCATATTTGAAGCGCGTATTGGCCGATGTTTGTGCGGTGTAGGTCACCCCCGATCGTGTCAAGTTAAAGGTGCTGTTGACACCAGACCATCCACTCACTTGGCCGTACATTTCAAACACGCGACCTGAACTGGCATTACTGCTTGAGGCCGATTTGATTTCCACTTTTGTTGCGTTCAACGTGCCGTTCGCATAGCTACCTTTGACCTCAACAAATGTGCCATTGCTCAAGCTTGCAGCCGATCCGTAAGGGAAATACGCCGAGCTGGCGTCGACGTTGACGCCTTGCACGCTGAAGCTGCTACCGCTCAGGTTACTCACTGCGCCATAAAACTCGTTGCGATAAGTTCTGCTTGAACCGTTGTTGTCCGTGAAGCTGCGTTGGCCTTCAACTTCAACGTGAGAGGCGGCCAATACAGAGCCTGACCATGTGCCTTTGATCTCATAGAAAGTACCGGCCGTGAGCGAGACACCTGTGACCTCTGTGCCATCTACCCACCATCGCGTGCCATCCCAAGTTGCAACCCCTTTGATCTTGGCGTAAGTGGCAGAGCTGGGAGCGCCTTGGAAGGTGGTCAAGTAAGAGGCATTCACCAGTTGCAGACGTGTGGCATTCAAAGTGGAGTTGTTCCACTGGCTGATGTCAGCAGCTAGGGCGCGTACGGCATCGCCTACAGCGGGTGTGGCACCCGTGGGCTGAATGGTGCAGCTGGTGCATGTCACGGTCACGCTGTGCGTGGCATCGGTTTTGACGGTGTAGTTGCTGCCTGCAATGGCCGTGATCGTGCCGCGTATGGCCACATCCATGGCATGTGCTGCTGCGTTGGTCACGACAACGCGCGTTGCTAAAAAGCTGCCATCGGCTTGGCTCAAACCGTACACCGTCAAAAGAGGGTTACCTGCGAGTGCGGCCAGTTGTGCCAAGGTAGAGATGGTGGTTCCAGTCGATGTGCCATCCGAGGTGCCTCCGTAAGTGGTGGCACTGCTCAGTTGGATGGTTTGGGTGGGCAGGGTGAGTGTGAGCGCTGTGGTGTCAATGGCACTCATCGTGCCCCGAACGCCACCGACGACACGGATGCGTGCAGCGCGCCCCAAACTTTGGGCGTCGTCTACGTCGCCAAAGAGAGCCACGGTCATACCCAGTGCCAAGGGGCTGCTGAAGGTGGAGGTATTGCTGTCATAGCTGGTGCTGAAATCGTCGCTGTCGTACACCAGTGAGTCGGTGGTTTCAAAGCGTACGCCATTGACCACGATAGAGCCTAAGCCACTGATAGAGCCTTGATAAGCAGCGGCTGAACCGTTGAAGGTTGTTGCGCCTGCAGGATTGGAGGACCAAGAGCTGTCGCCGTCACCCCCGCCACCTCCGCCGCTACATGCCGTGAGAAAGCTTGCAGTGGCCAGCAACCATGCAATGGCTTGTGGTTTTAAAACAGAACGTGACATACCAACTCCATCCATAACGAATGGCGAAAGTGTGCATATCGCAGATTAAGACAGCCTTAAGTCGCCACGTGCGTGCCTTAAGAAAACCCTAAGAAGCGCTCACTAGCATCCGTTTTGAAAGGCACAAAACCATGCTTCACAAGTTCTTCGCACTTTTGCTCTTTGCATCGTTTCATGCGATGGCGGCCACACCTGCCGACTTGCTGGCGGGCTATACCGCGCAATCAGGTCAGCCAGCCAATGCAGCAAAGGGCGAGGTGTTTTTCAAAGCCAGTCATGGCCAAGAGTGGCAGTGCACCAGCTGTCATGGCAAGTCGCCCATGATCGGCGGGCGTCATGCCAGCACCGACAAAGTCATTGAGCCACTGGCCCCAGCCGCCAATGCCAAGCGCTTTACAGACAGCGCTAAAGTCGAAAAATGGTTTCGCCGCAATTGCAAAGATGTGCTGGCGCGTGAATGCACCGCGGCCGAAAAAGCCGATGTGTTGGCTTGGCTCATCACCCTGCGTTGATTGGAGGTCGCCGTGCATTTCGCTTCTTCATCTTTAATGCGCACCTTGGTCGCCACAGCTTTTTTGAGCATCACCACTTCATGGGCGGATAGCTACAAGGGCCCCACACCGCCAGCGGTGTACACCCAAGAGTGCGGCAGTTGCCACTTGGCATTTCCACCCAACTTGCTGCCCAAAGCTTCGTGGCAAAGGGTGATGCATGACCTGGATAAACATTACGGCAGCGATGCCTCTCTCGATACGGCCACACAAAAACAAATTGACACGTGGCTACAAACCCACGGCGGTCAAGGCAGGCGTGCACGTGAAGAGCCGCCACAAGACCGCATCACCCGCTCGGCTTGGTTCGAACGCAAGCACCGCGAAGTGAGCGCGGCCACTTTCAAACGCGCGTCTATCAAAAGCCCCGCGAACTGCGCAGCTTGTCATCGTGACGCGGCACAAGGCGACTTTGACGAAGATCGCGTGAGGATTCCGAAATGAACCACACCGCCCCAAATCCTGCGCACTTGACGGCGGCAACGGCCCAGACCGTGTCTGCACAACGCAAGCCGTTGGTTGACTTAGGCACGCGCATGGCACACGCCAGCATGGCCTTGGCGTTTTTCGTTTCTTATGTCACCTCAGAGTCTGAGTATTGGCGTCTGGTGCATGTGTACAGCGGTTACAGCTTGGCGGCGGTGTTGGCATTTCGTTTGGTGTGGGGCTGGGTCGGCCCTGAGTCTGCACGCTGGGGCTTGTTGCTGCGTCGCGTGGCCATGTGGCGCGTGTGGCTGAATAAATTCAAGCAGGGTGAATGGCTCACCCGCAATTTTTGGGTAGGTGCCAGCAGCTGGGTGCTGAGCGCTGCCGTGTTGGCTATCTATGTCTTCAGCACGGTAGCCATTGCCAGCGGGTGGGCTACCTACAATGAACTTTTAGGCGATGGTTGGTTGAACGATGCCTTGCAAGAACTGCACGAGGGCTTGGGCAACGCGGCCATGGCTGTGGTGTGTGTGCATGTGGGGTTGGTGGTGACGCTGCGCGTGTGGCGCGGCCCACAAGCTCTGCGACCCATGTGGCGAGGCTATGCGAATACTTCTGGCCGAGGATGATGAGCTGTTAGGCAGCGGCCTGCGTGCGGGCCTAGACCAGCGCGGCTTCCAAGTGGACTGGGTCCGCGATGGCGTGGCCGCTGAGCGAGAGTTGCTCAGCGCCCAGCACCCAGCGGCAGTGCTTGACATTGGGTTGCCACGCCAAGATGGTTTGGCTGTGTTGAAAGCGGTGCGTGCGCGTGGCATCGACACACCTGTGCTGGTGCTGACGGCACGCGATGCCGTGGCTCAACGCATTGAGGGGCTCAACCTGGGTGCCGACGACTATGTGGTCAAGCCTGTGGACTTAGATGAGCTGGCTGCCCGCTTGCACGCCTTGGTGCGCCGCGCGCATGGCAAAACACAAACCCTGTTGCAAGTGCGTGATGTGACGATGGATCCCAGCGCGCGGCAGGTGACACGCGCGGGCGCAACCATCAGCCTGTCCACGCGCGAGTTTGATTTGTTGCAAGCGTTGTTGCTCAACGCAGGGCGTGTGCTGTCTCGCGAGCAGTTAGAGCAACACCTGTACCGCTGGGGTCACGAGGTGGAGAGCAACACCATCGAAGTTCACATTCATCACCTGCGGCGCAAGATGGGCGCAGGACTGATCGACACCGTGCGCGGTGTGGGTTACATCGTCATGTCTTGATGGCTGGGCTTTCATCATGTCTCAAAAATTTTCTTTGCAACAACGACTCCTCACCCGCACCTTAGGGGGTGTGTTGATCGTGTGGATCGCCACAGCAGCTTTTGTGTGGTTTGAAGCGCAGCATGAGGTGGATGAGTTGCTAGACGCTCACTTGGCCCAATCGGCGGCGTTGTTGGTGGTGCAACAAAATGCCACACCAGATGACGATGAGCCCTTGTTGGATGCCCCCACATTGCACAAATACGCACACCGCGTGGCCTACCAAGTGTTTGACGAGGGTCGGTTGGTCATGCATTCGCCCAATGTGGCGCACACGCCCATGGCCCAGCACACACAAGGTTTTGAAACCCTGACCTTGGCCGATGGCAAATCGTGGCGCATCTTTGCAGCACCTGGTCGCCACCGTGATGTGCAAATTTACGTGGCAGAGCGGGTGGACAGCCGTGATGAAATTTTGCGTGCAGTGTTGCGAGGCTTTCTGCCGCCGCTCACCATTGCTTTGCCTTTGTTGCTGCTGGGGTTGTGGTGGAACGTGCGGTCAGGCCTTCAACCTTTGCAGCGTTTGCGACAAGTGCTGTTGAAACGCGACACCCAAACCCTCACACCCGTGAGCTTGCCCGACACGCCGCAAGAGGTGCAGCCCATGCTGGACGCGCTCAACGACCTACTGCAACGCTTGGCCCAGCGCATGGAAACCGAACGGCGCTTCACTGCCGATGCTGCCCATGAATTACGCACACCGATTGCCGCCATTCGTGCCCAAGCGCAAGTGGCGCTCACGTCAGCCACCAATGATCAAGTGCATCAACACGCCCTGCAAGACACCTTGATCGGCTGTGATCGCGCTTCGCGTGTGGTTGAGCAGTTGCTGACCCTGGCCCGTGTCGAAGGTCCTCAAGATGTGGCTTTTGAGACCTTTCGCCTAGACCAACTGGCTCGGCAAGTCATGGCCGATCTCACGCCCGATGCCTTGCGCCGAGGCCAAACACTGGAGCTGCTGGCTCCAGAGCCGTTAGAAGTCAATGGCCAAAGCACCCTGTGGCAGATCATGTTGCGCAACCTGATTGACAACGCTTTGCGCTACAGCCCCGATGGGGCGGTGGTGCGCATCGACGCACAGCGCTTGGACCGAGGCCATGTGCAAGTGACCGTGCAAGACAGTGGCGCGGGCCTTTCTGACACGGACATGGCTCGCTTGGGCGAGCGCTTTTTCCGCGTGCTGGGCAACTCGGCCACAGGCAGTGGCTTGGGTTGGTCGATCGTGCGTCACATTGCCAGCTTGCAGCACGTCGATGTGCACGTGGGCCGTTCGGCGGACTTGGGTGGCTTGCAGGTCACGCTGCACTGCCGTGGATAACTTCGCGTGACGCACAGGCGCGAAGACCCTGCGCGAGCCTGAGACAATAGGCCGCATGAACTTTCAACGATATTTGGTGCCCATTGGCACGGTGGGCCTCACAGCTTGGGCTTGGCAGAGCTGGGGCTGGATGGGTGTTGCCATGGTGGTGACGGGCGGCGTCATGTGGCTGCTGCTGTATTTCACGCGTCTGGTGCAAATCATGAAGCGGGCCAGCAACCGCCCGATCGGTTTTGTGGACAGCGCCGTCATGCTCAATGCCAAGCTCAAGGCCGGTGTGAGCTTGATGCACGTCATCGCCATGACGCGTGCCTTGGGTCAGCTGGAAACTGAAAAAGGTGCCCAGCCCGAGGTGTTCAGCTGGCGCGATGGCAGCCAGTCGGTGGTGCGCTGTGTGTTTGTGCAAGGCAAGCTGCAAAGCTGGACGCTGGAGCGCCCGTTTCAAGCCACAGATGTTGAGCCTGTGAGCCACGCAGCGAACGATTAAAAGCCCTTGTTGAGGCCAGCTTTTGGCTCGCTAAAATGCACCATTACGCCAAAACAGGCGACAACAACATCAGTCCAAAGGAAATCCCATGAGCGTCGTGATCCCATCATCCATGTCTGACCGTGACGGCAAAATCTGGATGGACGGCCAGATGGTCGATTGGCGCGATGCCAAGATCCACGTCTTGAGCCACACCCTGCACTACGGTTGCGGCGCTTTCGAAGGCGTGCGCGCTTACAAAACCGAACAAGGTACGGCCATCTTCCGTTTGCAAGAGCACACCGATCGCTTGTTCAACAGCGCCAAGATCTTGCGCATGAACATCCCGTTCACCAAAGAGCAAGTCAACCAAGCGCAGTGCGATGTGGTGCGTGAGAACAAGCTAGAGAGCGGTTACCTGCGCCCCCTCACTTGGATTGGCGATAAAAAACTGGGCGTCAGCCCCAAAGGCAACACCATCCACTTGATGGTGGCCGCTTGGACGTGGGGTGCGTACCTCGGCGAAGAAGGCATGAAGCGCGGCATCCGCGTGAAGACTTCGAGCTACACACGTCACCACGTCAACATCACCATGACGCAAGCCAAAGCTGTGAGCAACTACACCAACTCCATCTTGGCCAATATGGAAGTGACCGACGAAGGTTACGACGAAGCCCTGTTGCTTGATACCTCAGGCTTTGTGTCTGAAGGCGCAGGCGAAAACATCTTCGTGGTCAAAGACGGCGTCATCTACACGCCCGACTTGTCAGCTGGCGCGTTGAACGGCATCACCCGCAACACCGTGTTCCACATTGCCAAAGATTTGGGCCTGGAGATTGTGCAAAAGCGCATCACGCGCGACGAGGTGTATATCGCTGACGAAGCATTCTTTACGGGCACTGCCGCTGAAGTGACGCCGATTCGCGAACTCGACCGCATCCAGTTGGGCGCAGGCAGCCGCGGCCCGATCACAGAAAAAATTCAAACGGCGTTCTTTGACATCGTCAACGGCCGCAATCCCAAGTACGCACATTGGTTGACCAAGGTTTAAACCACTGTCTGAACTTTTAGGAATTACAAAATGAGCAACACAGTTGAACTCTTGGCAAAAGACCTCAATGGCAACGGTGGCGTGTATTGCCCCAGCGCCAAGGCCGACATGAAACTCTGGAACAGCCACCCCAAGGTCTATTTGGATGTGGCCAGCACGGGCGAAGCCAAGTGCCCCTACTGCGGCACCGTGTACAAACTCAAAGCCGGCGAGCACGTTGGCGGCCATCACTAAAAACGCGCTCATCATTGCGCCCCAATGGATTGGGGATGCGGTGATGACTGAGCCCTTGCTGCGTCGCTTGGCTGCGCGTGGCGAGCGCCTCACCGTCGCTGCCTTGCCTTGGATTGCGCCGGTTTACCGCGTCATGCCCGGTGTGGCTGAAGTGATCGAAATGCCGTTCAAACACGGCGGCGTGCAATTGATGGGGCGCATCAAGCTCGCCAGCCAGTTGCGCGGCAAGTTTGATGTGGCCTATGTGTGCCCCAACTCCCTCAAGAGCGCCTTGCTGCCGTGGATGGCAGGCATTGCCAAGCGCGTGGGCTACACCGGCGAAATGCGGTTTGGTCTGCTGACGGACCGCTTAGACAACCCCGACACCGAAGAGCGCCCACCCATGGTGGAGTGGTACGCCGCTCTCAGTTTGGTGGGGCAAAGTCGTACAGGCCCGATGAAGCTGGTGGGCGATTTGCGCCCCGTGCTCAAAGCGGGTGTGGGTGTGCTGGATGACTCGCTAGAAGAGTTGGCAACCAACATGCCCACGCTACCCACCTTGGCCAAACACAGCTATGTGGTGTTTGCCCCAGGCGCTGAATACGGCCCAGCCAAACGTTGGCCTGCCAAACACTTTGCCGAATTGGCCAGCAAGATTGATCGCCCTGTGTTCTTGTTGGGCTCTGGCAAAGAGTTCGACATCTGCCAAGAAATTGCGACAACAGCCAATGCCGCCAAGCCCGGCCACTGCTTTAACTTGGCGGGTCAAACCAACCTCATGCAAGCCTTTGCACTCATTGCCTATGCGCACCGAGTGGTGAGCAATGACTCTGGCTTGATGCATGTGGCGGCTGCGTTTGGCGTGCCGCAAGTGGCGGTGTTTGGTTCATCCAGTCCTGAGCACACGCCACCTTTGAACGACCGTGCGCGCGTGGTGTGGTTGCGTGTGGATCAGAACTACCAGCCACCATTGGCCTGTTCACCCTGTTACGAGCGCACCTGTCCGCTGGGGCATATGCGTTGTTTAGAAGACGTATCGGCAGAGCGCGTGTATCGTTTGCTTTGAGATCACGCGGTTAAAGACAGTGAGCCAAACATAGGCTCAACACAGATGAGAAAGAACAACCGATGCATATTTGTTTGGTGGTGAACGCAAAGATTCCGGTTCAGAAATATGGCGGCACGGAACGCATCGTGCAATGGCTGGCCACGGAGTTTGTTCGAGCCCATCATCAAGTGACCTTGATTGGTTTGCCAGGCTGTGAATTACCAGGCGTTCATTGCATCGCGGCAACAAATGCGCAAGAAGCTCAAGCCGCAGTGCCAGAGGATGCGGACATGGTTCATTTCCATGCATGGGAGCCCCAGCACACATTTCGCAAGCCGTGGATATATACCTTGCATGGCAATAGCACCACACCAGAGACATTGCCCAAAAACACGGTTTGCATCAGCGCAAATCATGCCAAGCGCCATGGCCGTGAGATCTTTGTTTACAACGGCATCGATCCAGATGAGTTCATTTTTCAGGCCCATAAAAAAGATCACTTGCTGTTCTTTTCAAAAGTGCGCCGTCGTGTCAAAGGTGCGCGTCGTGCATTGAAGTTGGCCAAAGAGCAGCATCAGTCCCTGGTGGTTGCGGGTGGTTATCGGTTGGATTTGCTCAAAGTGGGTGGGCTCATGGATAGCTTGCGGCCAGGTGTCCGCTTTGTTGGCGAGCTGGGCGGCGAAGCGAAAGCGGCCTGTTTCGCAGATGCGAAAGCTTTGTTATTTCCCATCGACTGGGAAGAGCCCTTTGGCTTGGTGATGATTGAGGCTTTGATGTCAGGCACGCCCGTGATTGCCACGCCACGCGGATCGGTGCCAGAGTTGATCAATGACAAGGTTGGCGCATTGTTTGACCGTGATGAAGACTTTGCGTCAGCATTGGCCCATGCGACTGCGTGCAAGCCCGAAGATTGCCGCGCTTGGGCATTGGCTAATTTTTCATCCAAGGTGTGTGCCGAAAATTACTTCCGGCTCTATCAGCGCGTGGTGAGCGAAGACGTGGTTTTTTAGTCAGAGCGCATCAGCTTGCGCGCCTGATCTGTGATTCGGTGAAGCAAGAGCCCTGCGTTGGGGATGTCTGAAATTAACCCAACGCTTTCGCCGACGGTTGCATGTGCACGCGAAAAGTCAGCTGCTTTGACGCCCGCATCGTAATCAGCACGCGCGGCTTCAGGGTTGGCTTTGAAGGCGGCCATGTTTGTTTCAAGCGTGCGGTGTAAGTCGTTGCGAATGGCGCGAAAGTCATACGGGGCGGGCCAGTTTTTGCGACGCAAGATGTCAAACACCTCGCTGCGTGCAGTGCCATCACCGTTGGTGTGTATTGCTTGTGCTTTGGCTCCAGCTGCAGCCAAGCTCTCGGTTGTGGCCCACAGGCGTGAACCCACCAATGCGCCATCTGCTCCTAGCATCAAGGCCGCGGCCAAGCCTCGACCATCCGCCACGCCGCCTGCTGCAAGCAGCAAGGTGTTGGGCGAGTGGGTGGCCAATTCGTCGGTAATCTCAGGGACTAAGGTGAATGTGCTGCGCCCCTCCAAGGCATTGGCACCGTGACCACCTGCCTCGCCGCCTTGCGCCACGATGACCGCAGCGCCTGCTTCAATGGCTTGAGGCACTTGGTCTAGGCGTTGCACCTGGCAGATGAGTTGCGCGCCTGCTTCAGCAATACGCTTGGCGTAAGGGCGAGGGTCACCAAACGACAGCATGATCGCGCAAGGTTTTTGCGTCAGCACCCAATCGAGCGCTTCGGCGTTTTCATCGAGCTTCCATGTGATGAAGCCGCAACCCAGTCGGGCATGGCTGTGTGAATCGTTCTGTAGAAGCGCTAGTGCGAGGCTGTATTCACGTTGCGTCCACGTCAGGTCACCATAGCCACCGCCCACCAAACCGAGTGCACCCGCTTGTGCACAAGCGGCAGCCAAAGCGCCGCCAGTGGCCAACGCCATGGGCGCCAAGGCAATGGGTGTGGTGAGTTGAAAACGCTCAGTGAAGCGCGTGTTTAAGGTGGCGTGTGTCATGCCCGCATTGTGCAACGGGTCACTCGGGCGTTGCTGTCGCCTCGGCTGCATGTGTGCCTTGTGCCACAGGCAAGATACGCGAGGCCAGCCACACCAGCAGCAGCACAGGAGCGCCTAGTAGCGCCGTGCTGGTGAAGAAGGCTTCATAACCGTGCGCATCAACATAGACCCCCGAAAAGCCAGCCAACCATTTGGGTGCGAGCAGCATCATTGAGCTAAACAGTGCGTACTGCGTGGCGGAGTAGTTCACATTGGTGAGGCTAGACAAATACGCAATGAACGCAGCAGACGCAATGCCGCTGGCCAAGTTGTCTGCCGAGATCACCCACACCAGCGCTGTCAGGTCATGTCCGCGCGTAGCCAGCCATGCAAACAACAAATTGGTGATGGCGCTCAGCACTGCGCCCAACATGAGGATGCGCATCACGCCCAAACGCATGGAAAGCACACCACCGATGAACGCGCCCAACAAGGTCATGATCACGCCAAACACTTTGGTCACTGCGGCCACTTCGTCTTTGGTGTAGCCCATGTCCACATAAAACGGATTGGCCATGATGCCCATCACCACATCGCTGATGCGATAGATGGCAATCAGTCCAAGAATGAGGGCGGCTTGCCAGCGGTAACGACGGATGAATTCAGCGAAGGGTTCGATCAATGCACCGCGTAGCCACTCGGTCGCATTGCGTGCGGGTGGCATGTCGCGGGGCGCGGGTTCGGGCGACAACAAAACGGTGAGCACGCCCAAACTCATGGAGGCAGCCATCACCAAATACGCGACTTGCCAAGCCGTGTGCATATAGGCAGCCTCACTCGCCCCTGCTGCGCGAGCGGCCACCCACAAAACACCCGCACCCGCCCAAATCATGGCCAAGCGGTAGCCAGTTTGGTAGGTGGCCGCCAAGGCGGCTTGATGCTGCGCATCGGCAGACTCAATGCGAAAAGCATCCAGCGCAATGTCTTGTGTGGCAGATGCAAATGCCACCACCAGAGCGCACCACACCACGGGTTCTAGCGCCACTTGCGGGTCGAACAACGCCATACCGATCAAGCCTGCCACCACGGTGAGTTGTGCCAACAGTAACCAGCTACGGCGGCGCCCCAACCAACGCGTGAGCAGCGGCAAGGGCAAACGGTCCACCAGCGGCGACCAGACCCACTTAAAGCCATAGGCCAGCCCTACCCAGCTTAAAAAGCCAATCGTGCTTCTGTCGATACCTGCCTCGCGCAAACGAAAACTCAGCGTGCCCAAAACCAACAAAAGTGGCAACCCTGCTGAAAATCCCAAACAGAGCATGCGCCAAGAGGCGGGTTCAAGATACACACGAAACGCCGCCAACCAACCTGGTTTTTTAATGTTTGTTGCGGATGTCTTGGCTGGACTTGTTGTATCGTTCATGCCTCTATTTTCAGGCTTTCTCATCCAGACTTCTCATGCTTACCAAACGTTCTTTTCTTTACGGTTGTGTTGGTTGCGCTTGCGGCCTAGGCAGTGGCGCACTGTTGGCTCGCGAGGGCGTGGAAGTGAACAAGGAATCGTCGGTGTTCGCAGGGTTGGTCCCCGCCGCCGAGGTGGAGCAATCAGCTCGCAAGCAATATGGCGACATGATGAAAGAGGCCGCCAGTAAAAACGCACTGGGCCCCGACAACCACCCCGAAGTGATTCGTCTGCGACGCATCGCGAAAGAAATTATTCCGCACAGCTATGACTGGAACCCGCGCGCCAAAGAGTGGAAGTGGGAAGTTAACTTGGTGGGCTCCAACCAAATCAATGCGTTTTGCATGCCTGGCGGCAAGATTGCGTTTTACAGCGGCATCTTGACGCAACTCAAGCTCACAGATGATGAAGTGGCGATGGTGATGGGTCATGAAATTGCCCACGCCCTGCGTGAGCATGCGCGCGAACGCATGGGCAAGGCCACGGCAACAAACGGCGTGGCAGCCATTGGCAGCGCCGTCGCCTCGGTGTTTTTTGGTGTCAATCCACAACTCACCGATTTGGTGGCCAAACAAGGTGCCAGTCTGCTCAACCTCAAATTCAGCCGTGACGACGAAACCGAGGCTGATCTGGTGGGCATGGAAATCGCGGCCCGTGCTGGCTACGATCCACGTGCGGGCGTGACGCTATGGCAAAAAATGAGTGCGGCCAACAAAGGTGCACCGCCGCAATGGCTCAGCACCCACCCCTCAGGCACATCGCGCATTGAAGAGATTCAAGCCAATTTGCCAAAGGTCATGCCGCTTTACGAGCGGGCCAAGTAACGCGTTTGAGCGTTTAGGTTCCACCCACGTAAGGGTTGGTCTTACGCTCGCGGCCAAACGTGCTTTCTGGCCCGTGGCCAGGAATAAACACCGTGTCATCGCCCATCGGCCACAAGCGCTGTGTGATGCTGTTGATCAGGTCTTCATGGTTGCCGCGCGGAAAGTCTGTGCGACCAATGCTGCCAGCAAACAGCACATCACCTACAAACGCACGTTTGATTTCGGGTGAATAAAACACCACATGACCCGGTGTGTGGCCAGGGCAGTGGCGCACCTGAAGTGTGTGCTTGCCAAGCGTCACCGTGTCTTCGTCGTGTAACCAACGCGTGGGTGTGAACGGGCGAGCCGGTGGGAAACGGTAGCTGGCCGCTGCTTCGGGCAAGCCGTCAATCCAAAACTGATCGCCTTCATGTGGCCCGATGATGGGTAGCTTGAATTGTTCTGCCAAGTCGGCTGTTGCACCTGCGTGGTCGATGTGGGCGTGGGTGATCCAAATTTGCTCTAAGGTCACACCTAATTGTTTGCAAGCGGCCTCAAGCAAGGGCAAATCACCACCTGGGTCAATGATGGCGGCCTTCATGGTCTCATCGCACCAGACGATGGAACAGTTTTGTTGGAACGGGGTAACGGGAACGGTTTCGTACTGCAGCATGCAGCAAATGGTAGCCTGAAAGAATGGCTCAAAGCCCTAGCGTCTTCACATCATCTGAGTAGTTGCGAATCGCGCGCAAGAAGCAATACACCGTCATGACCAAAGCCAAGGTCAGAATGACCACGTCAAACATGTAGCCAGAGAAGTCGCTCAGGTAGATCAACATAGCTTCGCCTAGGGCCACGAGGACCAAGCCGACTTTGAGACTGAGGTGAAGAAACTGGTGGACCCGACGCACAGTAAATACCTTGAAAACGTGCGTTAAGAATAACGAAGGATGCGCGGCAAGTCATTTGGGGGTTACGTTGGATAGTCGTTTTGGACAAAAGCAATCAAGCGCAAACCCAATGTAGAGGGCTAGCTCTAAAGTACACGTTTTGGCTTGTTTTTCAGCATGGCATCGATACCATCAATCCATCCAATTTATTTCTAAGGATTGAAAATGCAAAACCAAATCAAACCCCAAGTCGATGCGTCCATCAAAGCGGCTGTGGAATTAGCCAATTTGTCGTTCAGCCAAGTGGAGCGTGCAACTGAGTTGGCTTTAGAGCAAGCCAAAGTCAACGCTGAGTTGGCACAAGAGCAATTGGCCGCCGTGTTGGACGTCAAAGATCCAGCCGCAGCCATCGAGTTGTTCAAGTCGCAATTGGAAAACTCGGTCAAAAGCTTGGCTGGTTTTGCAGCCACTGCGTTTGAACTGGGCCAAGAGTTTCAAGCCGAAGCCACTGCTTTCGCGGAAGGCCATTTTGACCAAGCGCACGCAGCCGCCAACAAAGCCATCAACGACAACTTGAAGCAAGCCCCAGAAGGCTCAGAAGCTGCTGTGACCGCAGTCAAGGCCGCCGTGGAAGCCAGCAACAAAGCTTTGGCTGAAGCTCGCAAGAACGCCAAGAAAACAGCCGAGTTGGCACAAGAAGGCATTGCCAAGTTGAAAGAGCAGGCCCCTCAAGCCGTCAAAGCACCTGCACGCCGCAAAGCACGCGCTTAATCACTCGCGCTTTCGTATCAAAGCCGCCATGCAGCGATGCATGGCGGCTTTTTTGTACACAGACAAAGGTGAACATCACCAAATACCTGCACGCTGAGTGGCGTTTCTGACTTGCTTCACCAAGGCGGATTACGCTATATTTTTCGCATCAACATGGAGGGTGTTCAGTGAACAGCATGAGCAGCGTCACTTCAGTCAATGTCCCCACTGCGGCGAGTATGTCGGCGCAAGTCTCGGCGCGACCCAACAAGGTGGCTGGTGAGCCAGCGCCCCAAGTGGCTGGCTTGTCGAAAAACGCACTTGAGGTCAAGCAAAAAGAGAAGCCAGACATGCTGGCAAATATCAAGCTGATTGAGGCGCAAATCGCAGAACGCGCCAAGCAAGCAGCCAATGTGAATTCGCTCGATATTTCATACAACAAGAAATTGGCCGAGTTGTCGGTCAAAGTGGAGCAACAGCAAACAGGCGATTTAATCCGTGAGCTGAAATTCAAAGATTACAAGGCCATGGTTTATGGTCCGCATGGCTACAAGGGTGCTTACGTCGATGTTGCGGCTTGACTGGGCAGTTCGCGCTCAGGGTGCCTAACGTGATCATGGTTTGCTGTTGATTAGTTTTTCAATGGCTAGCGCGACATCATGAAAACTAACTGGTTTGTGCATGACTTGCACATTCAACTCAGCGAAAAAATTAATATGCGATGGTGATGTGTCGGCGGTCACGATGATGGCGGGTATCTCTTCGTTGTAGTTATCTCTTAGTTTTTGTATCAGCAGATCACCTGTGGTTTGGCTCAAGCGGTAATCACTCAAGATGCAATCAATCCGATCCATCGTTGCAAGTTGAAGGTCCAGTTCATGTGTGAACTCGGAAAGCACGTGAACATAAGCCCCTTTATTGGCAAGCGTTTGTTTATAAGCCTCAACAATGATTGGATTGTCTTCAATCACGGCAATACATTTGCCTTGAAGACTTCGATGGATGTCAGGTATTTTTCTGACGGGTTGTGTGACATTGATTTGATCTTCGTTGACTGAGACTGGAAATGGCGTTGTGACGATGAACGTCGCGCCTTTCCCTGGCTCAGAAATCACGCGAATATCCGCGTTGATGAGAGAACACAAGCGCTTGACAATGGACAGTCCGAGCCCAAGGCCATCATGTAGTGCTCGTGTGTTGTCTGTGCGATAGAACTGATTGAATATGTGGTCTTGTTCTGACCCTGCAATTCCGCATCCTGTGTCGCTTACTTCGATGTTCAAACAGTCGTGTTCAGATACCAAACGCACATTCACTTCGCCGTGTTCTGTATATTGAATTGCATTCGAGACTAAGTTGGTGATGATTTGTTGGAGCAGCAACTTGTCGCCACGCACCATGAGGTTGGAATAAGAAACATGAAAGCGCAATCCTTTGCTATGTGCTTTCGCTTCTGTCAAATCACGGATGGTGGTTCCGAGTTCGTCCAAACGAAAAATACGATAGTTCACTTGCATCGCATCTGCATCGAGTTTGCTAATGTTCAACAACGAGTCAAACATCGCATTGAGTGTGGTGATGCTGCTTTTAATTTTGTCGAGAGATTTCTTTTCAACGGTGGCCAAGTTGTCAAGATTGATCAGTTCTAAATAGACGTTAATGGCATGCAAAGGTTGTCGCAAATCATGGCTAGCGACAGCAATGAATTTAGATTTAGCCACATTCGCCGCAATAGACTGATCACGTTCGGTGGCTAACTCTTGATAAAGACGTTCATTGCGAAACCTAAGTCTCACGGAGTCTTCAAAGATTTTGGCGAAGTTCTTCGCAATGCTGAGAACCACAATATAAAGAGAAGCTAAACCCACAATGAATGGCCACGGAAAAATATGCATCGACCATAAGACGGTGCTCAGAGACGGAATCATGATGGGCAATGTGAACGCAAAAAATGTGGCGGTGTTCACGCTGTACGCAAACATGCTCGAAATCATTGCGGCTGTTGTCATGTAGACATAAATCATCCGATTCACCATCAGTAAATCTGGCGCCATCAAAATCCAACCTAAACCCCAGCCGAAGCCAACAATGCCAATGGCATAGGTCATGATTTTTAAATTGCGTTGGGGATTTTGAATTTTTTCAGCGTCGTGATCCAACTGAAAAATCATCCATGTCCGAATGAAAACAGCCACGAACATGTACCCCAACCAAATCGCTAAATTTAAGGGCTGCACCTCATCCTTGAACATGGGAATGCAAAGCATGGGCGCTAATAGATTAGCCACTGTGGCTGATCGAGCAGCCTTGGTGATGTGTGCTGATTTCTCCCTCAGCAAATAAAAATCGTTGATTTCGTTCGGGATCAATTCAAATCTCAAGAAAGCAGTTGATGCTTTTGTGCTTTAAGAACCGCTTGCGTTCTATTGAAAACGCGCAGTTCTTTGAAAATTTGGTTAATATGAATTTTGACGGTTTGCTCGCTGATGTCTAAGTAATCCGCAATCAACTTATTGGGATGACCCTGCGAAATCAAATTCAGCACTTCTAGTTGTCGCTGCGTGAGGCGAAAATCTTTCGCGTCCAAGC
>JACCDR011093330.1_pt1 | contig 17525 bp, 18 predicted proteins | sample 7446431 | NCBI WGS metagenome assembly JACCDR01 (sample SAMN15323443, study PRJNA562643) | freshwater metagenome | isolation source: river surface water | place: USA:Blue River Watershed | collected 2017-08-17
AGTACTTTAGTCAAGAATTCAACTTCACTAAGAAATAATTTGAGTTGTCCCAAGTGCAATGCAATTATTAATTTACAAGTTTTTTTATACGGTATAGTTTTGCTTAAATCTAATATTCTTGAAAAATTATTGCTATTTTTTGCATCGTATTGTATATGTGACAAAATAGGCTTTCGCTTTCCTGTTATAATATCTACTGTATAAGTATCGTACATTTTTAACCGTTCTTTATTTATTTCATGATTATTATTATTTATGTTGTATTGCGTTATAAATGATCCTGAACCTGTATATTCGATATCTTCGTTATTTTTAAGATTAACTTCTATTTTAGTTCTGCTTTTAGTTCTGCTTTTAGTTCTGCTTTTAGTTCTGCTTTTAGTTCTGCTTTTAGATCTGCTTTTAGATCTTTTTCTACTGATACTTTTTTTCTTTAGTTTGTCCATATTTCATATATAAAAAATAATATAATATTTATTTGGAATTATGTAATATTTATATATATGCATTTTATCTATTTTCTTTTTTTGCTTTTTCTATAGCTTTTTCTTCGTTATCTATTGTGGCAACACTAATTCCTCTTGCAGTCGGATCTACTACTTCAATAGCATTTTGACACATTTCGCATTTTTTATTATCGCAGCCTTTGTATAAAAGTTTTTTAAATTTGTCAAATGAAGTATTAAACCATTTAATAGTATGTGTCTTAATATTACTTCTATGAAATGATATCTCTCTTTGAATGTCTGTCATCAATTCTCTTAATTTAACCAAAGAATATTTTCTGTATTTTGCATATTTTTCCATTATATGAATAAAACTAGAGCAATCATAACAATTATCGATACCATCTCTCTCTAAATTTAATTTACCTAATTTTGTAATATAGCATAATTCTCTTGTAACAGTATTATGATAGAAACAGGCATCTTCGTATCGTTTATTATCATAACTTATTATCTTAGCTCCTTTCTTAACAATTAATCTTGTTTCACTCGAAGTAGGACCAGGGAATGCTTGAGTGTATATTTCTCCTTCTGGATATTCTGTTTTACCTTCTTCCCATGGTAATCTAAACTTAAACATAGAAAGTTCAGGTTCCATAATTTTCCACCATTCCAACTGCATATTCATATTTCTTATAATATTCTCTTGGGTAGCAGGTTCTGTTCTAATATCTGATACGAATACAAGATGTATATTTTTTTGTTCTTTATATACTTTCCAGTACTCAGCATCAACATCTGTGAAAAATTGCTGATGAATCAAAATGTTATCTTTAGTCTTAATTACAAAATCGTTAGGATCATACAGCTGAAATTCTATTTCAGGAAATAAAGAATGTAAATATACAATATGATGACCAGGTGCAGCTCCTGCATAGACCATTATGACTTTTTTACTAGGATCTCGTTTTTCATCAGATAATACTTTAGTCAAGAATTCAACTTCACTAAGAAATAATTTAAGTTGTCCCCAGTGTAAAACCCTCTTAAACGTATTTGTTCTTCTCTTATATTCGATCTGTTTTTTGAGATTAAGCTTTCTATCAAGCTTATCGCACCACTGTGCCTTTTCATCGGTGTGACATAAATATATCATTTTATTTCCAGTTAATGTTTGTTTTATTTCATCACTATACTGTTCAAATTGATTTTTATCTAGTGAATGATTTTTTACATCTAAAGAATATTTTCTTTGTAACTGTGCATTGTGTGTCATTTTATGTGACATATTATAAATACAGTTTGTCGATATTCCTTTTATATTTCATTTTCTTTTCACAATTTAAAAAAAATTATATCAATTTATTATCTTCTAATATTGCTAATAATTCTTCTACAACTGCATCGTATACCTGACATGCATAGAAGTTTTCTATTTTGATCATACGCACTTCTCCCATTCGATCGCGCCGCGACGCGGATAAAATTTTACGAACTTTTTCTTTTGCTGTTTGTGTTATATGTCTGTCAGTTTCTTCTTCACAAAAATCACACTCGAAATTCCTATTGCAAGTGCATTTCTTTTCTTCTTGTACTCCTTCTTGCTTTTCTTGAGCCTTATTTTCTTGTGTATTTGGTATGGAAGAACCGCTGTGTGAAGATGCATTAAGTTTGCTACGAGATGTCTTAATCTTTACTACATCAGCGTATGATCTTTTAATTTCTGTTGACATTTATGATGGTTAAAATATTTATGTATTATACAACAATAGAGTTTTCATTTTTGATACTACCAGGTTTGCGGAATATATATTTTATTCATCTAATAGACTTACGCTGTTTAAAATTTGTTGTTCTATATTAATATATTCTTGTGTTAAATTTTCTATTTTATGTTGAAGTGCTCGTCTATATCCATTAATTTTAACATCTATGTTGTTGCCAATTCTATTAAGATCATCTTCGGCTCTTTTCAAATCTCTTCGTAGCTTATCAACTTTACCTTCCACTTTTTTCTTTTCTTCTTCTAGCTCTTTATATCCAGCGCTTTTTTCTACTAATATTTGCTGTTCTAGTTCTATTATTTTACTAGCAATTTGTGTTAGTTCATCAATCCCTGATGCTTGTTTGAGTTGATTACGAAGAGACGCTATAGCAACGTTATACTTATTGATAATATCAAATCTGGGGTTTTCTTTTTTGGTTAAAGTCTTGTTCATCTTATTCCTATATTATAATAAATTCAAATATTGAAATGGATTATAATGGATCAAATAAAGATAGTAACAATAATAACTCTCAAAATAATAAGCAACAAGTCAAAACATATACGGATGCTTATGAACTAGTGTCAAAAAAGATTTTAATAAACAAATTAAGTATTGAAAACTTAAACAATCAGATTACGTATTGTTCTTTGTTTAGAAAAATTCAAGATATTACCGAGGATATTGCAAATAAGAAACTACAATTAGTAGAACAATTAAATGTGCTATTCGAACAACAACTTAGAGAATTTGATGCAGGTAGACAAGATCAATGTTTATCAATATATAATAAAATAAATCAATTGGATTCTCCAAATCAAGAATTTATTAGAACATGCAATCTATTAGAAGAACTTCGTGGAAAAATGGAAAATACTATATCAAGAATTCAATATCTTGAATCTACTATACCGAATGAAGCTATTGTTACCAATTATACAGTACGTAAGCCTAAAAGTGTATAATTTGAAGTATAAATATAATTTTGCGCATGAATATAATTTTGTGTATATTTTTTTTTTCAAAAGTGAATATCAAACTAACATTTAATTTGTGAAAACTTTCTCAAAATACAAAATGGCTTTACTGAATTTATTTGATAGTAAAATGAATTTTATACATGATGTTCCAGCCGTAGTTGAAATGTTCAATAAAATATGTAATAAATGTTTAGAATTACCGCGAGCCAATGTTTTTATAAATACTACAACTTTATCTATTAGAGAAACACTTGTAAATCTTATTTTATCTGGTAGCTTCAATATTATTCATGATTATCCAACACGAAATATGATTCGTAAAGATACTGATGACGAAAAAATTATGGAAGAAATTTCGCTTCATATTCGAGAAGTATATAATACTCTTCATAACTATCTTTCTAAAATTATACACGACAAAATATTTTACCTGCGATATGGAATGCATGGAGCATACTATTCGGTACATATATGTGAAGAACAAAATGAAATAGCAACACAATATAAAAAAAGTGATTTAGTAGATATTATGCATATTATACAGAGAGAATTAATGCCAATTTATGGTGAATTTATACCTTATTTGTATAATGATGCCATAATATTGGTTGCATAGCTTTAATCATAAGATATTATATTTCTGTATGGTACTTTATTTTTTTGTTTCATTTTTGAAATTCTCTTATAAATATATAACTAATCTAATATAATATCTAATAATGCATAGACAATCTAAAGAATTTATGAGTTTTAATTCTATTTCTGGAGATGAAATGAATTTAGAAATACATGAAGAAGTAGATAACAATACATCGTCTACAAATGTTTCTAATACACACCAGTTTTCGTCAAATTCATTATCTCCAAGAAATACCAGTTCATATTATAATGATGAAGAAGAAATGTATGTCATTACAAGAACAGGAAAAAAAGAGTTATTAGATACAAATCAAATTACTAATAGATTACGATCTCTAATTAACAGGAAAATAAAAATTCCTCATGTTAATCCTTCGCAGCTTATGCTCGAAGTTTCAAAAGGACTTAAATCCGGTATCAATACCTATGAAATTGATGAATACGCAGCTAATGCATCAGCATCTGCTAGTGTAACCAATCCATATTATCTGAAAGTCGCAGCTAGAATCGCTATTGATAATCATCAGAAAAATACAATTCGAAGTTTTGTAGATAAAATGCGCAAAGCATATTTATATACAGATCAAGAAGGCAATATTTCTCCATTATTATCAGCGGAATTCTTTAAATACGTTGAAGAAAATCAAGATGATCTTGAAAAGATTATTGATTATAACAGAGACTTCCTTTTAGACTTTTTCGGATTTCGAACTTTTCAAACTAATTTTAGTCTGAAAATTTCTGACAAATCAATCGAAAGACCACAAGATATGTTCATGCGAGCTGCTATTGCTTTACACATGAACACGGAAATATCTAAAGTAAGAAAACGTTTGAATAATGAGATCAAAAAGATTAAAAAAACATATGATCAGATGTTGATTGCGTCACAAGATACAATTAATAATGAAGACATGGTTAAAAATATTGAAGAAGAACAAAATACAGCAATTAAAAAAATTCATGACAAATATAGTACATTAGAACGATTGGCATTTGAAGAAGAATTACGTAATATTAGCGAAACTTATAACCTTCTATCACAGAAATATTATACACAAGCATCGCCTACTTATTATAATGCAGGCGGTCGCCGACAGCAATTTGCAAGTTGTTTCTTGCTTGGATCTGGAGACAGTAGAAAAGCTATAATGCGTACTGCTGATAATATTTCTAAAATTTCTAAATGGGCAGGAGGCATCGGAGTTCATGTAAATGAATGGAGAGGAACAGGTTCTCGTATTAGATCTACAAACGGTAAATCATCTGGAATAGTTCCATTTCTACGACACTATCAAACAGATCTAAAAGCTTTCAATCAGGGAGGTCGCAGACCTGGAAGTGCAGCTATTTATTTGATGCCACACCATCCAGATATAATGAAGTTTATAGAATTACCTCGTAATGGTGGTAATGATGACGACAGAGCTCGTGATTTATTCACAAGTATTTGGATTCCAGATCTATTTATGGAACGAGTTAAAAAAGGTGAAATGTGGTCATTATTTGATCCAGACAGATCTATGTTACATGGTAAAAAGATCGATCTCAGTCAATATACTGGCGAAGAATACAAAAAACACTATCTTGAATTAGAATCTGCGAAAAAATATACAAAACAAATTTCTGCAAGAGAATTATGGGAAGCTATGTTAGAAACGAATAAAGATGTGGGTTATCCTTACATCGTATTTGGCGACACTGCTAATCGTATTAATATGCAGGCTAATTTAGGCGTGCTAAAGAGTAGTAATTTATGTGTGTCCGGTGATACTCTTATTCTTACAGATAATGGATATACTGATATCAAAACATTAACTGAAAGTAATGAAGGAAATCATGTTATTTGGAATGGTTTCGAGTTTAGTAAAGCACAATTTGCTAAAACAGGAGTAAATAAACAGTTATTGAAAATAACATTTTCAGATGGTGTTAAATTAAAATGTACACCCGAACATGAATTTGCTATTGACGTCAACAACAGTTTTATTACTAAAACAGCAAAACATTTATCAATAGACGATAAAATTATTAGTCATGAATGGCCGGTTATAAATGGATCGGCAGAATACAAACATCCATATACAGAAGGTGTTATGTATGTGTTGGACTCACAAGAATCCACACTATTAACATATACTGATATGGATAACGTCATATGTTTTTCTAAAAATATAGGATGTATTGATATCAATAGATTAAATTTATTGACTAGTAATAGAGCTGAATATTATAATAAATTATTAGTAGGATTGCCTGATCATAATTTATATGAATTAATTCATAGTTCTATTCATAATAAAATTACATGGCTTGCTGGATATTTAGACGCCATAGCGTATCTACATGATAATAATATTAACGAAATGTATAATGATAATGGATTACATATTTGGACAATTCGTGGCAATTTTGTCAAACAATTACTTAATACTTTAGGAATAAATATTATTAAATCATGTCACGAATCGAATTATATGTATGATTATTATTTATCATATAATGATCTTAATAAATTAGTGTCACTCGGTTTAGTATCACACATAACTAATATTTTAATGGACAAAATTAATGAAACAAAAGAAGAAATTACAGATAAAACTGTAACAGTTGTAGGTATTGAAAAACTAGATACTTTTGAAGATACATATTGTTTTAATGAACCAAAACGTCACATGGGTATATTTAATGGTGTTTTAACTAAGAACTGTTCGGAGATATACATTTATTCTGATGCAAATGAGTACGGAGTCTGTGTCATCTGTTCGATAGCACTCCCTATGTTCGTACTAGATGGATATTCTGAAGAAGAATTAAAACTTCCAGAAACAGATCGAAGAGAATTAAATCATGAATTTCCTAGAAATCCATATTTCGATTTTCGTAAGTTTATGGATGTAGTAAAAGTCGTTTGCACTAATTTAAATATTATTGTAGATAAAACATATCATCCATGTAAAGAAACAAGAAGAGGAAACCAACGTCATAGACCTATTGGGATTGGTATTCAAGGATTAGCAGATTGTTATCTTAAAATGAGATATCCATTTGCATCATCTGATGCACGAAAATTAAATAAAGAAATTTTTGAAGCATTATATTTTGCGGCATTAACACAAAGTACAAAACTTGCGCGTAAATCTTATCTGGAAATTCGTAAAGAATGTAAAGAATTAGATCAAGTTACAGTTGAAACATATCATCCTAATGATTATAAAACGCATTATGTAACATATACAGATGTCTCTTCAATTCCTACAAAAATAGGAGCTTATCCTTCAATTGACTGGAATGGAGGTTCACCGTATACAACTGGAAAATTTCACTGGGAATTAGCAGGTTTAAAGAAAGAAGATTTGAGTGGTATGTTCGACTGGGAAGGTTTAAGAGAACATATTCTTAAATTTGGAGTGAAGAACTCATTACTAGTCGCATTAATGCCTACTGCATCTACATCACAATTGCTCGGAAATAATGAATGTTTTGAACCTTATACATCAAATATTTATAAGCGTAATACATTGGCCGGTGAATATATAGTTATCAATAAATATCTAATGAATGATTTATACAATTTAGGTATTTGGAATTCTACTATTAAAGACTATTTAATTGCTACTCATGGATCTATTCAACATATAGATGGTATACCCGATTCATTAAAACAATTATATCCTACGGTATTAGAAATAGGAATGGATGAAATTATTCAACAAGCGATTGATAGACAGCCATTTATTGATCAGGGGCAAAGTATGAACTGGTATGTAGATAAAATCACTAAAAAAGAATGGAACAAATATTTATTCAAAGCATGGGAAGGAGGTCTTAAGACTGGTAAATATTATATGCATTCAAGGCCTGCAGTAATGCCACAGAAATTTACTCTTGATCCAAAAAAACAAGAAGAAATGATGAAATTATTAGAAAAGAATAAGTATGGAACAGCATTTATGGAACGTATGCATGAAGTATGCGATGTATGCAGTGGATAAAAACATGATTGAGGTAATTCATATGCACATAGCAATTCATATGCATGTAAAGCAATCATAATATTCTAATTAGATTTAAATTTATTTTTTGGAAGAATATATAAAACATGTTAGTTAAATACGCAGTAAATCGTTTTTTATCAGAAAAAAAACATACATCATCGTATACAATTACAAATAAATCATGTATGAAATCAAATGCACGGGTACCACATTTTGAAATACCCACTAGTATTAAAAGATACAGTCTTAATTTCAACGAAGTTAGTATGTCCGATGTCACGCAAGATATGCTTCATGGCGAATATTTAACACAAGATTTAATATATAATATTAGATTTACTCATATAAGTAATATTAAAACGATTATTTTAGAACTAAACGGAAACCCTATATGTTCTATAAATGTATTTAACAATAATTTAGAAAGATTTCCATGTTTCAATGAATCACAACCGTTATTGAATAGTTACCTTACAAGGAACTTTAATATGCTTTATTTCAATATAATTCCTATTGATAAAGAAAAAAAATATAGTTGTAATTTAGTGTTTGATTATAAACATATAGGATGGAATTCTCTTAGGGGCCAATATTTACATGTTGATGAAGATATCGATAAATGTTTTGTGTATAGCGATGGCATGATGGTAAAAAGATATACTACATAGCGATGGCATGATGGTAAAAAGATATACTACACAGTATACTATATAATATTCTATGATGTAGTTAACGCACTAGCTACTGTGTTAGCAGCTATAGCAGAAGGGTTTAAACGTAAATATCCATATCCTGCTGCGCCCACGATAAGACCAGTTAATGCAAGACCGAAAATCACCCATTCAAACGTAACACTATTCATAACTAAAACTAAAATAATAAATGTCAAAATTAACGCAGAGTAAAATATTAAAGATAAACTTATATGCTCTAAATCCATTGTCAAAAGTATATTTCCGAAAACAATTTACTGCAAAAAAATAATTATTAATTCATACTATTGCAGTTATAAGTCTCCATATGCATCTTCATCATTATCTTCCTGAACGCCGGATTTATTATAATCCGGTGATTTGTCCTCGAAGAAATTGCTTTTATTTATTAATGCAATTCTATCCATAAATGCAAATGGTTGTTTGGCTTCAGGAAAAATTTCATCGTAACCAAATTGTTTTGTTAATCGATTTGCTACGAACTTAATGTATTCTATCATGCTTGACGCGTTCATTCCAATTAAATTACATGGTAAAGCTTCTGTAATAAATTCTACTGATAATTCTACTGCATCTATAATAATTTTTTTTGCCATGCTGTATTGTGCTTTATTTTTTAATAATTTATGAATTTCTACTGCAAAATCAACATGAAGACCTTCATCTCGCGAAATAAAATCATTGCTCTTAGTTAATCCTCGCAAGATACCTTTTTGTCGTAACCAAAAGATAGCACAGAATGGGCCGCTAAACATAATACCTTCGAATGCAGCAAATGCAATCAAACGTTCTTGATATGGCAAATCACTTGCAATCATGCTATTAATCCATGCAGCCATCTTAGCGATTACAGGAATATTACGAATGGCATTGAAAATAAATTCTTTTCTCTTTAGATCTGAAATATAAGTATCAATTAACAATGCATACATTTCAGAATGTATGTTTTCCATCATTCTTTGAAAACCGTATGCGATTTGTACTTCATGTGCAGGAATTTCTTGTAAAAATCTTTCAATAAGATTTTTATTAACGAGTAAATCACCAGAAGCAAAGAATGCAAGAATCATTTCAATAAAATATTGTTCATTGTGATCCATAGATTCATATTGAGACCTATCTTTTGTTAAATCAACTTCATGAGTTTGCCAATAGCATCCTGCTTGTTTTTTATAATTTTCCCATAACGTAGAGTATTTTATTGGAAATACTGTATTTCTTGTTTCTGGAAGAAAAAGAGGATCATCTTGTTTTTTGATATCAACAGATGGTTGATTAGTAGAGTACGATAAAGTTTCCATTGCTGACATTTAATATATTATATAAATTATATTCAAATTTTAAACGAAAAAAATATAGTTATTTCGTATTAATCTTCTATATATAAATTGTAACATTAGGAATATCAGCGAATCCTTGAATTATTAATTTGATAGCTTCATTTAATTTTTTATATAATTCATCTAATGATCCGTTATTTCTAATAATAAATTGTGGTTTTATATTATCCATTTGTGTTTCAGATTTGTGTTTTATGACAGTATCATTAATTTCATTTGAAGAATCATGATTATTTCTTTCTATTCTTATAATATATCCTCCTAATGATCTAATTGCACTACATTCATCTTCAAATCTTACATCAGATACGATAATATTACTATTCTTATATTCTTCATAATACTGTTCAAATAATCTAATCCATAATGTTTTGTTATTAAATTTCATATCAGATAAAACTTTTGGCAAATAATCACGACATACTTCACTACCAAATTTTTGCAGAAAGGTTCTTCCAGATATTCCCCAAAAGTCATTAATTTTTAATTTGTCTGCTTGCGTGCCAAATACTTCATTACGTTTAAATCCCATAAGACACGCTATCTCTTTGAGAGGTTTTGCAAAACTATACTCGATAAAATTCATATTATGAACATTACATAAATATTCTGCTGCTGTCGATTTACCACATCCAATTTTACCCGTAAATCCTAATAAAATTGTATTTTCTTGTTTGAAAGAATTAATAAAATCTACACCGCATTTATCACAAAAGTATCCTACGGCACAATAATAAACGCACTCATCATCGTTTTTACGAGGAGCCCGACAATAATCACAACGATTCATATTAAATATATTACTTTATATTATATTCACATTTAAAAAATAAATCAAGCAGTAAAAATATAAGTTTATTCCATATTCTTAAGACATATTATTCTATTGTAGTTATTAAGATATCATTTTCTTATGCATGTACTAAATGCTTTATTCTTTTGTACCAAATAGTATGTATTCATAAATGTAGACTTTTCAATATTGTCAAGAAATCATGTTTATTAAATATTTATCCGCAATATCAGAATGTGTAATTACACTCATAACGAATATCGTAAATAGTTTTGGTAGAATATAGGTTATGTATACAATAATTTTTTTCTAAATATGAAATAAGTATATACAATATAAGTAAATACGATATAAAATGATTTTAGGCATTCATGTCGGTAAAACAAATGATATACTTAAAAATAAACCATGTTCGGATATATCTGATGCAATTGAAAGAGATACGACGCAATTAGGACTTAATGCTGCACAAATATTTACATATGGCCCTCAAATCATGGCACCAAATAAAATAGATCATGAAGCAGTTAAAGAAAAAACAAAAGACATTGATTTAACTGTTCATAGCGCATATTCTTCCGTTGGTATATGGAAAGTTAATAAATCAAATAAAAATGAAGCCAAATCAAAAAGAGCTTTGACTAATATTTCAGGACAGTTGTTATCCTGCAAAAAAATTAATGCATGGGGATGGGTTCTACATATAGCAAAAACATATCCAGATGTTGCTGCAGAAACTATGAAATTGCTTAAACCATTATCAAAAAAAACAGGAGTGAAAGTAGTATTAGAAATGGTAGCTAGCAAATCAGATCCAAACAAAACATATGAAACACCAGAGAAGATAGATAATTTAACTACATTGATTGGTTCTGAAGAAGACTGGTGGGGTTGGTGCGTTGATACTGCCCATTTATGGGGTGCTGGTGTTGATATTCGGTCTTATAAATCTATGAAGAACTGGTTAGATCGTTTGATATATAAAAAGAAAATATTAATGTTTCATCTTAATGGATCTTCAGCAATACGCGGCAGTGGAAAAGATAAACATGAAATAGCTTTTAGTCCAGATGACATAATATGGCATGGAATAGAACCAAAAAAAAGTGGTGTTTATGCATTGGTACAATTTGCGTTAGATCATAAAATACCTATTATTTGTGAAATAAATAGGGGTGATGAAGAAAATTGTACTAGAAGCATTGATACCATAAAAGATTTGGGTGAAGTGAATTAGGTATGTTTTTATTATTTGTTTCACAACATGCCTTGGAATATTGTAATTACTTAAAGTGGTTGTGAAGATGTTGAATCAGTAATTGAATTAGGCCAGTTGTTACTATATGGATTGTTTGTCTGACGTATCAAACGTGGTGGTTCTAATCCAATGTGTTGCAATTCTGCCATGTTTTCAGGAGTTATTGTTTCTCTAGGCGTAGGTAAATTTTCAGTCTTTTTTTCAAGACTTTGATTTGGAACATACGTTGTAGTTGTTTGAGTTGGAACATACGTTGTAGTTGTTTGATAGCTTGGTTGATTGCTTTGTGATGACATTGTTATTAATATATCGTCGAATTTATAATATATTAAAAAAATCAATTTTTTTCTAAATCATTTCAATAAATAACTTGTAATTATTCATACATATATCCATTCTCTCTAAACAATAATCCATTTGGCATAATATATCATTGATATAATATTTACACGTGAATACGCTATTATTACGTTTAGGATCAAATAAAGGAATTACTACTTTGTACTTCATTAAATCCGCAGCAGCGTTGTCCGCTATACATTTCCAGTGCTCATATCCTTTTTTTGCTCTCTCTGTAATAGCGTTTAATACTTCTATTTTAAGATCAACATCTAGCTTATTGATATAATTTTTAGTATTAGTATAATTATTATCTGATGCATTTTTATCTTTATTTAATTCTATATATACGGCTGAACATATCATATCTATAGATTGATTGTTATGGATTTTTTCTTCATTAAGTCCTATAACTTTCGGAGAAATGTTATAATTATCAGCCATGGTATTATCTAAAAAAATAAAAATCAAAATTTATCTGGATGGTGTTTATATATCTTATTCATTTAAATTTTCACTCATGTGCCGAGAGCTATTATCGCTTTCTACTTTATTACTTTCTATACGCTCACTCTGTGCTTGATCTTCATTATTTTTTTGTTCACTTACTGCATGAAGATCATTTACGTATTTTTGTATTTTTTCAAAGATATCCTCAAAAGTATCATCTGCTTGATAATATAAAAATGCTTTATCAGAAACGAATGGATTTACACGGATCATCCATTTATGATAATATTTGCTATCTCTATCGATATTATACATAATCATTAAACCACAATCTCCTTTTAAAACAGGAATAAAGCTGAATAAGTTTCCATCTATTACAGGAACATGATAAGTAAACTTATGTTTTTTCCATAATTTATATCCGTCAATGTTCTTGTATTTTTCTAACAATTCGTTAGCTCTATTAGAATTAAAACATTTACTACATATATCAATATTATCAATTCTGTTTGATTGCACATCCAAATCAAATGGAATCTCATTACATACATCACAATAAATAAGGTTTGCATTAATAGCTACTAAAGAATAATTCTTTTGTTTTTCATGTTCAAAGCAATTTTTTAATTCATCTCTTTTTAATGAAAAACAGTTCTTACAAATAAAATTATTACAAACGTTACATTTAAAAGCACCTGATACTGCATTACTACAGCCAGCACAAACTGCATATGCCATTTCGTTAACAATACCAATTTGTACGTTATTAATTTTCACAGCAATGAATCGATGATTCGGTTCATTAAATGTTGCAAAATATTCTTTTATATCTTGCATCGACATTTTTTTCATTTTAATTTTATTAAGCATCTCCTCATTTATATCTGGAAATTTGTCATCGACATTTTTAACTTTTCTCACGAATACTGGTACATGAGTTGGTTTTGTATACATCTTAGAAATCATATTAGACATGCACCAATCTATAGTTTTTTGTAAATCTGTTTTTTCTACACCTGTTGTGCCATTATCGCAATCTTGAAATTTATTATCCTCATCAATATCAACTTTATTATTTTCATCCAAAAACCATGTAATATGCGAATAATAATTATATCTTTTGATAAAATTAACTTTTTTATATTGCGCATTAGGTTGCGCGTCTATTGTATTAGTTTGCGCATTAGTTTGCGCGTCTACTGTATTAGGTTGCGCATTAGTTTGCGCGTCTACTGTATTAGGTTGCGCATTAGTTTGCGCGTCTACTGTATTAGGTTGCGCATCTACTGTATTAGTTTGAGTATTCATGTTTGAAGTTGTTTATACGATATAATTAAATCAATTTTTAGTTAATAAACCATCACTAAAGTATCCTAACAGTAATGTTATACCAACCCAAACTAGCTGCATTGTTCCGTTTGACATACCTGCTTCATTACTAGAATATTGTATAATTGGTACTCTTACTATATATTCTAGTACAGCGAAGAATATGGATATTGCGATAGACATACCTAACGATGCCCCTTTCAAATAAAGCTGTCCATATGCCGCAAGTGTATATAATATACCAGGGATAAATGTTAATAGAACTGCATTAGCTGTGGGATTTGATAAAACGATCGGTATATATTCTAAATATGTTTTGTCCATTTTATATTTATAGCAATGAAAAAAGTATGTCAAATATTAAAAAACATTTTATATCAATATTTCTTTCAAAGTAAACCGATCAAAATAATTGACGGAATTTTGAAGCAAATAATCAACGGTATAAATATATCTTGAATTTATTAAGCATTCCATCTATATCCACATGACATACACGTAATAGTTAAATTAACGCCTTCGTCGAGAGATCTATTATATCTGTTTTCCTCAGTACATTCATTCTTATGACATCTTCGACATTTATACATAGAACTTGTTTTAATAGTCTGCTCGACTTTTTTAGACGCTTCTAATTTAATTAAAAGCTCTTTATATTTATCAGGGTAGAGTTCTTGTGAAGACATATATGGTAATTTTTCTATTTCTATTTTTTTATCTAATATTGCCGATATAAGATACATATTCTTAACGCTATTTTTTTGAGTGATGTTAGAGCTTATCTTAGCGCAAATAGAATGATACAATTCTTTGAACAAATCATTATTCCATTTAGTTGGAATATTATCTTCATTAGCTTTTGTTATACAATAATTGCAGCAGGCTTTTTCTAAAGATTTTAATAATTTATTTTTATCATTTCTTGATAATTTACTATAGCATTCGTGCTCGGATAGACATGAACTAAATAATATTATCTTTGCGCGGCGATATACATTATACGGTTTTTTATAAAATAAAATATCCAAAGGATCCAATAGAATAGGGTGTTTGTTATTTACGGTAGTTTCATTCATTATATTATTTATTTCTTTATCGCATTCCATTTATTTAATCGATATAAATCAAATTTGAATAATATGTATATTTTTATAGTCTTAACAAAAAATGTTTTCTACTGTAGTAGCTGTAGATTCAGAATATGGTATTGCAAAAAATGGAAAAATACCATGGTATTTTTCAGAGGATTTAAAATTTTTTAAAGAACTTACTGTTGGGCATGTTATCATAATGGGTAGAAAAACTTATGAAAGTATAGGTAAAGCTTTACCCGGAAGAATTAATATAGTCATATCAACTACTAATCCAAAAGTAGATTCAAATGTATTAATTTTTAATGATTTATGGGACTGCGTAAAACATTGCTTATCAGAATATAAAGATAAACAGTTGTATGTAATAGGTGGATCACGAATATATAATTGGTTTATTGAAAACAGATTAATCGGAAATGAATATATTACATTGATTAATAATAATTATAGTTGCGATACATTTTATCCAAATGAAATATCGATATATAAAAAAAATATATCAGACGCAATTATTAGTGAGTTATATGAATGCAACGATTATAAAAGATATAAAATTCAACATATGAACAAAGAAGAACAGAAATTTTTGAATTTAGGAATTAGTATATTAAATAATGGAAATAATAAATCTGATAGAACAGGAGTTGGTACATTATCTTTATTTGGTAAACAATTAGAATTTGATTTATCTAATAATACATTCCCGCTTTTAACAACAAGAAAAATGTTCTTTCGTGGTATATTTGAAGAGTTGATGTTATATCTCAGAGGACAAACAGACAGTTCTATATTAGAAGAAAAAGGTGTTAATGTATGGAAGGGTAATACTACCAGAGAATTTTTGGATGTAAGAGGCTTACAATGCCTACCTATAGGCGATATGGGTCCTAGTTATGGATTCTTATTCCGTTATTTTGGGGCTGAATATAAAACATGTAAATTTAATTACACAGGTCAGGGTTATGATCAATTATATAACGTAATTCATACTATTAAAACAAATCCAAATGATAGAAGACTAGTTATATCATTATGGGATCCTTATAATATAAATAAATGTCCTTTACCGCCATGTTTGTATAATTATCAATTTTATGTTAATGATGGAAAATTATCTTGCATGATGACACAAAGATCATCAGATTTTGTTGTTGCTGGAGGGTGGAATATTGCTACAGGTGCGTTGCTTACATACTTGATAGCTTCTGTAACAGGACTAATGCCTTATCGTTTAATATGGAATATCGGTGATGTACATGTATATAATAATTTAATAGAACAAATGAATGAACAATTGACTCGTAATTCTTATTTATTTCCAAAAATCTTTATCACCAAAAAAGAAAAAATAGAAGATTATGAATTTACAGACATAAAACTTCTAGGTTATAAATATCATGAATCTATTCGAATGACTATGAATGTTTAATATCATTTAGTTTGTCAAACATTTTATACTATTTAGTTTAGTACTTTATAACATGTGTCCCAGTAACAGTATAACCATTATTTTTTACATCATCTATTGTTATATGTCCTTCGTGATATTGATTAATATCTATAGATTCGAAACATTCTTCTAGTTTATAATTTTGATTTTTAATATTTATTTTTTTGTTTTTTACACTCCTGATTTGTAATATTTTATTCAATAAAGGCTGTCTATTAATTTTATATTTAGTAATAAGAAATACTTCTATTTTCAATAATTTGTTTATATCTGTTTCGGTGTTAATAATATTCTTCTCATAATCAGTTCTGGCTATACACAATATATTATATCTAATTTTATCCATTTTATCTAATTACATCAACTTTATATTAATATAATTATCATTTTTGATGCTAGACCATTCATTTAATTCTGATAATGCATTCGGTTTACCAAAATATGATAATCTATCTTCATATTTAAATTTGGCTATTTCTTCTTCAGTAGCTTGTAATTTTACAATTTTTTTGGAAGATGAATGATATGTTGTAGATATAGTTGTGTAAATTTTATTAAACACTTCACCTGTTTTGTATTGAAATAACACAAAATATCTACTGTCATTTATAATAATAGGAATGAACGCGTCATTTATAAAATATTCTTCATCTAGAAAATGATTTTCTGGATTAGTTATAAATTTTCTTAATCTTTTATCGGAATGTGGTTTAAATTTCAATCCTGCTTTAATTTTATACCATTTACAATTTCTCCACACATAGCCCGGATACTGATCAGTAACATATGCTCTAGCACCAAATGTGTATGTTATCGTAGCATCGTCTGGTAAAGATTTATTATCAGTTCTTGGATCTTCGGAAATTGTAATTTGATTATCTAAATATGATAAGTCTGATGATTTACTATTTTTCGAGTCTGATACAATAG
>JACCDR011169177.1_pt1 | contig 17525 bp, 11 predicted proteins | sample 7446431 | NCBI WGS metagenome assembly JACCDR01 (sample SAMN15323443, study PRJNA562643) | freshwater metagenome | isolation source: river surface water | place: USA:Blue River Watershed | collected 2017-08-17
CTAACATATTGCCGCTTTTTGATAGCTAAAGATACCATTTCTGGCGGTTTTATACAAATAAAATAGAGACTTTTTATATATAAATTATTGACAATCAAATCATTGTCTCCTTTTTAAGGGATGACTAATTAAGTGTCGAACTCGCGTTAATTAATATTTTATTTTTAATACAGATAAAGTTATTCCATCAATCGGATTTTTCTAAACATATTTTTATTCATCTTTTTGGGTTTTTAGAGATACCCTTGATTAAAATGGCATATTTACGAGCCAACAGCCAGAGTTCTGTTTTGTACTTAAGTCGGGCAGAGAGAGCAGATAAACCTACCAGTCCTACAACCAACCAGTAACTTATCTGCAAAAGTAATAATCTGATTTTATACTCTTTCCTATACAGGAAGGAGTATAAAATCAGATTAGACTATTTGTGTCCACTACTGTGATTTTAGCGGCCAACCAATACCATATCACTCGTATAGCAAGACTCACCAATAACAACTCGGATATATTGTGTACCTGCCGCATACAACGGATGGCCTGCACCAGCCGTTAGGTAATCAGCATAGGGTTGACGACTGCAAGGATATCCACCTCCATTATTTTTGCGAAGACGGATATTGGCAGCATTCGCAGGGTTGGCAAAATACGAATTATTGGAATACAACCGATGATCTTTGTCATACCAGCATAAGAACCCTTCGCGAGCATTTTTTTGTACACTAGGCCAAGACCATTGGGTATATCCAACTTCGTTATTATAGTAATTTATAGGTACACCAGTCTGGCGTACAGCGGAATTCTGATCGAAATCCCTACAATCCCAACCAGAAGGACAGGTGCATAAAGAGCTAGTTACAGCATCCTCTACAGGCTGTGTTTCTACTGCTTTGGCCGATTTTTTGGAAGATGATTGAGATGCTGGCATTACTGACTCGTTCTGACAGCCGCTTAGTAGAAGTACAAAAAATGAAAAAAGCAGGAACATGGTGTACTTCACAGAACCAAATAAGTTATTCGTTACCATATAAATGAAAAATTAGGGTTAAAAATGATTGTATATATCTATGATTGGCATCAAATAGATTCAGTAGTAAAAACCATTTGTTTCAAAAAAAGATGCGAATGGTTGGTTTTACTGTATATACAATCCAATAGATATGTGGTATTACTCGCCATGAATTTTTTTTTAATATCCCGTATTCTGTGATAAACTAGGATTTATGTTGCGTTCCCGTTGTGGGATAGGTAGCAGAAGATTACGAATTTGAATGTTTTTATCTTTTAATTTTTCTAATGCTTGCCCTGTACGTACCAAATCAAACCATCGGTAGTTTTCAAAGGCTAGTTCTGCTCGACGGTCACGGTATACTTGCATGCGGAAGGCCGCTTGGTTGGGTAAATCTGCTAGTTGGAGTGGAGATAAACCTGCCCGGATACGTATCATATTCAACGCCTCAAAAGCTTCTGGGTTGCCTGGACTAATCTCATTAAGAGCTTCTGCATAGAGTAGGAGTATATCGGCGTAGCGGATTACTCGCCAGCTATTACTACTGCCTGTACCTAGGCCTCCTGCTGAGGCAGTCGGATCTAGGTATTTTATGATATAGTTTACATCAATGACTTGAGGTGGTGTACCTGATTGGACATAGGAGGTTTGAAGGGAAGCTTCTTTTCTTTTATCACCGAATTCGTAAGAAGCGACCAATTCATTGGTAGGGACATTTCGACCCAGGGCATTGGTATTAGGTATCCCTGTAACCATACTACCTGAACCCCTGGGGGCAAATAGTTCAAAGAAGTTATTACTAAGAACATTACCTGTACCTGATTGTGATCCTACAACGTACTGAATCTCAAAGATAGATTCTTTATTGTTTTTATGAGCGGAGGAAAATACATCTGCATAGGTGGGGAGCAACGAATATAAGCCCATATCTATGACTTCTTTGGCTTTGGCTGCCGCTTTAATCCATTCGCGACGCGTTACATATACATAGGTGAGTAGTGCTTTGGCTGTTCCACGCGTGACTCGCCCCATCTCTGTAGGTGGATAAAAAATGGGTAAGGCTTCTGCGGCTGTTAAATCCTCTATAATTTGTTGGTATACGTTTTCTTTCGGAGACCGAGCTAGGCTTGTCTGAGCAAGGGTAGTTACCTCATCTGTGACCAAAGGCACATCGCCATAGAGCCGTACTAGATTGAAATAGAACCATGCTCGCAGAAACCGTGCCTCTAGTAGAAGTCGGTTTTTTAGTTCAGTCTCCATAGAAATAGCGGGTACTCGATTCAGTACGGTATTTGCTCGGGTAATACCTATGTAATGAAATCGCCAGGTGTGTTCAACTGTACTGTTGGCCGCATCAAAGGCAAAATTGTCAAAGAGTAGGCTAGGATCTTCTGTGTTGTCTGACTGTACTTCTCCCAGCATCCATAGCGACTCTCTGTGTAGCTCATACAGCGCATTGTATATGGCTGTTGTTGCTACAATGGCATCCTGACGGGTTTTATAAAAGGCATTAACGTTTGCTACAGATGTGGGCGTAACTTCCAGGTATTGGTTGCAGGCTGGTAAAAAAGATAGAATAATAGCTGCGATACTCCAGTGGGTATTCGGTACAAACTGGCGAATCAAGAACGAAAGGGATTGAAGAGAGTACATGAGTGTGTAGTATGAGATTGAGTAGTTCAAAGCTGAATAGTAACCCCTATTAAATAGGTGCGAGACAATGGATAATTGGAATCATCATAGCCTTGCTGAAGCGGCGTATTTCCCGAATTTCCAACTTCAGGATCATAGCCCTTATAGTGAGTCCAAGTAAACAGGTTTTGGGCTGTGACATACACTTTCAAATGAGTCAGGTGACTTTTGTCTAGTACAGAGGCTGGAAAATTATAGCCTAAGGTTAATGTGCGAATGCGCAGGTACGAGCCATCTTCTATCCACCGAGTAGAGAACCGATTGTTTAGGTTTACATCTACGGCAATGGCTCTTGGCATAGTTCCATCACCTGGCTGCTGGGCAGAACGCCAACGATATAAGGTGCTTGTCAGCTGGTTATGCAAGCCGCCCATGTTTTCAGCTTTACTGCGGGTAAAGTTTACAATTTCGTTTCCATACACCCCGTTGAGAAACAGACTCAGTTCTAAGCCTTTATAGGTAAATGTATGCGTCATTCCAAAGATATAATCTGGGAGAGGATTACCAATGATGGTTCTATCCATATTATTGACTATGCCATCATTGTTTACATCCTTGAATTTTATATCGCCAGGGCTTGTATTTTTTTCCTGATACGGAGCATGCTGGATCTCCTCTGTGCTTTGAAAAATTTTGTCTACCACATAGCCGTAAAACGAACTGATGGGTTCGCCAGTACGAATCAGGGTGTTTCCAAGGGAAATCTCTTCTAGGTCAGTACCCAAGCTGGTGATTTGATTGTGAGTATATGCCAGATTGAAGGTGGTTGTCCAGTTAAGCCTAGTTTTCAGATTGAGGGTGTTTAAGGCTATTTCCCAGCCTTGGTTATGAATACTGCCGACATTCATGATAGCACTGGAGAAGCCGCTTGTATACGGAAGAGGCGTATTGCCTACCAGCATATTGTGGGTGTTTTTACGATAATAATCTAGTGTCAATTGTATACGGTTTTTGTATAGGCTTATGTCTACTCCAATATTCCATTGGGAAGTAGATTCCCAACTGAGTTCCTGATTCGTCAGACTGGCTGGTGCTAATCCATTAGCAGCAGTCCCACCAAAACTATAATTTGCAGTTGTCACACTACCTATGTGGGCAGAATTGGCAAAGCTATTGACTGTATTTAGAATCTCGCTGTTTCCTGTCATACCATAACTCGTGCGTAGTTTTAGCTCCGTTAGAAAAGAGACGTCTTGTAAAAATTTTTCTTGGGATAATCGCCAACCGGCGGATACAGAGGGAAAAAAACCAAAACGACGATCTGTTCCAAAACGAGAAGACCCATCTGCCCGTGCGGCCAGTGTAAGCAAATATTTGCTGTCAAACGAATAGTTGATACGACTCAAAAAAGAAACCAATTTCCATTGTTCAGCAAAGGAGTTAGTCAGGTTTGTTTGTCCACCATTGGTAGTGATAATTAAGTCATTGGGAAAGTTAAATACACGGCTAATCATCCGCTCAAAATTCGATCCCTGAAAAGTAATTCCTCCTATTGCAGATACAGTATGTCTGGCTACTTGTTGGTTATAAGTGAAAATATTTTCATTGAGCCAAGTCAGTTCTTGAGAGGCAAATGCCAAGCCAGATCCAGGGCCAGGGGGAGGGCTTTCCGACCAACCCGTGGTTGGAATAAAAATATTGTTTTTTAAAAAATTAGCATCTAACCCCAAACTGGTACGAAAGGAAAGAGTACGGGTCAGTTTTAGCTCCCCAAATATATTGCCGATCATACGAGTCGTATTGATTTTGTGCCAATAGTCTACCGCAGACGAAACCGGATTGTCAATCTGGTCAAAATACCGATAGTTTGGCCGGGCATAGCCTCCTGTGGAGTCATATACAGGAATAGTAGGTGTTTGCAGTAAGGCACCATAAATAATTCCACCCAGATTTGGGCTGAGGGATGTAGCTCGGTTCATCTGATTGGTGGCATTGTTAAGAGTGATGCTGTTACCAATCTTGAAAATAGAAGAGACCTTTTGATCCAGATTGAGCCGTACAGAGTAGCGTTTGTAGGCCGAATTACGAATAATACCCTGCTGGTTGTAATAGCCAAAGGATAAAGCATATTGTGTATGTTCGGTTCCTCCTGAGATCGTCAATTGGTGATTTTGGATAGGAGCAGTCACAAAGACTTCTTTTTGCCAGTTCGTTCCTTGCCCCAACAACGTAGGATTTTCCAAACTAGGAATTGGCTGGATCCCTGCAGGCGCAGTACTTGGACTGGTAATACCCAGCGTTTGTCTGGCATTGGCTCGGGATTCATTGATTAGTTCAGCATATTGCTGGGCATTTAGGGTTGTATACATTCGTGCAATAGATTGTAGGCCATAATAGCTATCCAACTTAATCTGGGCTTTGCCAGCTTTGCCGCGTTTTGTAGTAATAATGACTACTCCGTTGGCGGCACGTGTGCCGTATATGGCTGCTGCTGCCGCATCTTTCAGTACCTCAATAGATTCAATATCATTTGGATTGAGGGTACTCATGGCATTTTGTACCACGCCTGTGTTAAATATACCCGCAGGGCCATTATTCAGTGTAGTACCCCAATTATAAAACGGTATACCATCAATGACATACAAGGGTTCATTGCCTGCTGAAATAGAACTCCATCCTCTGATTCGTACATTGACAGTACCCCCAGGTTGTCCAGAGGTTTGAGTAACTTGTACTCCAGCTACTCGGCCTTGTACTATCTGATCAATGCTGGTTACGGGTACGGCACGTATAGCTGTTTCAGAAATAGATCCAATAGAGCTTGTTACACTGCTACGTAGCTGTGTACCATAGCCAACTCCAACTATTATAACCTCATGTAATGAAACAGACGTAGGACTTAGCACCACATTGATTTTATTTTCTTTATCAATGACTACCTCTTCGCTGTTCATGCCAATGGATGTAAATACTAATATCCCGCCTTGGTCAGCTATAGATAGGGAGTAGTGACCATATATGTCTGTAATGGTTCCTATAGAAGTGCCTTTGAGCACTACACTTACGCCAGACAATGATTCGTTTCCGGAAGTTTGAGAGACGTGTCCTGTAATGGTTCGGAAGGAGGTAGGTAATTTTATGGGTGATGGATTTTTTTTTTCTTTGATCAGGATGTCTCCATCTTGTAAGGTAGCTTCTAATCGAGTGCCTTTCAGTACTTGGTTCAGGGCATCCATTACTGTCACATCTTTTAAATCCAGTGTAATGGTTCGGGTAGGCAACTGATCTGGGTTAAAAAAAATACCTAAAGATGCTTTTTTGGCAATGCTACGAAGGGCGTATTCTGTCGTGACGTTCTGCAACTGAAGGGTTATCCGTTGGTTAATTTGAATGTTGGGATGGTGTTCAAGAGCAATGGTTTGTTTCGAGACACGGCTGGATGTCGGTGGTTGCCCTATGCAGATCAATGGAAATAGCCCAACCAGTAAGAGAACACTCCCGGTAATGATTAGAGACAGGACATGTAATGCCACATACCTACAATAGATGATAGTATGCATAAATTATAGTTAAATTTAGGGTGTAAATGATTTTGTCTTTTCATTTGCTTTGTGTGGCTAGGAATGAAATTAGTCTGCTGAGGTGGATGCTGGTCTCAACAGAACCTGTTGAGGTGTGATGGTATAGGTTAGATTGAGTGAGATGGTTATCTTCTCTAGAATAGATTCCAGCGAACCTGGACGGCAATAGGCTGTTAGCTTCAAGGTGGAAATAGATGAATCTTGTAGTACAATAGGAATTCCGTATAGCCGTTCCAACTGTCGGGCTACTATCGTAAGAGGAAAATTCTTAAACTCAATTCTATGGCCTGGTATCCAACTCCGTTCATTGCCTGAAGAATCGATTTCTTGTATCCATTGGCCATTGGATGTAAGCGTGCCTACCTGATTGCGGGTTAGGATGAGTTGTGCTGTCTGGCTTCGGCAAGCGACTTTTCCTTCGGATACAGCTACCCAAAGTGTACGGTTGTGTAGATTTTCTTTGACAGTAAACTTGGTGCCTACTACTTCTATTTCTGCGTTCTGTATGGTGAGCATAAATGGCTTATTGGGATTTCTAGCTATCTGCAAAAAAGCCTCCCCCTTAAGTCGGGTCAGACGACGAGTATGCCAGAAATTTTCTTCATAGATGAGCGTTGAATGGGCATTCAGCATAACAATTGATCCATCTGGAAGCTGAACTTTTTCAGGGGTTTTCTGGGCTTGGTACTGGTGATATGAACGGTTTTGCATTAGATATGCTACAAAAGAAGCCAAAACCAATAGTCCTACCACAGAAGCCGCTATTTTCCAAACTACCCACTTGTCTGAAGCTGAGAACCCAGGTGTAGACAATGGTCTAGAATCGTCTACAGTAGAGGGGTCTTTTCTGAGAATCTTATGAAGTATGGCTATTGATTTTTCTTCAGATAGTTTTTCCGAAGGCTGGTGTACTTGCCACTCTTTTTCGAGAATTAAATCAAGATGGCTTTTATAGTGTGGATCACTCAAATACGCATGCAAGCGTTCCTGTTCTGCAGGTGTACAGAGTTGTTGTTGCCACTTCTGTAGCAAAAGTTCTAGTTCTTCGTGTGCTTCCAAGTCAGTATATGATCATTTTATATACCTTATTACAATCCAATGACGTGAGGGTATTATTCATAAGATATATTTGTTTCTGAAAACGATATATAGGTATATCGCAATTTTCTGGTAACATAGTAGAATTGACTTCAGTTTAAAATCAATATCTTGCTATATTTATGGTGTTTTTTATTAAAAAAAATAAAATTTTTATTCCAAAACTTTATAGTAAGACCTACGAATACGGACACGATTCTACTCAATTTAGGTATTGTTCAATGGATTTAAGAATAAGAAAAATATGATGAATATGTCCAAGAAGATAGGTGCGCAAAAACTTGAGGGCTTTGCTCATCTGAACTTTGACCGTATTGGGCGAAAGATTCATTTTTTGTGCAATCTCATCATGAGAGAGGCCTTCTATTCGGCTCAGACGGAAGATCGTTTGACGTTGTGGTGGCAACTGTGCTATTACTTTCTGAAGTAGTGTTTCTATATCTGCTAACTGTATACTCTGTTCGGTCTGCTGATGATTTTTAGGCTCGGTATAGAGTATCTGTTCTTTTATCTTTCTTTCGATTGTAACTCGTTTGAGGTAGTTAAAAAGGATATTACGTGTGATGCGATACAGATAGGCTCCGAAACATAACTCAGGCTTAAGCTGCCTGCGTCCTTCCCATATCTTCATAAAGGTCTCCTGAACAATTTCTTCCGCTAGTTCTTTAGACTTTGTGTACCGCAGACAAAAACTGTATAATTTGTCTTTATAAGCATAAAATAATAAAGTAAATGCGTATTCATCGTCTTTTGCCACCTGTTCTACTAATTGTTTCTCAGATGTAGATTTATATGTATGTACTACTTGCATAGGTATATATAAAGTATGTGGCTATACAAAGAAAGAAATTTTATTGGTATTTTTGAAGTTGAAATATCGCATTGTTTTTTAATTATTCTACCTGTAGGTCAATAGTCCGATAAAAAGTTGAGTTGTTAAAAAGCAAAAAGCGTAGCAGTTTTGGGTCGTCTCTTACCCTACAAACACACTACGCTGGCTGTGTATCAAAATGTATGATGGAAAAACAAGTCTCAATACGCAGGAATGAACTTTTCAGATAGACACTGGATAAGAAGCCGTTCTGTTTTGCCATCTTTGACAACCATATTGCCGTCAAATAGCTAGGTAACTAGAGTAAGTGTCTGATAGTCAGGTGGAAAATATCATACATTTTGAAACACAGCCAATGATTCATATACGTTTGAGTGTCAATTATTATCTAGTAAGGACGCTAAGTTACAAAGAGAAAAAGAAAAATATAGCCCTTTCGCACCATTCATCCTTTGTTTTTGCAGCAGATGAAGACTCAATTTACTTCTTGATGGATATGTACTTGCTTAGCACGAGATTGTCATACTGATAAATGAAATGAGGCTATTACTTGTCACAAATATTTGCTATATTTGTGACAAGTAAAGCTATTATTGCTCTACATAAAGATATGAAAACAACTGAAGAACAAATAGTTAATTTACTTGGAGAAGTAAGTAGGGGGAAAATTGTTTTTCCGGATGACTTCTCTGCTGCTGGTAGCAATGATGCTGTTCGACAAGCTCTTCATCGGCTGGAAGAAAAACAAACACTCGTTCGCCTAGCTCATGGCATCTATCTGTATCCAAAGACAGATTCGGAACTTGGTATTTTGTACCCCACTGTAGAAGAGATTGCCAGGGCCATTGCCAAACGGGACCGGGCAAGAATACTGCCGACTGGAGCCTATGCAGTACATGCCCTGGGTCTTTCCACACAGGTACCGATGAATATTGTCTATCTGACTGATGGGTCGGCCAGAAGCATCAAGGTAGGCAAACGAACGGTTCGTTTCAAAAAGACAGTACCCCGTAATTTAGCTTTGAAAGGCTCCATCAGCAGTCTGGCTATTCAGGCTTTGCGGGAAATAGGGAAGGATATGCTGCAACCCGAACAAGTCGAATCTATTCGCCTTCAGCTCAAGTATGAACCTTCTGAAACGCTCACCCATGATCTCAAACTAGCTCCTGTTTGGATGAGAGCAATTTTACAACCCACTAATCCCTAAACTATATGCCCTTCTGGCTCGAACTTGATACCAAAGAAAAAACGAAACTGCTCTCACAAGCAGCTGCGCAAAGTGGCCTGCCTGATTATGCCGTAGAAAAGGACTGGTGGGTCACCTATGCCCTGCAGCTGGTTTTCCAAATGCCAATTGCTTCATACTTGGTATTTAAGGGAGGTACCTCCCTGAGTAAAGGCTGGAATCTGATAGAACGATTCTCCGAGGACATTGACCTGGCCATTGACCGAAGCTTTTTTGGACTAGAAGGCGAGCTGAGTAATAGCAAACTCAAAAAGCTTCGCAGAGCCTCCTGCGAGTATATGACAGGAGATTTCATGGAAGAACTTAAAAAACAACTCCCTGCTGGTTTAGATATACGTGTGCAGCACCAACCCATCCGGGATTCAGACACGGATCCAGTGGTAATAGAGCTGCATTATCCTACTATATGCGATTCTTCCATTTATGTTTCCTCTCGGGTATTAATTGAAATAGGAGCACGTTCGCTTAGAGAACCCTTCGAGCTTCGTCCCATACACAGCATATTACATGCTCAATACCCACGGGCTATCAAGGAAGAGGCGTTGATCATTCCGGTAGTATTGCCCAAGCGTACTTTTCTGGAAAAGGCATTCCTGTTACATGAGGAGTTTCAAAAACCTACGGAAGCGATTCGTGTGGACCGGTTAAGTCGTCATTTATATGATTTGGAAAGACTCATGGACACTGAGCATGCCAAGGATGCCTTGTCTGACCATGCCCTGTATCAATCCATCATAACGCATCGAAAGGATGCCAATCCTGTCCGAGGGATCGACTATGCGAGCCATCAGCCTGATAAAATCAATTTTATTCCTCCACAGGCTATCCGTAAGGCATGGCAGCAAGACTATAAATCCATGCAGGAAAATATGATTTATGGCCACAGCCTTTCTTTTGCAGAGTTGATCAAACGTCTAGAGCAGCTTCAGGAACGATTTCGTCAACTTGATTAACTACATAAACCAGTGAAAATATGCTACTTAAATTCTTACCTGCTTTCGCAGGGGATTGTATACTTATAAATTGGCAGGGTGAAAGTGGAATACAGCGAACACTATTGATTGATGGAGGAACCAAAGCTGCTTACTTAAAAGAACTCAGAAAAGAGCTGCAGCACCATCCAGCACTAGACCTACTGGTGGTCACTCACATTGATAACGACCATATTGGAGGAATTCTCAGTCTTAGTCGTGACATACAAGCAGGTCATTTTTCAAATGATTTTATTCGCTCCTGTTGGTTTAATTCGGGTGGGCTTTTACAAACCTATTTTGGCGAGAACCTCTCCGAAAACAGGGAATTAATTATTCAGCATACTAGCACGCAATTGAGTGTAAAACAAGGAATAACCTTTGCTGAGTTTCTGGAACGTTTTGCCATTTCCACAAACCAAGCTCCTATCGCTACAGGCTCAACCTATACGCTGGACGGCCTAACGCTGAAAGTCTTGTCTCCTAGTAAAAAAGGGCTGGAACGCTTGAATCACAAATGGCAGACCGAGCAAGGTGATAAGGAGCCTGCTTTACTAAGTAGTTCCGAATCAGATTATGCGTATTCGATTTTAGAGTTGGCTGCTTTGCCATTTGAAGAAGATACCAGTCTTCCTAATAAAAGTAGTATTGCTCTTCTGCTCACATACAACCATAAAAAAACTCTGCTATTAGCCGATGCCCATCCTTCTGTTATTGTCGAAGCACTTCGAGCGGAAGGGTATTCCTCTTCAAACAAGCTTTGTGTAGACCTGGTAAAAGTCTCACACCATGGCAGTAGATCGAACACCTCTGATGAGCTATTGGAATTGTTGGACTGTTCAAGGTTTGTGATCTGTTCCAACCGAACAAAACATGGACATCCCCATAAGGAAGCCTTAGCACGTATCATCACACAGGCTAATCAAAAAAATGAATCTGTCGAATTACTCTTTACCTATCCTGTTTTTAGTGATATTTTCTCTACAGAAGACACAAAATCCCATCTATTTACGTGTTCTCACCAAAATCACATACAACTATGAGAATTCATGAACTCTCTAAACAAATCACTGTACGTATTAATAAAAGCAGCACAGGAGTAATCCTTGAGCACCCCAATGATCCAGAGTACCTGTACATTTTTACGGCCAAACACTGTGTTACCAAAGATGGGCAGGAACTGGTGGTGGAATATTGTCATATAGATAATTCCTTTCATCCAATAGATACCTCTTCCGTTGAAAAGTATATACACCCCAGTGAAAAAGTTGATTTTGCCATTTTACGTTTTTCCAAGAAATACTTTTCCTTCCCACTTCCTGCTCCTATATCCTTATACAATTCGTATAGTGATTCTGCGGCTATATACCACTTCAGGGGATTTCCGAATAAAGAAGCCTTTAAAGATAGAGGGATACAGTTAGATGCCACGTTTAGCGATACTAAATGGCCCCATCAGCTTGTGCTAAGCTGTAAACATCCGCTGCTGGATAGCAGTCTTGAGGAAGCAAAAGCTATAATGGATGGATTTTCTGGAAGTGGGATTATTATGGAACACCAGGGACAGTATACGTTGGTGGGGATTATTACAGAATTAACAACCATTGATGGAACTTTTGGTCTAATTGAAGGAATAAGCCTGGAAATGCTAAATGGCTTCTTACAGGAAATATCTTTACCTGAATTTATATTCTGCCAACTGGAAACACCTCTTGTAAGTCCTCCTCATTTACAGGCTATGCAGCAGCAGTTACAGGAAGCACTTGGGAAAGTAAGTCAGCTTACGAAAGAAACACTTCCAGTTTCTCGTATTGAAGAGATTAATCAAATCAAGTTGCTGCGGAAAAAAGGTCAGCTCAAAGCAGCTATGACACTTATCGAGGCATTCAAAGAAAGGAGTTGGGCAACATTAGTAGATCAGGAAAAATATACGCTTACTATTCATCACGCTTCCTGTTATGATGAGTTGGGTGAGAATCAAAATGCAGCCTACAAGTTCATAGAAGCGCAAAAATTTGCTCCCGATAATGTAGATGCGTTAGCGTATGCGGCTTTAGGGTATATTTTTCTAAAGAAAAATCAACTGGCTCTTCCTTTCATTGAGAAAGGATTGAGTATTGACCGTACCCATACAAACATGCAAATCGCCCAGTTATTGGTAAAAAAAGAAGAACTTTCCTGGGAGGAGCTACTTGAAAATATACCACCTCAGTCCCAACAATGTGCAGAGATGTTATTTAATCTGGGTGTAGTTGCTGAAGAGAAGCAGAAGTATCAAGCCGCTATCCAGTATTTTACCGAAGCCCTTCAGTCTGAGGATAATCCTATTCATCTCGGAGTAATTGAAGGGCGGCTGGGTGTGGCCTTGCTTCGTTCGGTACATGATCCATTCGCCTGGTTATTTCAAATGCCAAAACAAACAGAAGCAATTGTAGATGAGGCTATTACCCATCTGACGCACGCTTGGGATACGATGGTTCAAACCGATAGCAAATCTCATGAAGTATGGATACTGGTAAACCGAGGTCTTGCCAAGCGATGGAGAAAAGACCTGCCAGGTGCGTATGATGACTTTAAAATGGCATTTGAAATCAATCATGATCCACAGGTTGTTACCCATCTGATTTTATGCTGTGATGCCCGTGGATATTATCAGGAAGGATTAACACTACTCACACACTTGGATACTACTCACCGCTTGCTTCTGAGTGCTGCACTACATGTGGGTGTAGGAAAGTATTCAGAAGTGATCGAGTTGCTTACGCCTCTATATCAGGAACATAACAAAGAAGATGAATTGCTGGTCGAGGAAATAGCAGAAATTCTGGTAGAAGCACTGCTAGAACACCAACAGAGTGTAGAAGCAGAAAAAATAGGCCAGCAGCTTCTTAACCATTATCCGCAGAATGTACACATACACACGATAAATGCCAGAATTCATTTAAGACTAGGCAATCTTGAAAAAGCACTGAATTTTTTACAAGATGGGAAAAAATATAGTACACCCCAAACCTCAAAACTCACCCTCTATCTGCTTGGAAGGCAACTACTTCAAGCGAAGGACTATCTATCCGCCATTGAAGTATGGGAATCTATCATTGATAGAAGCGTATATTCATCCTTTGCTCGGGAATTACTGCAAGTATATTATCAGATAGGACAACTAAAAAAAGCACTGGAATTTTCCATCCAACTAACAGCATTGAATGGCTATATTTCATTTTTAACTATTATTCAGCGTAACATATACATGACCATCAAGGATACTCAAAAAGCCATTGATGTGTGTCAGCAACACTTAACTCACCATCCCAGTGACCAAAAGGTGTTGTTTGCGTTAGCTTTAATATATGCGATTCAGCGAAAAATAGAGAATGTTCATCCGTTGTTAGCTCAAATAGATATCCACTCAACTGAGTGGGAATATAGTGACCTTTTTCGTATCGCCCAACTGTATGTGATGATAGGCGAACGCCAAAAAGGCATGGATATAGCCTATCAATTGTGGCGGGACAACTATGATCAAAAGGAAGCCCATCAGATGTATGTCTCGTTTTTCCTCTCTCTTCGTTTGCAGGAAGATGAAATTTTTACTCCCAAGCAGGTAGAAATAGAGACAGCCGTTACTCTTGCGTCCTTAAGTCAAAAACGAGTACATTTTATTTGTGAAGGGAAAGCAGAACTCGAAAACGAAATCATAGCAACTGAGCCGTTAGCCCAACAATTATTGGGATACCATCTGGGCTCTAGCGTAGTTCTTTCCAACTTCTCTCAGGTACGCATTGAACAAATACGCTCCAAATATATCTATGCTTTTCAGGAAAGTACACGCTTGTTGAAGGAGCGGTTTGTGGACGTAAATACAATTCGAGTAATGGATTTTATACCCTCCGACAATCCTGATGAGTATTTTCAGCCTCTACATCAATTCCTTAATGAGCAGCGACAGGCAGAAGAGTTATTGAAAACGTATTATGAGCAAGGCCTGCTAAGTCTTGGCTTCTGTGCAAGGAGACAAAGAACAAACCCAATAAAGGTCTGTAACGAATTCATCAACGAGATAGGTGTATTCTGCATACTTTCTGATGCTCAGATAAGCACAGAGCTTAAAATAATAGATACTACCTTTAAGCAGTCCAAAGGAATATTACTAGATCTGACAAGTCTACTGATTCTAAATCGTACTAAATCCCTAGCTCTTCTCCAGTCCATACCTGTTTCGCTCCATGTAGCCCAATCAACTATTAATCACATTGAGGATTTTATAGCTGAGTTTTTGGAAACTGCCTCCAAAAGTCGCTTTATGCTCGATAAGCATACCCACCAAGTAGATGAAATTACCCCGCAAATGCAGCAAGAGGTGATTGATCGCTATCAATCCTTACTTGAATGGTGTAGGGGTAATCTTCAAATTCATCCTTCCACATTTATGCTGGAAATGGACATAGATGATAAAAAAGCATTGGATGAACTGTTAGAAGAATCGTTTGCAGATTCGGTTCTGATTGCTCAAAAACAAGACTATATTCTTTGGGCAGAGGAAAATTTACTTCGAACTCTTGCTAAGCAGAATTACCAGGTAAAGGGTTTCTGTCTTTATAGCTTGCTGAGGTATTTACTTCACAGTAATAAGCTATTTCAAAAGGAATACAACTCCTACTTGATTCAGTTAATTACACACAACTATAAATATGTTCCCATCCCTAACGGGTTACTATTTGAGGCATTGGATAAAGCAGAATATCGACTTCAAATGCCTTTTGTGAAAGTAGCAAACATATTACGCCATGAGGCTTCTAAAGTAGACTATGCTGTCAAAGTTGCAGCAGATTTTCTGAAGGAATTGTATGCTAGCTCATTGATACCTCTGGATTTGCGTGATCAAATCGCAATGTATATAATTTCTTTGTTGTGCCAAGAACGGTTGATCGAGCAGACGTTTTTTCTCTTAAAGCAGGAAGTAGAGTATCGCTTTAGATTTCTGTACAAGCAGAAAAAGCATCTTATGGAGATTATTGACTCACTGGCACAACAATATTAGTAACCAGTAAAAACATCGTAGAAGGCATCAAAATAGCGTTTTTATATGTGTTATACGTAAAAAATACGCCTTTGTGATACGATAGTTTAGTAAAATAAAAAAAAATAGGTAACTTAAGCTATTCTTTTTCAGACGAATTGATCACCTAATTGATACATACATAAAAATATGAAAAGAATCGCTTTACTCATTTGTAGTCCGTTACTAGAAGGACAGCATGGATACCTGCCTGGAACTATCTATGATGTAATGAATATGAGAAATTTCCTGCTTTCCACCTTGGGAGGTGGTTGGGTAGAAGATGAAATCATCGTTTTACAAAATCCAACGGCTGAGCAAGTTCGCAGTATCATTGTTAAGTTTCCCTCCTTTGATTTTGCTTTTTTATATTATTCAGGTCATGGATTTACGGATAGTAGTACGGGTGCTCCTCATATAAATCTTAATTCAGTTGAGTCTCCTTCACTGAATGAGGTGTTTATACGTCAATGCGAGAAACAGACAACTGTTCTAGACTGTTGCAGAGGCTACCAAAAATATTCTAATCTTTCTGGACCAGAGCCAGAAACCTTCTCCTTTGATCGAAAACAAAGCCACCAAGCACGAAAAGTATTTAATTCTTATCTACTCCGCTGTCCCAAAGACCACACCTTTATGTGGGCTTCCCAAGTGGGGCAAAATTCCATAGATACTGGCAATGGTGGATACTTTTCTCTCAATATTCTACGGGCAGCCGAATATTTGGCCAAAAATACACCAAAGTCCATCCTAACCGTCAATGAGGTGTTTTCCAGAGCGTATTCTCTTACTAAAGATCGACATCAACCAGTCATTCATTCTGCTTCCGGACTATTGCCTTTTGCGGTTAACTTACCTGAACAGTCCAGCCAAAACGTGAGTAAACCACTTCAGAAAAGTGCTTCTACAGATGTAGGCCCTTTTTTAGTAGGAGCCGCTTTATTAGCTGGCCTGTTTTATTTTATTACGGATTAGAAGTTACCAATGGATGCATAGCTGGTTGCCCCCTTGGTCACAGCAAGCTGAGAAATTCATCTATGGAAACGAGGCATGAAAATTAATAGAACACTTGATGGATACTAAAATCAAAATTGTTCACTTACAGACAGGTCTCTTAAACAATTACTCTGTCCAATAGCGGATGGGTCATTTTAATCGAAAAATGAAGCTTTTTGAGAATGAATTGTTCACCTTTGCGGACACTTCTCATAAAATGTTCACTTTGAGGTATCCTAAACGTTCACCTTTACAGACAGTTCCTATCTATATGTAGTTCACCATTTGGAACGCAGTGCGTTCCAAATGGTGTGAAATCCCAAAGATGACTCCAAAACAAGCCGAAAAATTACAAAAGAAGATTGCGGACATCAAGCGGGTATTGGCCGCTGAAAAACGCAAGTTCGGTGGCTATGACGACAGCCGGGGGCTGCGCTACCTGCCTACGGAGTATTATATCAAGTTGGCCGATTATGCAGGTGGTTTGCGGTATCTGCGGTGGTTTGCCCGGCAGTTTCCCGATGATGCGGGCTTTCCGGACTTTCTGTTTGAGTGCACGATTCTGCTTTTTAAAGGAGGCAAAATCAAAGAAGCAGAAAAAAAAGCCGTCCAAACCTTTTGCTCCAATACTTATCTGCTGGATCACTTCCTGGGCAAAGACCTGGTGCTTACAGAGCAATGGGAATGGTCGAACTTGGCCACAGCCGCTTTTGCCCAGCAGCTCGTGTATTCAGGTCAGCAGCCCGAACTGGCTGACTTTCGCCAATGGCTCGATGGATTTGTCACTTCCGGGCGGTTTGGCACCTTTTCGGTACAGTACCTGAAATTAAACCGGCAACTGAAGGACGAAGCTGATCAGGAAAAACGTTCCTATCTGGTGGCAGCTAAGAGAAAATTGGAAGAAGAATTTTAAGGTAGGTACTTAAAACTTGTAACAAGTTAAGTAATTGATAGTTAGTCATCCCTTAAAAAGGAGGCAATGATTTGATTGTCAATAATTTATATATAAAAAGTCTCTATTTTATTTGTGTAAAACCGCCAGAAATGGTATCTTTAGCTATCAAAAAGCGGCAATATGTTAGGTAAACTCAAACCAGATTTTCA
>JACCDR010070996.1_pt1 | contig 17513 bp, 31 predicted proteins | sample 7446431 | NCBI WGS metagenome assembly JACCDR01 (sample SAMN15323443, study PRJNA562643) | freshwater metagenome | isolation source: river surface water | place: USA:Blue River Watershed | collected 2017-08-17
CGCCTCCATGATCGGCCCCATGGCCTCCCCCGGAGGCACGGGAGCCGGTATCGGATTGATTGGCGGTGCGCCTGCCTCCTTCCGGCTCAGTCGCTCCCTGACTTCTTTTTCTGATAGTTCTCTCATGACGTTGTGTTTGTTAGTTCTGGTTTCGGTTCAGTCTCAAAATTTCAGCCTTTCAGCTTTTTTCCTCTGTGCCGCCCTGCCGCCGGCGGCCCGGTTTGGGGCCATGCCCTCCGCAGTGCGGATCCCTGCATGCTGTATGATCTTTTGTTTCCGCACCCGCATGGCCTCGCGGGACACACCGAGGAGGGTCGCCAGATGCTCATTGTTTCGGAACGGCGAATGAGCCCCGCCCAGACAGACATGCAGCAGCGTCGCCAGCCGCGCACTCACATCCCGCACATCGATGATCTCCCCAGCCAGCTCCCGGCGCTTCAGTTCTAGCGTTCGCCATCTGCCTCGGCTCCCGCGCCAGCCCTCAGGCCTCACAGCCCGCACCCGGCAATCTTCGTACACCGCCTCCAACGTTCCGTCTGTTTTACGAATGATCACTGCACCGCTCATCCACTCCGCGGTGCTGCCATCCCCTCGCACTATCCGGCCACTCCCGCGTACCAACTCCACCACGCTGCCAGCCAGCACCCTCACCTTTTTGAAATCCACCCATTTCCAGCGCGCCTTTAGCAGCCCCTTTCTCAGATACATCAGCACCCGCAGAGCCTCCGCGCGTTCCGCCAGCGTCGGCACCCGCTCCTCCGTTTGCACCGCCAGCTTTACCGCCCCCGCGTCAGCCGCCTGCCAATCCACCTCCACCTCCGCCACACCGCCCGCCCCCCCGCGGCAGTCACCGTTGCGCCGTTGCCTGTCCACAAATGCCCCCCGGCGCTTCCACGTCCGGTGCCACTCCTGCAGGCTGTCCAGATCCGCCTCCGTCAGCTTAGCATCCTCCCCCTGCGTATAGGCCTCCAGCTCCTCCGCGATGACATGCCATGGCGCACCTGCTGCCAGTCGCCCTTCGGCGTACTCGCAGAGCGCATCCATCTCATGTCGGCTCAGCTTCATGCGGCGGTTTCCCCCTTCCACAGAGCCCGCGCTTCCGGGCCGCTGAAGTGTTCCTCAGCCCACGCCACCACCCGCGCGATGATGAAGCGTTTCGTGTGCCCGCCAAACTCCACCATCGGCAGCGGCGGCACCTTCACCTTCTTGGCGCGCCAGTCCCTCCAGTAGCGATCGCTGGTGTATTGCTCGATGATCTTCACCGGAATCCCCGTCAGGTATTCCAGTTCCCGTTGATCCACCATGACCTTGTCCATCAGCGTGGCCCTCCCGGTTGAGTCCCTATCCACAACCAGGAGCCATCCGCGTTTTTCGCTCCCATGCCCGCCTCGTTGATGTCGATACACGTCGCCGCCGCGAAACGCTGCCGGATCAGCGACGGCGTCATGTCGCACTCCTGGATCTGCACGAGATCCACCCTCACCGGATTGGCCCCGCCGATCAGATCGTCGAGTCTCGCTGCTGCTGCTGCATTCATGGCGGTCAGTCCTTGATGGATGGGTGATAGGTTCGGGTCTGTGTCCCGCCGGCCGTCTCAAAGTGCAGCCTCACACAAGGCACCCACACCCCCGCAGTGCCGTGCAGCCGTCGCATGATGGGCGCTCCCGGCCTGTCGGTCAGGTAGCAGCCCATCGCCAGAGTCCGGGCGATTTCCACGCCCGTCAGCTTTGCTTTTGTCAGGTCGATGATCATACCATTTCAGCGTTTCAGTTTTCAGCATTTCAGCTTTTCCCGTTAGTCCCATTCCCCCGGGCAGCGGCGGTCAGCCGTCGGCGGCCGGCGGCGGGCCACTTGAGCCCGTTCCGCTCCCCGTGCCCTGTATTCATTGATGGCCCGCACCGCTGCCCGGCGGTCCTCTACGGTTGCCCCAGGGCGGCTCAGTGCGCGCCGGAGGTGCCGCGGCACCTCAGACCAGCAGGCCTTGCACATCAGGTACCAACCCTTTTTCTTGCTGCCGCATCGGCATGTCAGGTGTTTCGGCTTCATGGTTTTGGAAATTGTCAGCGCCGTTGTGCCCGGCTGATTTCATCCGCCTGCTCCAGCCATCTCTGTATTTTCTCCCGCTCTTCGCGGCTCGCGTCGTTGGGCATCTTCAGGCGCGAGGTCTCCAGTTCCTCTTCCGGCCGCTTCCGCCGGCGGAGGAACTTCTCAGAGTCGAGGTGCCCGCAGGCCGGCTTCTGGAACATGGCCGTCTTGTCCACCACGGCTTCCGGCCTATCGGCTTTTTTTGCGGCACCGGTATAGACCTTGCCGCGGACCCTCGCCGCCAGCTGCAGGTTATCCTTCCGGCCGGACCTGTCCTTTGTCGCCCACGGCTTCAGCGCCGCGCTCGGTGACACCGTCCGGTATTCCTCCCCTCTCTTTTTGCTGTAGTTCATTGGTTAGTTTCAGTTTTCAGCTTTTCCGAAGCCCTCATCCTCTCCATAGCCAGCTCCCTGCGCAGCCCGTCCCGTTCCCGGATCAGAGCCGAGATCCCCGCTATCAGGTCGTTCCCCGCCATTTCGAGGCGCGCCACTTCATCGATGAGGATGATCATGTCGCTCCGGAGGTCCCGCGTCTGGGCGGCATAGAGCGCACAGTCCGCGCAGTTCCGCCGGCGGTCGCACAGCCAGTCCAGCACATTCATGCCCGCCCCCTCTCCGAGTGGTGGCCGCACGCCATCAGCGCCGCCAGCCGGCCGCGCGCCATCAGCGCCGTCAGCCAGTGATACCCGTCGAATGCGCCCCGCGCATCCTCCAGCGCATCGTGCGCCCCCGGCCGCGGCGGCCTCCCCATCGCCTGGAGCAATCCGTCCAGCGTCGCGCTCCCTGCCGGCACCAGCCCTGCCACCTGTGCGGCCCGCAGCGCCAGCATCGAGTCGTGCCATGCGTGGCTCAGCAGCCCTCCCGGCTCTCCGAAGATCATCTCCCGGAGGTCGTATCGCGCCGTCCAGTATTCCAGAAATGGGCGATCCACCCCCGCGTGATTATGCGCCAGAGGCTCGAACGTCGGCGCACTCAGGCGCTCGCCCAGCCCCGTCAGCCACAGGATCAGGATGTCCAGTGCATTCCGCAGCGGCAGAGCCCCCGCCGCCAGCCACTGCTCATCGCTCTGCCATCCGCACTTCGCCGCTGCCCCTGGCTCCACTACCGTGTCATGCTCCCGTTCTACCAGCAGCCGCAGGGTCTGCTGTGGAGTCGTCGTCGATGTCGCGTAATGCGGCTCCGTTTGGCGCCAGTAGACCCCTATGGCCAGGATCGAATGCCGCCCCGGCTCGTAGCCGCCCGTCTCCAGATCCAGGGCGATGATCGGTCGTTCGCCCCGCTTCATGCCACCGCCTTTCTATCCGCCCCGAAGTGCGCGATGTAGAGATTGTCATACTCTGCCGCCAGATCTGCCGGAGTCCGCATCTCGAGCGCCGGGCATGGCTGCGCCATTTCTTTGGCCAGCGCGGCGGGGTAATTGCCCGGATGCCACCATCCCCTGGCGCACCCGCGGCAAACCTCCCCGTCATTGCTGAAGAGCGGCACCCCGCAGGCCTCCGTCACCCAGCGCTGGGTTTCCGGTCCCATGATCTCCCCCGTCCGCATGGACAGGAATTTCGTCGTCACCAGCTTCGTCCGGAGAGTCGGACATGATGTTGCCTTCATTGGTTTCTGATTGTGTTATCGGTTGATTGTCAGGCGCATGAGATCGCGGACCAGTTCCTCGCACTCCCCCGCCAGCGTTCCCGCGGCGAAGAGCACGGGCCTGCCTTCATGCAGGCGTTTCCGTTTCGGGTTCAGCGCCTCCCATCGCCGCTTCGCTGCCGTCTGGTTCGCCTTGTAGGTCGGACTCGTCGCTACCCTCTCCCGGCATCGCCGGTTGTGGCACCGCTTGCACAGGGTCTGCAGGCTCCCGTTTTTCTGGAGATAGTAGCCGCTTACCGGCACGTCGGCCCGGCAGCCCGGGCAGGTTTTCGTTTGGCGTGTGTCCATAAATGTCCGCTTCCGCCCGGTGAGCCTCCAGCCAGCGTTGCGCCAGCACCGCCACCGCCTGCGCCTTGGCCACCGGCAGTGTGCCCGCCAGCAGGCCGTCCATGCTCGTCTTCAGCGTGCGCTTCAGGTCAGTGATTTCCGCATCCGCCGGCGCTACATTGTAGCAACCCGTCTTCCGGATCGACGGCAGCACGTCCGTAAACACCCACTTCTTAAACCGCTCCGCCTCAGCTTTCCGGCTCATGAACGTCAGCCGGTAGAGCCCCGGCTCGTTGATGACCGTCATGTTTTGCTGTCCACCGGGGGTGTGCATACTATGCACACCCTTTTCATCCTCCGGGAAACTCCGGATCGTGCTCGCCACCTGGGCAATACCCAGCACCCCCGCCACATCCTTAGCCACGAACCATGGCTCCTCGTCAATCATTGCCACCCTCACGGGCAGTTCGTCAAAATGGAAAATGTCTGTCTTCATGCTGCTGCTGTTTGGTTATGGTTTGTCCTATCGGAAAAAGCTGATCACCGTCAGCCACACCCAGAGTCCGCCGATGAGCCCCGCCCCCCACGCGAGGAGCAGCGGCCATCCTGTGGCCCGCTCCGGGTTCATCCTGCCCTCCCCTCCATCACCTCGGCATCGCATGCCGGGCAGGTCACCGTGCCGCCGGCCTCCAGGGCTACCCGGATACTGGTCCCGAGGATTTCCAACACGCGGCCCCGCTGGTTGTAAGCCGCTCGGTAGTAGAGGTGGACTCTGTCTCCGATTTTCATGCTGCTGCTTGGTTATGGGTTGGAAAAATTCAGCTTGCCGCCCGGCCGGTCAGCCCGGCACACTCCGGCCCATGCCCGCCACTCTCCGTAAGATCGATCTCCTGCGCGCCGCCCTCCACGCTCAGGGCGCCTCCCCCATGGAGATCGAGGAACACACGCTCCTCCTGCAAAAGCACCCTCGCTTCGCCCGCTGGAACACCCGGCTCACCAAACAGGCCCTCGGCTGGCTCGCCCGCTTCGACCAGCCCGGCGGCCGGGCCTTTGCCGCCGATATCCTTGCCGGCCTTGCTCAATTCTTTGCCGACGCGGCCGGCATGACGCCCGAGGACCTTGCTGAGGCCGCGGAAAATCTCCGCCGCGAGCGGCGAGGAAACCTTTCCTAGACCCGCTGTCAGGTATACTGCTGCTGCATTCATGCTGCTGCTTGGTTGGTGGTTCAGGCCTTCGCTTTCGCCGCCAGCTTGCCGGTCCCGTGGCACCGTGGGCAGGTGACTTTGGGGGCGATCATCCGTTCTATCAGATCCGTCAAAAAGCTGGCTTGAGTCAGCGACAGACCGGGAAACAGTCCCTGCAGTCCCATCGCCTGGAGGCCGGCTTCTGTTGCGACGGTGCGGAGTTCCGCGGTGATGATGGCTTTGCGTTTGGCCATGGTGGTACCCGGTTCGGGGTTCAGGCCGCTTCGGCGGGCTCGTTGTCCGGGATGTTCGCCAGTTGCTCCGCGCTCAGGCTCAGCGCCTTCACGAGCAGTTCGGCACCGCGTTGCATGCTCAGGCGCATGAAGTCGCTTTTGCTCAGGCCCGTCTTTTCCGCCCCTTCAGCCATCGCCTGATCAAGGGTTTTCGGCATCCGCAGGGGGAAGCTGGTGTTTTCTTCAGGTTTCGGTTTGCTCATAAAATGGAAGATTCTTCCATTTCGCATGGAAGGTTCTTCCATTTCGCATGGAAGGTTCTTCCATTCAAGAAAAAAATGGAACTTTCTTCCATTCGTGCTATTTGGACCCATGCCCAAATCTAAAGACTTCGAGACCACACCATTGCGGATGCCTGTCACTCTTGACGCTACCGTGACCGAGCTAGCAACAAAGCTCGGCAAGAGCAAACAGGACACGATGCGCCTCTGCATGGAGCTTGGCGCAAAATGGATCCAGATGAACGGCTACGATCCCACGCGGGAAATCACCCGTTTCTCCGCTCTCGATACCATGATGGAAGTCATCACTGAGGCCACGAACCAACTCAACCTCCGGGACCAAAAGCTCACGGAAGTCACCGGCGAACTCACCCGGCTTGTGAAGAAACTCGGATCAGCAAAATAGCAGTTATACGACTCAACCCGCCATGAACTACGCCCAGACCATCATCGCCGCGCGGCGAGCCGCGGAGGAAAAAGCCACCGCCGCCGCCGCCGCCGAGCAACGGAAAAAAGAAGAAGCCGCCCACTGCCAGAACCGTGCGGAGGAATTCCTGCGGAATGTCATCCTGCCAGAGCTGGAGCAGGCCCGGCGCGATCTCGAAGCCGAGGGCATCAGCGCCGACGTGGGCAACGGCCAAACCCCGGAGCAACAACCCCGGCACAGCCTCACCGTGCTCACCCCATCCGGCAGCCGCGTCCTGCGCTTCACCGCCGGCCTCTACTGGCCAAACTCTGATTGCTGCACCGCCGCCATCCACCTCAGCTCCGGTACCGGTACCGCCGCCGAGCACCTCCCGTTGAGCAAAGAACGCGTGGTCGAGACCCTGCACGCCTTCCTGAGCACCTGCGCCTTTTGATCACCGTAGAAAAAATCTCGACAGCCGTTCCCGCCGGTCTAGCTTCCGGGGTATGAGAACCATTACCCTGTTGCTCCTGCTGCCATCCGCCCTCCGCGCCCAGCAAACCTGGTCCCTGCGCACTACCCCAGCGCACAGCAGGCTCTCTCAGCCTGCTGGGAAAGCAGGCACCTACCTCATCCCCACTTCAGGCTTCAATACCAACTACACTTCGCGCATCTATCTCCGATCTCCCAATGGCGTGCAGTGGACACTTCAGCCGCTCCCCGCTACCGTGGGGGATGATCGTGTCGTGTGTCTTAACAACAGGTTTGTGGGAATCGGAGGGGAAAAGCTTTGGTGGTCGGACAACGGCCTCACCATTACCGAGACCATAGCCCCTCCCTCTTATCCACAAGGCATCGCTTACGGAAACGGCGTTTGGGTCATCGCGCTTCAGGACGGCCGCGTCCTCCGGTCCACTACCAATGCCGCCTCATGGCAGGAAATCCCAACTCAGGCCGCCAGCCTCGGGGCCATCGTCTTCGGTGCCGGGAAGTTCATTATCGATGCCGGGGCCGGCTCCCTGCAAAGCACAGATGGGCAGACGTGGATTGTCTCCCCTGGCGTTCCTCAAGAGTACCCCAACTCCCTTTTTTTTGAAGCCGCCACCTTTCTGACCGCCTCTCACAAATCCGCGGATGGCCTGACGTGGCAGCCCGTTACCCATGACGTCCCAGGGGAGTTGAGTTTGCGTACTGGGGCGGGGCAGTTTCTCACATGGGGATCAGGCTCTCCATCTCCGGTATTTTGGACATCGACCGGAAACGAATGGTCTGGCCCGTTCGCTGCTCCTGTTATCGATACCATCCGGGACGCCGCATTTTGTGGGGATCTTTGGATCGCGATTACAGCCAGCGGGAAGGTGCTGACCTCGCCGCTGCCGACGGCCGCCGCACCGGTAGCCCCGGCCTTGAATGTAGCCACGGCCGTTCGCCTCACATGGTCCAGCAGCGCTGGCCGCAGCTACATCATCCAGCGCAGTCCTGACATGGCGGTATGGACAGACTACACCGGCGTCCTGTTGGGCACCGGTGCAGTCATGGAATGGGTCGCCCCTGCTGCAGCAGGCCGCGAATTCTTCCGCGTCCAGGTTCGCTGAGGCTACCGGCTGGCCGCCACGGCCTTCCGGAGTTCTTTCAGCGCAGCATTCCGGCGGATGATGTCATTGCTGCTGAACGTCCGGATCAGCGCCTTGGCGGCGGCAGACAGCGCCACAGGGCCCGCGAGCACGCGGCGGGGTTGATGAGTCGATTTTGTCTTCATGGATACTCTCTCCGCTGAATGTCAAACCGCCATCTTTCCCCGCTTTGCGGCATCCCGCCGGCGGACGTCCTCGAAGGCCACCGTCTCGGTGACCACCGCCTTGGCGAGGCCCGTGTCCCGTTCTGTCGCCCGCGTCTCGCTCAGCGCCTTTGCCAGCACGGTCACGGCGGCGCTGTAGTGGTAGGCATAGCTTTTATCCAGACTCACCAGGGCACCCCGGCGGGCCACCTGGCCCCGCGGCTGCACGATGGCCAGGATCACCGGCTTCAGGGCATCGGCTGCCGCCTTGCCAGCCTGCTCCTTCCGACGGGCGGCGATGTAGCGGTCCACGGCCGCCGCTTCCTCCGGGCTCAGCTTCTGGGCCTTCAGCACCCGGATCCGCGGCCGCGGCTGCAGCTTCGGCGTGGCATCGATGACGTTCTCAGGGAGGGATTTCGTGTCTTGTGTCTTCATTGTTGTTCAGTGCGTTTGGTTATTGACGCGGCGCAAGGCTGCCACATAGCATGTCCATCGTCCACTCCCTGCCGGTATTACCGGTACTCCCGACATTTCACTCCCCTTAACAAATGGCCCGCGACGGACGCAGTTTCAAAATCTCCCAGGAACTCTGGGAAGCCTTCAAGCATTTACGCCAGCCCGGCGAACTCTACGGAGCCTACCGGAGCGACAATGCCGCCATGGAGAACCTCATCTTCTACATGCTCTACTTCCGGCGGCCGCATACCCTCATCCTCTCGCAGCTCACCCTCGAGGAGCAGGATCTCGTGCACGCCTACACGAAGCACTGCGTCCTGAACGACATCGACGACCGCGCCCGCCTTCCCAAACCCGCCACTGCTCAGTCCGTCCTTGCCCTCGCCCGCGAATGGCAGCAGAGTGAGCGCCGAAAATAACTCTCTCGCCCAAACGGGAACGGGCACCATTCCCCCGGTGCCAAAAAAAGACCCCTGTCAGACCCGTCTGGCAGGGGTCTCGTTTGTTGCCGAGACATTGCAATTAATGAGGCGTAGTGTCGCGGGCAGCGCCAGTGTATCCCAGTCGCGGACCCATAGTTCTGCCGAAAATGGCCATCAACCGGTTCTCCCAGTTTCCTCCGCCCGGCACGAAAGCGCACCGGTGAATGCGTTCCACAACGCGGGTTGGAATGCTGACTTCGCCGGTGGCCGCATTGGTCAGTTCCCGCAGCGTAACCAGCAGGCTTTGCCCCCTTCTTTCATCCTCATCCGTGGCAGCCGGATCCTGTCGAAACAGGAGTTCCATTTCTTGGTGGCTGAGTTTCAGGTGAACCATGCCCGATACGGTATCGGCGGACTATTCAGTGTCCAGCGTAATTCAGCCGCGGCTCTCCCTCCGCAATAGTGCGAAAATCAGTGGTGCGCGCACCCTTTGGGGAACATGACAGCCGTTACGATCATGAGGATTAGCAACCCTCCAAAAAACAACCAGTAGCCCGGATTCTCTGAGGGCTTTGGTGGAACGATCCTTCCATTAGCTCCCTCCGACGCGCCCATGTGCTTTGCCAGCCTCCGCACTCGCTTCTCTTGCTTGGACAACTTGCGCCCACACCTGATCTCTTCCCATGTCCAGTTCTCGTAACCGGGAGGTTTTTGACGTTTAGCCATCGGATTCAGGAAAACAGATTGTTGATCGCAGACCGGCTTTGTTTCCGCCTCATGGCTTGATTGCAGGGTGGGCAAACTCGGATGTTCTTGCCATCAACCTTCCATCGGTAATCGCCTCTCCCTATCGTATTCTTGCAGATGTCGCATCTCCTTGTTCCAAACATGACGCCGAAGAGGATCAACATCACCACGACCGCTCCAACTCCCAACAGTGGATGCGCATTCCACGCTGCGGCAACGCCGCCTAAAAGGATCAGCGCCGCGAATCCCAAAGCATCAGTTTTCTTTTTTCGCCCCATAGCAAAAACAGGGTGAGTCACTCAGCCTCGTCTTGCTGTGCCCCAGAACCACCCGATTCATCAGAGTTCTCCGATTGGTCATCCGGTTCTGGTTGAGATTCCGGTTCCTGATCCGGGCCGCTTTGTTGCTTTGGAGCTTGTGAGGCTTTGGCACGGGCAGCTTTGGCGGCGATTTTGGCGATCTTCTTTCGGGCTTCATCGGCCTTGTCGCCCTCCATGACATCCCTCTTCAGGACCTCGGCAATCAGCACCGATCTGATTTTCTCGATATCGATTCGAACATCCGGAGATACCCGGCGCAATTCACGCCGGACCACATCCAGCACCGGATCTGAAAGGATCGTCGCTCCAAGGAAGAACCGGCTCAGGGCCTGCTTTTGGGTATGGAAATCGCCGAGGGCAGAGCGTTGCCACCCTTCTTTGCACCACAGGTAGATGGTTTCCAGATCTGCCTCTGAACGCGGGCTCAGCGAGCAAAGATCGATGTCCACCACCAACTCCTGATCGATTGGCCGGGTGAAGAAGACTCGGTAGACGCACCAGCGGATCCCGTTGGTCAGCAATACCCAGTCGACGCCTTTGTTGACAGCATAGTCCACGGCCTGCTTCACGTGCGCCTCCTTCAGATCGATGCCGATGGCCTTGACCTCGATCAGAGTGGAAAGCTTCCCATCGAGCTTGATGGCAAGGTCACAGTAGGTCCCGCGGATCGCATACTCAGAGGTCAATTCAGAGTATTTGTCATAGCCGAAGATGTCGGCCAGCATGTCCTTGATGATGGTGACGGTATCCGTTTCGCCGACATCGCGGTCTTTCGCGGCGGCCAGAATCGGCTGATAGCGTTTCAATCCAGCGGTGAGGCGCTCGAAGACCTTTTTTGGTACGGCAGGCATAGCTTTGGGGTGAGTTGATGGAATCACGGTCGCCAGAGTCAGGACTGCTCTTCCCATGGGAACATGATAGTCGAAATCCTATCTGCAAACAGTTTTTTCGCGGAGCCGCCCTCAGTCGCACTGCCTACAATACGCCTACAAGTCTGCGGCTGTCGGTTTCAATTCTTGCGTAAGTTGCTGATAATCAACGCGCTCCCGACAGGATTCGAACCTGTGACCGACGGTTTAGAAAACCGCCCGGTGTTCCTTTGGCGGGGGCGCTGCTTCGGAAACTTCCGGGAGTTTCGGATTGTTTCCGGTTGTTTGGTGCGGTCGCGCTGCCTACAGACTGCCTACATGGCAGCAGGCACAATCAGGGTTTTGCGGTGCGCACATCCGCGGTATTCGTGGGAGGTAAAATGGTACGAAGGCGGGAAACGGCAACGCCGGTACTACGTGAGCGAACGGGAGGCGAGGGATTTTGCCGCGGTCAAAAAACGTGAGATGTTCCATGCAGCTCCTTCGGACGCTCCGATTAGCACAGAGGAACGTCGTGCGGTGATCCGGGCGCGGGAGTTGGGTGTTCCACTATTGCTCGCGGTCGAGGCGTATTCGAACAAGCTGGCGGCGGAGCAGCGGTCGCTGCCAATGGCGGAGCTGGTGCGCCGGCGGATGGCGGCGGCCGCGCGGGAGAATCAGTCGCCGCGCTATGCGCTGGAATACTCGCAGGCCATGAAGGGGATCAGTGAGGCCTTCGGGGAGCGGGTGGTGACGGCGATCAGCACCGAGGAGTGCGCGGGGTGGATCTTCGGTGGCGGCTCTGCGGCCTCGACGGTGAGGAAGCGGAGGATCGTGCTGTCGGGGTTGTTCGCATTCGGGCAGCGGATCGGGGTCGTGGAGCGGAATCCGGCACAGCTGGTGAAGGCACCCCGGGCGGCCCCAGTGGAGTCCATTGGGATCCTGACGCCGGCGGAGGCGCGGGATTACCTGCTGGCGGTGGCCACGCTTTCGCCGGCGCTGCTGCCGCTGGAGTCGATCTGTCTGTTCGCCGGGCTGCGGCGGGCGGAGGCGGAGCGGCTGGACTGGTCAGCGGTGCACCTGGACAGAGGATTCATCGAGATCGGCGCGGGGATTGCCAAGACGCGCTCCAGGCGCCTGGTGGACGTGGAGCCGGTTCTGGCCGGGATCCTGGAGCAATGGGAGCGGCCGTCCTCGGGGCCGGTGCTGCCGGCGAATGCGCGGCGGATGCGGAATCGGGCGCTGAAGGCTGCTGGCTGGCAGGGGGACAAATACGGCAGCGGGGAAGCTGCTCCGGACGCGCGGCCGTGGCCGGACAATGCGCTGCGGCATTCGTTCGTGAGTTACCATCTGGCTCTCTACGGGGATGTGGCGAGGACCGAGATGCAGGCCGGCCACGACCGCAAGATGCTGTTTGCGCACTATCGGGAGTTGGTGACGCGGGAGGCGGCTGAGGAGTTCTGGTCTGTGAGTTTGAGCCTTTGAGTCAAAAGCACAAAAAGCCCCCGGCCGCTGCATCGACAGGGGGCATCATCGCTGGTGGACATAGGCCGGTCTTTTTTAGGCCCTCGGGCTGTCATTTGTCCTGCAGCCAGCTCCGGTTGCACGTTTCCGCGGCCGGACTCGGGAGATTGGGTCACACGGTAGGGACGCGGCGGATGGCGTCGGTGATGGCGATGGCGGCGATGTTCGCGAGCCACTCGAGGTGCCGAGAGTCGTTGCGGCCCTCCATGAAGGCCAGCTCGATCAGGAATGATCGGGTCCGGATCTGGTTGATCCAGCCGAGGCCGCCCGGGAAGCGGGAGGCTTTGTGGCTCCGGGCCCAGGTGGTAGAGTGGGCTCCGTTGGCTCGGGCGCTGGCGGCCCAGGCGTCGGCGTAGGCGCTGCTGATGTCGCTGCCGCTGTGGTAGATGCCGAGGCGGGTGTCGGCGTCTGGCAGGCCTTTGATGGTGTCGGCGGAGTCGCGGTGGATCTCGATCGCCATTGCGCTGCCCGCGGGGTAGCGGGCGTTGATCCACGGGATGGTCTGGTGAGTGTCCTGACTGTGGGGGGCGATGACTACGCTGTGGCCGGCGGCGGTGAGGCGGGCGGCCATGGCATCGACGAGAGTGATGGCCTGGTCTCGCTCGCGGTGTTTGCCGTCGAGGGAGACGGCTCCGGTGTCGTTGCCACCGTGGCCGGCGGCGAGGATGATCGTTTTGGCAGGCATGGCTCAGAACTGGGTAACGGTGACCCGGCAGGTGAGGGCGGCGGGATCTATGGTGCCGGCTGTGGTGTTGCGGGCGGTGATGCTGACGGTGTTGGCGGCGGAGACCCAGGCTTGCTTGATCACGATGCCTGCTTCCAGGGCTGCGGACCAGCCGAGGTCCACGCTGGCTCCGGTGGAGGTGGCACGGCAGCCAGTGACGGTGACGGTTTGGGTATCCTCGGCTCCGGTGGCCATACTCGCAAAGTTGACGCTGACGGTGCCGGTGAGCGTTTGGCCGGTGGCTCCGCCGAGGTCCTGATCGGTGAGGTTGTAGGCGGTCCCGGTGCCTTCGATGGCATTGTTGGCGTAGGTGAAGGCGTAGTTGGATCCGCCGGCGATGGCGGCACCGATGAAGTAGTAATGGGTATTGACGTTGCCCCTGCTGCGGTTGCCGCTGGCCATCCAGCGCCAGGCGGGGATGGTGGCGGCCTGCACAGCGGTCTCGGCGAGCGACGAGTCCTGCACGACGTGATAGGCGGTGCCGGCGCTGCCCGTCTGATCGATGACGTTGTTGGTGAAGGTCCCCGAAGTGTTGTTGAGCCGGAATACCCACGGTGCGATCCCGGCGTTTGTGCCAGTTAGGATCACGTCGTTTCCATCGAGATTCGCCTCATACAGCGTGTAGAGCGCGAGAGCGCTCTGAGTGCCGGTGAGCGAGTTCGCCTGATCCACGATGAACCGGTTTCCTGTGACCTGCCAGTGTCCGAACTTGCGCCACAGCGCGGCGGTCGGTGCAGCCGGCGATGTGGAGATCCCGGCCAGAACGAACTGGACCGGCGAGCCGGTAAAGATGTTATTTGAGATCACCCAGCGCTGCGCCTCGCCGGTGGTAAAGACCGCATTGACCGCGTGGATTGCGTAATCGTTCAGGGTCGTGACTGCGGGCGGGATGGTGAACTTGCAGTTAGTAATCACCACATCATTCACCACCGCCGCCGCGGAACCGGTGCCTTCGATCCGGATGATCGCGGTGATGTCGGCGCTGGCGCGGCCGGTGAACTCACACTGGTCAAACAGGAGGCCGCGGATCTCGCAGGCTCCATGATTGAGGTCGAGATCCCGGTTAGAGGTGTCTGTGCCGGGGCGCTGGCGGAACTGGCACCTGATTACCCGGGTGTCCACGTTCGGTGCAGCGGAGGCGCTGAGGTGCGAGGAGGCGGGACCGCAGGCTCCGGCGTCCCACTGGATGAAGGAGCCGCTGGCGGCGAGGGGATGGGGGCCGGTGAAGACGCAGTCTGTGAGGGTGAGGCCGCGGTTGTAGTCCACGTCGATGGCGTGGGCGCTGGCCTGGCCGAAGAGGATGCGGTCGCATCGGATGCCGTCGCCGTGGGCTGCGCTGAGCAGGATGCAGATCTCGGAGTCGGCATCGGCAGTGCTGGCGGCGGCGAGCTTGAGGTCGCGAAGGATGAAGCCGCCGGCGGCGTAGGCAGTGGCGGCGCTGCGGAATCCCTGGGGGGCGATGAGGCAGCCGACGGCGGCGTTGTCGGTGCCGATGTGGCTGGTGATGGTGGTGGCGTACATGCCAGCGCCGGCGAGGGTGACGCCGGCGGGGATTTCGAGGCCGTAGTGTCCGGCGAGTTTGGTTTTGGTGCCGCTGTCGAAGGTAGTGGTGCTGTCATAGACGACGACTACCTTGTAGTTTCCGGTGCCGAGCTGGACGATGCCGTCTTCTGCGGCGGCGGCGTCGAGAGCGGTCTGGATGGCGACGCGGTCGTCGATATCGTCATCGGCAATGGCTCCGTAAGTCTCGGGGTAATAAATGCCCGGGGAGCGGGCGGCGATGGTTTGCAGGTTGTCGGCGATGTAGCCGAGGAGCTGTGTCTCGGGGATGTTGTTGTGCACCGGTGCAGCAGCCGGAATGGTGGCCACACCGCTGCCGGTGGCCATTTCCTGTGTGCTGTCGGCGATATAGCCGAGGAGTTGCCGGCGGGGGATGTTGCTGTGCGCAGGCGGCGACCCGGGCAGGGTGGCGGCGGCGAGGGCGGCAAGGCCGAATGCGGCAAGGGCGAGGGCGGCGTGAGTGAGGAGGCGTTTCATCGTGGGTTAGGATTAGTAATCAGTTTCGAGATACATGCGCATGAGTTCGAGGATGACGGCGGCCGCGGTGCCGCCGTTGTTGGCGTAGGCGTGCCATGCCAGCGACGTTGACAGCGGGGGCAGGTCGGTGGTGATGGTGCCGCTGGCCTCTGCGGGCACATCCAGCCTTTTGACTCGCCAGCCTACACTGGCAGCATTGGGGGCAGCAAAGAGGACCAGCTCATACACGGCGTCCGCGGTGTTGGCGGGGAAGCCGGACCCGAGGTCTATCTTAGTGCAGGTGCCGGAGCCATCATTGTGCATGATCTGCAGATTAGTGTCTGCGGAGTCCCATCCGGCGAGGATGCAGTTCGTCAGCGCAGAGGGGCTCTGAGACGTGCTGGTGGCACTAACGCTGGCCCAGAGGCCGACAGCCGCGCGCTGGAGAGCGGTGGTCGAACTCAGCGCAAATCTGGTTGTCACAAAAAATCCGCCGAGGTCGAGACCACCGGTATTATCCCCGCGATAACATTGAAAAACGGAAGATCGCAATTCGGCGGCCGCATTCGCCGTGGCGGCGCTCGTGATGATCAGGCGCCGGGTTTGCAGCCTGAGGCCGCCTACGGAGAAATTCGGATGGCTGACTGTGCCGACAGCGGTGGGTGCAATCATGCCGAACACTGACGGCGTCGTGCCGCTACCAGGGGCCAGAATCTGGATCCCGTTAGAAAAAAATGCCGGTTGAATGGGCGTGTCCAGTCCGCTGGGACCGGTCCATTTAGGGAAGATCCTCCCGCCGATAGATCTCGCATAGAGCAGCAGGTTTCCGGGATCCGGAGGGGACGGATCAGCGCCGGCGGTGAGCAGCAGGGTGGCAAAATCGCCGGTCAGCTCGCGGTAAGGAAGGGCAGACCATGCAGTCATGCCGTCTCCGATCTTGTAAGCGCGGGTGTTTGTCTCCAGTCCGATTTCGCCGTCGGCGAGTACGGGGTTGGCGGTAGTCCACTCAGTGGATGTGCCGCGGCGAAGTTGGATTTGTGTGGCCATGGTGTTGTTATGGGGTGCCGCCGTCTATGGGGGTGAGGCCGCCATAGATGCTGGATGGTGTGCCTCCGTCGATGTTTTGAGCGGCGGGTCCCTGCGGGCCTTGTGCGCCATCAGCTCCGGGCGCGCCGTCCGCTCCGGGAGGGCCTTGTGCGCCATCAGCTCCGGGCGCGCCGTCCGCTCCGGGAGGGCCTTGTGCGCCGTCGGCTCCGGGCGCGCCGTCCGCTCCGGGAGGGCCTTGTGCGCCGTCGGCTCCGGGTGCTCCGTCCGCTCCGGGAGGGCCTTGTGCGCCGTCGGCTCCGGGCGCGCCGTCGGCTCCGGGAGGCCCTGCATAGCCCAGCGTCACGGGAGCTGTGATGGTGATGGGTGCCAGGGTAATGGCCGCGGTGATGGCGACCGGGGCCATCGTCACAGGGGCGGTGATCTCTGTCATTTTGTGACGTCAGCGGCTACCGTGAGGGTGCCTTTGTAGAGTGTGAGGGGACTGGTTTTCCCGGTTTGGTAGAACTCCATGTCCCATTGCCAGTTTCCTTCCTTTGTCAGGAATGTCTGCACCTCAGGGATGCGGGCGACCCATGTCGTGGCATTGTCGATGACAATGGGGGCGTCCGGAGACTCGGCAGAGGATGAGTCTAGCTTGTAAACGTACCCGGGGAGCCGGAACTGCATGCGGATGCGTGTCAGGGCATCCGCCGGCTGTGCGCTATTGATGAGCACGGGGCCGATGGATGCGATACCGGGCCACCGGTCGCCGAGCTTGTGGTCCGGCAAATTGATAGTTACGGTGTATTCCGCCATGGGGGAAAAGCTGAAAGGCTGAAAAGCTGAAAAGCTGAAATCAGCGGGTGGGGATGGGTTGCTTGCCAGTGTTGCTGCGGGGGCCGAGTTTATTGATTTGGTCGATGGCGGCGGCCTCGGCGGCGGCGGCTCCGGCCACGAGGACGCGGGTGCCGGCGTCTGTGAGGATCTTCTTTGTCTCGGGGCTCATGCCGGTGGTGCAGGCGGGCTGCAGGATGGTGAGGATGGCGATGGTGAGGAGGCGCTTTTTCATGGTTGGATGGGGTTGATGAGGATTGATGATTGGTGCGATGAGAGCTGATGATGTGGCGACACTGCCCGAAGTCGGCAGTGGCTAGCAGGACTTAAAGAAACCGGCGGTGAGGTAGCCGTGCCACTCGCCAGGAGAGAGGATGCTGGGTGTGAGGGTGGGCTGCTCCTCGTTGCCGTCCCATCCCCACCAGCGTTCTTTGTCAGGTGCCGGGCCGCGGGCTATCCGGAGGGCGTCGGGGCCGCTGCTGCCGGGAAGCCAGACGTAGATGCAGCTGTGATCCTCGGCGAAGCAGTAGTCGCCGGGCTGGGCCATCTGGCCGAAGGCGACTTTGCGGGCGGGCATGGAGGTGGTGTTCACTGCTTGGGATCCTCTCCGCTGAGGTATTTCCGCAGGGCCCGCCGCTCGGCCCATTCTGTGCCGGCCTGCATGAGGCGATGGATGGCCTGGACGATGCCCCATCCGCCGAGGCCGAGGACGAAGCCGGC
>JACCDR011877797.1_pt1 | contig 17508 bp, 18 predicted proteins | sample 7446431 | NCBI WGS metagenome assembly JACCDR01 (sample SAMN15323443, study PRJNA562643) | freshwater metagenome | isolation source: river surface water | place: USA:Blue River Watershed | collected 2017-08-17
GCCTCAGGCGCGATCTGGGGAGGTGTGGCGGGCTGGGCGGGCAACTCATCAGCCGGGCTTACAGGTTCAGGCTCCGCCGTAACCAATTGCGGAGCAACGACTTCCGCGCCGCTTTGCGGTGCGGGGCCGTCCGGCCTAGGCCCGCCTTCGGCGGGCCGTTGCGGCTGCTGCGGCAGAACAATTCCAGGGGCCTCCGCCGGGGCGGGCGCGGCTAGGTCGCCCGTGGCCTCCATCGGGACGGCCATCGCCTGCACGTCGGCTGGCGTGGGCTTGGCTTGGGCGGAAGGCCCGGCTGCGGCCTGCTTCGCTCCTGGAGCGTCCTGGGAGGTCTGGCGGGGTCCGGCCTGGATCGCGACGTCGAGGACGTGGAACCCCTCCCCGAGGATCATGGCAGGCGGGATCGAACGTTTGATGTTCTCCCAGTTGGCGATGTCGTCGCCAGAGAGCGTCTCGTAGACGAGATCGGACAGCCCCGTCTGGGCCACCTCGGTCCCCGCCTCCGTCAGCGCCCCAGCCCCGAGCATGTACTTCGTAGACTCCTGCGCCAACGCCTTCGTAAGACCGGAGTTCGCGGCGATCTTCTTGATGATTCCGCCGAGCGCTTTCTCCGCGCCGAACTGCTCCAGTTGGCCGATCCCCATCCCGGCCACGAGGCCCCACGTCGCCGCCTCCTCGTCCCCGGTCTTCGCCTTGATCTCGTAGTAGAGCGGCACCCCCTCCTGCGCCCCGAACGTCAGGAGCTTCGCAGCGCGCCCAGGGAGCCCGCCTACGACGGTCGGGACCATCTGCCCGGCTGTGGTCGCCAGCGTCTCCGTGAGCCCACCTTGGCCCCTGGACGCTTCTGGGTAGACCGACTCCTGCATTTTGCGCAGTCCGCGCTCCAGCGGAGCGAAGAACTCCGACTGGTCGTCCGATCCGATGGCGCGGTTGAGCTTGTCGGTGGCGATCTTCCCGAGCCCGGCGAGCTTGGCTGCTCCGCCGAGCGCGCCACCCACGAACTGCTCCGCTATGTTCGTCTCGCGCGGCAGAAGCATGTCGATCCGCGCCGCCGCCTCCTCGTCGCTGAAGCGCCGCACGCCTCCGCCTTGCGCTACGGCAGTTCCGCCGCCTCCAGATAAGAGCGCGTCGATCCGCGCTGCGACTTCTTCGTCTCCAAGCTGCGGCACTAGCGGCCTCCGCCGAGCGCAGCCTCGATCTCCGCCATCACGGACGGATCGCCAGGATCAAGCCCTTGATTGCGGATGAGCTTCACGATGTCAGCGCCACGCGCTCCGCCGCGAACGGCCTCGGTCACGACCTTGCCGACGCCAGCGCCGCGACGCTCCAAGAAGTACGGCTTGTCGGCAGCCTCACGGCGCGTCTTCCCGATCTGCTCCTCTTGCGGAGTTGGCTTCGGGCGATGGCCGTACTTCCGCCCGATGCGGGCGCGGATGGCCTGCTCGGTGATCGGGGCTTCCGGCTCTCCGCGCTTCATCCTGTCGCGGTTCTGGATCTCAAGAACCTTGATGGCCTCTCCGCGCTCGTCTGGGTCAGAGAACGGATCCTGCTGGCCCTGCTGCCCGTACTCTGAGCGCGGGCCGAGGAGCGCTTCCTCAACTTGCTTCAGCGCTATCGCGCCGGAGCCCTTGCGCTTCTTGAGGGAGTCGGAGCGCATCGCTACGCGGAGCGCGATCTTCGCCTGCTCCTTTCCGAACCCTTCGCTTGCCGCGTCCACGAGCTGCTGCGCCTGCGCGAGAAGCTGGTCGTTCTCTTCGACCGCCAGCGACTCGGCGGCGTTCTTCATGCGCTTCTCCTGGATCTTGCGCACGATGATGTCGCCTTCACCGCCCGACTCCAGCTCTTGCCGGAAGAGCTGAACTTCCTCAGGCGTGAAGTCCTGCGTGTCCTGCTCGGCCATGCTGATTGCGTCTTCGGCAGCCTTGCGGCTCTTCGCCTGCTTCTGGGCCGTCAAGAGCGAGGCTACGGACTTGTCGAACATCTCTAGCGCCTTCGGGTCTTGCAGCCGGCCGCGAGCACCGATCACGCGCTCGACGAACTTCTGGCCGGGGTTCACCTGCCCAGCCTGCGCGCGCTGCGCGAACTGCTGGAGCTTGCCAGCCTTGCCCATCTCGACGGACTGCTGCTGCGCCGCCGCCTGCTTCTGTTGCGCTGCGGCCTCTTCCGCCTGCTGATCCATCAGTGCTTGCTGGATCTGGAAAGCGAGCTGCGCGTTCGCGCGCTGGTTCTGCTCCTCGTTCAGCCGAGCGTCTTGGCCAGACCTGAAGCCGCGAAGCACGGCTCCGCCGTCCCAGTCGCCGCCTTGCGTCTGAAAGCCTGAGACGATGCGCGTCATCTAGCCGCCCGCCTGGCCCGCAAAGAGCTTCTGGATCATCGCCATCAAGTCGCCTTGTCCGCCGCCACCAATGCCGCCCATTAGCGAGCCAATGCCATCCATCATCCCGGCACCCGTGTTCGGGCGGTAGGCGGGCTGCCACGCTCCAGGATCGAAGACGCCAGTCGGGCCAGCCGTCGCCCCGCCGAGGAGTCGCATCTGCGCGAGCTGGCTCATCAGGTCGGACTGCTGCCCGGCGATGTTTGCGATGTTCGCCGTGCCCTGCGCTTCAGCGCCAGCGCGACCCATGGCGAGTTCGCCGAGCATCCCGGCGAGACTCTCATTGATCCCAGCGAACTGCCGCGACGTGTCCGCCGCGAGGCCACGCTGAAGGTTCCCGCCGGTTGTCAGCGAACCAAGCCCTCGGCTTTGGAGGTTCTGCGTCAGGCTCGCGCCGAGCTGCTGCTCGCGGTCGAGTGCCGACTGCTTCGACGCGCGGCCCATCCGACCAGCTTCAGCCTTCGCCGCGTCGAACCCGGCGAGTTGCTGCGCCGTCGCTTGACGCGCGAGCGCTTCCTGCTGCTGGAGTCCGCGACCCTCGATCGACTCGCGAGCGTTCAGCGCACGCTTGAAGCGCTTCTGCGCCTTCTTCTTGTCCTTACGCGCTCGACGCCCTGACAAGTATCCTCCGAGGGCGGAGCCCTGGAAGGCGTTGCCCCAGTCGCCGGAGTTGCCCCCGATCGCACCACCAAGGCCCTGCCCGAAGTTCATGCCCATCTGGGCCAGCGCTGCCATGGTCATCGGATCCATCGCTACCCTCGCATCCGCTTCGTGCGGCGCAGTTCAGCCAAGAGTTCGTTCACCTTCGTCACGATCGTCGCCGCCGACGCGCCGGAGGCGAGGTCCTGAACCAGCGACATCGGGTCGCGGTTCTTGTCGCCCACCGCGATCGGGTCCAGCTCCAGCCCGTCCTTGCCCATCCGCAAGCCACCAGACCGCGCCAGCTTCGTTCCTAGCCGCCCTTCCTTGTCTACGGTCAACGACTCGTTCACGCGCCGTGACGTGTCCACAGCCCCGTCCAGAGCGCGCCTGACGCGGCCGGGGACGGTGCCGCCTGCGCGGCCGGTGAATCGCTGCGGGGTCTTCACGGGCAGTCCTCCTCGCCTTCGCGGGGAAGGCGGAAGTGTCTGCCGGTCTCGCGCCAGAAGATGTCGGAGCACCGAATGGCTGCGCGCAGCGCCTCGCGCCAGTCCTCTTCGACGGCGATGGCGTACAGCCTTCCGTGTTCGTCGTAGTAGGCTTTTCTCATCAGAGGCTCCTTGCGCGGGCAGGCCCGGCGGAAGAAACACGAACATACCCTCGCTCCCAAGCAAACCTCTGCTCGGGAGCGGCGTTTCGGATGCGGAGACCGCAGTAAGGCCCAGACACGCGGTCCCACTTCGGCGGGTTCCGGCCAGGAACTAGATCCCCCATGCGCCGGGCAACCCCGATGTCCTCCGGCGTCTCAGAGGCGTACAGCTCGTACCGCGCACCGTCCTGCGTCGGGTCGAGCACGACCGTCAGCCCGGAGAACTGGCTCTCGAAGGCGCTTGCCTCTTCCGCCACACCGTTCAGCGGGAACAACGTGAAGTATGCGTCGATCGCGTTGTGGGTCACGCCGTCCGTCCGCGTGTCGTCCGACTTCGCGTCCTTGTCCCAGCGGCGGACGTAGCCGTCCTCGCACCCGAACAGGACCGCGCGGTCGTCGAACTCGTCGCCGTCCACCACCATCACCGCAGTCGGCTGCACGTTCGTCCACGTCGTCGTGCCGAACTTGTCCAGCGCGAAGCTCTCCGTGTTCAGCTCCAGGAACCAGTGGGAGACGCTCGTGCCGCCAGCCCCGAACGGGCACTGGAGGATGTGGATCCCCTCGTCCTTGTAGTTGTAGACGAGGCGGATGTAGTGCGTCGAGAGGTCAACCTCCTCCTGGAGTTGACGCTCGATCTTCGCGACGCTCACCCGTTCAGGGCGCGCACCAGGGACCCACTTGAAGATTCCACCCTCACTCCCGAAGAAGTACAGGACTCCGTTCGGGTCCTTGCACCACGGACGTCCAAACGACATCCCGGCGACGTCTGACACCAACTCCAGCCGCCCGCCCGCAGCGGGGTCGCCCACGAGAGCCCAGATAGAGTGATCCCCTCCGAAGACGAGGATGTCATCGGAGTACGGGACCACGCTGTTGATGATGTCCGGGCAAAGGCCCGCCGGAGAGTTGTTGCCAGCCACCGCATCGGTCTCGCCAGGAACAGCCGGGAAGAAGTCGTAGTTGTTCGGTTCATCCTTCTTGCTCAGGAACCAGTTATGGGGCTCGTCGGCAGAGCGGGCCAGCACGATGCGCCCGCGCCACGTCTCGATCAGCGCGCAGCGGCTCGGCATCTGCCCGGCCGACGTGCACTTGTACGAGACGATCTCGTTCGTGACCGGGTGGTACTCCTTGTACTGCCGCCCGTCCGTCCAGTACACGTTCTTGAAGAGCGTCGTACTCTGGACGTAGGCCGAGGAGTCCAGCGCGCCTGTGCCGTTCGTGACCGCCACCGTCCCCGAGGTCGTGAACTTCGTGATGTCGCCGCCAGAGACGGCCATCGTCGTCAGCGTGCGCGGCGAAGCGCCAGACTGCGCTGAGTTCACGAGGCGGATGTTGTGGACGTTCGGGAGGTCGATCTCCGCCTGGTTCGTGCCGACCACGATGAACTCGGCGCGCTTCGTCGTGAGGTCGGTCCGGTACTCCGGGATGCGCCGGTCGGCCGCGACGCAGCAACTCGCCGTCTCGGCTCCAGTCGTGCCGGAGTGCAGCAGCGTCCCGTCCTTCTTGTAGACCCGGAACCCGGCGATGCTCCCAGAGTTCTCCGGGTAGGGCAGGTAGAGGTTGTCGAACTCGTCTACGTCGATGCGCGGGTACTTGTACGTCTGGTTGAAGTTCGACGGGTACGCCGTGCTCCACGCGCCGTCAGCCGTCGCCAGCGAGAAGTCGTCGCCCGAGTCGATGATGAGCCGCACCTGCGCGTCGTCGTCGCTGCCTGTGCCCGTGGGGGCCGGGCCGAGGGAGTAGATGTTCCCATCCGAGTTCACGGCCACCGCGTAGCCGAAGCCGCCCGTGCGGTTGCCGGAGACGGTCTCCATCTCGTTCGCGCACCACTTGATCTTGCCCTCGGCGTTGTACTTCACGACCGAGGCGAAGCGCTTGTTCGCGAGCGCCTGCGCGGTCGAGACGCCCGTCCCGGCCTGGTTCGGCGGGCCTGAGAGGCGGTCCTGCCCGGAGCCAGTGATCCCGTAGGGGTGCGGGTAGTTGCCGATCGCCGCCGTCCCGAAGGGGAGGTTCGCCTGCGCGCCGTACTTGTGCGCGAGGTAGCCGACGATGTTCGTGTGCTCGTTGACCGTCTGGCTCGCAGCGGTCGAGTTGTACTGGAGGTCGTCAAACGTCAGCACGTTCGCCGTCGCGTCAGAGCGGTCCTTCCGATCAAGGACGAGGATCTCCAGGATGTCCCCGAGGTACCCGTTCACACCCGTAGTCGGGTTCGTGTCTGCGCCAGGAGTCGCGCGCCAGATACCGACGTAGGTGGGGCGAAGTGTGACCTGAGCGCGAGCCTCGAACTTGTCGATCGGCGAGCCATTGATCGAGAAGAGCGACTTCAGCGTCATCCCCGACACGGCCCCGTCAAGCACCATCGAGATGATCGTGAGCTGTCCCTTGTTTGTCGTGGACGAGTCGGACGGGTTCGTCGAGCCGTCGTTCCTGATGTCGAAGCGGCCCTCGCGCACCTGAGAGCTGGTGCCGTCGCCACCGGCCGACGTGTCCTCGCCGGTGAACCAGAAGACTCGACCGGCGCTCGTCGTCGGCGGCAGCGTGTTGTCGTTCGCCGAAGACGCATTGATGAAGAGGATGTGGTCATCGGAGCCTGACGCCGAGTTGTCGCGGTCTTGGCCGAAGAGCCACTGCGGCGTGACCGACCCGCTCGCAGTCTCGTCCGTGTCGCTCGGGCGGCAGACGATGTAGACCGCAAAAGCGGAGTCTGTGTATCCGGGCAGCATCGTGCGCTGCTGGTCGGCGAACGTCTTCGCGATCGAAGAGTTCGGCAGTGACTTCAGCGCCTCGAACGGCGGGTTGTCCGGGTCGGTCGGGTTGCCTTGCTGCGAGAAGCGGACAGCCTTGTGTTCCAGGTAGCCGTCCATGGCGACCGCCGGGCCGGTGTCGCCGAGACTGTCGGCGTACGGCGCGTACAGGTGGCGGAAGTTCTTGGAAGAGTCGCGCCAGCGGGAGATCTCGACCCCGTTGTCGATGTCCGTCACCACGTCCGTCTGGTCGATCGAGTCGCCCTTCCACCAGCCCCAGATGCGCCGGTCGGCGTTCGTCAGCAGGCTCGGCGTCCAGTCTTCCGAGTCGGGGTAGGAGTCCGGGTACTTCGGATCCGGGTCGCGCCAGTAGAGAGCCGTCGTGTCGCCTGCGGGCTCGCACGCGATCACGACAGACCCGTCCTTCTTCACCGCGATCGAGTTCACCGGGTGCGGGCAGCGCCACTCCTTCGCGATCTCCGGGTTGGCGTTCGAGATGAAGTCGTAGATCCTGACGTGGCTCTTCTTGCGGTCGGGGCGGTTCTGGCAGGTGTAGAGCTTCCCCTGCGAGATCAGCATGTCCTCGACGTAGGCTCCAGGAGTCCGCTCCCAGAGCTTCTCTGTCTTGTTGTCCGCGATCTGCTCGAAGCAGAAGAGCTTCGCCTTCGCCTGGTCGCCGCCCTCGCTCACGCCGACGTAGATGAGATCGTCGTCGCCGATCGCGAGCGCGCGGATGATGTGGTTCGTGTCGTCCACAGGCACGGCGAGCTGCCACACCTGCGTCCCGTCAGCCGAGAACTTCACGACCCCGGAGTTCCCAGAGAGCGCGTAGCGGTTCCCCTGCCGGTCGATCTTGATGTTCCGGCAAGCGCCTCCGCCCGGCGTCGCCTCGTCCCACGTCTCCGTCTCGCTGCCAGACGTAGCCGCCGTGTACGTCACCTGGCGGTTGTCGACGAAGAAGGTCGTGAGATCCTGGATCTTCGTCCCGACCGCCTTCATCGGCGAGTTCGCGTACTTCGAGAGACCCGAGCGCTGCGCCCCGCGCAGGCGGCGCGTGATCGGGTCCTGCACGCGCATGTTCTGGAACTCGCGCGCGGTGGCCTCCTCCTGATCGGAGTAGCTCATCGTCTCCGACAGGCCGCCCGTCGGGAACTTGATCGGGAGTACGCCCTCGCCCACTAGATCGGCCCCGCGACGCGGTTGACCAGCCAGCCCTCACCAAGGTGTCGGCGGCGACTCGCTCCGCCGTGGCGGATGTGCATGAACTGGGATTGCGCCCGGCCGTCCTGGCGCTTCGCCGACTCGAAGATCGGCCCGGCGTGGATCTCGGCAAGGCGCTGCGAGAGCGACGCCTGCTCGTTCCGCTCGTAGCCAGCGGTGAAGGCGCGGGCGAGCTGGATGTAGAGGGTCTCGACGATCTCGGGGATCTCGATCTGCGCCGTGTCGGTGAAGATGCGCGTCCAGCGCGAGCGGTAGAATATCCGTAGCGCGCCGGTCGAGTTCGCTCCAGGAGAAGGCCACACTTCGAGGATCGGGACTGGCGTCGTCCCAGACCACACCAGCGCCGCGTAGAAGAGCGCGGGCGAGGTCGTGATGGCGTTCGCGCCCCGGAAGTAGTTGATCTGGTCGACGCTCGTCAGGCAGATCTGGTAGGCGCTCGTCGTGTTCGCGGACTGGATCGAGATGATCTCGCCGAGGTCGCTCGGGAGCGAGATCGTGCCGGGGTAGATTGCCCACTCGATGTCCCCGGTCGAGAGGTTGCCGGAGGCGAGCGAGGTCTCCAGGACGATCGCGCTCGATGAGGTCTTCGACGCGATCTTGTAGACCCCCGTCGTGGCCCCCGTCCCGTCGATGATCTGGATCTCGTCGCCAGAGACGAAGGAGTAGTTCGTGAAGGCGCTCGCAGCCGTCAGCGTCTTCGTCGCGGCGGTCCAGGTCGCCGTCGTCCCGCTGAGGCTCCCACGAAGGTCCAGGAGCGCGGATCGCCCCGTGGCCCAGCGCCATGGGTACATCCCGAACAGGTGCTCCCCAGCCTCGTTCAGGACGCCCAGCTTGTCCAGCTCGGTGGAGAGGTCGCCCCCGCCGAGCTGGTGGCGCATCTGTTCGAGAACCTTGTTGACGGTCAGGACCATGATGAGCCTCTAGGAAGGTGGGCTCCGCTCCTGGGAAGGAGACAGGAGCGGAGCCCGTCGGACTGCCGTCCGAGAACTAGCCGATGGCCGCAGCGACCCCAGCGTGGTTACGCACCATGCCGACGCCGTTGGTGAGCCAGACCTTCTTGAGTTCGCGTGACGTCAGCGACGTGTCGGCGGGGCTCATGTAGAAGGCCACGAGAACTTCGTTCGTCACGATGACGCCATCGAAGTTCTTGGCGGTCGTGACCGTCAGGGGTTGACCGGGGATGGCCCCGTCAGCCTCAGCGCAGATGACGAAGGCGTCAACGAGGCCGCTGAACGCGACCTCGACGATGCCGTTGTCGGCCACAGAGGGGCTCGTCACGACTCCGTACAGACCGCCCGTGATGAGCGACGAGGACGGAACAGCGAGCGAGCCAGCGACAGGGAGAACGACAGAGTTCCAAACGGTGTCGTTCGACGCGCCAGGCTTGTAGCTGTTCGAGTCGTTCGTCGCGATCTCGGTAGCGATGCCGGGGGTGAGAGCGAGCTGCACGACCTCGCCCTTGATGAGTGTAGTGCCGGTACGGTTCCGGCACGAGACGGTCGGGTAGGTCGCGGGACGAATGCCCCCGACAGAATCGGGGCCACTCACAGGTTGAAAGAGGAAGGTCATTGGAGTGGCTCCTAGTAGAGGCCGGCGAAAAGGGACTTGCCGTTCGACGGCGACACGAGACCTTGACGCATACGCGAGGTGCACTTGAGGTTGCCCCACACGCGGATCGGCACGACAAACGTGTCCGGGTCGTTGAAGTGCTCACGCACGCCGCCACGAGCGAAGAAGTAGTCCTCGTGGAAGAACGGGTGCAGGAAGTTCGAGTTCGTCCAGTAGAAGCGAGGACCAGCCTTCGTGCCCGTCACGCTGCCGTTCTCAGCCACGTTGTCGGTTGCCGAAGCGACGGTCGTGTTGTTCGGGTACAGCGTCGCGGTCGTCAGCGCATCGACGTACTTCACCGGGATGAAGTTGAACGCCGGGTCCGGGTAGGCCGGATCCTGGCGACCTTCGATCACGAACTGGTCCTGGTACGCGCGAAGCGTCGAGGCGTATGCCGTCTGGCCTTGCGGCGAGCAGAAGATCTGCTGGTTGTTGTAGGCCGGGTTCGTGTAGGCGTCTCCGTGGGTCGGAGGCTTCTCGAAGTGAACTTTCTTCCACATCTTCTCGAACGCGCCGAGAATCGAGGACAGCGAGTCCTGAGTCGCGAGCGTGTTGGAGTTCGAGTAGACGGCCGTCTGGATCTGGAAGCGGTTCTGGCCCTTGTCGGTCGAGGCCGGGTTGAGGCCGTGGATCGTCGTCCACGCCGTGCCGGCGCCGCCGCCAGTGTTGTACAGGCCGTTCGTGTACTCGTTGATGAAGGCCGGGATCGAGTACCCCTTGCCTTCCGTGCCGCCAGTCAGCGACTCCATCTCTTCGAACTCGGGCTCGGCCCAAGCGCTCGACTCAAGGAAGTCCCAGATGTCCGTGTGGGCCATCTGTTCCAGCTGGGTCTTGTAGTTGAAGTAGGTGTCGTGGTCCGAGCGGCCACCGAGGTTCTGCTCGACGGCTTGCAGGTTCCAAGCCATGTGACCGATCGCGTAGCGACAGAGCGCGCGGCCGTGAACGACCTTCTGGTCTTGCGTCCAGTTCTGCGTCGCGCCGGGTTGGTGCCACTTGGTGCGGTTGCCCGTCTCGAAGTACGTCGCGAAGCGCACTTCCGTGCCCCCCGTGAACATGTCCTTCATCCCACGGTCGCCACCCATGAGGGAGGCGTACGAGTAGGTTCTGTGGAGCTGGGCGTCGTTGATGACTTCGTTCTTCGGACTGTAGGCCGGTCCGGTGCTCTCCATGAAGTTGTTGAAGAGCTGTAGGGCGGTGCCAGACATTTACTGTTCTCCTGTTAGGCGAGAAGGCTGCCGTAGGCGCGGCGAGCCCCCTCGGTGTCCCCAGGGTTCTTCTGAAGGTGCAGGAACGCGGCGCGCGACGCATCTGCGGGCGTGGAGCGTTTCGTGCTCTTCTGAGAACTCGGAGGCGTGTGTGCAGACGCGGAGATCCGCGCCTTCGCCTTGCCTTCTGCTTCGGCGTCAGGAGTGGAACTCTTGGCGGGTAGGACCGCGCCGTAGAGGTCCTTGAACGCTTCGCTGTAAGCCTCGTCGGGCGAGGCATACTTCGCGGGCTCACGAGTGAAGCGTTCCTGAGCCTCGCGCTGGATCGCACTCCAGGCAGCGGTGCTCTCTTTGAGCGCAGGGAGTTCCTTCGCCAGACGGTCACGGTTGCGCTGCTCTAGCTGGGCGCGTCCGTTCTTCTGGGCCTCCATGATGACCGCCTTGATCTGATCGTTCTCCTTGCGGATCGGATCGACCACAGCGCGCAGCACGGAGATGAGGGCCTTCGATTCGTCCTCGCCGAACTGGTCCGTCAGAGCTTCTTCGAGGTCTTCGAGGTCCGGCGCGGCTGAGGTGGGCACCGCCTGGGGCTCCTCAGTTTTCTTGCCGGTGGCCTCTTGGAGCTGGCGCTCAAGATCGGATGCTCGTTGGAGGGCGAGGGAGGCTGTCCGCTCACGCTCTTCCTGGCGTTTCCACCACTCGCCGACTTCATCGTCGTCGAGCGATTCGACTGCGCGCTTCGGGTTCCCGGCGAGCAGCAGCTTGTTCCGCAGCTTCTCGATCTCCGGGTTCTTCGCCTTCGCCTGTTCAGGCTTCGGCGGCGCGGCTTCTTCCTTCTTCTCCTCAGCCTCGGCCTTGGGCGGCTCAGGCTCTTCCGGCTCCTTCGGCTTGTCGGCTTCTCGGCGCTTCGCGAGAAGCTCCTCGAACTTCGCCTTCGACTCAGCCAGCCGGTCCTTCTGCGGCTCACCCTGCGCCAGGTGGTCCGCTACGATCGCTTCCGGGGTTTTCGCTTCCATTGACGGGGAAGCTAGCCTCTAAGTCGTTGCCGTAGCAAGGCTTACGCAACCCGGATGTGTCAACCACTTTGACCCTGTAGCGGAAGACCGTCCCGTGCCTTTCAACGCCAACCAGTACGCCGCTGACGGCAACCGGCTGGCCTTCCGCATTCAGCGCCAGGCCGATCGGGATAGACCAGCGCGCCTCAAGTACGATCTCATCTGGGGCGCTACCTGGCGCTCCAGACGCTAGCCCGAGAATAGGTCCAACCTCAACGAGAGCCGAGACGCCTTCCTTCATGGCGTCCGATCCTGCCTTACGGCGCTTCCGCAATCTAGTCCGGGTTGTAGCGGGCTCGTTGCCCACACATGCCCTCGTAGCGCTTCGCGATCTCCTCAGCCTCACGCTTCCCGGAGAACATCACGCGCCCCTTGAATGGGCCGCTCTTGACGTGCTGGATCTTCCCTGAGCCGTCGTCCCAGCCTGGCGGGAACTGGAACGAGATCCCGCGCCGGTCGCCTTGACCAAGGAGGACCTGCTCAGGCTCGCTGCCGCGCTGCTTCGCGCGCTCCTGGATCCCCTTCGCATACTCGCAGAGCTTCGGCTTCCGGCTCATTCGTAGACGCGCTTGCCCTTCTTCGGGTCCCACTTGCCGACCTTGCGAGCCTTGACGCGCATCTGGGCATCGTAGTCCTTCTTCCAGGACCGATGCGCCTCCGACTGCATCATCTCGTTGAACTTCTGCCCAGAGGACTTCACCGCTTCACGCTTCTTCTGAGCCATTGCTAGTAGCCCCCCTGGCAGCCGGTGTTGGACTTCTGGCCCTGGCCCTTGCAGTGGCCGGAGGTCGCCATGCCGCCGCCTTGCGGGTGGTTCTTCTGTGGCGAGGAGCGGTTCGTCCCGCCCTTCTTCGTCGTGCGCCCGCCGTCGTGTCCGGTCTGCGCGTGCGTCACGGAACTCTTGGCCGTCGGCTCGGTCGAGTAGCTCTGACCTTTGCCGTCGTGTTGGCGTTGCTTCTGCTTCATGTGTTCACCGTGTCGAAGATGAGGCCCCTGCGGTGCGGGGTCCCTTGTTGGCCTGGCCGGAGGTCGCGGCGCTCGCACGAGCGTTCCCCGTGAACCCGGACGACTTCTCGCTGGACTTGAGCGTCGGCGGCTTCGGCTTCCCGATGTCGGCACCGAGGCGCGGCTGCGACGTGGACTGCTGCGCGCCGACCGGGAGCGGCTGACCTAGAGTCATCATCATCTGGATCTGGCCCATCAGCATCGCCTTCGGGACGTCGATCGTCCGGGCCAGCGACGGGTCGCCGAGCTGCTCAGCCTTACGACTGTAGACGAGGCCCCAGTCGATGTAGGGGATCTGCGGGATCATCGGAGCCGTCGAGAGCAGGAAGCCCTCCCAGCTCGCCGCGCGCTCGGCCTCCAGCATCTCCGTCGTGTAGCGCATGGAGATCGGCTGGATCTCGATGTCGTGCGACTCAAGGAGGTCGAGGTGTTCTGTCCCGCCGACCATCACCGGCATCTCGATCGGCTGGCCCGTGTTTGGGTCGAAGAAGAGACCCTCAGCGAGGTCGCCGAGTTCGGTGCGGGAGCGCGGGTCCATCGAGAGGTACCACGCCTCCTTCTTCCCGATCGGCTTGACCACGCCGTTGATGAACTTCTCCGTCATGTACCCCATGCGCTTCCCAACCGACATCGAGGCGATCGACGCCTCCGTCGCAGTCGCGCCCGAGGTCGTGCCTTGAAGCGCTTCCGAGATCCCCGACTGGCGCTCCAGGAGGTTTCGCAGCATGTCGAGCTGCGCCATGTGCTGCGGCGTCAGGCCGAGCACTTCGACCTCCTTCATCATGTCTGCCAGCTTCTCGATCGCCTCGACCTTGAAGATCCCCATGTCGCTGAAGTCCGCGATGATCTCGTCAAGGTTGCCGGAGTCAGAGCCGACGGCGACGCCGCGCTTGTAGCCCTTGATCGACTCGATCGCCGACTCCATCACAGCGTTGTAGATCTCCGCCTGCGCGGCGGTCGCGACAAGCGGCGAGAGCGGGACGGACTGGTCGGGGACGTAGAGGTAGCCGTTGAACGTGTACGCACCGTCACGCGGACCCCAGAACGGACGCGGCTCGCGGATGAACTCGTCGATCCCCTCCGCGACGGTGAAGATCGTTCCGTTGAAGCCCTCCTCGCTGGACGGCACGAACGGCGCTCCGTCAGCGGAGACGGCCTCATCGAGCGTGATCTCTGGGACCCAGATCTCCCAGTACGTCACCTCGTCGCGATCGACCGTGGCGAGATGCTGGCGACCTCGGTCCTTCTCGCGCGCGTCGATCAAGCGCGAGACGGCGGTAGCGTTCCAACCGGAGGCTTCGCCCTCCATCGCCTCACCCATCAGGTCGTCGCGATCGCGCGTCAGGCGGTGGCCCTGGAAGCGCGCCTCGGCGTGCTGCTTAGCCATCGGGTCCCAGACGTACTCGTCGAGCGGGATGCGCTTCGTCGTCGGGCGGAAGGGCGGGTCCTCGCGCTCGCGCATCCCAGCGAGCGGCTCAGGCGAGGTGAAGCCGACGCAGTACTTGAAGGCCCAGTCGGTCGCGAGCTGTTCGATCGTGCGCTTCACGTCGGTCAGCTCGAAGTTCCGGTTGACGGCCAGCTCGACCGCTTTCGAGAAGGCGGCGGCGGGACCTTGGCGCGGCGTCTTCGCGCGGACGCGCGGGTTCCCGCTGGCGAGGATCGGGAGAAAGATCGAGATCCACGAGTAGGCGTGGTTCTCGAAGTCAACGAAGGTCGAGTCGCCGCTCTTGTATGTCGGGCCGTAGAACCGCTTCACAGCCTCGCGGTAGGGCTCGCCGAGGAATGAGTCCCGGTGCTCTATCGAGCGCCGTACCTCGCTCCAGAGGGCCTTGGGAGAGGCGTTGAGGGCCATGCCGTAAGGCGGGACCCTAGCCTGATTTATGCCTCGCCGCTAGCCTTCCGCAACTCGCGCTTGCGGGCGCGATTCTCGGCGTAGTCGATTCTGCGGATACGCGCCGCCTTGAACGCCTCGAATGCGACGATTCGCCTCTGGAGGATCTCTGGGTTGACTTTCCGACCACGGCGACGCTCGCGCATCGTTCCCCAGAACTGGAAGGCGGCCTCGAACTCGGCGTGGCGGATGCGGATATGCGGCTCGATTGCCTTAAGGAAGGAGGCAGCGTCCGCCGAGTGGGCTCGCCACTCCCTGGTTCCAGGGCTGAATCGGCGGGGGCGCGTTCCCTGGATGCTCCCCCCGAACGTAGCCTCAAGAAAGTGGGCCAGCTTCTCCGGCACACACAGGAGAACCCCAAACTTGTCTCGGCGGATGAAAAAGCCGTTGCGCTTATTCAAGCTCTCGCGGCAGTCCATGATGATGCAGCCGCGAGCCTCGAACCAGCCAGCCAGCCAGGGCAACGCGCTCACGGGATGATCCACTCCACTTCCAGCTCGTGCAGCTTCCTGTAGTCGGCGATGGCCCGCTCCAGCGAGACCTTCTCATGGTGCCAGCGCTTCAGCTCGATCTGGGCCTTGCCGTCGGCCACCTTCTGCTTCTCCAGCTCCACGCACTCCTCGAACGTCTTGCCGGGGATCCACGAGCCCGCCATGTCGGCGCAGAGGATCCTGATCTTCTTCGGGCGGAACATGAAGATCCGCTGGAGCGCACAGAGCGTCGTGAAGGCGTGCCGCCAACAGTCGGGCCGCTGCGCGTCCTGCACGTTCCCGTGTGGGAGGATCCGCACCCCGATCGACGCCGGGAGGATGTGATCCCACATCTGGATCACATAGGCTCCGGGAGCGTCTACCGTGAACTCCTCCTCGGGCTCCATCAGGTACTTCTGTGCGAGCGACGCCAAGGCGTCCATCGCCTGCTTCGGCAGCACACGCACCGCCGCCTTCAGGAACTCCGGGTGAGGCACGCCCTTCTTGAGCTTCGCCGGGCGCTTCACCTTGAGCGGCTGCGTCACCTGACGCATGGACACCCAGAGTTGGATGTGCGGGTTCGCGAGGACGTGCTTCTCCAGATCCAGCGGCTCCCAGATGGCCTTCGGCCCGTCGGCGAAGGCGGCGAAGTGGACGGGGAGCCCGCGCGCCACGATGTCGATCGCACGGTTCACCGTGACGACCGGGGCGAAGTCGGCCGGTGTCGCCTTCAGGAAGTGCTCGGCCGTGAGCCGTTCGCGGGACGGCCCTGCGGCGACGAGGTTCCAAGCGTCGGCGGTAATCACGCGCTACGCTCCTTCCTCTGCGCAAGCACCATCTTACGCGCCAGCCTCTCGGCCTCCGCGCGCGGGTACCCAGCCTCGTACTCAAGGATCGCCGCGCGCTCATCGTAACGCTCTCGCTCGTCAGGAGTCAGCTCGTCTACCACGAGAAGCCCTTCGAGACTGGTTGCAGCTTGCCGCCATAGTGGACGCCAGCCTCGTGCGTCGTGTCGATCCCGATGCTCTGGCAGTACGCCTTGATCGCGGGCGTGTTGTTCCCTGCGATCTTCACCTTCCCGGATGGCACGCCCGACACGGAGACGATGACGCCCTGCCCGAAGAGGCCGTTGTTCTTGATGAGCACGCCCTTGCAGGACCACTGTGGGCCGCTGTTCTGGTAGATGTCCACCAGCTCGTTGTGCCAGGGGAAGTCCGAGTGGCCGTACATCGCGTTGTCGCGGATGATGATCCAGCCGTTCCCGTAGCCCTGATCCTGACGACCAGTCTCGATGTCGTATGACACCGCCTCGGACGAGACCATCACGCAGTGCGAACGCTCGTTTGCCTGAAACTGCGCATTCGGTGCGCCGCCACGGAAGACGCACCGCTCGATGAGGATGTTCGTGGCCCCGCCTTGTACGACGATCCCAGCGCCTCCGCCGCGCCAGGACTGCGGCTGGCCCCAGTTCTTGAACTCGCAGTCGCGCACAACAAGCCAGACGTCCTTCCCAGCGTAGGCAGTCTCGGTCGAGTCCGAGCGCGTCTTCCAGCCCTCGGCCCCGGAGCCAATGAACTTGCAGCGCTCCAGGAGCCAGCCGTACTTCGACGGGCCGCGCAGGTAGGCCGAGTGTTCGGTCGAGAAGGTGAAGTCGAAGATGCAGTCAGTGGCAACGACATCGACGTTGTATCCAGAGAGTCCCCACGTCGTTCGCTTGCCGTCCGCTCCGGGCAGAGCTGCGCGGAGTTCGATGTGATCGAGTCCGAGGCGGAAGCTCGGCACTAGGTCCTTCGACTTGTTCTCGCCCCCAGCGGCTAGCGTGGCAATCTTCCCAAGGCCGCCGATGACGGTCATGTTCGTCAACCTCACGGTCCCAGAAAAACGCCCGATTCCTACCGCAAGGTCGTCCCAGGAGTTCTCCGAGACGATCGTCTTTCCGATCCCGAGCCCTCTGACCTCGATCCCGTCGAAGGATGGATCGTGCTCTACGATGAACTGTGAGCCTCCCACAGGCCACCCAGCAATCCGCAGCGAACCGCTGGATGCGCCCAGCGTGTACGGCTTCAGGCGACGCGGCGCGGCTTGACGCGCGACGTTCTTGTTTGCGGAGCGCTCGGCGAGCCAGGCTTGGAATCCGGTGAGCATGTGGTGTCCTAGAAAGAGGTGACGCGGAGCTTGTCGCCACGCTCGATCGCGTCGGCGGCGGAACGGAGCCAGTGGATCGCCTGGGCTTTATCGGCACCGATGATCTGGAAGCGACCGCCCTGCGCCTCGCGATCGTTCTCCTCGATCGTGAGCGTGAACTGCGGCCAGGAAATCCCCTTGCCGACGGTGGAGATCGCGGCGACCTGGATATTTTCAGTGCGGCTCACCACGGAGTCCTTCGCTTGCCAACGCGCCGGGAGCGCTTCTTCTCGTCCTCTTTGTCCTTCCATAGTAGGTAGTCCACGGTATCAGGGGCGGGGCGTTCTTGGTAGCTGTCAGCCTTTCCAAACCCACGGGCGTAGTTCAGTGTCTCATCGTAGAGCGCGGCGTAGATGGCGTTCGCGTGGCTCCCGCGCTCCTTGCTCGGCTTCTCAGTCGGGTTCCCTTGCGCGTCGAGCGAGTACACCCAGCTCTCCACCTCTTGCTCGAAGCAGGTCGCGCGGCC
>JACCDR012024012.1_pt1 | contig 17508 bp, 15 predicted proteins | sample 7446431 | NCBI WGS metagenome assembly JACCDR01 (sample SAMN15323443, study PRJNA562643) | freshwater metagenome | isolation source: river surface water | place: USA:Blue River Watershed | collected 2017-08-17
ACATCCCGCTGGCCATGATGTTCTGGCATGCGCCAGCCCTGGTCCACTGGCAAGGCATCGCGCCACTCAAAAGCCTGTTTTTCAGCTTTGTGGCCTGTGCGCGTAACTTGCGCGCCTTCATGGTGTACGTGGCCGTCTGGTTCGGCATGTTCATTGCGGCAGCCACGCTGTCGATGCTGGTGACCAGCTTGCTGGGTGACCCGAGCCTGCTGATGGCCATCTTGCTGCCTGCGGGCTTGATGGTGGCAGCCATGTTTTTCACCTCCATGGTGTATTCGGTGCGCGACTGTTTTTTGATCGCCAAAGCCGATCACTGAACACATCGCCAAGGGGCCAATTGCGCCCGACCCAGTCTCCGCAAGGCTTGCGGGTTTTGGGGTTTTCAAAGTGATTCATCTTGATGAATTATTTTGATTCGCTTTGAAAATTTTATTCACGCCAAATTCGCGATTTCCAAGGGTTTTCTCTTGGTGCTGCGCCACAAGCTCTCCAACAGAATCAACGGTTGGAAACCAGCCCGTCCCGTCGCAGGATTTGTCCAGACTGGCCAAGGGCGGTTGTATCCATCAACCTGGAGATAACGCAATGCAACGTCGCACACACTTGACCATCCTCGCATCCCTGATGCTGACCACCGGTTTGACTTTCGCCGCTGACCCGATCAAGGTCGGCGTGACGGGCCCCTACACAGGCGGCTCCTCCTCCATGGGCGTGAGCATGCGCGATGGCGTGCGTCTGGCCACCGAAGAGATCAACAAGGCCGGTGGCGTTTTGGGTCGCAAGCTGCAATTGGTGGAACGCGATGACGAAGCCAAGAACGAACGTGGCGTGCAAATCGCGCAGGAATTGATCAACAAAGAAAAAGTGGTCGCCACCCTGGGCTTCATCAACACCGGCGTGGCCCTGGCTTCGCAGCGTTTCTACCAAGAAGCCAAGATCCCGGTCTTCAACAACGTGGCCACCGGCTCGGTGGTGACCCAGCAGTTCAAGGCTCCCGAGTTCCCTGACAACTACATCTTCCGCAACGCCGCACACGACAGCATCCAGGCCCCCATGATCGTGGAAGAAGCCATTGGTCGCCGTGGCTTCAAGAAAGTCGCCATTCTGGCCGACTCCACCAACTACGGCCAACTGGGCCGCGAAGACCTGGAGAAAGCCCTGACCGCCAAAGGCGTCAAGCCTGTGGCTGTTGAGAAATTCAACATCAAAGACGTTGACATGACGCCTCAGCTGCTCAAGGCCAAAGAAGCCGGTGCAGAAGCCATCCTGACTTACGCGATTGGCCCAGAGCTGGCACAGATCGCCAACGGCATGACCAAGCTGGGCTGGAAAGTGCCCATGGTCGGCAGCTGGACCTTGTCGATGGCCAACTTCATTGACAACGCTGGCCCTGGCGGCGAAGGCGCTCGCATGCCCCAAACCTTCATCCAGGAAGCCACCACCGTCAAACGCAAGGCCTTCATTGACGGTTACCTCAAGACCTTCAAGCCTAAAAACAACCGCATCGACTCGCCTGTGTCTGCGGCGCAAGGCTATGACTCGGTCTACCTGTTGGCAGCGGCCATCAAGCAAGCGGGCAGCACCGACGGTGTGAAGATCCGCGAAGCCCTGGAAAACCTGCAAACCAAGGTCGAAGGCGTGGTCACCACCTATGACAAGCCTTTCACCCACGACGACCACGAAGCCATCACCGCCAACATCCCGGTGTTCGGTGAAGTCAAGGGCAGCAAAGTGGTGTACGCCTACGAAGAAGACCGCCAAAAAGGCGCTGACATCCGCACCAAGGCTGTCAAGAAAGATGCTGCAGCGGCCAAGCAGCAGCCTGCCAAGAAGTAATTTGTGAACTTCACACGCCGTATTCGCTCACGCGAATACGGCGTTCTTTATATGCGCTTGAGCTTTTCACTTCTTACCTCCTGAGTCCTCCTATGGAAATCCTTCTTCAACTTGTCTACAGCGGTATCGCACTGGGCATGATCTACGCGGTCATTGCCTTCGGCTACCAGCTGACTTTTGCGACATCTGACACCCTGAACTTCGGTCAGGGCGAAGCCTTGATGCTGGGCGCATTGGTCGCCTTGACATTGGTCGACCGCCTGGGCCTGAACTATTGGCTGGCGATCCCGCTGGTCGGCGTCTTTGGCTTGTTCCAGGGTGCCTTGGTCGAGCGCATCGGTGTGCGCCCGGCCATCAAGATCAAAAGCGAATTTGGCTGGATCATGTCCACCATCGCTTTGGGCATCATCTTCAAAAACGTGGCCGAGAACATCTGGGGCCGCGACGACCTGAAGTTCCCCTCGCCCTTGCCTGAATCTCCCTTGAAGATCATGGGCGCCAACGTGCTGCCCATGGAATTGCTGGTGATTGGCGGCGCTTTGCTGATGATGCTGGCGGTGGAATTTTTCAACCGCAAAACCATTTACGGCAAAGCCGTGGTGGCCACCTTCAACGACCGCGATGCCGCCAAACTGATGGGCATCAACACCGGTCTGGTGATCACCTTCTCGTATGCCCTGTCCTCGCTGACTGCTTCGTTTGCGGGCATGCTGATCGCCCCCCTGACCCTGACGGGTGCCACCATGGGTGCGGTGCTGGGCCTCAAAGCCTTTGCGGTTGCCATCATTGGCGGCCTGACCAGCTGCATGGGCATCATCGTGGGCGGCATCATTTTGGGCATTGCCGAAACCACCACCGGCTTTTACCTGTCCACCGGCTACAAAGACGTGCCCGGTCTGGTTCTTCTTTTGCTGGTGCTGGCCGTCAAGCCCGCTGGCTTGTTTGGTAAATCTGCGATCAAGAAGGTCTGATGATGAATCGCAAATATTTCATTGCTTCCGTGCTGGGCTTCATCGCCCTGCTCCTGGTGCCGGTGTTCACACAGAACCCGTACTACATCCACCTGGTCGAGACCATCATGATCTACGCGATCTTGCTGTTCGGCCTGGACATCGTGGTCGGCTACACCGGCCAGGTCTCGCTGGGCCACGCCGGTCTGTTCGGCATTGGTGCCTACACCGCCGGTGTGCTGTTCCTCAAGGTCGGTGCGCCGTTTTGGCTCATCTTGCCTGCCAGCATTGTCGTGACCGGCATTTTTGGTGCGATCCTGGCCTTGCCCGCTTTGCGCGTGTCGGGTCCGTACCTGGCCATGGTGACCTTGGCCTTTGGCACGATCATCCAGATCCTGATCAACGAAATGACCTTCCTGACCGAAGGCCCCATGGGTTTGAAGATCCCCAAGCCCACCGTGGCCGGCTACAAGTTCAACGAAGAGTCGTTCTATTGGGTCGTGTGCGTGATGCTGGCACTGTCACTGCTGGTGGTGCACCGCGTGCTGCGCTCGCAACTGGGTCGTGCTTTTGAAGCCCTGCGCGGCAGCCCCGTGGCATCGGATTGCATGGGCGTGTCGGTGTACCGCTACAAGGTCTATGCCTTCGTGATCAGCGCGGGTCTGGCCGGTCTGGCCGGTTGCCTGTACGCCTATTCCGAGCAGTACATCTCGCCCAACACCTACAACAATGAACTGACGGTGATGTTCTTGCTGGCCATCATCATGGGCGGCCGCAAGACCCGTTTGGGTGCCATGCTGGGCGCCACGATCATCGTGCTGTTGCCCAAGCTGCTCGATGACCTGGAAGCCTTCCGCATGGTCGCCAGCGCGCTGGCCGTATTGATGCTGGTGGGTGCCGTGATCGCTGTGTCGCGCCGCCGCACCACCTGGCAGACCATGTTTGTGCCGGTGGTGGGCACCGCTGCCCTGGCCGCTTTCTCGTTCTGGCTGGACAACATCACCGACTGGCGTCTGTCCATCTTCGGCCTGATGATCCTGTTTGTCGTGTACTACCTGCAAGACGGCATCGTGGGCTTTGTCCGCAGCCTGCTGGGCAAGACCGCCAACTCGGACAACGTGATTGACCTGAGCGCTGGCCAAAACCAGCAAGGTGCCTTGGTGCGCGCCACCGAAAACGGCGACGGGGATCTGCTGGTGGCCAATCAGGTGCTGATGCAGTTCGGCGGCTTGAAGGCCATCAACCAAGTGGACCTGAAGATCAAGCGCGGCACCATCCACGGCCTGATCGGCCCCAACGGCTCGGGCAAGAGCACCATGATGAACGTGCTCACGGGCATTTATGTGCCCACAGCCGGTGACATCGCGTTTGCAGGCCGCTCGGTGGTGGGACGCACCTCGTCGGACATCGCCTTGTCCGGCATTGCCCGCACTTTCCAGAACGTGCAGTTGTTCGGCGAAATGACCGCCTTGCAAAACGTGCAGGTCGGCTTGCACCACACCTTCCAGAGCAACTTCCTCGATGTGGCGCTGCACACCCCGCGCTACAACAAAGAAGAAAAAGCCGCCACCGAGCGCGGCATGAGCCTCTTGCACTTTGTGGGCCTGGCCGAGCTGGCCAACGAAGAAGCGCGCAACCTGCCTTACGGCAAGCAGCGCCTGCTGGAAATTGCCCGCGCCCTGGCGCTGGACCCCCAACTGCTGCTGCTCGACGAGCCTGCGGCGGGCCTGACAGCCCCCGACATCAAGGAGCTGGTGCAGATCATCCGCAAGATCCGCGACCACGGCATCACCGTGATCCTGATCGAGCACCACATGGACGTGGTCATGAGCATCTGCGACACCGTCTCGGTGCTGGACTTTGGCCAGAAGATTGCCGAAGGCCAACCCGCAGAAGTGCAAGCCAACGAGAAGGTCATCGAAGCCTATCTCGGCGGAACGGCCACCTGATGGCCGACTGGAGTATCAAGACATGTTGAGTATCAAAAATCTGGAAGCAGGCTACGGCAAAGTGCACGTCCTGCATGGCATCAGCATCGATGGGCCCAAAGGCAAGGTCGTGACCCGGATCGGCGCCAACGGCGCAGGCAAAACCACCACCATGCGCGCCATCTCCGGCATGATCCAGCCCACCTCGGGCGAGATCACGCTGAACGGCACGCGCATCGACGGCATGGAGTCGTACCACATCGCCAAGCTGGGCCTGGCCCACTCGCCCGAAGGCCGCCGCGTGTTCGCCACCATGACGGTGACCGACAACCTGACGCTGGGCGCCTTTCCGCGCCTGACCGGCAGCCGCCCCAAAGGCGATGTGGCCGGTGACCTGGACCGTGCGATGGACCTGTTCCCCCGCCTCAAAGAGCGCCGCAACCAACTGGCCGGCACCTTGTCGGGCGGTGAGCAGCAAATGCTGGCCATGGCCCGCGCCGTGATGCTGAACCCCGAAGTGGTCTTGCTGGACGAGCCCTCGATGGGTCTGGCGCCGATTCTGGTGGAAGAGGTCTTCAAGATCATCAGCCGCCTGAAAGAGCAAGGCGTGACCATGCTGCTGGTCGAGCAGTTCGCTGCCGCCGCGCTGAACGTGGCCGACTACGGCTACGTGCTGGAAAACGGCCGCATTTCGGTGCACGGCGATGCCGAGCGTTTGAAGACCGACCCGGCCGTGAAAGCCGCTTACCTGGGCGGCGGTCACTGAGCACCGTTTCAGACCGTTCCAACGACAAAGGGGCTGTCCGCAAGGACCGCCCCTTTTGTTTGGGCCCTCTTTGTCGGGGCTGAAGCCGCCGACCTACCCAATCGCCCCCTAGGTCGGAGCTTCAGCTCCGACATCTCAGCTCAATGGTGGTGCCCATGCGCCCCATGCGCGTGGCGGTGTGTGACCTCTTCGGCCGAAGCAGCGCGCACTTCCAGCACCTTCAGGCTCAGGCTCAGGTTCTGACCAGCCCAAGGGTGGTTGCCATCCAGAATGACCTGGTCGCCCTTGACCTTGATCACGGTGAACACATGCTCCTGGCCTTCGGGTGTGCGACCGCGCAGTTGACCACCGACTTTGACGCCCGGAGGGAAGTCTTTCTTGGCGATGGTCTGCACCAGGGCTTCGTCGCGCTCGCCAAAGGCATCGGCTGCAGCGAGCTTCAAGGTGGTCTCAAAGCCCACTTCCTGGCCTTCCAGGGCTTCTTCAATCTTGGGCAGGGTGTTCTCGTAGCCGCCGTGCAAATAAGCCGTGGGCTCTTGCGCTTTGTCCAGCAACTGGCCCTGGGCGTTCACCACTTTGTAGTGCATGGTGACAACGGTGTCTTTTCCAATTTTCATGGGGTTCTTTCTTCAAAAAATCAAACGATGGTCAATTTGGCCACGCTCAGCGCCAGCCATTTCACGCCGTGGCGCGGGAAATTCACCTGGGCCCGGGCGTCAGCGCCCGTGCCCTCCACAGCCAAGACCTTGCCTTCACCGAACTTGGTGTGGAACACCTGTTTGCCCGCCGTGATGCCGTGCTCGGGCGCGGCCTTTTGCACCGGCACAGGCGGGCTTTTGTAGGTCTCGGTGCTCAGGCTGCTTTGGCCCCAGGCCGGGCGGGCGTGGCGGTTTTGCGCCGGTGTTTGCCCCCAGGCACCGCCCCCGCCAAAACCACCGCCGCCACTGGACGTGCCCAGGTTGGAAAAGCCCGCGTTCTTGGGCGTCACCCACTTCAGGCACTCCTCAGGCAATTCGTCCAGAAAGCGGCTTTTCAGGTTGTAGCGGGTCTGCCCGTGCAGCATGCGGGTTTGCGAATGGCTCAGGTACAGGCGCTTGCGCGCGCGGGTGATGGCCACGTACATCAGGCGACGCTCTTCTTCGAGGCCGTCGAAATCGTTCATCGAGTTCTCATGCGGGAACAGGCCTTCTTCCAGGCCGGTGATGAACACCGCGTCGAACTCCAAGCCCTTGCTGGCGTGCACCGTCATCAGCTGCACCGCGTCTTCACCGGCTTGCGCCTGGTTGTCGCCCGCTTCCAATGAAGCATGCGTCAAGAAAGCCGCCAGCGGGCTCATCGTCACGCCGTCTTCGCTGAATTCATCGGGTGCAGCCGAGGTCTCGGTCGTCAAGCCCTGACTGGCCGGGCTTTGTGTCAAGCCCTGCGGCATGGCCACCGCGCTGCGGCCAAAGCCTTCTTGCGTGACAAAGCTCTCGGCGGCGTTGACCAGTTCTTCCAAGTTTTCCACCCGGTCCGCGCCTTCTTTTTCGGCGCGGTAGTGGTTGACCAAACCGGTTTTGTCCAGCACCAAATCGATGATCTCGCGCAGGGTCATGCCTTCGGTCTGCTCGCGCAGCACATCGACCATGGCCACAAAGGCGGCCAAGTTGGCCCCGGCCTTGCCGGTGGTGGCGCTCACCGCATCGTGCAGCGAACAGCCTGCGGCACGCGCCGCGTCTTGCAGCTGTTCGATGCTGCGCGCCCCGATGCCGCGCGGCGGGAAGTTGACCACCCGCAAAAAGCTGGTGTCGTCGTTGGGGTTCTCCATCAGGCGCAGATAGGCCAGCGCGTGCTTGATCTCGGCACGTTCAAAAAAGCGCAGACCGCCGTACACGCGGTACGGAAACCCGGCATTGAACAGCGCGGTTTCCAGCACCCGGCTTTGCGCGTTGCTGCGGTACAGCAGGGCAATTTCCTTGCGCTCGAAACCATCTTGCTTGACCAGCTGGCGCAGCTCTTCCACCAACCACTGCGCCTCGGCAAAGTCGCTGGTCTGCTCGACCACCCGCACCGGTTCGCCCGCCCCCTGATCGGTGCGCAGGGTTTTGCCCAAGCGCGTTTTGTTGTGGCTGATCAGGTGGTTGGCCGAGTCGAGGATGTTGCTGTAGCTGCGGTAGTTTTGCTCCAGCTTGATCTGGTGCTTGACCTGGAACTCGCGCACAAAGTCGGCCATATTGCCCACACGGGCCCCACGGAAGGCATAGATGCTCTGGTCGTCGTCACCCACGGCAAGAATAGCCCCCTCGCTGCCCTCGCCCGGCAAGCCCACCAGCAGCTTGAGCCAGGCGTATTGCAGCTTGTTGGTGTCCTGAAACTCGTCCACCAAAATGTGGCGAAAGCGGCGGCGGTAATGCTCGCGCACATGGGCGTTGTCGCGCAGCAGCTCATACGAGCGCAGCATCAGCTCGCCAAAGTCCACCACGCCTTCGCGCTGGCATTGCTCTTCGTACAGCTGGTACAGCTCCACCTTGCGGCGGGTTTCGTCGTCGCGCACCGGCACATCGCCCGGGCGCTGACCGTCTTCCTTGCAGCCCGAGATGAAATACTGCAGCTGCTTGGGCGGAAAGCGGTCTTCGTCCACATTGAACTGCTTGCACAGGCGCTTGACGGCCGAGAGCTGGTCTTGCGTGTCCAGAATCTGAAAGGTCTGCGGCAAACCCGCCAGCTGGTAGTGCGCCCGCAAAAAGCGGTTGCACAGGCCGTGGAAGGTGCCGATCCACATCGCGTTCACATTAACCGGCAGCATGGCCTGCAGGCGCAGCTTCATCTCCTTGGCGGCCTTGTTGGTGAAGGTCACGGCCAAAATACCGCCGGGCGAGACCTGCGAGGTCTGCAGCAACCAGGCGATGCGCGTGGTCAGCACCCGCGTCTTGCCCGAACCGGCCCCCGCCAAAATCAAGGCGTGCTCGGCCGGCAGGGCCACTGCACGGTGCTGCTCGTCGTTGAGCTGGGCGAGCAAGGGGGAAGAAGTGTTCGAGGCGGTGTCTGACAGCATAGGGGGAGATTGTAGGAGCCGCAGGTGCGCCAAGACCCCACCCAACAAACCGTCAGGGAATGCGGGTAGAATCAGACACCGGGCCCAAGATTCTTGCGCCCGGTTTTTTTTCGCCCACGGTCTGCAACGGACCGGCCATCAGGCGGAGAAAACCGGCCAAGCCAAGCGCTCACTCGTTCTTTCAACGATCCTTTTTGGAGCTTGGTTTTCTCATGGAAATTTTTGACTACGACAACATCCTGTTGCTGCCACGCAAGTGCCGCGTGGAAAGCCGTTCCGAATGTGACGCAGGCGTCACTTTAGGCAACCGCAAGTTCCGCCTGCCGGTGGTGCCCGCCAACATGAAAACGGTGATCGACGAGTCGATCTGCCTGTGGATGGCACAAAACGATTACTTCTATGTCATGCACCGTTTTGACCTGGACAACGTCCAGTTCGTGCGCGACATGCACGCCAAGGGTGTGTTTGCCTCCATCTCGCTGGGCGTCAAGGCCCCCGATCGCGCCACCGTGGACGAGCTGGCCGCCGCTGGCTTGGTGCCCGAGTACATCACCATCGACATCGCCCACGGCCATGCCGACAGCGTGCGCGACATGATCGGCTACATCAAGGCCAAACTGCCCACAAGCTTTGTGATCGCGGGCAACGTGGCCACGCCCGAAGCCGTGATCGACCTGGAAAACTGGGGCGCTGACGCGACCAAAGTGGGCGTGGGCCCCGGCAAGGTCTGCATCACCAAGCTCAAGACCGGTTTTGGCACGGGCGGCTGGCAGTTGTCGGCCCTCAAGTGGTGCGCCCGCGTGGCGACCAAGCCCATCATTGCCGACGGCGGCATCCGCAGCCACGGCGACATCGCCAAGAGCATCCGCTTTGGTGCGAGCATGGTCATGATCGGCTCACTGTTTGCCGGCCACGAAGAGTCGCCCGGCAAGACCGTCGAGGTCAACGGCGAACTGTTCAAGGAGTACTACGGCTCGGCGTCTGACTTCAACAAGGGCGAGTACAAGCACGTGGAAGGCAAGCGCATTCTGGAGCCCGTCAAGGGCAAGCTGGCCAACACCCTGATCGAGATGGAGCAAGACGTGCAAAGCTCGATCAGCTATGCCGGCGGCACCAAGCTGATGGACATCCGCAAGGTGAACTACGTGATCCTGGGCGGCGACAACGCCGGTGAACACCTGCTGATGTGAACCCATCGCAGCGTTCGCGATCAAGGGAGCCATGGGCTCCCTTTTTTTGTGGATCACCCCAGCTGTAGGTCGGTGGCTTCAGCCCCGACAACAGGCGTCCGACCCAAGTTCATGTTGGCGCTGAAGCCACCGACCTACAAGATCCCCATCAACCCAGGGCTCTGAGCGCCAGCATCAAGCCGCTGACCACCAGCAAGCCGCAGATGATCTGACGCAAGCGGGCCACAGGCACACGGTGTGCCACGCGGTGGCCCAGCCACACACCGGCCAAGGCCAGCCCAATCAGCACCGTCCAGCGTTGCCAGATCACGGGACTGCTCAGGCGCCCTTCCCAGGCCATGCCAGCCAACACGGTGCTGGCCGCCACGGTGATGATCATGGGGATGCTGGCGCGCATTTGTTGCACATCGCTCAGGCGCCGACTCAGCCAGGCCACCACCAGCGGGCCTGCCGTGCCAAACAGCAACTCCACCACGCCAATGGCCGTGCCCACCGGACCCGCCCACCCCGGCGCGGGGTGAGCCTGGGGGGCAGAGGCCGGGCGCAAAGCATTCACACCGACAGCAGCCACATACAAGCCCAGCACCAGCAAAGGCCAGCGCGCCTGCATGTGCTGCATCAACCACATTCCCATCGGCGTGCCCTGCAACAGCCCGGGCAGCAGGCGGTGCAGTTCACGCCATTGCACCTGCCGCCAGTTGAGGCCGCTGTGAAAAGCCGAAGCGGGCACATCCATGAGCAAGGTCATGGCCACCACTTCGGGCAAAGGCCACTGCCAGGCCAGCAGGGGCACGATGACCAGGGCCGAACCAAAACCGGTCAGGCCCAGCACGGTGTAGCCGAGCAAGACCACCCCCATGGGGTAGAGCCATTCCTGCACGCTCAAGCGGGCAAATCGATCAAGGCCTGGGCCAAAGCATGCAGGCGTGAGCCGGGCCGGGTCAGGTCGGTCACCACGCTGAAGTGGTTGAGGCCTGGCAAGTCTTCGCACACCGGCACGGTCTTGGGGCCCCAGGCCTGGTGGATCAGGCGGTTGTGGCGCAAGAACTCGGGGCTCTCGTCACCGCCCACCACCGTGTAGAGCACGCCCTTGGATGGGCGCTGCCATTTGGCTGGGCTGGCCATGCGCACATGGGCGGAGGTGATGCGCAAATCGGCCTGCACAAACGGCGTCTTGCGCACCGGCTCCAGGTCGTACAGACCCGAGATGGACATGGCTTTGCGCACCAGACCAGCGGGCAGATCGCGGCCCACTTTTTTCCAGTCGCAAGCCAGCAGCATGGCTGCCAGGTGCCCACCGGCCGAATGGCCGATCACGCTGATGTTGCTGCGGTCACCGCCGTGCTCGCCAATGTGACGCCAGACCCAGGCCAGGGCTCGGCTCATTTGCACGGCGATGTCCGGAATGGTCACTGGCTGCGCATCGGTGCCGGTGCACAGGTCGTAGTTGACGACCACCACACAGGCGCCCATGTCGCGCAAGGCTGGCGCCACAAAGGCATGGTCGGCCTTGTCGAGGCTGCGCCAATAACCGCCGTGGATGAACACCACCACAGGCGCACCCGCACGGGGGGATGGGAACACGTCCAGCGTCTCCAGCGGGCCTTCGCCAAAACGCAAATCCAGCTGGGGCTGGAGCGTCTGGCGCGCCGCTTCAGAGGCTTTGCGCCAATGGTCAAAGTGGTCGGCAAAGTCCGGCACCAGGGCACGGTTGTTGTACATGCGGTCGTGCCACGCGGCGTCTTTGAGGGCCATGGGTGTCTCCTGAAAACAGTTCGCACCATCTTGGCACAGCGGCTGTGCCCGGGCTGCCCAATGCGGGACAGCCTGCACAGAGGTGGCTCAGATCTTCATTTCCAGACGCAGCTGGATGTTGCGCCAGTTGTGCGCCGTGGTGGTGGCCGACTCGTACTGAGTGCCGTTGCGGAAGGTCGAACCCGTGATGTAGTCCAGGGGTGTGAGGTTGCTCACCGTCAGGCGCAAACCGGCCGAGGGCGACAGACGCCACAGGCCATACACATCCACCACCCGCTTGGCGCCTTGGTACGCCCATTGCTGGTCTGTGCGGCGGGTGTCGTAGGCGGGGTTCCAGTTGACGTTGCCGCCCAGGGTCAAGGGCAGGCCGCGCAGCCGGTAGTCGCCGCCCAGGTTGGCGGTCATGTCGGGTTGCTGGTCGAGCCGGTTGTTGGGCCCCAGCACATCCTGAACTTTGGAGTGGAAAAAGCTGGCGTTGGCCCGCAGGTCCACCGGCCAGGCCCCGGCCACCGATTGGTCCAGTCGGAACTTCGCTTCCAGCTCCACCCCTTCGGTGATGGCGTTGCCCACGTTGGTGGGTGACGAAACATACCGCCCGGTGGTCGCATTGAAGCTGGTGGTCGAACGGATCAGGTTGCTGATGTTGCGCCGAAACACATTGGCACTGAGCATGCCGCCTTGCTCCAGGTAACGCTCGAACGCCATATCCACACCCGTGGCCAGCTCGGGCTTGAGGTCGGGGTTGCCGGTGCGGTCCGCCTGGGTCCAGCTGTTTTCGCCCAGCGAAGGCACATAGCGCGCCACCAGTTGGTAAAGCGTCGGGGTCTTGTAGCTGCGCGTGAGGCTCATGCGGATCTGGTCGCGCTTTTGCGGGTCGGGCTTGAACACGGCGTGCAAGAGCGGTGTCCAGACCGCGCTGTCGTTGTGCTTGAGCACGCCATTGACCGTGCCTTCGGTCAGCAGGTTTTCATAACGCAAGCCACCGTGAGCGGACCATTGCGGGTTGATCTTGAATTCGTCTTGCGCGTAGATGGCCCAGCGGCGTGTGCTGGCGGCCAAATTACCTGCGTCTTCAGACGCGGCGGCGTTGCCCTGCTCGTCCCGGTGCACTTGCTCCAGCTCCAAGCCGCTCACGATCTGGTGACCGTTGTCCAGGGCCCGGCTCCATTTGCCATTCAGGCTGTAGCTCTTGTCGACAAAGCTCTGAGTCTCAAACCCGTTGCGCAACAAAGCCAGCCCACTGCCCGTGGTGGCCCCGGCGGCACCCGTCTGGTCCAGGCGGTAATCGTAGGTCGTCTGCCCCAAGCCAAAGCGCACATCCAGGCGGTCATCGGCGCTCAGCCTTTCCGTCCACTGCCCGTTGAGCCGGGCCATCGTGAAGCGGCTGCCGCTTTGCGTTTGCACGGCATCCGACACCGGCGTGCCTTCGGTGGTACGCACCGCCGTCTGCCCTCGGCTGTCGTATTCCGAATAGACCATGAACGGGGTCAAGGTCAGACTGCGACCTTGCTCGCCTTTCCATTGCAGACGGGCGTTGGCATTGACCGCCTTGCGGTGAGCCAGGCTGCTGGTTTCCTGCACCCGGTCCGTGATTTGTGAGGACTCGGTCACCGTGGTGCTTTCGGTGGGCCGGTAGTTGTCCATGGCCGACAGGGTGAAGGTGCCGCTGAGGGACTCGGTCTGGAGGTTGTGCACCCAATTGATTTGGCTGGAGGCGTGGCCGTGCTCCATGCTGCCGGTGAGCTTCAAGTCATCGGGCATGGCTTTCTGACCCTCACGCAAGACGATGTTGATCGTGCCGGCGATGGCCCGTGCGCCAGTTTCGGCGGTCGGGGCGCGCAAGATCTCGATCTTCTCGACCTGTTCGGGCGTCAGCTGATCAACCGAAAAGCCGGGTGGCATGCGCTCACCGTCCAGCAAGATTTGGGTGTAGCCACCACCCAGACCGCGCATGCGGATCGCACCACCGCGCCCGGGGGCGCCACCGATCGTCACGCCGGGCAGGCGTTTGAGCACTTCACCCAGGGTGGCATCGCCTTGTTTTTCGATCTCTTCACGGCCAATCACGATCTTGGCGGCGGTGGACTCGCGGCGCACTTCGGTGTCGTTGTTGCGGTTGCTGCGGATCTCGATCCGGCCCAGGTCGGTGGCCGGGGCCGTTTGAGCGCTCGACCAAGAGGGCATGGCCACGCAGCCAGCCGCCAACAGATGGGCCAACAGCGGTGTGACAGAGGAGGAGGAAGGGAATTCACGCATGGGGGCGATTTTGACAGCGTCAGCCCCCTGCGATTTGAAGCCCGGGTAAAGACCGGACTTCAGTGGCGATCATTCGCCGGTTTTGAACAGCGCCGCCACTTTCCGCTTGGGTTTGATGTTGGCCGAAATCGACGAACGGGGCGTCTTGGGTGCGGCCGACTCCCAGCTGGGCGCGGCATCGGCAGTCGAGGCCTCGTACGGCTTTTCAAAGAAGGGGTCGCGGTTGACCGGTGCAGGGCGGAAGCCCCCCCGGCGCTCACGCGGCTCGATGGCATCGCGCGGATCAAACTCTTCGCGGCGACGGCCTTCGTAGGCGCGGCCACGCGGGCGCTCGTCGGAGCGCTCACGGTCAAAACGCTCACCCCCCGAACGCGAACGCTCATCGAGTTGCAAGGTTTCGATGTCGAGCTTTTTCTTGATCAGCTTTTCAATGTCGCCGACCAAACGCGTGTCAGAGGGCGCCACCAAGGTCACAGCCAGACCTGAGGCCCCAGCACGGCCTGTGCGGCCAATGCGGTGCACATAGTCTTCGGCGTTGAAGGGCACATCGAAGTTGAACACCGCCGGCACGTCCTTGATGTCCAGACCACGCGCGGCCACATCGGTACACACCAGCAAATCGACCTCGCCTTGTTTGAAGGCTTCCAGGGCTTTCAGGCGTTCGTCCTGGCTCTTGTCGCCGTGCAAGGCGGCGGTGCGCAAGCCTTCACGCTCGAGCGAACGGGCTAGCCGGCCACAGCCGAGTTTGCTGTTCACAAAAATGAAGGCCTGCTTGATGCCACGGTCGGTCAACACCTTGCGGATCACGCGGCGCTTGTCGTCGTCTTGGGCGGCGTAAAAACGCTGCTCGACGGTGGAGGCGGTTTCGTTGGGGCGCGCCACCTCGATGGTGATCGGGTTTTGCAAATAGCTGCCGGCCAGGCGTTTGATCTCGGGAGAGAAGGTGGCCGAGAACAGCAGTGTGGTGCGCTGCTTGGGCAGGTAGCTCAGGATGCGTTGCAGATCGGGCAAAAAGCCGATGTCCAGCATGCGGTCGGCTTCGTCCAGCACGACATATTCGACCTGGTTCAAGACCGCGTTTTTGGCTTCGATGTGGTCCAGCAAACGGCCTGGCGTGGCGACCAGCACCTCGACGCCTTTTTTCAGCTCCAGCGTCTGGGGTTTCATGTCCATGCCGCCAAACACCACCGCGCTGCGCAGCTGGGTGTACTTGGCGTACATCTTGATTTGCTGGGCCACCTGGTCGGCCAGCTCACGGGTGGGCAAGAGCACCAAAGCACGCACCGGGTGGCGGGCTGGCGAGGTGGAGGGGTTTTCGTGCTTGAGCAGGCGCTGCAGCAAAGGCAAGGAAAAAGCCGCCGTTTTGCCTGTGCCTGTTTGGGCCGCGCCCATAACGTCCTGGCCCGTCAACACCACCGGAATGGCTTGGGCCTGGATAGGGGTCATGGATTCGTAGCCCATTTCGGCCACGGCTCGTGCCAGCGTGGGCGCCAGCGATAAATTGGAAAAAGAGTCGGTCATTAACCCGCTATTGTCGCATTTTGGGCTGACACGCCCAAAATCACGTTTTAGGCAGCGTCACACCCACTTGGCCTTGGTACTTGCCGCCCCGGTCCTTGTAGCTGGTTTCGCACACTTCATCGCTCTCGAAGAACAGCACCTGGGCGCAGCCCTCGCCCGCATAGATCTTGGCCGGCAGAGGTGTGGTGTTCGAGAACTCCAGCGTCACATACCCTTCCCACTCGGGCTCAAAAGGGGTCACGTTCACGATGATGCCGCAGCGGGCATAGGTGCTCTTGCCCAGGCACACGGTCAGCACATTGCGTGGAATGCGGAAGTATTCCACCGTACGGGCCAGCGCAAAACTGTTGGGCGGGATGATGCAGACATCGCTGTGGATGTCCACAAAACTCTTTTCGTCAAAGTTCTTGGGATCCACCACCGTGCTGTAAATGTTGGTGAACACCTTGAACTCGGGTGCGCAGCGGATGTCGTAGCCGTAGCTGCTGGTGCCGTAGCTCACGATTTTTTCGCCCGCAGCGTTTTGACGGATCTGACCGGGCTCGAACGGCTCGATCATGCCGTGCTGCTCGGCCATGCGGCGGATCCATTTGTCGCTCTTGATGCTCATGGTGCGTCCTTTGATGATGGGCTCGATTTTAGTGGGGGACTGAACGCACCTGCCCAGCCCCTCACAACGGTCAGCGCGAAACCTTGCCCACCGCGCCCTGCACCAGGTAGTTCATGCCCAGGATCTGGCCATCGTTCAGGCTCTGGCCTGCAGGCAGCACCACATGGCCTTCGTTGTCGGTGATGGGACCGGCAAAAGGCAGCAACTTGCCCGCGCCCACCAGTTTTTGCTTGGCCAGGATCTCGTCCTGGACCTTCTTGGGCACCTTGGGGCCAAAGTCGCCGACCCGGATCATGCCTTCCTTGACGCCGCCCCACACGCTGCCCGAAGTCCAGCTGCCGTGCATGGCCGCCTTCACGCGGCGGTGTAGTAGTCGCCCCATTGGTGCGTCACGGCGATGATCTGCGCATCCGGCCCGATTTTGCGCATGTCAGAGTGGTAAGCCACTGCCATCTTGCCGCGCTCTTGCGCTGCGGCCATCACGGCGGTCGAGCCGGTGTGGAAAGCGATCACATCGACATCCTGGTTGAACAAGGCCATGGCCGCTTCGCGCTCTTTGGGTGGGTCAAACCAGGCGTTGAGCCAGACCACCTTGACGATGGCTTTGGGATTCACCGAACGCATGCCCAAAGTGAAGGCGTTGATGCCTTGCAGCACCTCGGGAATCGGGAAACCCGCCACATAACCGGCCACGTTGGACTGGGTCATGCGCCCCGCCGCGATGCCAGCCAGGTAGCGGCCTTCGTAATAGCGGGCATTCGAAGCCGACACGTTGGCCGCCGTCTTGAAGCCGGTGACCGATTCGAACTTCACATTCGGAAAATCCTTGGCCACTTTGAGCGTAGGCTCCATGTAGCCAAAGCTGGGGGTGAAGATGATTTGGTTGCCTTGCTGGGCCAGGTCACGGATCACACGTTCGGCGTCCGCGCCTTCGGGCACATCGGCCACAAAGGTGGTCTTGACCTGATCGCCCAAAGCCTTTTCAACGGCCTTGCGGCCCTCGTCGTGCTGGCGCGTCCAGCCCGCCTCGGTGATGGGCGAAACGTAGACAAAACCGGCCTTGATGGGCTCAGCAGATTTGGTGGGTGTTTGCGCCGAGGTTTGGGCCTGTGCGCCGGTGAGAAAAAAGCAGGCGGCCACGAGCGTGGCTGCGAGGTTTTTATACATGGTAGTCCTCTACATGGCCCCGGAGATTGAACAAAACAAAGCCCGCCGGGGCAGCGGGCTTTGCATGTATTTTAAGACAAGTTCAATTGCGCAGCGTCTTGATCGCAACAGCCCCCAGCCCAAATTGGTACAGCAATTGCGTCCAATCCTTGGCTCCCTGAATGAACTGCGTATAAGGGGTTCGGCGATCGATCAACTCGGGCACAAAAACAGTATCACCCGGATAGACCCGTGTTTTCATGAAACGGCCATTTCCCCATCCGAGCCAACTTCGCATAGCTTGATTAGCCACCACGGTGCCATCTGCTTTGATCAGCAGCACGCCATCCAGATCAGCATCTCGTGTAGGACCCGCTTTCTCCAAGTATTGAATCGACCCGGATCTACTAGACACTTCCGAGCCGTTGGGATTGACGTTTTTCGAACTCTACCGGAGAAACGCCACCAGACGTGTTGTGGCGGCGCTTGGGGTTGTAGAACATCTCAATGTAATTG
>JACCDR011759245.1_pt1 | contig 17506 bp, 30 predicted proteins | sample 7446431 | NCBI WGS metagenome assembly JACCDR01 (sample SAMN15323443, study PRJNA562643) | freshwater metagenome | isolation source: river surface water | place: USA:Blue River Watershed | collected 2017-08-17
CAGCAATTTTTTCAACTATAAAATTTTCCGGTCCATACTTTTTTATAGATCTATGAAATGCGTATTTTGATCTTGTTTTAGAGTCGGATATATGTTGTTGCCAACGCTTTTCGATTGATTGCGAAGTATATCCAATGTATTTTTTTCCTGAAATTTTACAAGTTATGCGATACAGTATATGATGTTTCATACATTTATATACACCAAATATAAAAAACGGTCTTATAGACGCCAGATTTCGGTTCAACATGACGTGACCACTGATATAATGTTGAACACAACCAAGTATTGGCAGAAAGTTAAGAAGGTTCTTAACAAGTAAAGGATTCACTATGCAAATTGAAATGCCTACCACAGTTTTGGTTGATATTAACACCCTTTTCATTGATGTCCCGGTCAACTACGGTGAAGAGGATATTCCAAACAACTTCCCCGGACGTAATGGTGATATGCTTTCGTGGGAAATTGATTTTGATACCGGCAAGATTAAGGACTATTCTTGGCCAGAGGAATTCTCTTTCCATATGAAGGTTGTTGATTGCGGAATTTACAGGCTCACTGGTAGGTACAATATCAATCCAGAAGGAATGCAGCAACCAAAGGTTGAATTCTCTAGGGTAAATGACTATGTGCCTGCTGGACTAGCGATTGGGGATTGTGGGTATGGCGACTACATCATTTTCGATATCGCCCCGGACGGCACTATTAAGAACTGGAAGCCTACGGCGTTTGACTTGGATGAGTTTACACTGACGTAAAAACCCGTAGGGTTGATATAATCAGTGAAGGAGCATAACGATGAGCAGTCTAGATAATACCGTATCTACGATTCGTGATATTGGACGGATTGAGGGTGCTATTATTGCCCTAATGTCAATAGATTTTGACGTTCCGACCGTTGTTGAGTCTTGTAAAAGGATGGAACAGCAACTTTTGTCTACTATTGAAAAATTCAACGCAAACAACAAACTTATCCAATTGAAGGTTTGGGATGGGGTCGAGAACCCAATTACAAAGGTTTATGCATGAACAATAACGAATCGTCTATCCGTCCCCGATATCAGAATGTTACCCAGCAATATTTGCTGGAATTGGCAAGCGATGCGATGAAAATTGGTGAACAAAAAGTGCATCAGCATACCAATCCAGAATCTAAAGAATTGATTCGCCTTACGGTTGAATTTCATAAGAAGTATGGATTCTTACCGGGTGATTCTGCCGGGTTTGGGGTGCAACCCCAATGTTAAGTAAAGAATTCCAAGAATATCTTGTTGGTAAAACCATCAAATCAGTTGAAACAAATGATATTGGTGGTATAAACTCTGGAACAACCATTACTCTTGAAAACGGATCAATGATTTACGTCCGTGATATTAATGTTGCGTTGCCTCCGGGGTGCGGGGTAGAACCCCGCTACTTTGTTGACGAAAGGGCTGGCTGTATTGCCATCCGTGACCATTGGAATACCGATCCGGGCTATCAGGGCCTTCACCCCGACACTGAGGGGGTTGTGGTGTTCGAGGGGGCAGATGGGCCTATTGACTTGCATTACCGCCGCCAGTGTGTTTCTGATAGTCAGCGAAACAGACTGATTGCGGAATGTAAAAGGCTTAATAATTTGCGAGGTAAAAATGAAAATTGAAACTTCTGATCGTGGATACCAATTTCTTGTCCATCCATCTTATACAAACAAAGATATTAGTCCACGAATTGTTAGTGAGTCATCAGCCGTAGGGCCATATGAAGATTCTTTAAGTAAGCCCGGATCGTCTTATCTATGGTTCGGCGAACATCACCACCTAAATAGGGAAGAGGTTGGCAAAGTAATTGAACATCTAAGAAATTGGTTTCATACTGGGCGGCTAGAATAACATCGCCACCCCAACAATTTTCTTACATTTTTCCATTTTCCCCCTCAAACTATAGACAGATTTATGGTATATAAAGAGTAGATCGTGAACTCTTTATCTCTCATTATACGAGAAATCGGTAGACTAATCTAAGAAAAAGTCTTACCGATAATAAACAAGATAAAATCATAGGGAATTCGCAATATTGGGCACCCGCCCTGAGGGGAAATCCCTTCTATTGTAATTCTTAAGAGAAATCAAAGACAAAACCAGAGTAAGAGTAGAAACGTGCCGCTAGTAGGATATAATGGTATATGCCAACTACTGTTTACCGAGTAGAACATGCCCCAACTGGTATTGGTCCGTTTAATCACGATATCTCCCTAGAGGTATTTAGGAATACTGACCCAAGGTTTACCTTTGCTTGTGATGAACGCCCTATGCCAACCGCCAAATGGGTAAGGGATAACGATAAATATCGGTTCGGTTGTGATAGAATGGATCAACTCAAGTGGTGGATTCCCTCTCGGGCTGTGCCCAATCTTGCCGCCGCTGGGTTTGTTGTGGCGAAGTACGAAGTCCCCCGAGTAGCCTATAGGGATGCTACACAAGTGGCGTTCCGTGCGGAAGTGGCAAAGAAAGTGGCGGTGCTACAGTTGAAACAGATTTTTGAAGGAGTGCCTACGGCGTGATGATTCTTTTTATTACATATATTTCACTGATAATCATTTCATTTCTCTCTTGCATCTATCTAACTAGAAAAATTGATAATGCTGATGTTACAGTTAAATTATTGCTTCTTTTCATTCCGTTTAGTGTTATTCCATTTATTCAATTCATACCACCAATACTGCTTTTTACAAAAATTGTAAAGATTTATCGTATTTTGGATAAGGTTATTATTCCGAAGCCTAAGTCTCAATCGCCGACCGATTCGTGATACAATGCCGCAATAGTTGCTGGTTTCAGTTTCCAATATATCTGTAAAGAAAATAAGAAGGAGTGCCGACAGTATGCCGACGATTACTAAAAAGAAGAAGTCTGTTTCTCGGAACGTGGGGCGGAGCCCCATTGATTGGGCCGCACGTATTAGGGCAGCAAATGCTCTTTTTGAACGAATGACCCCTCGTGAACGCCGCGTGGCGATTTGTAGGGATGTCATTAAGTCTTTGAATGCTGGGCAATTTCAAGCGGAAACTGGAGTTTATTGTCTTTTTGATGACAGTCTTGATACAAATGTTGATCTTATGCAAAACATCGAACAGGGGCCTGTTTGCCAAGTTTGTGCTAGAGGAGCCTTGTTTTGTTCCGCTGTACGAAAGTTTGACAATTGTAAGACTTCTTTTAGTAGAGGATATTCACCACACGACAATGGAGAATTTGATAAGACTGAATCAAGGTTTTTCTCAAGAAAGCAAATTGATCTGATCGAAAAGTATTTCGAGGGCTGGTGCAGAGAGTCAACCAAGTCATATCTTTTTAAAGAAATTCATCCAGATAATGCCAAGCGTATGAAACTCATTATGCGGAACATTATTGATAACGATGGAACGTTTGTTCCGGCAGACCTTCCGATGGAATAAAAGAATAAGATGACAACTGATAAGTTTCTGGATCAGCAAGCCAATCCCGACTATCAAGCCATTACTGGGTCCAGACTCTATGGCTATGATACGCCCGAATCAGATATTGATTTGCGGGGGTTCTTCCTGCCTCCCCATCGCTATCGCCATAGTCTGCCCGGCCTGACGGTTCAGCAAATCTCTGGTCCCGGTGACTGTATTCTATATAATGTCAAGGACTACATTTACTTGGTGGCGGGCGGTAACACTTCTCTCTTAGAGATTCTTTATGCTCCGCCTTCTATGGTGAAACACCAATCTATCATTGGCGACATCATTTTGTCGAAGCGTGACCTATTCCTAAGTAAAACCTTCTATCGAAGCATTCGCGGTTATGCCCTATCAGAGTTTCGTAAGGCACAGGCGGTAGAACTGAAAGAGAATTCGGCGGATAATAAGACAAAACTTTTCATTGATTTTTGTTCGGCGTTCCAATTGACCGGGCCTGAACGCAACGATATCTTGGCGGACTTACAAAAGAATCACCCTGACTTTCAGCCGTTCACAGAGATTCCCGCCCCGGATAAACTTGGCGAACGCCGTCGAGCCGCCTACGATGCCGCTGGCTATTGCCCCAAGAACGCAGCACACTGTCTACGGCTACTCTCCCAAGGTATCGAGTTGATGACAGATCACAGATTAACATTCCCCCGGCATGACGCCAAATTTCTTAAGAATGTCAGAGATGGTGTCGTTCCTTGGGATATAATCAAGGGCAGGTACGAGGAACTGAATGTTCTTTTGGATGAGGCTGCCGCAAAGTCTACCATCCCCCAGAAGTGTGATATGGATAAGGTTAATGAGGTTTACTTGTCTCTGGTGAATTATTAATGCCAAACATTTACAACACATTTCCCGCAAACGCTAAGATAATCCCAGAAGATACCTATTATCGTTACCTAAGGTATGATAATTTGGATATCCCAACTGTTGAATACAGAGAAGTAAAAAGAGAAGATATTCCTACCGGACCGTGGACTGAAAATGCTTGGTTCAAGGTATTTGTACTCAATTACAGAGCGGGTTTTAAGTTGATTGTTGTTCTGGATGACATGCCACAATTCTTTATGGTTGGAACACCAGAAGTAGACCAGTTTTACGAAAAGTATGGAGCATAAGGAAAATTATGAAAGAATCATTAAGCAAGGTTGATATTGCCACCAAGATTGCCGCCGCCAATGATTTGTTTGAAAAACTTTCACCAAACGAGCGTCGGATGGTTATCGCCAAGGATGTTATTGATAGGCTTGATAGTAATTATTTTTGCCCAGTTAGCGGTTCATATTTGCTTATCGACAAATATTTCTACGATTTTCCACCAGATACGGAAACTCTTGAGGTATTTGAGACTACTAAACAATGTAGCGTTTGTGCGAGAGGGGCTATTTTCGTTTCCGCCTGTCTCAAATTTGACGGATGTAAGGTTTCAACACTCCTAGAAAAACCAGAAAGGCACGGTATATTCTTGTCAGAGCAAGAGGACCGTTTCTTTGATAGTAAACAAATCCAGATGATTGAAAACGCTTATGAGGCGTATATCTCATCGCCATTAGATTATCAATTGCGTAATAAATTGAGTGCTGACGAACTCACAAGTTGTAGAAATTTTGGCGAAAAATATGTTTCAAACGTTGATAGAATGAAGGCTATCATGCAGAATATCATTGATAATAACGGAACATTCATTCCATAAGGGTTTCACCCTTATGATCCCAGAATTCTTTATGGAGCATACAAATGAATCTATTCCCTTTCAGCGACAGGCTTAATCAAATCCTTGCAAAAGTAATCAAGGAAGTCAGCCCCGAAAATTACAATGAACTGACAGAAGCCATTAATGACTATGGCGTTCATGAATATACCGATGGTTATGATGCTGGATTTGATTCTGCGGACGATGGGGAATTTGATTTTCTGGACGAGGATGACGAAGAAGAAATATTCTAAAAGGATAGACAACCATGAGTTGGCGTTGCGAAGTAAAACGTGTTACAGACGTTCAGCCTATTCCGGGTGCTGACACTATTTAACAGCATTCAATCCTAAGACACACCAAGTAGTACACCCAAAGTGTATTAACTGGTATGAAAACAGTAGATATTTTGGGGCAAAGATTTGGCAGATTGGTCGTTATTGAAAAAATTGGAAGAAATAAAACGGGAATGTATTGGAAGTGTGATTGTGATTGTGGAAGAAAAGAATTAGAAATACAATCTTACCGATTAAGAAAAGGTAAAACCACTCACTGTGGATGTTTGTTTGGAGAAGATTTATCTAAACAAAAATTCAATAAACTAACCCCAATCAAAAAAATTTGGGATAAGAATTGTTATAAATGGGAATGTTTATGTGATTGCGGGAATAAATCGCTTGTTCGAGCAAATAAACTAAAAGGATTAAAAACCAAATCCTGTGGGTGTGCTATATATGATTATAATCATTGGACAGATATTACTGGTCAAAAATTTGGAAGATTAACGGTATTATCTTTTCTTAAAATTCATCCGACCAAAGGGACTATTTTTATTTGCCAGTGTGAATGCAACAAAATCAAAGAGGTAAATTCTGGCCATTTAATGAATGGGCATACTAAAAGTTGCGGATGTTTGTCAAATGATGAAAAAAGGTCTAGAACAGGGAAAAATAATTGGAAATACGATGAGAATCTTCCTGAATTTGCAAGAAAATATAGACGATCATCTGATGATAAAAAGTGGGGTAAATTAGTCAAAAAATTGCACAATTATACATGTGCCAAATGTCATCAAAAATTTGACGAATGTGCATTGGATGCTCATCATATTCAAAATTATATAGAGAATCCAAGTCTGCGTTTAGATAAAAATAACGGCGTTTGTTTTTGTGCTTGTTGTCACAGGATATTTCATAAGAAGTACGGGCTATCTAATAATACGCCAGAACAGATAGGAGATTATTTAAAGAATGTGGAAATGCGAAATAAAGAAAATTTCTAGGATAGAGATTATCCCAAACGCCAATAATATAGAATTAGCATTTGCTGGAGAATGGCCTGTTGTTGTTAAAAAAGGGGAATGGAAACCCGGACAATTATGTTCTTATATTCCATATGATAGTATATTGCCAGAATCACTTCTTCATGAACTAAATCTCGTTGACAGATTGTCTGGACCAGCCAAAAATCGTGTGAAGCCTGTCCGTTTGCGGGGTCAACTTTCTGTGGGGCTCGTCCATAAAGCACCCGATGGATTCGCCGAAGGCGATGCTGTAGATACCCACTTTGGTATCACTAAGTATGAGCCGCCGATTCCCATCGAACTGGCTGGGCAAATCGTTTCTCGTCCACGAGAATTTGCTAAGTACGACATTGATAATATGAATGATCGCTTACGCGACTTTGTTCAGGGCGAACCTTGTCAAGCAATGCTGAAAATCCATGGCTCAAATTCGTCAATTGTTATTGATAATGACGGTGTAATCAAGGTTAATTCGCGTAACTATTCTCTTGCTGAAAGTGAAACAAACACTTATTGGCGAGGCATGAGAAACGCCAATCTCGTTTCTTCTATTAAGTCGCTGCCAGCAGGCACTTGGGTTTATGGTGAGTTGGTTCCTACTCAAAAGTTTAGATACGGTCACAACGAGCCTACGGTGTATGTTTTCGACATCAAAGACCCCTCCGGCAACTACTGGCCTCTTAGCAAGGTGATAGAATGGTGTGTAGCCAACAACATCCCTTATGCCCCTATTATGTACGAAGGACCATTCGATATTAAAGCGATAGAGGCGGTCGCCACCGGAATGGAACCAATTTCTGGCAACAAGATTCATATTAATGAGGGTGTTGTTGTGCGGCCCATTGTCGAGCGTCGTAATCATCGTGGCGAAAGAGTTATTGCCAAAGTGATTAACCCGGTTTACCTTACTGGCGACTGGGATGATGAGAAAACTGGGGGTTAATGGGGCTCTGCCCCATGCCCCGAATGCATAAAGAGGACAATTATGAGCAAACACGTTCCTATCAGTACCGGCAGCATTAATATCAATTTTAACAATCTCTATAGGGCTGGCACCTTTGGTGTTGACAGCGGCACTATTTGGATTGGTGATCCTTGTTATATGATTGGTTACGATGAGAAGAAATATGATGAGCAACATGATATTTATTTTGATAAAACCAATTACAACAAAGCAAGTCTTATTCATTTGAAAAATGAAGGAGCCAACCTCACTCAGTCTCTTGGCGGTAAAAAAGCAGAACAAATTCCTGTGCCGGAAGTTTTAATGTATCACGAGTTTCCTGATGGATTAAGGATTAGCACGCTGCATGGTGATGGTCGTTATCCAGTCTATGTAGAAATGGATGGCGGAAGTGTTCGTCGGATTATTATTGACTTCGATAATGTGGTGGAACCCCATGATGAAGATGAATACGAAATTCCAGAGGACGATCAATGAGTGAAACACTCAAGATTTTGTTTCTTGATGATTCCCTAGAACGTTGCCGTGTAGTCAAACAAAATCTTATTGGCACTAGTCTCACAATTGTTCATACAGCAGACGAATGCTTAGAGGCTATGCGTTCTGGCGAATTTGATATTATCATGCTAGACCACGACTTGTCTTACGAGACAATTCTGAATAATCATCCAGACGATAAGGATGGTTCCTACGTCGTAAGACATCTTTTAAATGAGAATCTTCAGCCCGCCGCCACCTATATCGTTCATTCTTTGAACACTGATAAAGCAAGGGGTATGGTTGGTGATATAATTAGGTCGGGCCGAGAGTGTCTTGGTCACGTCCCCTTTGCTTGGCAATTTGTATCTGTCAAAAATGGTTTGCTTACTATTGATACCAATATCAAACCAGATTATTCCAAGGAGTAGACAGTCATGAGTAAATGGATTCCCACACCGTCCCGCCTGCCAGAACAAAATAAAGCACTTGTTTGGATTAGTCCAAGCGGAGAAGAGGTTTCTGGCGGCTGGCGAGAGTCTAGATTGTGGTTCTTGCCTGATGGTGTCTACGTTTATTATGAACCGGTGTTTTGGAGATATATGTAATGTCGCTACGCGAGATTGATAGGCGGTGCCACCATGATTGATTTAGATATCCTTAAGAAGGCAATTCGAGAGGTTTGTTACGAAAACGCCGACACGCAGCGTCGAATTGCTGTTATGGAAAGGGCTAGAGCCTTGGGGCTCACTCTAAAGAGGCGTCAGTTAGACAATTGGACATCTAATAGTTGGGTTTACTGGTATTGGGAAAAGAATGGTAGTCCATACGATTGCAAAAATAACTGTGCGGCTACTATAGAAGATTTGTCAAGAATACAAATCTCTCATTACTCAAACAATTACAACGAAGATACGCCATCTGTTGAGAAATTGGAAGATTCGCTGAAATTTTTGAAAAAGCCAACAAAATCTTTGGTTTTGGATATAATCACACCGTTCGCCTATGACAATGCAACCGTGTACAATCCGGCTCTGACCGGGGTTTGAGGGGTGTCCCATAATTATCAAAAGTGATTTCAAAGATTATTATGACGGACTTCAGCAGTACGATGAGGATAGAGAAACCCTGTTTATTCGTAAAAAAGAAGAGATTGAAAAACCATTTTCTGAAAGAGAAATAAGTGATCTAAAAATCAACCACTTTATCTTTGATAGTGTGTGCTGGATTGGTTTTGCGGGAGAGATTTATCCATTCTATGACAAGCCAGCCAAGAATGATATTGACGGGAAAATTATTGAACCCCGCCAATTGCTTTTCGGCTGTGAGTTTATTAACGAACGATACAACTCAAGCAGACACGTATTTGATCGTTTGAGATTTTCTTTTTCCCAGAGAAATCCTGTCTATAATCATCTTGACGCCCCAAAACTTATCGAACTTTGTTTCAGTAGGTTTGGTCCTATTTTCTATATTAAATCTCATGAAAACTATGGTAAACCGTACCACGCAATCAAAAATCCTAAACTTGAAAATCTTGGCTTCGCCAAAGTCTTGCCGCCCCATTTGGCCTATAACGCTTTGCAGCGATATGTCTATAACCAGACTAACCCTGAAAAGCCTATCCCCGAGATGAGTAATGACTTGAAAATTCATCAGGCTGGATTCGATTTGAAGAAGTCGTTTCGACGCGAAAAAAGTAAGAAAAAGCACTGAATTACGGGGTGTGGGGTGTCCCCACGATATAATGGGTTCAGTCGCCATCGGGCTCAGAATAAAAGGATAACCATGAGTTATAGACTTCACATTAGCGTGCCGCTTGGCGAGAATCAGAGCGATGCCATTGCCGCCGCAAAAACAATTATGTCATATTTTTCAGTAATGATTGAAAATACAGCGAATGAGCCAGAGGTAGCACTTACATCCCTAAGCGAGTTTGCCTATCAACTCCTCAACGATACGGACAGGGGGGCCTCTAATTACTTAGATATTGATATTAATGGGCACGCTCGCAATAAAAAGTTGCGGGCAAAAATTGGCGATAGGTTGTGATATAATAATGAGCGAAGAGGCCGGTCGGCATCGGGGGCGAGCTTATATCTCGCTATAAACTGGGATCAACACCCTTTCTTCGCATTAGTTCTTCTCTGAATTTTTTATCATGATCAAATTGCCAGTGATAATTCTTACAAAGGATTATCAGATAAAATTTGACATTTGCACGATATAATGGTGGGCGATTCTAGCGTGTCGCATTTGATGTGCTGTAGCACAATGGTTGGTGGTTCGAATCCACCCGGCACAGTTAACGAAGCGTTTCTTAATGAGCCCTGTGGCGATTGAACAAAAGGAGAATTTATGGCAAAGAAGATTAGTTTGATTGAAAAGCCTAGTAGACCAGTTAAGAAGATTGATTTGAATCTTGCACGTCGCGTTTTGGCGGTGGTAGATGAAGGGCTTGTTTGCGGTGTTGGGGAACCAATTCCCGGCAAGATGTGCGTAGAGGCCGCTGTATGTTATGCTCAGGGTCTTGAGCATAGTGATGATCCTGTCTGCGTGGATTCTGACGTAAGACAATTCAAAATCGATATTAATGATGATGGCGGTTTCGCTACCGATCAAGAGCGGGCTAAAGCACTTCGAGAACTTTCTATTGCACAACTTGGCAGCAATAAATGCAAGGGAGATTTCGGCTTGATTTTGCGAGAAGTGATTATTAGGGGTTTTTTACAGGATAAAAAGAATGGTGTTAGTAACATCGTAAACTTTATTGATAATGTCCGTGATTCAACAAGTACAAGCGACATTGTTCGTTACTTCATTAATGATCGTGATGTCGATGAAATCATCAATTTCGGTATCAAGGCTCTCCGTGAAATGAAGTCTCCCGGCATTAAATTGATGGAAAAATTGATTCCGTCTAGCAAGAAAATGGGTAAGTAAGCCCCTAAAGAAAGGAAAAGAATTATGAATGCAACCGCAACTGTAACAACTATTAACCCAGCAAGCCGTAAAGCAATTGCAAAAGCAATCCGCGAGGCTAATAACAATTTTGATAAGATGACCGCCGCCCAAAAACGGGTGGCCATCGCTAAAGATGTCATTGCCCAACTCGGGAAAGAAAAGTATAACGCCGAGTCTGGAACGTATCTTCAACTTGATGAATCTCTTCCATCTAATAAGAAGCAACAGTTGATTGATATTTTTGCAGACCCAGAAATGCCTACCTGCACCGTTTGTGCCCGTGGAGCAATGTTTTGTTCGGCGGTGCGAAAATTCAACGACTGTACCGTTGGTAATGTTAATGGCTCAGATGCATCAAACCTTGTGTCGTCAAACTTTCAAAAGTATGAAAGAAAATTCTTTTCATACAAGCAAGTTAGTCTAATCGAATCAGCATTTGAGGTTGAGCCTTTTGGATGTTATTCTAGCCGTCAAGGTAAATACGATTGGGATACTGGTGAAACAAAATGGTCTGGCGTGCCGGAGCCTCAGTTTCCAGAATCGGCTGACTTCAAGCAAACCAACTACTGTGATGCTGGCTGCCCGCACTGTTTCGAGTCCTCTACAAAGAAAGGTAAGCATGGTGACTTCGCCCACATCCTTTCTATTGTAAATCAGTTGCATTCAGGAACCGAGTTGGCGATTGGTGGGGGAAATCCACTAGACCATCCTTTTCTTATGGAAATTTTGGAGGCAATCAAGTCGAGGGGTGTTATCGCCAATCTCACGGTTAACTCGAAACATCTTTCACATTACGGTGATTTGATTGATAAACTCCGCCAAGAAAAACTTGTTTGGGGCTTGGGCATTTCTTACAACAAGGATTATGTTGCCGACATCCTTGAGATGATGGACAAAAACACCGTAATTCATATTATTGCTGGTGTAGACAGTCCAATGGATATATTGCGGCTTCCGAAAGAATCAAAACTTCTTGTGCTTGGCTACAAGGAACATGGTTTTGGAATTAAGTATGCCAAAAATCGTCCCGTTCAGGAATGCCTTAATGAGTGGCGATACTGGATTGGAACAATCATGCGAAAGTTTCATACCAGTTTCGATAACTTGGGAATTAAGCAACTAAATATCCAATCCTTGTTATCGCCAGAAGTATGGAATAGCCACTATATGGGCGACGATGGTGCTTTTACCATGTTCCTTGATGCTGTAACGGAAACCTATGCGGTGACATCCACTAAGGAAAGAATGCCTATCGGCACGGCAACCCTGAGTGAAATGTTCTCTCGCGTCCGCAAACTTATGTCTGACGCCACTCATTCAAGATTGCCGCTCCCGCTAACAGTCCTGCATTAATGTTGTCAGCACTTTCTTGGTCAACACAGTTGCACCACACGATTGCTCCATCAGCCTGACAATAACGAAGCATTTGGTCAACCATCAACCAATCATCATTTTCTAATGCCTTACCACCCATTGAAACGGCTGTGTTGTCATAAACTGGGCATATTGTTGGATAAACAGATAGCTTATATTTGTTTTTCAAAGTAACAACGTATTCGTAATATCTTTTGCGAGCCTCTACAAAATCATCATAACTAGTTGTGCCGGGTCCGCTCCAAGACTCTTCTAAATCATAATACATATAAAGCCCCGGAGTGATCATGTCAATTATGTTCCATAGCCAAGGCAATTCATTTTCGGAAATGTCTAATACTGCATCAATTTTCTTGCTGTCGGCGTACCAAGTTGCGTGAGGCCCCTGAAAAGGTGTCCCATACCACCCAATTTTTGCTTTAGGAAATCTGTCGCGTAAATAACGAATTACTATTGGATAGTATTTAGCACATAATCCATTGTAAATCTTTATGGCGTTTTCTTGACTTATATTATGAACGGCGTTCATATAAATAACAAAATTTGTTGCACCAACATCCCACTCCAGCAATTCAGAATTTATGGCTGGATAGGATTCTTCAATATCAATTGTTATTTGTCCGACAAATGTAAGCGGATTAAAAGTTAACGTATTGATGTAATTATCAATTGTTGGTTTTGCTATTTCTTCAAAGTATTTTGCTGGGCCACCCGGATAATCATAAATAATACCCATTCCTGACGCTAAATAGCCGCTGTCTGATAAACGTTTAAAATACCAAGGCATAGCAATGGTTGGAATTGATGATATATTATTCCTATCCATAGGTGGAGTTCCTAACACCCATTTTTCATGAAGCATCAAGTTTTTCCCCTTAAAAACTATCCCGTTATTTTTTACCTTACTTTTTTGATTACCATCAAACGATTTATAAATGTTTCGCATACTAACATATACCCTTGGGCGGCGTCCTCAAACCCTCACACCACTTTTATCAAAAAGTCTCTGAAGGTGGTAAAAAAGAACTTTGCGAGGATAGAATAGAGCGATGACGATGTACGTCATTCCCCCGGATGAGGGATTCATCTTGTTAAGGGGTAAATCCCCAAGGAGTTTTTATGGCTACTAGTGTTCGTTTTGATGATGCGTTGCAGAATTTCATGGTCGCGGTGCAGGAGATGGAGGGTTCTCGATGCTTCGAGAATGATACTTTCATCTATGCCAATATCGGTAGTTCTTATGCCCGAGTTGGGTTTAAGAATTCTGATGGTGACGAGTTGGGCACATACGCCTTCGTCGCCACTAAGACTACCGAATCCTTTAATGAGGGTGATATCTTCCGCAAGGCGAGTGATGCGGCCCCTGCTAATGGTGTTCGCGGCAACATCTTTAACCCTATCGCTGAAACTATGGCGGGAATGACGGTTGAGGGGCCTGCCAAGCGTCCTGTTGGTCGCCCCAAGCAAACTGTTGAGGAGGCCGTTGCAAATCCTCCCGCCCAGTCTGCCGAACCCGTTGCTCAGTGATAGAATAGGGCTAACGCTCTAATAACCAGAAAAATTCGCCTTGCAAGACGCGGGGCGTTTTTATTGGGGCTACGCCCCAAACCCCGAATACTCAAAGAGATTTTATCAGATGGCAATTCAACAACCACATCCGTCAGAGTACAGAATCGTGGATATTGCCGACGATGTTCTTAAAGGTGTTCATCAATACGTCAAACATTTCAATAAATGTCCCTATCCAGCAGAATTACTTAGTAACCAGTATTGTCCAGTATGCTTGCTAAAGTATTCATACCAAGAAATTGAAGAGGCTACCGCATTTTTAGTTAGGTGGGGCTGGTTAACGATCAAAGGAAAACAGTCTTGAACATTGTAGACATTATTCATGCTGTTCTTGGTGACTTAAACATTCCCGCTTCTGAGCGGGAATGGGTTATTAATCAGTATTCTGAACCGTGGCGGAAATACCACAATCTCAAACACATTGAGAGAATGCTTACTCAACTCAAAACAGACTATTTGAGTCTCTACAATGATCCATTTGTAGCCTATGCAGTAATTATGCATGATGTTGTTTACGTGCCCGGTGCGTCCGATAACGAGCAACGAAGTTGCGACAAGGCTTTGGACTTAATCAAAGATTACAAGGATATTGACGGAAATCCGATTGATGGCGAAACGATTGATTTAGTCAAAGCCATTATTATGGCTACGGACCATAAGGAAAAGTCCTATAACACAACGACTCCAGCCATTATTGCTGATATCGACCTAGTTGGGTTGGCTGATGATTATTGTACGTTTGTATTCACTGGCAATGATATAATGTTGGAAGCAAAATGCTCTTTAGATGATTTTGTTATTGGTCGTACCAAATTCTTTTTGAGTATGCTTAATAAGACTCCAATTTTTCAAACCCCAAAGTATCAGAACCTAGAGTTAATTGCTAGACATAATATGACAACGTGGATCAACGCTATTGTTCAACAACTAGTTACTGAGCGTGTATGAAACTAACCAAAGAACAGATTGCTAAAGAATTTGAATTTATGCTGTCGCTTGAAAAAGATTGGGATAGTTATGGAGCAGAACCACCATCTCAACTTTCAATTGATATCGCAAAAAAGATTTGTGATAATACCAGTCCAGACAGAGTAAAACCTTCTGTTGTTGGTGGTGTAGGAATATCTTATAAAGGTGAAGAGAGAATTTACGTCGAAGTATTCAACGACGGACAGATATGGACTATGATAGGATCGAGTCATGACAAAAACAAAGATCCATTAGTAAAATCCTTTGATATTGAGACAACTATAAATATTGTTAATAGGGAAAATAATGAACAGTCTCCATGATCGTATGAAATTGTATGAGTCTGTGACCGATCTGCGATTGGTTCCCAGAACGCCCGCGATTCTTAGAGTTGATGGGCGGGGGTTTAGTAAGTTCACAAGAGCCTTTAACAAGCCCTTCGATGATAACATCCTTTATGCTATGCAGTACGTGGCCCAGCGTATCAGCAAGGAATTTCAGGGGGTTGTGTTTGCTTATGGCCAGTCAGATGAAATCAGTTTTATGCTGATTGACTATAAAAACCACGAATCTCAAATGGTTTTTGGTGGGGGAGTTTCCAAGATTTGTTCGGTGGCGGCTGGTCTGGCTAGTGCGGTCTTTAACAAAGGTTTATTCAAACTTACAAACAATTTGTTTGAGGCTCACTTTGACGCCCGCGTTTTCTCTATTCCCGAAAGTGATGTTCCTAATTACTTCTATTGGCGTAATAAGGATTGTGTCAGGAATAGCGTAAGTATGGTGGCTCAGCAGCACTTTAGCCATAGTCAGTTGCAAGGTAAAAACCGTGACGAAATGATTGAAATGCTCCATTCTGTTGGGGTTAACTGGGGCGAGTTTGATGATGATTTCCGTGAGGGATGGATTTTCTCTAATGGAAAATTTCAGAAGGTGACAGATATTAAGACCCAATCTGTAATGGTGTTGCCGGGTAGAGATACAATGGACGCCACGGCGTCCGATTAAGGGTATTTATGCAATACGATATTGTAATAGTGATGGAAGGTTTTAGGGATGCTATAAATAAGATTCATAAAAATCCCTATAAAATGCCAGAGAATTACAGTACGAAAGAAGAAGATTGGTATAGTAGATACGAAAAAGGATCTTCTTGGCAGGCTGGTCATGATATGTTATGGACTTTGTGTGAAAATCCAGATAGGCTAGGAAGATTACTTCAATGACTTTTACTGAAGATATTAAGTTTTTCATTGACTGTCTTTATGACAGAAATTGGACTCCCGAACAGTTGTCTAGGGGGATGCACGCTCTATCAATTAGATTCAGTAAAGAAAGCGGTTTGGACCCGGCATTATTCAATATGGCTCTGACCCAGTACGATATAATGATGCCTAAGAGAATTCAGATAGATATTGCTGGAGAAAAACATGAGTGATCGACACCCGTTGCCGTGGAAAGTAGAACATATGGTTCTTAAGAGTGTAGGAACCGAAGTAAAGTGTGAACTTTGGAATGTTGTAGACGCCAAAGAAAAGGTTGTTTTTGCGGTTACTGAGGAGTCTACCGCCCTCGAAATCGTCGCATCCGTCAACTCGCGGGAGAGGTTGGTGGAGGCGTTACGTGGGCTGATGGACGTTTCAGAAAATCCGAGAGATCGCAGGTCGTACGACAGTCCGGTTACAGACTCGGATCGACAGTGGACAGAAGCGTACCGAAAAGCGGTTGACGCACTATCCGAAGGCGGTGCGGTGTGACCACCAAAGCGAAAGGTCCGTACAAGATTGTCACCGACCAAGATGGATATTATTCGGTTGTCATTCCGAGCGGACGGGGACGTTTTGCTTTAGAGGATACGGCTGAAAAGATATGTACGGAGATGAACGAAGCCCACACCTCACAATCCGTAAGGATGAAGGAATTGGAAGATTTGTTGAAACTTTGCAAAGATGTAATTGAGGATGATTTAGAAGAACGTCCAGCAATCATAAGTCTCCGCGAGGCTCTTGAGGCTGCTGGATTTCCTAAAGATAAAAATATCTACTATGGTGGCCTTCGTACAGCCAAAGTAACAACTGTTCATGGACCTTTTAGAATCGATGAGTACGATGGATTTGAGTCTGTTATTGAAATTAGCAGGCAGGAGTGGATTTCATGACTAAAATCGTTTTCGCATCTGACCAGCATGGCGAGTTGCCCGACCTTTCCAAAGTGTCGGCTGATATCCTGATTCTTGGTGGCGATATCTGCCCCAATTTCAGTTGGGTTGCGGCTGAGGATGCTCTAATTCAAACCGACTGGCTCGCCCAAACATTTATTCCTTGGGCCGCTACCATTCCCGTCAAGCAAATTCTTATTTGCGGCAGCAACCACGATATGTGTTTTCAGCACAATCTCAAAGAGGCTAAGGAAACTCTGGCCTATGATGATAGAATCAAGGTGTTGATTGATAAGGATATATCTATTGATGGAAAGAAGTTCTACTTCACCCCTTGGATTCCCCAAATGCCGCACTGGGCTTATACAGCCCGTCCAGATACTATGATTCTAGCCCGTCAAGGAATCCCAGACGACACCCAAATTCTTGTATCTCACTGCCCACCGTTTGGTATTTTGGATGAAGTGGCACATTATGGGTGTCAACATCTTTTAGACAGAATCAATAAACTCTCCAAGTTGGAACAAGTGTGGATGGGCCACACCCACGAAGATGGTGGTAAGAAA
>JACCDR011510519.1_pt1 | contig 17503 bp, 21 predicted proteins | sample 7446431 | NCBI WGS metagenome assembly JACCDR01 (sample SAMN15323443, study PRJNA562643) | freshwater metagenome | isolation source: river surface water | place: USA:Blue River Watershed | collected 2017-08-17
CCAAAACTCTCTGGTAGAGTAGTTATCTCATTATAAGATAAATCAATATTATCAGCAATTATAATCCCATCTTCAATAGTATATTGAACATTGTATTTATCTAGAAATTTAATTAATTCTTCCATTTTTATTTTTATTTAACACCAAAATAATTTTTAAATTCTTTAGCTCCATATTCATTATCCAACATATCCGAGATTTCTTGAATACTAATTGTAGAATTGAATTCTTTATTAGATATGAAATTTTCAACTCCACCCGAACATGCACCTGTTATTGTTCTGTACATAACAATAGCTTCTTCTATACTAAGGATAGATTCTAAAGTTAGAGTATTGTATTTTGATTTATCTCTATCTGATATTTTAAATAAAATATCAGCAATACCTCGTCTGATAGTTTTAGTATGAGCAAACACCGAATCATTTAAAGATACTAATACTTTATTATATCCGATGTAAATTTTATAACGATCTATAATTTTGATACTATCATACCAAAATAATATTCCATCTGAATAAACATAATTATCAGTAATCTCAATATCTTCAAATCTCTGAGTATCAGGTATATTATTTATCTTATTATATGATAAATCAAAACTATTACAACGAAGATTTCCAAAACTCTCTGGTAAATATTTAATCTTATTATTAAATAAATCAATATGTACACAACGAAGATTTCCAAAACTTTCAGGTAAAGTCATAATTTTATTATAATCTAAATTAATAGATTCACAACGAATATTACTAAAACTATCTGGTAAATGTGTTATTTTATTTCTATATAAATAAATTTTATTACAACGAAGATTACCAAAACTCTCTGGTAGAGTAGTTAACTTATTATAAGATAAATCAATATATTCACAACGAATATTACCAAAACTCTCGGGTAAAGTAGTTATTTTATTAGCAGATAAATCAATACGCTTACATTGAATATTTCCTATAGTTTCAGTTAGGTGTGTTATCCTATTATTATATAAAGAAATTTTATTACAATGAATTTCACTAAAACTTTCTGGTAAAGATGTTATCTTATTATAAGATAAATAAATACATTCACAATGAAGATCACCAAAACTCTCAGGAAGATGTGTTAATATATTACGAGATAAATAAATTTCATTACAACGAAGATTTCCAAAACTTTCTGGTAGGTGTGTTATCTTATTATTAGATAAATTGATACTTTTACATATAAGATTTCCAAAACTTTCAGGTAGATGTGTTATCTTATTATTAGATAAATAAATATACTTACAACGAAGATTTCCAAAACTCTCAGGTAAACTCGTTATCTTATTATAAGATAAATCAATAGTATCACAGTAAATATTTCCTATATTTTCAGGTAAAGATGTAATCCTTTTAGAGCATAAATGAATATTATTAGCAACTATAATACCATCTTTAATTTTGTATTGCACATTATACTTGTCTAGGAAATCTATTAAATCTTGCATATTTTTTAAATCTTTATATGAAAATGTAAATATAATACTTTTTAATTTCCTAATACAAATAAAGTAGAAATATTTATTTAGATTAGGAATATTAAGTTAAAAGTGATATATTTATATAATAATTAAATAATAAATTACAATCACTGAAAAACAAGGGAACGAATTACTTGAAATACGAACACAAGATAATTTGTAAGATAAAAACCAAAAATAGATTGATGCTAAATTAAAAAATGTATTAATGTTATATCTAATGGTGACTTCTTTCGGAGTATATTTGGTAGTCAAATATCTTTGATTCTTTTTAGAAACGTAATTTTATATGTGATGTTGAAGAAATTCTTGTAGTTTTAAGAATTAGTAAACCCAAACCAATTAATATTGAAAATGAATATGTTAAAGTTAATGACTTTGGTATATAAAACGACAACTGAAAAAGGAATGATATTAATTTTTATCTAGAATCTATTAGTAAATTTTGGATAAATGTTAAGTTATAGTTATATTAAATCTTATTGAATAATATTAATAGTTTATATTTAAAACTTACGAAAATGGAAACAAATAAAAAAGAAGAATTATTAAAACTCATTGATGAACGTATTAATGAAAGTGGAATTGGATATTTAAGAAATTATCCAGAAGATGATAATGAGGCTCGTAGAGATTGGAATTCATTACATGATGAGTGGTGTAATGCTATTTATGGACTTCTTGAAATTAGGGATTCTTTAAATATGTTATAGCTGTTTAGTTTTGTTTACTTAAACACAGTAATAGTTATTACTTGTAGTTAAAAACAGTAAATGAAAATAGTATTGTATATCAAAAAGCATTCAATAATATCCGTCTTTATACAAAGACGTTAATTATGAAAAATCTAAATTGAAAGTATTATCTCCCATATTTTACACAATTGGAAATGGTTTAAAGTGGCTTACACGGATGAATCAAAAGAAGGTGTATGATATACTAAACTAGTTTATATATAAACTAAAAAGCTAAAATATGAGTGGTATAATTTATGATTTTGGAATAAACCCAAAATGTGATATATGTGGGAGTGAAATGTTGGATTCTATTTTTACAAATTTTAATGGATGTAAATGTAAACGAGAAGGATGTAATGGAAGTCCAATATATGAACCATTTAATAATATAAAGGAGACTATTGTAAAATATGAGAATGGTAAATATATTTTAGTAGGTAGATTTACAGAATTCGGTAAATAAAAGTATATTATTAAATTTAACTTATATGAAAGAAAAAATATGTTGAGAATTTCTCTCGTTCTAAGAGAACTTTACTATGTGTATTAAATGATTAAAAAAAATTTGATTGGTAAAACAATTTATTAATGTTCTCATATATAGTATAAAAATAATATATTATCAATGAGTAAAAAAGGTGAATTAATCGGGATTGTTGAATTCAAAGATATTAAGGTGAAAATATATTATGAACCAGATACTGATAAAAATATTATTAATCCGTGTTGGCAAATGAGAAATCCAGATAGTTGTTATCAAGGTGTTGTATTTATTAACCCAGCAACTGGTAAAATTTCATATCCAGATGATGTTGTAATACCTGAACAAACAGATAGAGATAAAGAATTACTACCAAAGTTTGTTATTACTGGTTATGAAAGAATTGATGATAATTTTATTTCTTTACTTCTTCCAAAATTAGAAGAAGGATATAAAAAACGAAACAGGTTATAACAGAATCTGTATAGTAGGAATTATATATAATTTTAGTTCCTTTAGTTACAAGAAACTAAAATTATATACCGAATACTTTATAGGCTATCAAAATATCTTTTTTCTTTGGTTGTTGAGTTATTAGCATCTATAATTTCTCTACCATCTTTATCAAAATAAATTTTATATTTATTTTTTACACCATTATAAGTTGTATAATTTACGGCTAATATAGCTCTACCATCTTCCATTATATCCAAAATTGCTTTAAAAAGTTGACTATCACTTTTATTTATAATTTTATAAGATTTAATAAACCCTTCAATTGGCTCTATTTCTGTATATTCATATGAATGATTAAGATATTTTTCTGTATAAGTATTACCAAAACTTAATGAGTCAGTATACATTTCATTAAAACTGTTTAGATATTTCATAATATTTTTATTATTATTATTATATATTATTTACATAAACTAAATTTATGAATAAACTCTATAATTTTTAACGAATAATTAAAAAAAAAGAAATGTTTTTCTTGAAAGATAATTTATATCATGTATTTAGCTAATTGGTATATCCGAATTTTCATTTTTATAAATATACTATATCGTTATGAAAATAATATCTTAAATAGCATATTGGTTGAAATAACCGAATTTACAACATAATTATAATGTTCAGATAACATATTTTTTAGTAATTCGCTGATTTCATCATCACTAAGTTTAAACTCAGTTTCAAAAATAGACCATAACTCTTTATGATTAACACAAAAACTTTTTTTATTTAAATGATATATCATATAAGTAGTATCATCAACCATATAATAAATTACATTTTTAATTTTTTCGGTACGATTAATTTTAGAAACTATATCAGCGAATTTATTTTTTATTGGATTTAAATTTTTATCAGGGTTGTTTTTAACGATTAACTCTGTATCAGCTAATACTTTTTGAATATCATCTAAGTTAAAGGATGTTTTACCTAATAAACATTCTAATTCAAAACGGTTTTTAATAATTTTAAAATGATCCATGATTATAATTTGATTAAATTCTATTCAAATACGTCTAAACTTATTTTAAGTTACTCAATATTAAGTAAAATATTGAGTAATATTAGATAAAAGTTAAATTTTACGTAATGAAATTCTGATGGTTTAACTATTTTTGTATTTAATTATTATACTTAATTAATACCTTTTGTAATATTAGTTAAAAACCATCCTAATAGCATCCTGAATTTTAACGATAGTTTTGGAAACATAATCATCTGTAAGTTTTCTCCACCAAATTCTCTACAAGTTTGTTTTTAAATTCGGTAATTTCCATTGTTTTAATAATTATGTTTATATAAATGGTTATTTAAGAAATATTCATGTTTATGAAAATCCAAGTTTATATAGTAATTGCTCTTCGTAGCTTTGTTGTGTATATGTTAGTTTATCAATATACTCTTCGGCAGATTTGTTATGTTTTTGAACATATTCTTCAATTTGAGACGTTTCTATTACTTCTTTTTGATAGTAATTATTTCCATCCATACAGTTAGTTATAATCGTATGCCAAACTTTACCATCTAGTATTCTTTCTACTTTTGTATTTAACTCAATAGAAGTATTAAATCTGTACCCTTTGTAATAAAATTCTTTGTTTAATTTTGACATTGTATATTTAAGTTTATAATCACTACTACATAAAGCAAACGATGATAACAATAATTAATCTGAATTTACACTTAGTTAAGATGCGTTACCACCAAGTAGTCTATTTTCTTCGTGAAGTGCATTTAATCCTAATGTTGTAATTTTATGTTGAATAGCATTTTCTACTTCTGTTTTAGCTTCAAATACTACTTCATCCATTGTTTTCTGAAAGCATTTAGAAAAATATGGTATATTACTACTTACTTCTTGTGTAATCCATTCAACTAGCCAATTCAGTTCTTTTTGATCTTCTTTTGAAAGTGTTTTTTTATTTGATAGTTCTTTTACTCTCTCTTGTTTTTCTTTTAATTGTAGAGCAAAATTTTCCATTCTGTGCTCAAATTTTCTATGGACGAAATCTTTTCTACCCTCTAACACAGGTAAAGCTTCTATATTTTTACCTTCTAGACTTTCAAGTGTACAAGGTATCCCACTTCCAGAATTCATAGATGTAATTAATTCTGAAAATTGAGCACTCGTCATTCTTATTCGTAATATGCGACCATTTTCATAATACTGGTCATGAGTTAACCTTCTTTCTATCTCTGAATGATGTACCTCTAATGTAATATGGTGGTCTTGTGGTAATTCACTACCATAGAAATTAGTATTAATCCCAACTGTTCTATTAAAAGATATTTGAGCAAATGAGTCGTGTGTATGTCTTTCCATTATTGACAATGATTAATATGTGTTTGGTTTAAAGATAATGTAGTTTTATGGTTATGATAATATCAATTTAAGTTGTATATCCATTTTAATAACTGATTCTACTATACAATCATAATGTTCTGTTAACATATTCTTTAAAAATTCTGCTATCTCGTCGTTACTAAGTTTAAACTCAGTTTCAAGAATAGACCAGAACTCTTTATAACTAATATAAAATATATTAGTATTTAAATCATACATCATATAGTTAATATTATCAACCAAATAATAAATCTTATTATCTTTCATTTTTTCGGTACGATTAATTTTAGAGACTATTTCAATGATTCTGTAACGAATTTTATCAGGCTTGTTTTTAATAATTGTTTCTGTCTCAGTTAATAATCTTTGAATATCTTCTAAACTGAAAGATGTTTTACCCAATAAACATTCTAGTTCAAAACGGTTTTTAATTATTTTAAAATAATCCATAATTATTATTTAATAATGTAAATATAATAATTTATAATTTAATATCCAAACAATAAAATAAAAACATTTTATTCCTATAATCTTTATTTTTCGTGGAGATCACTAACGAAGCTTTTGATAAAGTATTTAACATGCTTAAACATGGCTACAAAATTAGTATGATAGTGATATTTACTATTGATTTTTGTCATGACTCATTTCTTAATTTTAATAGTTAAACCATATTAAAACCGAACTTTTGGATAGTTTATTAAGTCTACTAGTAAACATGCAGATAAGCGTAATATTATGTTCATATAGTTGTAAATGTTATAACATTGTATAATTATTGTAATAATATTTACACTATTGTAAAGAAATCTTTAAATTCTTTAGCACCGAATTCATCATTCAACATATCAGATATTTCTTGAATACTAATCGTTGGATTGAATGTTTTATTAGATATAAAACTTTCAACCCCACCAGAGCAAGCACCTGTTATTGTTCGGTACATAACAATAGCTTCTTCTATATTAAACATAGTTTCTAAAGATAAATCTTTATACTTAGATTTATCTCTATCACTAGTTTTAAATAAAATATCTGATATACCCTGTCTGATAGAATTTGCATGAGCAAACACCTTATCATTTAAGGAGACTAATAATTTATTATATCCGATGTAAACTTTATAACGATCTATAATTTTGATACTATCATACCAAAACAATATCCCATCTGAATAAACATAATTATCTGTAATTTCAATACTACTAAAACTCTGTGTATCGGGTATATTTTTTATAAGATTATGAGATAAATGAATGTAATTACAACGAATATTTCTAAAACTATCTGTCAGACTAGTTATCTGATTATTAGATAAATCAATATAATTACAACGAAGATTACCAAAACTCTCTGGTAGAGTAGTTATCTTATTATAAGATAAATAAATTTCATTACAACGAAGATTACAAAAACTCTCTGGTAAATGTGTTATCTGATTATTATCTAAATCAATTCGTTCACAACGAAGATTTCCAAAACTCTCTGGTAAATGTGTTATCTGATTACTAGATAAATAAATATACTTACAACGAATATTACCAAAACTCTCGGGTAGAGTAGTTAACTTATTATAAGATAAATAAATTTCATTACAACAAAGATTCTCAAAACTCTCTGGTAGATGTGTTATTTGATTATGCGATAAATCAATATTATCAGCAATTATAATCCCATCTTCAATAGTATATTGAACATGGTATTTATCTAAAAATTTAATTAATTCTTCCATATTTTAATAACCTATTCTATTACAAGATAATCCAATTTTGGTAAAGTAGCCAACTCATTATTAGATAAAATAATAGCACAACAATTAAGATTACCTAAAATCGTTACTTCATTATTATCAGTAACTCCATCTTCAATTTTTAAATATTGCATAGTTTTAATTGTTTGTCAATGTAAAAATAGAATTAATTATTTACATTATCAAAATAAAAATAATAGAATAATATAATTAACTATAAAACATCCCGATAATATTCCATTTTTAATCTTAGTAATATACACATTTAACTTCAAATGAATTAAATATTTATTTAATTTGTTTTTATCATAAAAACAAATTATATTTGTTTAAAGTCAACTAACCAAATCTAATTTATGACACAATTTAAATTAAACATATCTGACGTTATAAGTAGTGAAAAAATAAATCAGCTAAAAAATATTGGTTGGACAGCTAAAGAAATATATGATATAGTAAATTTTCTAATGTTAGATGATACTCTCAATCATACTAAATTAACAACTTTAGAAGGATGTCCAACAAATATTAAAGGAACATTAATAAATTTACCTAAATTAACAACATTAAAAGATATATAATTTTCAAATCCATATAGACTATATTTATAATTTTAAACTTATAATAAGTTTAATGAATAGTTATTCACTCTAAATAAAATTTGAAGATTTATGTAAGTTTTGATATATGAAAAATTTGAAAATTTGAAATTCATATATAGAATAAAACTATTTAATAATATGATTCTACGAAAATTTATAAAGACTACTATACGTGAATATTTGAATGAGAAAGAAAGTTTCAAAAACACTATTAATGATGATAATTTTAAAAAGTGGTTTAGAAATAGTGAAATGGTAAACCATGACGGAACTCCTATTGTTTTTTATCATGGAACTAATAAAGAATTTGACAAGTTTGATAAAAGTATGATTAGTTCTTCAACTGATGCTGGTTGGCTCGGATATGGGTTTTATTTTTATACTGATATTAATGAAGCAAGACAATATGGGAAAGTTCGTTCATTCTTTTTAAATATTGAAAAACCATACTATGCAACTGATGAAGAAAATGAGAGATTAGCTGAATTAAATGATATAGAAGCATCAAAAGAATTTACAGATGATTTAATTTTACAAGGATATGATGGTGTGTATTATAATGGTAATTTAAGAGGCGAAACTGTTGTTTTTGAAGCAAATCAAATATGGGAAATTAATACTAATATGATTAATTAAAATAAACAATTATAGGTTCTTCTGATATTGATAATAAAATACAGTAGAGAATAGCTATAAAACTAAAGAAGTATAATAACTGAATATTACTACACTCACTTTTGTTTGCTAGTAAATTTTACGTATAACTTAATTTACAAGTATTATACACAAACTTAAGAATTAAATACAATTATGATAGAATATGAGCGTTTCGTACTTATTTACAAATATTAACAACTTAAAATTATAAAAATGGAAACAATAGAAGAAGTAAAAAAACAGATTAGAAACCGTTTCTCTTGATGAAAGAAATGGGTTTTATAGTGGTGTTCTATGGGCTAATCGCTGGTTTGATTTCCCAGAAGAAAAACCAACAGAAGAAGGTCATTATTTAGTAAAATGTGAAACAAGTTATCCAAAAAATTGTAACGTTGTTGTGGCTGAATTTTATGAAGATAATCAAACGTTTTATTCCGAAAGCTCAGATAATCCAATCCACGATGTTACTCAATGGCGACCAATAGAATACAACATGAACGTTTATAAATAATATGATTTATAAAACTGATCATAATAGTAAAGTTTTATTACCTATACTATTATGATCAATATAAATCTAAAACGATATTACCTATTCTTTTGAATTTACAGGTTTGAATTATTTTCCAATAAAATAAGATTTAAATTTATCACGTAGATAGGTTTCACTTACGTTAAATGTTGACATTAATACTTCAACGTCAAATCCAATCATTCTATTTTTATAGAAATAATTAATAATAGCCTCTCCATTTGGTAAATCAGTACTGAAAATATTTACTATTTCAATTTCTTCTAACTCATCCAACTCCTCCATAAAGTATATTCTACAATTATATTCAGAGTCAATATTACCAAATAATAGCAAACTCTTAGAAAGTTCATCATATTTACCTTCTTCTAATTGATTTGTTAATACTTCAAAGAAATTTCCACCAACACCTCTGTAATGATTTGTAATAAAATCTAAAATTTCTTCATTATCCATCGAAGTAAATCTATTAAAAGCTAATAGATGATTTAATTGAGTCTCGGTTAATACTTTCATTCTACTTATTTGTTTATACAGTATAAATATACAACTATTAATTATATAAAACAAATCTATAAATTATTTTTATCCTATCAATATACATTTTAAGCCACTTTCTAATATAAACGATAAAATAATAACTTAATAAATAAAGTGGTTTAAATGCGACTAAAATTTAGAATTTTAATATGTTTATAACGAATAGTATGAGAATGGATTTTTAAATAATTTACAACTACTGTCACTGTATTTACACATCGTTAATTTATCACCATAGTTATTTAAGTATTCTCAGCACCAACATTTGGTGAAATTTCAAATCCATAACCCATTAAAATGCTTTTTCTTCCTGAACCAAATTGTAATATTATTTTGTTCTATCCCTATAGATTTACAATAGTAGAAATATTTAAAAAGACTTCTTATGTTTAAGAAGTCTTTTTATTTCATAGTAATCTATTTAACAACTACAATGTTGTTTATAAAAACTATCAAATTCTTCCCAGTCCTTATTATTAAATAAGTTACACGGATAACTCTTAATCTTTTCAAAACGACTAAGTAATATACTTTTTTCTTTATCTTTCATTTGTATAAGTTTATATGATAAATATACAATTAATAATTAATATTTACAATACTATTAGTATTATTTTTAATCTACATAGTGTTCCAAAGTCACTATTCTCACCAACGGCATAATCTAACATAATAAGTTAATATTATATTTGAATAATAGGAATGTTAATTTCATGTGATTCATATGGAGAAGAAATATCAAAATATACCAAATCTTTAGTATCCTTTCTAATACCAACATTGTTACAATGTATTTCGTCAGTAGGTAAATTATATTTTTGTGCCTCTAAATACATTTGTTTTATCATATCAAAACAATGCAAAATCATATCATCTGTCCATCCTATGAATTTAGATCTGAAAAAATCTAAGATAATATCATTTGTTAGAGAATTAGCTAAAAGTGCTGGTGTTACTGGATTATGTTTGCTTAAATACCAAACCATATTTTTAATTCTATCATCAAATTCGGTTATTAATTTCTCTTGATGAATAGCATATATTTTTGCGTATTGATATTTAGATTTTATTTCTACTACTTGATATACCTTTACTAAATTCTTGGATTCTATATTCATTAATTTTTCCGCATAATAAACTTCATTTTTATCAGTAGTTATTTTTAATATACTATCTCCTAAATCCAATGCAAACCCATAAGCCCCTTCTCCAAGCAATTTAAATTTAGTACTTGGTATATTCATAGTATCCAACACTTTATCAATATATTCTTCTGTTGGTATTTCAAAATCAAATCGACTTGTTTTGAAGGTTTCAAATGTTTTTATATACTTATTCATATTATATATATAAATAATATGAATTTATATTCTTTTTTATTATCATGATGCTTATCATCATTTTTTACACTTTTGAAGAAAGTTATTACTTCAATCCAAATTGTAGTATGTAGCATTAGGATTTGACCACTGTGAATTATATAAGTGAAATATTGAGGTGAATTCTGTAAAAAACATTTTAATATATACAATAATAACATTGCTATCTATATATGAAACACATATTATCTTTACAAGATTTTTTATTAAAAGAATCTTTAGTTTTAGAATATTCAAATAATCTAATAATGAATCTAAAAAAGAAATTTTTAGCCGAAAATCCTACTCTGACAGATGATCAAATGGATTATTATATTAACACATTTGATAAACATAAAGATAGGTTTGATATAAAAGATAGGGATATTAACAAATATTCATTCTCTAAACTTGAACATTTCATAGATCAAAAAATACCAAGATATAAATCATCTAAAATATTGAGTGATAATGATATAACACCTTTATATGAAAATGATAATGTAAAAATTTATTTAGCTGATACCAAAATGAAATCTATTATTTTAGGTAAAGGTACAAGCTGGTGTATCTCAAGAAGAGATTCAAGTAATATGTACAATACGTATAGAGATAGAGAAAATAAGACTATTTATTTTGTATATACCAATACTAAAAAATATGTTATTTTGGTTGATTCATCTAATAAATATTATTTAGCAGATGAATCAAACAGTGGTGATTTTACTGGATCTGAAACTTTTACTTTTCAAAAAATATTGAAAATTATACCAGAACTAGAAAGTTGTAAAAAATATTTTAAACACTATCAGGGTGATAAATCTTTTACACAAAAAATATCAAATCTCAAATTTGAAGAGTTAAGTTATGATGATAAGGATAAATACATTAGTTATGGTCACGAATTAACAGATGCTCAATATTACATACTGGATAATGATTTAAAATCAAAATATATTAATCTTGGTCACAAATTAACCGATGCAAGTTATGTAGAGACAATACCAAGATTACAAAAAAGATATTTAGATATACAAATTGATGGTGGACCAACCAGATTATCTGAGATACAATTATCAGATTTAGTTAAACAGCCAGCCTCACTAGTTTTATATAGTAGGAAACTAGAATCAATATTGATACAATTGAGACGTAACTTAACAGATTATGAACTTACTCTCATACCTTTTGAATATTTAAAAAATTACTTCTTATCAAATTATAGATATTTAAATGATACAGAAAAAGAATTTTATAAAGAAAATTCTGATAGGATTAGAAAAGAAATATCAGAAAAACCTGAATTATCATCAGAAGAATATTTAACATTAGATGAATCTGAGCAATTACTTTATCTTCAACAATGTGTGGATAATGACATTGAATATAGTCAAGGATTTTTTAATATATTAACACCACAACTTAAAGTTAGATTTATAAAATATAAGAATGATAAACAAATAGAACTATCTTATAGTGAGAAACATTATTATGAAAATAATAAGAAATTGTTTTTAGAAGGATTTTAATCTTTCTATTTAACTTTTCTTAATTTAGATAAATAGCGGGTTCAGAATATAATGTTTAAATTATTAAATGACTATCGGCTTTTATATACCAATTTATTTTAATTTAATCCTTTCTATTACTTTAAGATATTCTTTCGGAATATTAATTTTTTGTAAATAAAATGCGGTAGGTTTTAATAAATTTTGATTAACTGTTTCATCAACATATAAGTAATCTAATTTCATTTGTGATAAATCTATTTGCCATAGAGTCCAATCCTCAACACCTACATACAAATTCAATTCTCTTTTAAATACATCAAGAGTTTTTAAATCCGATACAACATATATTCTATCAGGATAATTAATACCTTTCTTTTTATTACTTCTTGATTCTAAACCATGTTTCATTATTGATTCATCATTTATAGAAGGCGATATATGATATACTATCTTAGAAAAATTCTCTACATAGAAAGTACTGTAAATAGGGCGAATTTCAATTTTAGATTCAATATCACCTTTAACTACATACCAATTAAATTTTCTGATAATATCTTTAACATCATCAAATTTAGTGTTATTATTAAATATCATTTCTATACATTCTAAACTATGTCCTGACGGTCTTTCTAAATTCCATTTAGGTTCAAAGAATGGTAATAATTCATTATATAAATCTTTACTATTTAAAGATTTATCTACTAAAAAGTAATTCTCAAAAGTCTTCACATACTTTCTCATATAAGGGGTTTCATTTCCTTATATATTAAATCTTAATATCCAAACGAAACGGGTGTTGTAATCATTCTATCAAATAAATCTTCTGTATATCTTCTATTAAACTTCCAACAAAATTCATTTAGATAGTTTTGAATATACTCTCGTCCTATTGAGTGATGTAGACCGAGAAAATTCCTTTTACTATTTGAAATCACTAATTATTATATTTGCTTTAAATTATAAAACTTTAGAATAACTAGATATTCCTACTTTCCATCATATTATTTTAGATCGGATAAGAAGTTATTTAGCCTACTACCATCCAAATTGTAGTCTGTTATAACACTTTAATAGTGAATTCTGATTTTTTACTAAATTAAAAAATCCCGAATTACGTACAATCACTTTGGGATTAATTGTACGCATTCGGGAAAGTTCTAAGAAGGACTTCTTAATGTTACTATATCTAGTACCTAAATTATTACAGCGTTACAATATTAATTAATTTATTTTACATTTCCAAATAAAACAAATTTATTTTTGATGAGTTTAAATCAGAAATTTAAATGTTGAACAAACAACTAATTTAGTCAGGTAATCTTATATTACTTGACTGTTAATAGATTCAAAGTTTTTATAAAATAAATAGCTTACAAATCACAACTATTCCATTTAATACAATTATTTTTCTAATCAACTAATCCAATTGATTTATTAATAACATCTTCAAGTTTTTCTATCTCTGGATGAAAATTAAAAATTAATGAAAAATGATAATTATCAGATTCATCTACGATTTGTAGTTTAACCCCTGCAATATGCCCCCATGAACCGTATCCTATCTCATTTTTAGTTGATTCTTTAATATCCATCCACTTTACGAATGATATGTTTATAATTGGATCAACATCACCTAAAAAATGTTTAATTTCTTCTAATGATTTATCATACATTCCTTCTTTTGGTTTCCCCCATAATTACTTCAGGAAACATTTTTTTACTGTAAATTTCATTTATTTTTACTTTCATTATTTTTAAGATTTAGTTATTAATAAGATTAAAGGTAAGTAATTAGTTACTTTTTTGACTATCTAATATAGTAATGTTACGGAAGTTCGTCAAATATAACACATGAAATAATAGGCTCATGAAATTAACTTCTTAAAAACTAACTATTTTTAATACTTAGATTAATCTAAAAATTTAATTAATTCTTCCATTTTATTTAACACCAAAATATTCTTTAGCTACATATTCATTATTCAACATATTAGAGATTTCTTGAATAGAAATCGTAGAATTGAATTCTTTATATAGTTGATTATTAGATAAACCAATATAATTACATTTATAATTTCATCAAGAAATGTTTGTTGATAATCTTTTAATTGTGCAATTTTAGTGATTCTCATACTACAAATATACTGAAAATCATACCTTTTTCAAATTTATTTCCAATATAAACACACTTAATGGGAAAGACTAATTTTTATCTTACCAGCTTAATTTTTCTATAACTATTTCACTAATATCATCATCACTTGGATCCCCAATAAATCCATCATACGGAACATGAATTTCTAAATATGAAGGAAATTTATCAGCGTATATACCATATATTTCATAAGCACCTTCTCTAAAACTCCAATCAAATAACTCTTCTAACATCCTTGATGCTGATTGTAAATAGTAATAATTATCTGTTGCCGAGGCTATTGTAAAAATATATTTAGGTTCAATAGGGAATATTATTTTATCATCATCGCTATATAAAAATTCTTTCATTTTAAATTCTTTTAATATAGGTTTCATAAAAGCATTAAATTGTTCATCAGAATCAGCAACTCTTTGAGCATCTTCATATCCAGATATTATATTATCTTTAATATCGCTCATAGAGTCTATTTCTAATAATGTTGACAATAAATTAACATTTTTTCTAATCATAGAGGATACCTCAGATATATCCCAATCTTCTACTGTTTCAAATCCAAAATCTTCATATATACCCTCTATTTCAGATTCTTCTATTTCTATATTTTCTATCATAGTTAAAATTGTATCAATAGCTTTACTATTTAAACGACTTAAATCACAATGCATTAAATAATAATTATACACAGTGTAATAATCATTATTATCTATATTATCTATATTACTAGCAACATATTCAGCCATTGTATCTGAATGACTACCAGCAACTCTTTCTTCAGGATGAAACATAAAAGATAAGTCTGAGAAACTATTATTAGCTAATTTAGCATACCAAATCCCATCTTTAATTAACAAATCTTTTATTTTAGATTCCACTTCATTATTAGAAACTTTACCATACTTCCATAAAATATACAATTGATTAGCGTATATAGGATTATCTAAAGACTTCCAATTTTCTATATAGAAATCTAAATCTTCCTCTGTCATATCTAATGAAACATCTATCTGTATACATTCTAACGATTTATATTTATTTAGATTTAATTTTTGATTAACTATAAATTTTAGAAATTTAATATCTTTTATTAACATTTCACCATCATAATCAAATCCATTTTCTATCATGGATGCTACATTATTCCATCTCTTATCTTTAATATAAAGTTCAAACATATTATCAGTATATTCTAAACTAGGTTTTTCAGATAACAATTCTTCTAATTCTTCCTCAGTTAAATCTGTTAAACAGAAATCCAAATCAGGTCTATAACTACCTGTTACTATAATATCTATTGGATACTTATCATTTAATAATAAATTAATAATATATTCGTGGTATTCATCTTTAGGCTTAGAGTTTCCTCTACCTTTACATTGATACATAGCTTTTTCATCAGCATCATAACTTACAGTTATCCTCGAATTTGAATTTTTATCTCTTAAAGAAAATAATATTTTATCAGCATCTCTACCACAATGACCCATATTAGAAGCTTCATCAGCAGAATAAGAAGTATTTAAATTAATCCAATACCATCCATTAGGATAAGTGATAAATTTATCAGTTTCATCAGTTTCATCTTTCCTAATAACTTTTTTAGTACTATTATCTATATCAGTTTTAACAACATTATTAGCTATTTCTTCGTGCCATATACGAGATTTATTATACAAATCTTCAAAGTCTGTATTATCACCAATACTATTCGTATTAACATAATCCGATATAGATGTTAATTTACTCACATATCTTCTATTAATTAAAGTAGATATTTGAGGATTCTTAAAGAAATAATCTAATTTCTGTTGTGTTTTTAATTGATTGAAATTCTTATCTACATCAATATTATTATTCTTTATATATTGAATAAAACTTGGGGATAATAACGACTTAATAATAATAGATTCTATGAATTGAGCTTTCTTCTTATTCTCTATTCCATTAAGAATGGTATCTATACTATCAGACAATTTAAACTTAATTGCTTCGTTAATAAATTGTTCAAATGATTTTATTTTACGATGTTCGGATATTTTTAAATATTTCATATCCTATATATTAAAAATTATCTTCTTTTTAAGTATATTTTGTCTATTTATTAATATACGCTGTTGAATCAATATTATTCAATTGGTTGTAGTTACGGTATAAAGAGTATTAGGATTTACTATTCTTACTTCTTCTATATGAATTGGTTTAGAGTTGTATATACCATATTCTCAATCATATCCATATCCATATCCATCCAAAAATTTAATTAATTCTTCCATTTTATTTAACTCCAAAATATTCTTTAAATTCTTTAGCTCCATATTCATTATTCAACATATCCGAGATTTCTTGAATACTAATTGTTGGATTGAATGTTTTATTAGATATGAAATTTTCAACTCCACCCGAACATGCACCTGTTATTGTTCTGTACATAACAATAGCTTCTTCTATACTAAGGGTAGAGTCTAATGTTAATTCTTTATACTTAGATTTATCTCTATCACTCGTTTTAAAGATAATATCAGCAATACCTTGTCTGATAGTTTTAGCATGAGCAAACACCTTATCATCTAAAGATACTAATACTTTATTATATCCGATGTAAACTTTATATTGGTCTACTATTTTTATACTATCATACCAAAATAATATCCCATCTGAATAAACATAATTATCTATAATTTCAATATCTTCAAATCGCTGTATATCAGGTAAATGAGTTATCTTATTATAAGATAAATCAATACGTTCACAACGAAGATTTCCAAAACTCTCGGGTAAATGAGTTATCTTATTATAAGATAAATCAATACGTTCACAAC
>JACCDR012415091.1_pt1 | contig 17501 bp, 17 predicted proteins | sample 7446431 | NCBI WGS metagenome assembly JACCDR01 (sample SAMN15323443, study PRJNA562643) | freshwater metagenome | isolation source: river surface water | place: USA:Blue River Watershed | collected 2017-08-17
AATCTTTGTCCATTTTGTCGCTACCGACAGCACGAACTTTTTTCGCTGGATCAACCCAATTCGGATCTACCAACTTATTAAGAAGATCGCCAACATTTTCATCGCCCAATTTTGTCTGATCATGGGCGCTATTCAGGTTCACTTTGTCACCTTTGACAATAGCTAACTCATTCTGAGGAGCATCACTCCAAGATTTCGTTCCTGTTTTTACACCCATGACTGCCATTTTCAATCCTTTGAAAACTTGGCCCCCTAATATGGAGGCCCATTAACTTAAATATTTTCCCATATTTCTAGGCAACGAGATCAATACCTCGACCCTTTCCAGACCCAGAGTATCTTTTTTCAGAAACTCCGGATGATGATCCAGGGGTCAAAGGTTCAGTTCTTCGAGAGCCGCCATAGGCGCGGATCCCAGGGCTTTCAAAAAAGTTGGCTCTTCTTTCAAAAGCTCCGTCTTGGAACTGACTCCAGAAATCACGCGCTTGATCGCGCTGCTGATTCTGAGATTGCTCTTGTCGCATATCCATTTGTTTTTGAAGATTTTGCGAATCTCCTTGGCGTTGATCATTGGCCGATTGGCTGCCAATATCGACGCGGACCTGATCGACAGATAATTTATGCTGACTCAAACTACTTTTCAGATCGCTGATCGAACTTTCTAGTAATTTTTTTGTCTCTTTGTTTTCTGTCGTCATTTCTAGATTCACTTTTCCATCATTAACAAGGACCTTCATGCGAATTTCGCCGAGACCTTCGGGATTCAACTGAATTTTAGATTCTCCGCCACCCTTTTTGATCATGTATTGCGCTTGCTTCATGATCTGCTGGATATTGGCTTGACTCTCTTGAGCGCTCGCACCCGGATCCATCGCTCCCATAGCTCCGGCAAATGTCGGAGCAAGAGCTACTGAAGCATCCGCTTTAGATGCTGTCGGTGCTGAGCTTGCCAAATGGTGCGAGAAGAAAGAATTTCCATCTCCCCCCATTTGTCCGCCCTTATCAGATGAATTTCCTAAATCCGAATCTTCCTTCTTTAAGGCCGCTGCGAAACTTGACATATTGCCGAGAGGCATCGCTGCTTCCGTCTTCTGCATGGTCTGATCTAAGCTAGCGGTCGCTGCACCCAAAGTCGCCAAAGCTTTTGCCAGCTTTTGTCCCTCGGGAGATTGCGGATCGACTTTTTGCATTTCAGCCATGATGTCTTGTTTCAATGCGGAAGCTTCCGATGACAATTCCTGATAAGATTTATCTGGCATCGCCATTTCATTCTTCGGCATATTCAGTGAAGAAATATTCAGATCTTTTGCATTATAAGATTGAACATCCATGGTCCTTGGAGCTAATTCGGGTAAAGAGTTTTCCATAGGAAGAGCTTCAGGAGCCGCAGATGCTAATGCATCCTGTGCTGGCGGAGTCTTCATGAAAAACTTTTGGCTCAGTTGATCCAAAGAGTTATTGAGCTGATCCTTTTTCTCTTTTTGGGAAAGAACCGCTGCTAGTCCAGAGCCGGTCATTCCGGTACTCGTCAACATCTCCGACGTTTTTAACGACGGCTGTTCAACCTGCTTTAATTGAGCAAGCATTCCCATATAAAGAGCATAAGCTTTCTGCTCTTGATCGGTTGGTAAATTGAGTTGAGAAATCACCTGTGAGGCTGAGGCTTCAGGAGAAGCTTCCATTTCGCCTTCTGAGAGATTTGTCATAGCCTCCGCGATACGCGCGGGAGGGATGTTGAATTCACTCTCCATTGAGTCCATAAATTGCAACATCACTTGTTCTCTCGTCTGCGAGGAATCTTCGGATTTTTTTCCGACCTTCTCTCCGACTTTCTTAGCTTTCACAGATCCTGACTCTTCTCGCCCTGATTCTTCTTTTTGGGCCATCCTTGGCTCGTTGGCAGAGCTACTCGCAACTTGCTTGTCAACTTTGTCTTTATCAGGCTTCACTTTCTGAAAACCTTTTTCAACAGTGACAGGTTCTTTGCTCGCATAATTTGCTCTCGCCTCTTTGTCAGACTCTTGACTTAGAATCTGATCAAATTCACTCGCCTGGTTTTTACTCAGTCCAGGTGTCTTAACATCATTTCTTGACTTAAGATTCTCACCTAAACCCGAGCTTCCCTTAAGGGATGCACCCAGATTTGCGAGACCTGTGATCAAATTTTGTTTCCTCCTTACAATCGCGTTCCGATTCCACTCGGTCGCTTGGTTAGTGTTTACTGTCTTTTATACCCTGCGTACTTTTCTGATAAAACTTTAACCTTCTCTGATTTCACGAGATTCATAATTTCAGCCGCATTCTTCTTTTTCATGCGTCCTAGAATTTCAATCGCTAATCCTTCATCCATCTCTTCAAAGGCTTTAGCTGCCTGCTGAGGCTTCATATTCGAATAAACCTGGACAAGATTATCTACTTTTTTATCATCTGCTTGAACTTTCTCTTCTAAAACGGAAGAGATGTTTTTTCTTGTCTGCTCAAGTTCACCCATGCGTTTTTCAAGTTCAGCTTTTTGGGCCTGAAGCTCTTGCTCAGTGCGAGCCAATTCCTCTTCACGAGCATCCAGCTCTTTTTTTCTCTCGTTCAGTTTTGAGAGATGATCAATTTCTTCCTGAGTATACTCTTTTTTTGCAACTGGAGTTTCCTCAGCTTTTTTCTCATCCGACTTTGCCTCAGACGCTTTCGCCGGCTTCACTTCTTCTGCATGAGCCACGCCTCCCAAGAAATCGATCTCAATTCTACGAGCTAAACGATCAATATCGTCGACTTTCCATAAACAGACAGCCGCAATAGCCGCACCTAAAATGGAAACACCAACGAGGCGCCAAGGAATACCTTTCGCTTTTGGTTTTTTCTTCTTAGGAGCCAGTCTTTGACGAAGCTCTTGAGCAACCGCATTGGAATCACTCATGCTTCCTTGAAACTGGATTTTTCTCTGAGGATTTGCTTGAACATTCTCACGTGCAGGCTTTGCCGATCCACTTTTGGCGGCAACTTTTTGAGCTTTTTTGAAAAACTGATCATAGCCTGACTTCATTTCTTCGCTTCCTCTCGTCGATACCGCATTAAGCTCGTATCATCCATAAGCTTCTGCTCTTTTTTGCGAACCTCGAGCTTGAACTTTTCCAGTTTTCGCTCTTTGAGGCTTTCTATCATTTTATACTCAATTGCTTTTTGTCGCAAAATTTCACGCAGATTCTCGACCAGACTTTCGCACTCTTTTATCTTCTCTTTTTGTCTTTCGATACGAATGTCCTGTCCCTTGATGAACTCATGGACCTGACTGAGGGCCGGAGCAGCTCGTCCACCTTCAGTTTGCCGACCAAAGGCTGCGTCTCTGGCTTGAACAATTTTATTCTGCATTTGAGCTAATTTTTCGTTCTCTTGATTCAGTTGCGCCATCGCTTCTTCAAAATCTTTTTGCGCTAGCTCTTCAACTGTCTTTCGATGCTGCATGACTTTTTGTAGGGGAAAACGAAATTTAGCCATTGATTAAAATTCCTTGAAGCATGCGAAGAGCCGTATTGAAATCCGTTCCTTCTTCCACTTTCTGCTTCAAGAAATCAACCAAGGCTTCATTGACCTTCACTGCTCGGTCGATTTTTGGATTGGAACCAGGTTTATATGCACCAATATTAATAAGATCTTCGGCGTCTTTATAGACAGCTAAATTCTCTCTCAGCTTTTGTGCCAGCTTCGCATGCTCTGGGCTCACAACAGCTCTCATCACACGACTTGCACTTTGCAAAATATCAATGGCAGGGAAATGACCACGTTGAGCCAAGGCACGGCTTAAAACAAAGTGACCATCCACAATCGATCGCACCGAATCCGCGATCGGATCATCCATGTCATCTCCCTCAACGAGAACCGTATAGAGACCGGTGATACTGCCTTCATTTTCAAATGAACCGGCACGCTCCAAAAGCTTAGGAAGCATCCCAAAAACGCTCGGAGTATAACCTTTCGATGCCGGAGGCTCTCCCGCGGAAAGGCCAATTTCTCTCTGGGCCATCGAAAAACGAGTCACTGAATCCATCATCAAAAGAACATTCTTACCCAAAGACGAAAAATACTCGGCGATCGCCGTCGCGACAAAAGCTCCTCGCATACGAATCAAGGGGCTTTGATCGCTGGTAACACAAACAATCACGGAGCGCTTAAGGCCTTCAGGCCCTAAATCATTCTCAATGAACTCACGAACCTCACGACCCCGCTCACCGATCAGTGCGATGACATTCACATCGGCTTTCGTGTATCTTGCCATCATACCCAGAAGGACCGATTTACCTACTCCGGACCCTGCCATGATTCCCACGCGCTGACCACGGCCTACCGTCAAACCAGAATTGATCGCACGAACACCCAAATCCAAAGGCTCTTTAATTGGTTTTCTTTGCAGAGGATTTCTTATTTCAGAATAAAGAGCGACTTCTCTTTCAGAATCAAATATTTCTTTGCCATCAATGGGTTGGCCCAAGCCATCAATGACTCGTCCCAAGAGCTCACGACCGACCTTCACCGTCGCCGACTGTCTTTGCAGAACGATTCGAGCTCCAAGACCCACGCCGCGCATTTCTTGCAGAGGCATCAAAAGAACATGTTTTTCTTTAAAGCCGACGACTTCGGCAAGGAAAGATCGCTCTAAACCAATGGGGAAAACCTCACAAAGGCTGCCAAGGCTTGCACCCGGAAGAGTTCCCTTAATAAGAAGCCCTGTCACTTCGGTGACTTTACCGCTATCCTTGCTCAAATGGGTCGTTGCAAGGACATCATGATATTTCTGAAAATTAATCTCTAACTCGGAACTCATTTACGCTTTCACCTGATCTTTGACCTTAGGCAAAGACTCTTCAAGAGCCGTCCACAATTTACTGACGCGCTCTTCGAAACGAGCATCAATTTCACTGTAATTTGTATGAATGATACAACCACCCGCAGTGATATCTTCTCTTGGCTCCAGTTTCACTTTCTTCAAAAATTCGAATTCACGCGCAGTTTCGGTTTTCAATTTTTCAATATATTCCATCTGCGATGGATTCACCTGAACAGTCACCTGCTCATCAAGCTGAGCTTTTTCAATCGCATCTTTGATGACCTGAACAAGAACCTGGGGAACGCTTTGAACCTCTTTATGAGCCAAACGTTTAGCCATATGAAATGTCAATTCCACGAGATGATTCTCATTAAACTGAATCAGCTCTTTCTTTAAATTCATGATTCCAGTTAAAAGCTGATCAAATTCTTCGAGCTTTACCTTGATGTCCTGATCATTCTTCGTGAAAGCTTCTTGCTTTCCCTGATCTAAACCCAACTGGTAGGCTTCTTGATAAGCAGATTCTTGAACAGATTTTAACTTCTCGAGAACTCGGCGCTCAATCGCATCTTCTACTTCACCGTCTTCGATTTGTTTGACACCTGTCTGCACACGAATCGCATCATTCATGCGAAAGCTATTAGCTTTGGATCTCTTTGTCTCCAAATATCCCATCGCCGCATCGGGCGTTCCCACTTCAAACTTGGGAGGAACAAAATCCAAAACTTTCTGATTCGACAAATCGAATTTAAGAACCGGTTTAGACAAGTGCATCCTCCGAACCACCACGAGCGATCAAGATCTTGCCTTCAGCCTCTAAGCGACGAGCAGCGTTGACGATCTCTTGCTGAGCCAATTCGACGTCTGACAAACGAGAAGGTCCCATATTCGACAAATCTTCTCTGAGCATATCTGCCGCACGTTGGGAGATATTTTTGAATACTTTGTTTCTGATATCTTCGCTGGCCGTTTTGAGAGCCAAAAGCAGTTTATCATTCGCAACTTCTTTAAGAAGAGTTTGAATTCCACGATCATCGATTTTAACGATGTCATCAAAGACGAACATCAACTTGCGAATCTCTTCTGCAAGCAACGGATCTTTTTCTTCTAAACGGGACATAATCGAAGTCTCTGTATTCTTATCCATGACGTTAAGCATTTCAGCCACTGGTTGAACTCCGCCAAGAGCCGCTTGTTCAACAGTACTCATGCTTGCTAATTCACGTTTAAGAACAGCATCAATCTCAGCAATCAATTCAGGAGCCACATGGTCTAAATTCGCCATACGAAGAACGACTTCGGCCTGGAGAGCATCTGGGAGACGTTTCAAAACCTCGCCTTTTTTCTCAGGCTCCAAGTGAGCTAAGATCACAGCCACTGTCTGAGGGTGCTCATTCACTAAGAATGTCGATAAAGATTTTGCATCGACCATTTCAAGAGATTCTAAATTTCTTCCGTTTGTTGAGGATTGATTAACACCACCGAGAATTCCGCGGGCTCTTTCTTCACCTAAGGCATCAACGATAGCATCTTTCGTCGAAGATTTTTCCGAGAAGATATAATCTTCCGTTTCACTGATGAGCTCATAGTACTCTTCGAGAACTTTTTTAGCCACGTGAACGGGAACAACTCGGTATTTCTGCATGACATTCAAAAGCTTACGAATATCCGCATCATCCAGAGATTTAAAGAGAACAGAAAGGGAATCTTTTCCCAAATAATTGACGAGAATCGCGGCCTTCTCAAAGCCGCGCAAACCTTCGTATTCAAAATTATCCGGTTTGACTAATTTTGCCATGTCTTACAAATCCTTTCTTACTAACCACATGCCGAAAGCATTTTGTGCTTTCTCTTGGTCATTTTCCATAATCGCCATAATACGATCTTTCAGCAATTCACTCTCGGCCTTGTCAGGATCTATCGATTCTTCAAGAACTGGAAGAGCTGAACTCATACCAGGGAGAGCATTATCAACGGATTGCAATTCTTCTAATTCTTCAATTGTACGAGGAAGCATGTCTTCCACAGAATCTTGGAAACTGTCCGTGATCCATTGCATGAATGGACGAACAACGATGAAGAAGAATAGAGCCAAAGAGAAACCCAGTAAAGCCCACTTGAAAAGAGCATGAACTAGTTTTCTTCTCTCTAAAGTCGTCAAGATTTTATCTGATTCTGAAAAGTCTTCAGCGATAAACTGAATATTTTCAACTTTGACGGAATCTCCCCGTCCTGTATTAAAACCAATCGCGCTTTTGACGAGGGTTTCGTATTTCTGAATCTCTTCAGCACTGCGAGGATTCCACTTCTTCTCAACAGTTCCGTCTTCTTTGGTCGTCGAAGTCTCAAAACCATCGACAAGAACGGCTACACTCACGCGCTCTAAACCACCAGCAGCTTCTTTGATATTGCGGACTGTTTTCGGAACTTCGAAGTTTGTTGTTTTGATTTCTTTCTTAACTTCTTGATTAAATCCCACTTGTCCTGCGTCTTCAGCTCCAGGCAAATTTGCACGGGATCCCGGAACTCCTGCTGGATTCGTCCGACGGCCATCGAGAGATTCTTCTTCTGATTGCTGTGATTTAATCGCTGTTTTCTCAGGATCTACGGATTCTTCGACGGATTGGCTGACTTTATTGTTCAATGAAGCATCGACTCGGGCGATAACTTTGCCGTGACCGACAACTTTGGACAGAATCGCTTCGATTCGCTCTTCCAAATCAGCTTCAGTTTTCTTTTTTAGCTCCATGATTTCAGAAGATCCGCCAGCGACACCATCCCCATGGCGGCTGAGCATTTTTCCCCGATCATCCACAACTGTGACACGGTCTGGATCCAAACCTTCCACAGAACTAGAAATCAAATAACGGATACCGCGAATTTGATCTTCGCCCAGAGTTTTTCCGGGTTGTAATTCAACGACAACGGAAGCTGATGGCTGACCACCCTCTTCAAGGAAAGTTTTTTTATTTGGAAGAGCCAGAATAATTTTAGATTGTTTAACGGCGCTCAAAGTATTCACCGCTCTCATCAATTCACCTTGGAGAGCTCTTTGGTAATTGATTTTCTGAGCGTAAGAATTGACTCCAAAATCTTGTTTATCAAAAAGCTCAAGACCCACTGTTCCGATTTTTGATGAACCCAGCTCCGACATCAAAGTCATTTGCGTTGAATGCAAAAGATCTTTGGGAACGGCGATGGTTTTCCCGTCGTCACGCAATTGGAAAGGAACATTCAGCTTATTGAGTTTATCCACAAGCAGAGAAACTTGCTCTGTGGGGATATTTGTCAATAATGGCTGATAATCTTTTCCGCTAGCCATGAAGCTCAAGATTACAGCGGCAACCACGGCGATGGCGGAAGCTGCGATAATGGACATCCGTTTCGTCGGACCCATCGACTTGAAGAACTCTCTAAATTGTACTGCTAAGCTACCAAATAATTTACCCAAGTTCCTACTCCTTAAACCTGCATCTTCATAACTTCTTGATAAGCATCGATAATTTTATTTCTTACTTGCATCATTAACTTTAAAGCGATGTCCGCTTTTTCACTGGCGATCATGACTTCGGCGATATTATCCGTTCGACCTGTCGCCAAATCTTGCATTCCTTTATTCGAAGTCTGTTGCATTGAATTCACGCTGTTAATCGCTTCATTCAAAGTATCTGCAAAACTTTTCTGAGTCTGAGATGAATTTCCGGTGCTTGAAATACTGCCAAGACCCGAATTGCTTTGTCCGGAAATTTCCATGCGCTGAGAATCCCCAGGCAGGCGTCCTGTTTGTAAGAACCGGTTGGCATTTGAAACGGTAAAACCATCCATGGCTGACTCCGTCTATATTGTTAATTCTACTCTACAATTCCTTAAAATCTGAAACACTTATTATGACCCTAGCCCAAGTCCTATCTTCCTATTTCCAGGGCACTGAGAGCCATGTCTTTCGAGGCTTGAAATGTCTGGACGTTAGCCTCGTAAGAGCGCTGAGCCTGAATCATATTGGTCATCTCTTCCATCACATTGATGTTGGGATAAGCGACATAACCATCTTCATTCGCATCTGGGTGATCTGGCTGCAATTTCAGAATCGGCGCTCTCCGATCAGAAACGACATCTGTTACCTGGACTCTTTGCATATCACTTTGCGGTGAATTGACTCCTAAAATTTCTCCAAAATTTTTCGTTTCAGGCATGGCCTCTAATATGACGTCTTTACGGCGGTAGGGGCCACCCTCCGGGGTTCTCGTCGTATTGATATTAGCCATATTTGAAGAAATGGTATTGATCCGCATTCTTTGTGCGGCCATTCCACTGCTGCTAATACGAAAACCAGTTCCAAAATCAGACATAATTTATTCTACCTTCCCTCTGTGACGGCATATCTCAGAGAAGCTAGTTTTTTATTTATTAACTGCAAAGCCGCTTTATGCATGATCGAGTTCTCTGCTAAACTTGCCATCTCTCTCTCAAGATCAACGGTATTTCCGTCGTTGTTGATCGCGCCTTCTGGATTCTCATAAATATCGGGACTCATTTTGCTCAAGGACCCACCCCCCAGGGTGAAATGCTCATCGGAGCTGGTCGACATTCCGCGCATCCCATCGATATCCAAAGCTCTTGCCAGTGCATTTTCAAAATCCAATTTCTTTGCGTGATAACCTGGTGTTTCCGCATTAGCGATATTCGAAGAAATAATATCTTTTTTAATTTGGCGCATATTAATGGCGGCACCTAGCGCCGAGGTTGTTTTATCAAATAGACTCATAGACCCCCTCACCTTTTAAATCACTAGACGTACTTCGATACTCGTTCAATTTATTTCTCAGCGTGCGAATACTGATTCCTAGGATCTGAGCTGCTCTTGTTTTGTTCTGCTGAGTCATCTGTAAAGTTTGCAGAATCAATTTTTTCTCCATCTCAGATAAAGTCGTCCCAACAGTCTCGATCACTGATTGAGAAATTTGTGGAAATTGAATACAAGATTCAGAAATGACTTGTCCCTGACTGAGAGCAATAGCTCTTTCGATTACATTTTCAAGCTCAGCGACATTTCCATGCCAAGAATGATTCTTAAGCTTCGTTACAGCCATTGGCGAAAGCACAGCTGTCTTTTGTGATCTCATGAGACTGAATACTTGGAGAAAAAATTGAGCTAATATTTCTATATCTTCAGGGCGCTGACGAAGGCTCGGAATCTCTAATTGAAGAACACTGAGACGATAGAAAAGATCTTTTTTGATCTTATTATTTTGTAAAAGCTGCGAACAATTATAATTCGAAGTTGCAATCCAACGAACAGCGATATTCTTTTGCTTGCACTGCTCCATCTTCTGACAAAGCTCATCTTGTTGAAAGAAATTGAGCTCTTCGACGTTATCTACAAGAATCCAATCGCCCGATTCAATTTCTTGAAATTGAACTTGGTTCCATCGGAGAATTGTATTTTGCAGACGAGCATGACTGGCCAAGAATTGAACAAGCAGACTTTTGCCACTGCCTTGCTCACCACTGATCAGAATCGGTGCGCCTGTATTTGCCAGAGCTTCTGCTGTCTCAAGCATTCGAGTCATCTGAAAATTTGCGGTTTGAAATAGACCAAAATCCTTCACAACTATTTCCTTTCCGTCGCAGATGGATTTGCCATAGCCGGAATCCGTTTAATGTACTTTTTGTAATCATCATTCCATTCAGATGATTTTAATTTCTCCTGTGCCAACTTGTGCCAAAATTCATTTTTCTGATTCTTCAGTTCAGCCCAAGTATCTGCCGCTTTTTGCATTTCACCTTGGTCGAAATAAATTTGACCTAATTTGTATCTATAAGAAGAAAGAGGCCTCGTATTTTCATAAAGGTCTAAAAGTTTTTGTAAAGAGGCGATGGCTTCCTTTTGATCTTTCCTTTTCAAATAGATATCGCTTAATAGTTCTAAACTTTTCTCGTGTGTTGCTGGAGAAACCTTTTTTGAATCTTCCATCAAAGTGTCTATTTTTTTTAAGGATGTGATCGCATCATCGACATTGCCTTTTTTGATCTCAAGCTGAGCTAGATTCAAATAAGGCTCCGCCACAAGCTCAGGAATTCCTGCCCATTCTTTCAAAAGCTCAGTCAAATAACGAATGGCTGAATCCAGTTCACCCCGTTTTTCAAGCAATTCAGAGGCGAGCTGAACTCTTTCAATTTGCTCCATATCATTCATTTTTTCTGGATTTTTAATATTCAAAAGAGACTGGTAGGCATTTGCGGACTTACCCATATTTGCTTGAACCATCGCTAAGCGCAGATTGAGCTCATCTTCCGTCGGCAATTTTTCAAAGACATTTCTTTCTTTTCCCGCTTTTGTGCCCTTGATTGAATAAATTTTATTTAAAGCGTCTTGGTAAAGATTTTCGGCGTCTTTATAAACTCCGGCTTGTTCAAAAGCGCGAGCGACATTAAATTTGGTATCAATGCGATCTGAATTTTTAAGCCAGTTATCTGCATACTTGTTATGTAATTTAAGTGCTTGAATGAACTTTCCGTCATTCACTTTGTCGGCCAATTGTTGATTAATATTTTTAACAATTCGATTAGTTAATAGCTTTGTATCGGCTGTTGTCGGATTTGCTTGGTAATACTTGACCAATAAATCAATCGCTTTGTCGTATTCTTTGCGGCTAGCATAACCTTCTGTTGTCATCAAAGTTGCGAATTGAACGATATTTGGCAATTGAGAAGCATCAGCAAGGGCTTGAATATCTTTGACCGCCTTTTCGACTTCTTTTGGTTTCATGGTTTTCATGCGATCACTGAGCATTCTCAGCTTTGCAACGATACTGCTGGGACTGTCACCATAACGGAAGGCTGTTTCCATATATGTCGCGCGAACACGCCCATCATCTGCTCCGAGAATTTCTAAAATCTCGCCAACTCGAGTCATTGCAAATCCAGCATCTGGATTAGAGGGATGATCTTTTAAAAATTGACGATAAAGATCTAAACTTTTTCTATAGTCTTTAAGTTCAAATAAAGCAGCAGCTTGATTGTAAATGGCGTTTGGAAATTGAGCTATCGACGCCGGGTAATTTTTTTGCGCCCTCTGATAGTCTTTCACAGCCGTTGCATAATCACCTTTTTTATAGGCCACATCGCCCTTTAGATAAGCTGCTTGCTCTTTGTATCTAATTTGGGATGCGTCTTGCTCAATCTCGTTATAAATCTGGTTCGCTTCTGCAAAGCGACTGATTTTTTCATAGGCATCAGCAAGGGCAAAGCGAGCAATATCTCTGTTTGGAGAACTCGGTCTTTTCGTAACGTGATTCTGAAATAATCTCAAAGTTCCGAGGTAATCTCCTCTCTCCAAAGTCGAAAAACCCATGAGCATCATGGTTCTTTCCACAAGAGCTGACTGAGGATACTTTTCCAAAACTTGGCGATAAGAAAGCATCGCCAGGTCAAAATCATCAGCATTTTTGCTCTCTAACCATATTGCAAAGTGAGCATCTGCCTGCATGAACTTGATCATTTCCAAGTACTGAGAGTCTGGATATTTTTTGGTAAACCAATCGACAGTTTTGAGAAAAACATTATATCGCTTTTTCTCAAACAGAGTTTGCAGCAAGCGAGCTTGCTTATTTTCATCATTATCTGCCGGAGTCACATCATAGATCGGTTGAGAGCTTTGTAATAAATTAAAGTAAGGCGATGGCATTTTTAGCATCGGAAATTGCAAATAAACGCGGGCCTGGCTGGCGATAACAGAGTCTTCTTTAATTTCATAATCTTTAATAGAGAATCTCTCAAAGTTCGGATCTCCACCATCAAAGGTCATTGGAAATTTGTTCTCTTTTGCGACCGATGCCGTCCCGGACCCTTGATCGTTGACAACCAAAACATCAGCCGAAGCTGGTTTTCGGCCAGAGCTCGCGGCAGTTTTTTTCTCCGGAAGCTTCGCATTGCTTGAAATTTCTTTTTTAGGAGATTCTTCTTGTCTGGATTCTTTAGCAGCGACGGGAGCGCTCGAGTTTTTAAAGAAGTCGATGATCAGCTTTGAGGGCTTTTCAGTTAAATAGTCAAAGGGCTCGATGTTGGAATCACTGACAACAAAGGTCAGAGTATCTTTTCCGTCGGGACCATTGCGATCCACTTGAACCGATTTAACCAGACTACTGGAGAACGAATTTAAACTTTTAACTGTCGAATCGGATAGTTTGGGAACGGAGACTTGAAATTGTGTTTGTTTTCCATCGATTTTCTTAATGTCATAAACCCATTGATTCTGACCTTGCAACTCAAAGTGAACAGTATCACCCTGCTGAGTGATATTCCCCTCGACAAAGGTCTGCGCGAACGCGCCAGTAGCGGCGATGATTAAGATCATAAAAACGGCGTAGGCAGTATTCACCAGAGTCCTCCATGACTCGACTTTTGACAGACGTCTTCCCTTACCCTTGTGAATAGCAGAAAGGATGCCAAGGACTCGATGAGCGTCTCGGCAATTCAGGTGCATCCTAGGCAAATTTTGCTGCTATCTAGGCTTCAAAAAACTGTCGCATTTCAAAAAAACCGACAAAGCTCTGACACTCGATTTAGGACCAATTTATTGAAATGGCTTATCATTCTCACGACTTAACTGCCGATAAGTTGTCCGTAAGTTCTTTTTTTGAAGATTGGATAAACCACAATGAAACCACTAGCTTTGAAAATATTGAAACCGTTGATGGGTTTGGCTTTGCTGAGCTCGAGCGCGTGTGTATCTGTGTCCTTAAAGAAAGAACCTGTCGTTCGCTCAGACAAATATACTTATCAAAATCCTTCTGGAAATTTTAAGCGCATTGATCCCGACAACGCCGATCACGCTTGGAGAAATTCGAAAACAGGCAATACGATCGCGATTATTTCTGAATGCAGCCAAAATAAAGATCCAGAGCTTGCAAGTTTAGAATCTGAATCCATGGAAGCTCTCAGTGCCGCCAAAGTTCTTTCTTCAAAAACGGTGACCTTCAATGAACGCGAAGCTCTTCGTTCCATGGGCGAAGGAAATATCGACGGTGTTCCTGTGAAGATTGACGTTCTCAATTTCAAGAAAAGCACTTGTATGTATGCCCTGACTTATTTTGGTAAAAGCTCTGGTTTTTCCAGCGATCAAACAGAGTTTGAAAATTTCATCAAAGGATTTAAAGCCCAATGATGAGCACTCCTCTTTTTCTTTTCTTCTATGAGTTCGTGCATTTTTTTGGCGGTATCTCTTTGCTGGTCAAAGAAATTCTCCGTGACCTTTTTCGAAAAGGAAATTCATGGAACCTGATCATCGAACAGGTCTATCAAATTGGTCAGCGCTCTCTCCCCATTGTTCTCGTCACTGCGATTTCCACTGGCGCAGTGATGACATTGCAATACGGTTATGGTTTAGAGCGTTTCGGTGGTAAAATGTATGTCCCTCGTCTCATCACGGTTTCGATCTTGCGTGAGATGGGTCCGGTGTTTTGTGGTCTGATGGTGGCTGCTCGTGTGAGCGCAGGTATTGCCTCGGAAGTGGCATCGATGGCTGTGACCCAGCAAATCGATGCGATCCGTGCCATGGGAACCTCTCCCATTCAAAAAATTGTCATCCCCCGAGTGATCGGTTGCTTGATTGCCATGCCGATTCTTGTAGCAATTGCCAACGCTTCTTGCTGGGGCGCGGGGCTCTTGATTGGTTCCGCTGAGCTTGATCTCGATCCCGGATTCTTCTTTGTGAAATCTTTTATGGACATGGGAATCAATGACTATCTCACGGGCTTCTGTAAATCCTTTTTCTTTGCTTTCTTTATCTCTATTCCATCTTGTTATTTTGGATTGAACGTTAAAGAAGGAACTAAAGGAGTCGGAATCTATACGACAAAAGCCGTTGTTGTTTCTTCGATTCTGATTCTTGTTGGTGATTTTTTCGTTACTAAATTTTTCAACATCTTTGAGAACATGTAATGGGAATTATTAAAATAAATAACTTTACAAAAAGCTTCGGTCCTAAAAAAGTTCACCAATGTGTCAGCTTCGAAGTTCGTCAAGGCGAATGCTTAGGTCTTGTTGGCGGCTCAGGAACGGGGAAATCGGTTCTCTTAAGAAGCTTGATTGGGTTGGAGAGACCTGATAGCGGTGAAGTGATCTTTGATGGTATTCGTGTCGATCAAGTTCCAGAAAAAAATTTAGTTCCGATTCGAAAACGCATGGCTTATGCCTTTCAGGGTGGGGCTCTTTTTGATTCGATGACTGTTCACGATAATTTGGCTTACCCTTTGCGCGAACATACCAATATGACGGAAGCGCAAATTACCCAGAGAATTCACGAGCAATTATCTGAATTCGGAATGCAAGGATCAGAACATCTTTTTCCGGGAAACTTGTCTGGCGGAATGCAAAAACGTGTCGGTCTTGCTCGTGCTATTATTTTAAAACCCGAAGTCATTCTTTATGACGAACCGACGGCGGGGTTAGATCCTTTTAATACAAATAAAATTCAAGAAATGGTTTTACGTCTGAAGAAAACAGGCGTGACATCGATTCTTGTGACTCATGATATGCCTTTTGCTTTCAATGTTTGTGATCGTATTGCCATGTTGATGGATGGACGTATTCGCGCCATTGGAACAGTGGATGAGATTGAAAAGCAGGATCAAAATTTGATCGCGAAATTTGCTCAAGGAGAAATGATATGACAGCTAAAGCCAGCACTTCTCACCAAATCAAGGTGGGTCTTTTCACTGTAACAGGAGTTGTCATCGCGCTTTTTTCGATTCTCACTGTGGGTGGCGAAGGATTGATCTCGAGCAAAGCGGTTTACCACACTCATTTTGAGCAAGTACAAGGCTTGAATGAAGGTAGCACGGTGTCTTTAGCGGGTATTCGCGTGGGGAATGTGAAAAAATTTGTCTTTATGGAAGATCAAAACAAATTAGATGTTTGGCTTTCAATTGACAGAAATTATCTTCATCGTTTGACGGAAGGAACTTATATCGAAGTTCGCACCCAAGGAGCTTTGGGGGATAAATTTATATTCATCAATCCAGGCCCTACAGGCGGGAAACCTTTGGCTGAAGGTTCCGTGATTCCTTTGCAAGAAGCGTCTGACATTTTCGGAATGCTTGCTAGTAAAGGAGGAGAAGCTTCTAAGCTTTTTGATATTATCTCCGAAGTTCATAAAATGACCAAAGCCATCAACTCCGAGGATCGCTTAGGAACCACGATGAGAAATATGGCTGAGGCGAGCAAAGATTTAAAAGAAACGGCGCAAGAAACCAAGTTGATGGTCAGCACTTTGAGAAAAGAAAATACCAGTGAGAAATTAGCGAGCACCGTGAACCGCATGGATCATATTTTAGCCAAAGTCGAACGCGGTGAAGGCACCTTAGGTGCTTTGATCAATGACTCGAGCTTACATGATTCTTTGAAGGCCATGGTAGGTGGTCAAGAGCGTAAAAAATCTATCAAGAATCTCATGCGTTCTTCTATTGAAGAAAGAAAATAAAACTTCAAGAAGTCAAAAAAACAGTGAGTTGCTCGGCAATACTCAAGGCTTACAAGGCTTCAAAACAATCCCCAATGTGACGCCTTCTCCCCCAACGTCACCGCTATCAAGGGTAAACAGTCCCATTTTTTGCTTTGCCACTGTATTAATTTGGGCTGCAATTCCCAAATAGATTTGGCTGGCGACCGGGCAGCGCTTATAACCTGCTTGCTGCTCAACGACGTGTCTTGCAAAAATGATATCTTGTACAGGACCTCGCAAGGTTTTTGATTTTCCAAAACGAACCCCATTCATTGCATCATTTCGATTAGCGTAAGTGGTAATCGTCGCTATTGCATTGCTATCAAGATCCGTGAAGCCGCGATAATCGATGGTGGCAGTTTCAACAGTATAACCTTTGGTCACCGAGACAGGAATCACGACGGTACAGGTCGCCTTAAAACTTCGATCTTTTCCTAGAGCACCCGAGGCATCGACATTAAAGTCATCAAATAGAATAGATACAGAGGTCAAATCGGGTGAAACCGTGATCGCGGCTTTTCCGGGCAAACATCCATTGCCTGAAAAGCTGGCTTGTCCCAACTGGTAGCTTTGTGACCACGCCAGATAAGGCAGAATTGTTATGAAAAAAAGAATCATTATTTTTTTTGGCATATAGACCCCCGCGCGAAATAAAAGCAAAACTAATGCCTAAAAATTGGAGCCAATTTGTCACGTTTTATAAGATTTCTACCCGCCTCCGACTGTCATCCTGCTCAGCCGTACATGAACCTATAAGCTCTGATATGCGTTATTATTTCAGCGGATGAGTGGAAACGGACAGTCGTGCTTAAAATTAGATCTTGCAGTACTGACATTGAACGCGTTTATTGTTCTGTCTATTTCGAATATGATTTATTGTAGCTAAAAAGGACTCAACATGCAAAACGACGTCATCGAATTCGTTAAGGCAGCTTTAAAAAATCCTCTCGAGGTTTCAACGGTTTTTCCGACATCGAGGTGGCTTGCTAAGCGCTTATTAGACGAAGTGACGATCAAACCTGATTCCTTCATAGTTGAAGTTGGCGCGGGAACAGGCGCCATCACTCAACATTTGCTTCGAAGACTAACGAGCCCCAAAGATCAGTACCTGGGTGTCGAGCTCAATCCGCAGATGGTGGGCTATCTTCGCACTTATTTTCCGAATCTGAATTTTGCGCAAGG
>JACCDR010799026.1_pt1 | contig 17491 bp, 12 predicted proteins | sample 7446431 | NCBI WGS metagenome assembly JACCDR01 (sample SAMN15323443, study PRJNA562643) | freshwater metagenome | isolation source: river surface water | place: USA:Blue River Watershed | collected 2017-08-17
CGATCTGCTTGCATGCTTCAAGTACAGATTTGTTCCATAAACCACAGCCCGGGCGCATCCATCGCATGCGGAACGGTTGCATGCGGTTGAGCCTAAAAACCGCGTCGAGTTCATTCTGAGTCTGCACCAGCCCATCTTTGATTTCTCCTACGGACCTCCATGGGGCGGCTGTCAATCGATTCTCCATATCGTGGTTTGCAAATCCGTGACCATCACCAGCTATGTGGCATACGACGTGAGGATATGCTTTGATTTGGCTGCCGATCACAAAGAAAGTAGCTGAGCTTTTCGTGTCTTTTAGAGCCTTCAGAATGATGTGGGTATAAGGGCTTGGAGAATCGTCGATCGTAAGGTGGGCCTTGATGACGCCATTGGCTGGAGTCTCCCAAAAGACAGATGGGTCACCGCATCCAACACCGAATCTGTCGTCCAGGCGAAACGACACCAAATGTTTTTCAAAAAACCGACGCAGCAGTGTACGTGGCGGGGCAAACGCCAAGAACGCCAACACGGATAACACACTGAGAGACACCAGAATAGTGCACCACCACGGTGCCAGCTTGTTCAGCAAATAGACTGAACCGCCCATAAACAATAAGATGATTTCGGGAATCATTCTCTGCAAAACGGGGGGATTGAAAACACGCACACACACGCACACACACGCTCTGAGAAAGTCAAACGCTTTTTGTGCACAACGAGAGAGTCATTTTAAAAGTAGACAGAAAAACAAGCAAGAATGTTTATTCAAGTTTATTGTCTTTTGGTTGAGAGTGTGATTTCGAAAAGATGTGCTGAATGCACGTATTGGTGAATGCATTCAGCAGCTGCTGCTTTGTTCCCGAATTCACCACGGTAAAATCGGGCCTAGGAAGATGGTTCGGGTCGTTGGTCACATGCTCCGGCGTTGAATTTAAATGTTGGTTTGGGTTTACAACGCGCACGATTAGACCACCAAGTCCGCGGATCCAGTCGCACTCGTTTTCAAATCGCACATCGCACACCACGTATTGTTTGCCTGGTTTCATGCGACGTTCTAGCAGTCGTATCCACAGCATATCGCCCAGTCCCGGCAAGATTGAGTTCATACTTTCACGGCCGATTTTTGTACCAACCCAACGCATAAAATGGCGCGCACTCACACCAGACACAAATTTGGACCAGAATGGATCGGGCGCTCGCTTTTGTTGATTTGATCCGTTGATTTGCTCGTCCGTCAGCATAAAGATGGACTTGGCCGCTTGCTTTACGGGTCCTGCGAATGACTCTTTGACAAAGTTATCAAACTCTGTCTGGATCAGATCACCAAGGGTATCCTTGCCATGATCTTCAAGACCGGAAATTCCTATCACCGGCACGTTGATGCGAATTCGTTTCCTGTGTTTGGCTTGGTAAAAGAACGCAGCCAGTGAAAGTATAGCAACGCCGATTACAGGCCCGATTAGATGCGACAAGTTTAGGCTTTGAGGCAGAATCATGTACTTCTGAACTCAAAGAAGCCAGACAGATTTTCTATGCCAAAAAAAGGAAGCCAGAGGAGGAGCGTGTATGTCATTTATATACACAAAAGTCTAAACTTTTTTTTCCGCCAGTTTGTCTGTTGACCACTTGAAAATGATAAACAGGATGCCCACACATCCCGCGGCAGTGATCGCCCAGTACAGTTTATCGGCTACGGTTATCACTCCGGCCAAATAGGAGAGCAAGAACAACACCATCATCTGTTCGGCGTGTTTCTCTTTTTGAATTTGAATGCGTTTCGTAGCGTTGCGAACAAATCGCAGATGTTTGGATTGCAACCGACGAGCGAGCGTTTCTTGCGTGACCACCAAGGAGCAGTAAGCGGCTGTAAGCCAGGGAGCAACGCCTTCTGCGACATCCGCCGGGTCGATCGAGTGATACCCAATTTTCATTGAAAACAGGACGCCATTGTGCTTGTGACTGCGTTTTACACTGATAATACAGTAACGCTCCAGCTCTTCCGGCACATTTCCCATCTCAAGTTTCATGTAGCTCTTCATGATTTCATCGACACGCTCGCTCACTTCCGTCTCGATCACCTGCCACTTGCGAGGGCCCGCAGCCTTCATGATTGGGTAGCTTACAGAGAAGCTAGCGGTTTGAGGCCGCTGCATCTTGTTTGACAAGAGCTTGCTGATTTCGCAAGACTCTTCAAGTACAACCTTCATGAGGCAAGTCGACTCAATAGCCTTGCGCAGTACGGCATGGAACTTGCGGTAAGGATGTGCAAGCACGGATGGCGCGCCTTTTACTTCCGCCATCTAAGAAGACACAAAAGCGCGGTCTGTTAACAGTGCGCCCCAAGACACGAACCCCCCGCTCTGAAAACAGTATTACGCGTTTTGCGGAGTTAAAACGGTTTATTTTAACTCACAACTAGAGCAAACTAATCATCATAGTCCTCGTCTTCCTGCTCCCCCTCTTCATTTTGCCGGTCTTCGGCTCTCTCGTTGTTTTCGTCTGAGCCTTTGTGTTTTTTGGTTTTGAAGCGCTTTTTGGCGGCGGGTGCCTCCGGGATATGCTGATGGTACACGCACATGGCAAACACGCTGTACACCACCATCACTAGGGCCTGCGACACGTACGGCAGCAACAGGTATCCGCCTGCGTCTTCTGCGTTAATAATGAAGTACATGGTAAGACTGATCACGGACGATGCAAATGACAACACCAGTGACAAGAACGCCGCAAATCGGTAGTGATTGACGTACAGCACCGGCCACGGTAGCAAAAACAACTCGATTCCAACGTAAAAAATCATGCCCACCTGCCACTCGGTTCGATGTGTCTCGCCAAGGCGCCAGAACAAAAACATCGATGCCAGATTGAGTGCGCCCAGCACCACGCAGATGACCGCGCAAGACCACACCATGCAACATGAGCTGCGCTGGCGTCTGGCCATGCGCGCCAGAGATGGGTATGTGAATTGCGCACCGTAAAAGTGAAACACGATCAGAGTAATGAGCATGGCCCACTCCGCCGTGCTGAAATGCGACGACTGAATCACTTGCACAATCTCGGTCATCTGAACAACGACAAAAAGAGCATACATTAAACAACCGTTACGCGCGCTTCCTGTTCATTCGTGGGGTAACAGTTTAGGCACAAGATGCGGTTTTACATGAACAACACAAACTAGCAATTGGCATTGTTTGCGCTGCTGCTGCTGCTGCTGGACCACCGGAACCGGATGGGTACAGGCAGAGGTTCCACTTGATAGTCAATGCACGCGCGCAGCCAGTCCAGAGTCACAGGAGTGGTTTGCCAAAAACCGTAGCACATGCGCCGGCGGAATTCTTCAAATTTTCGTGGCGAACCAAACACCTCTGTCTCAGTGAAGTCGGTCATATAGTTGAGCATACGCACACTGCGCAAGTGTTGTTCGATGGTGGTGCCAAAGAATTGGTGACCCTTTGTGCTCAAGGTACCGTTCGACTTGAACATACCGCTTGCTTTGATGATGGCAATTAGGCCGCTTTTGGTGGCGGTGGCCGTGTTTTGGTCCAGTATGAGATTTTCTTTGCTGTTGGCGGGATCCTCGACCAGACGCCACGTGCCGCGAATCAGCGAGCGCCGGCAGTCATACTCCCAACGAGGGTACACGGGATCTTCTTCGGGCAGAGCAACAGACGAAATGACTGCTCGTTTTGACTTGACCTCTGCCGAAGCAGATGTGGATGCGGCAGCGGCTGGTGCCGGCGCAGCCATGTTCCTAAGGAGACGCAAAGGCAATAAAAGCCTAAGAAAAAAAAAGAGCAAACCGCAGAAAAGAGAGAAATGCATTTTTATTTTTTATTTTGCGGCATTAGAGGTCGAGGCAGATGCAGAGGCGGAGGCCGAGGCGGAAGCGGGAGAAGTGGTCTGCGCGTGGTTCAGAACGGTTATGCGGAGAGGTCCCTCAAATGGCAGAGCAGTGTTTTGAGGCGCCAGTGATGGTGTGCCCATGCAAATCACACCTTTGGATACCACTGCGTTCAGCACACCGTCTACCTCGCGCGCCACCTCTGCTACACCAGTAATCGTGATCTCTGTCGGCGCACACCGTGGGATTTTCTCTTTGAGTACGCGCTGCAATGACTCTCTTAACAGTTCAAGAAGTTGAGTATCAGCGGCGACGTCTGATGCGGCTTGACAAAGTGTGCGCTCTAGTATTGTACTCATCTGATCAAGGACATAACAGACTATCAGCGTAAACTCAAACTTTCAAGGTAAAGAAGGTGGTGTGTGGTAGTGTTTTTTAGTTGTTGAGCAGCAGCAAGTGAACCACGGAAGCAACAAACTCATAGTGTCCAACACGAATCAAAGCGGATGTCAGTTTGACGCGGAATTCGTACTGGCGCTGCATGTTGGATTCGCGAGTGTACGACAGCGCGTAGACCGTGTCGGCATGCGATTTACAGTCCAGCTTATAACCGTAGAGGTCGCGCCCAGCGGGTGTAGGATCCGGCGACGCGAGTCGCCGCTTGAGCTGATGCAAACGATCTCGGTGATGCTCAAGCATCGACCCAATCCATTTGCGCGCAAACTCGCGTTTGGGCGTCTCCTGCATATGCGGGGATGGCAGTGGTTTGATTGGACTTAAAGTAAGCAGTGGTGAAGGGGTGGGTGTCAACATACGCTTCGTAGGCGGAGAGACAGTCTGAGGCGCGGGCTGTGGGCCAAACGCCGGGCTGGTTGGCGGAGGGGGTGGCGAATCCATATCAGCCGGCTGTTGTTGTTGTTGTTGCTGTGTCGGTACGGGCAGCATATACGCAGGCGGCTTTTTTGCACCACTGGCAAAAGAAACGGCACCCGCGCTCGCGGACGGTGTCGGGGGAGATGCTGCCGATTGCGGTTTGTTGCTTAGCATACCAATGGATTTCTTGCGGGTACCCATGTGTGAAGAGGATGCTTTGTGGTCAGGGGACTGTTGCTGCTTGCCGGGCCAGTCGCTCGTGCGCTCCAGTGCTTCGCACGCAAGTTGGCGCCATCGATCGTAGATATCGTACAGCTTTTGCTTGTTTACGCCAGGCAGGCACGCTGCGTCAGCAAACGTGGCCTCAATCGCATACTGGTAAAACTCTTTGATTTTGGAGTTACCAAATAGGGGCGGTGGGGTTGTTGGTTGGGCTGCGGACGCGGCAGAAGTGGCGCTCGCGCTGGGAGCTGCTGCTGTTGCTGCTGCTGCTGATGATGATGATGATGGGCTGACAAGAGGTTGGGTAATGTCGTCCAGCCACTCAATGTCGTCAGTCAAAGACGAAAAAGGTGCGTCGACTTCCATCAATACTGGTCAAAAGCAAAGCAAACAAGTAAGATGGGGGTAGGAAAAGTTCACACTCCGAATTTATGAAAGCAAAAAAACACTAAATGTCGGTCTTTAAGAATGTCTAGTCAGGCGCTAAATATGCGTGTCCTTTGGAAGAGGTGGGCGGTGGGTCAGCCGCTTGTGCTTGTATTGATGTTGATGTTGAAGAAAGACCGGCGCCATAGCGCGCAGCAGATCGGTTGGCTGGCTTGGCCTGTTTGTTGTAGAGTGAGGCTGTAGTGTCCTTGGCTTTGGATTTGGATTTTGCATCTGCCTTCGCCTCTGGCTGTCTTGACTTAACAGAGGGAAGGGCTGCGGCGGATGCAGCATTAGCCGCAGCAGCCATTGCTTGTGCTTTAGCCGTTTGTGCAGCGGCTTTGAGTTGATCGGTCGTGCTGATGAGCTGCTGTATTTCACACTGTCTAACCTTTTCAAGGGTCTCGACATCAAATAGTTTAACATCAATACCGTGATAGGCCGCCGTGAGCTTGGCATAGGTCTCGCCGCTGAACGACTTGCGTTGAAATTCCCGGTCTAGAACAAGTGGGTCCATGGTAGCGTTAAACGCCACAACAAACTCGTTGTCCTTTGCCACTTTGGCCAGCACCTCGTCTGAAAAGTGGCTTTCCATCAGCAGGTCTTGCGAGGCGTTGCCAAACACATCATCCCCGTGGATAATGTAAAACATCACCTGGTAAAATAACCGGAGAATGGTTCGATCCTGTTTGACTGTGTTGTAGAACACGTGCATAATATTGACGTTCACCGCATGGCCGCCGCCGTTGCCGGTCAGGTCCAACGGCACGCCGATGATCTTGGCAGACTCACTGCACTTGAATCGCATCAAATCCAAAATAAGCGTTGGACTGCCTGCTGGAGGCCCGGCGACCACCGTGCGTCCGGGCTCCACTGGATGAATCTGAGCAAATCCCGGGCGCGCGCTTGGGTTTACGACTCGCATGGTTCCGCCTGTTGCCGGATCAATGTCTGGACCAGACTCGTCTGCCTTTGAATCAACCAAGCTGCTTAGCTCGGCATTCATCATGTTCTCGCGCAGCTGAAACTGTGCAAAGGCGGCAATGCCCATTTCTTCGGTCTCCAATTTTTTTTGACTGGCCAACAGGTCACCCTCTCCGTGCACGTTGTAGTCACGGTTAATGGATCGCTGCAGCGGAGTTGGGTCAATCGACGTGCTAAACACCTTTGGCTGACACCGATGCATCTCCGCCACAATCCAACACTGCTGAAGCGACCGTACCAACGACTCCAAAGGCGCTAATACTTTGATTGGTGAATTGAGCTTGCCAGTAACGAGAGGCGGGTATCCTTCAAATACAGTCACCTGTACGTTTTTTGTGGCGGAAGAGCCTCGTTTACGTTTACCAGCGGTCACCGAAATTGTCTGAGACCCGTTTATCCTTGGTACAACATAGTACGCGCGCCATCCGTCGTTGCTAAAAAACACCTCAATGTGGTACAGTTGTGGGTCAAGCACTTCCGGATTTCGACTGCCCTGGCCAACCGTGGCCAGCACAATTCCGTCCCGTACGTACGCCGTAAGAAACTGCTTACCACAGAGTGTCCACCGACTGGCGTCGCCCTGTAGCATTGTTTTGCCTTTGTAAAGAAACTCGACTCCACCGGAAAACAGGTGGGTGCAGCGAGTTTCCATACCCGCGCGTATAGTAGGATTGTAATCAAAAATGGCGCGATGCTCTTTAAACTCACTGTCGTCCAACGTCGTACATCGACCCGGAGTGGTGTCTTTAAGTGCTCGCCACAACTTTTCTTCACAAATAGTCGTGGCGACACTCACCATTTTTGTACGATGCGGACGCCTTTAGTGTTTTGTCAAATTGTTCACATAATGTATATACCATCGCCGCAACATGAAAAACAATTGACGTCCGCGACTTTTTTGGTGTACAAACGTGAGCCGCAAGCATGGACAACGTCTTTGAATCAAATGCACCAATCTTGGATATAAACCTTTACTCCGCACAACCCGACGCCGCGGCTTCGCCCCAACCCTCCCCCGCCGCCGCGGCTTTACCCGCACCCGCACCCGCACCCGCACCCGCACCCGCATCCGCGGCTTCGCCCGCGATCGCATCCGCATCTTCTGTGGCTTCGCCCGCGATCGCACCCGCATCGTCTGCGGCTTCGTCGTCTTCACCTGCATTAAACTCTGTTCGATCCGCCGGTACAGTTGCAAGAGCTCCAGGAGCTAACTCCACGGTGGAAGAAATTGGCAAATACTTTTCAGAATACAAACAAATCATCGCATTTGTTACTACCAACGGAGAGGTCAGTACCAAGGATATTGTCGATAATAATGGGAAAGTGATTATGGCGGATCTAGAGAAGTTCAAAGATCGTCAAGGCTACTTTTTCTTGAAGAATCAAAAATCAAAAAGTGTTTTTCTGCCGAGTCGATTCAATGTAATCACTGTAGAATGTGATAACTTGGTTGTGTATCACATCGATCCTGGCATGAATTTCGAAGACCCTATTGTGAAACAAACGACGTTAGCGGTGGAGTTTCTACAAACTGAACTGAACAAAATGGCATTCAACGCAACAAAGGAGACTTGCCAAAAGGCTCAGAACGACGCAAAAGATCTCGGCGCAACAGTCAAAATTACATCGGACACAGACCTGAAACAGATGAAAGAGATGTTGTTTACAGATGTAAACAACTGTGATCTGCCCACCGTGCTTATCAAAAGCAAAAAAGATCAAACGCTCAGCCTCACAAAGCTATCATCGCTGCGAATGGGCAAGTGCACAATCGTGTTGATAGCAGGGGGTAACATCCAACAATAACAATGAACTCTCTCTCTCAATCGATCGTTTTATTGCTTTTTTTCTAAAAAAAGTACAAACTCTTTGTTCGCTTATTGTTTTTTAGTCAGTGATAGAGGGAACCTGCTTGAGATGCAGTACAGCCAGGTAAGTGTTTTCTTGCACAGTGATGTACAGATACAACAAGTCGTTGTAGATCTTGCCGCAGACATGTTCTTTTAATGGCCCGGTTTCGTTATTTTTGCACGTGAGCAACAAGCGTGCATAGTCGTGTCCTTGCCATTGAATTGGCACCTGCGAAGCAATACTTGATGGATTCCATCGTTTGCAAGTCAGCGCAAGCTCGCTTTTTAGGTTGTTGACTGGTTTGGTGCTCATGACAATCAACACCTCCGACGTGAAGTCAACAAAGTAGTCTTGCGCGTCGGCATCAATCTGAGCACTTGCTTGTTGTGTGTACTGAGTCTGGTTTTTGTTGAGACCGTACAGGATCACCCGTTTTGAGTTGTAGCAGACCACTGAATAGGAAGTATCCGCCGCAAACTTGTACACATGACTGTCTTTTTGTTCAACTGTATACTGCGCAACCATGAGAGGCGGAGACTTTGTCTCAAGATTAAACACACACAACGTCACGTCGCTTTTGAGGTCTTCCATAAGAGACAGCAGCACTCGTTTGCCATCCACGCTGATCCCGTGGAAGAGGAATTTTTGGGTGCTTGGATTGGATGGAACCAGAAACTTTGATTCTGGTTCCGCAAAGTCTGACATCTTTTGAAACCATACCGACTTGCCATCGTCTTTAGTAAAGTAGAACGTACCGGCTGACGATGTGTTGTTCATTCGCTCGTGTAGAGTGCTGGAAGACGGTACCAGTAAAGGTTCCCACCGAGTGTCTCCGGGGACCAAGTAGGGCGAGGATCCACGAGACGGTGACTGAAAACAAACGCATTTTGCTTGCAGAAACACAGGGTCCCCAGGCGTTGTTTTGGTATCTGCCGAGTCTTCTTGCGCGCGTTTGACGGAGAGGTCGGTTGAGATATACGTCCAAGGCAGCAAGAAAATGGAGGGTTGAATGCTTGTCGAGTATCTGGCGTAAACGCATTTAGCCCCGACTTTGGAAATTGAAAAATCGTTTCCAATCGAGAGGAATGCATCCTCAGGGAGACTCCACGAGTCTTTTTGTTTTAGCATGTACAGCCCCATGCTCGGTACGTCCATGCGATCCCAAATAACCGCATCAAGCGTGGATGCTACAAAACAAGCGCATGTATCAGCGTCTGTGTCTTTGGCGATCTGTTTTTTGAGCACCATAGTCGCTGATTTGCCTTCTTTCCCGTCAGGTGGGTTGAGTTCAAAGATTTGAATCATCCGATCCGTAACGCGCAGAAAGTGGATGCCGTCATGCGATGTGGTTATTCGAGAATAGGTGATCGGCTCCAGGCTTTGAGGAAAAATAGCCACCTCTTTGCGCTCCGCAAGCTGAATGCTGTCGCACATCAATTGGCCGTTCTTGCCTTCAACAAAAATTGGCGCCGAGGAGGAGGCGACGGTGGTGGTGGTGGTGGTGGCGGGGACGGTGGTGGTCTTTTGATCAGTAACCGGCGAGGGTGGCCAAAGCCATTCCTTGTAGAATGTCTTTGGTGAGGAAGATGGCGGTGTAATGCGCTGGAGCTCAATCCCGGCAGTCAAATCAAACCGAACCACAGTGTGATCATCAGGGATCCGCACTGCTGGATTGGCAGGCAACTGGTAACCCATCTCTTCAAACAGAGTGTAGCACTCCTTCCACTTGGGTTTGCCAAGTGAGTAGGCCACCGCAATGTTGAGCTTTGAATTTGGTGTTTGAAAGAAGCCGTACACCAGAGAGTCGGCATGATAGCCGAACGGCAGCGGCACCATTGCAAAAGGCTTTAGTTCTTTCACATTGTTGGGTGGCGGCAACATGTAAGCTTCAACGGACACCGGTGTCTTTCTCAGAAAAGCCGGCTCGTTCTTGTGCGCTTCAATGCTTTGGTCTTGGCCAATCTTTCGGCTGAATGTGCCGAGCTTTCGATTATTTGAATCAAAAAGCTCGCCTTTGATTTCTCGGAGCATTTTTTGACCTATAGAAGAGGAAAAATGCACAAAAGCATACAGAATCAAAGACCGTGATCCACGTAGAAAATTAAACAACAAATAAAGAGTGATGTGCAAAGAGAGAGAAAAAACGTTCTGCTATGCAAACTTCAAAACGGACAAGCCACGCTGCGGGTATTTCCCAGTAACAAGGTACACAGTTTTTTCGCTGACAAGTCGCGCATGCAGAGTGGTACGCAGCATATCCATAGAGAGTAATTGCATGCGCTCTGGTACCACTGATTTGTCTAAGGGCGCCGCACTGTTTGATACGCTACACATGTTTTGCGTGTAGGCGTGTCCGTTCCAATTTGCTTGCAGAGGAGTAAATCCCTTTTGAGGATTTGCCCACTCACCAAACACCCACGTCAATTGAGACGCCCCGCTTATTTGTTCAAGAGCAATCGCGTATTTGTCATCACTGCACACGTAAACACGGTACTGTCCCGCGCGTATCTCGTACATTGGTTTGTACGACTTGGATACTTTGTCAAAGCTGTAAAGTTGCCACACGTTGTCCGGTTTAATGAAAACAAACGACTCCGTTTCTCCGGCAAGTGACAGGCGACAGTTTTTTTCCTCCTCATGCACACTGTCCAAAACTACAACGCGTGCCGCCAAGATCAAAGCGGGCGCATCTTTTGTTGCGTTTCGAATAATGCATGCCTCCAGCTTTACCGAGTTTTGTCCGGAAGGACCCATACTTCGCACCAGCACCAAAGTCACGGCTTTGTTGGTACCATAAAACCCACGAAAGACAGCTTTTTGTATGACCACAGAGGTTTTGAATGCCGGGTCTTTGATTAACACTCTTTGTTGTTTTTTGTCCTCTTCAACCTCAAAGAGCCTTCCCTCTGCGTCCAAGCGATAAAGAGCGTTTTCTTGATTTTTCAGCACCTTGGTTAGAGGTTCAAACGCCGAGCTGTTCCACTTGACAAACTTGAACTCGGCTGTCTGTTCCGCGTCTGGGTCTGAGTACACCACCTGAAGACCGATGCCGCGCTCAAACTCCACGTTTCCAGAAAACTGTTGTGTACACACGTAACCGTTTTTGTTTAAGATCTGCGCGCGTTTCTCGTCGATCGACTTGACGACACTTCCAGTGGGCACGTACATGACCGCCCCATTTTTGGTTTCTGGGTACACTTGTGTCACCTTTACGTTTTGCTGCACGAGTACGCGGCTGTTATTCAACAAAAAGTTCATGCCATCGGTCTTCATCCTCGTGCTGAAAATCAACTTTAGAGGCTGATCTACAGCAACCACTTCCAGCAGCTCAACCGAATCCTCTGAAACGCGCAAAAATCGCGTTGCTGAATCCGATTCAACAATGTACGGACTTTTTTTTTCCACGTCAAACGCTCCCGACGGAAGTTTAAATTCGCGTGGGACTTCATACAGCGGACAGTCACACACAATCGAATTGACGCTCGCCGCAAACATCATTGACTGTACTCTGTTTTTGGCACTGTTTATTTTAAAGTGCATTCTTGCAAAATCGATCTCCGTGGGGATTTCGGATGCCAAAAAGACAGGGGCCTTGAATTCGGGAAAATGAATCTCCCGCGGAGCTCCCAGTCCGTTACGTCTCGGCCTTTCAAGCACACTGTTCCGTTTTACTTTGAATACCTCCCAGGAGTCTTCTTCGTCTCTGGTAAACTGCAACACCCGTCGCGAGCGCGGAAGCCAGTAGTCCTCATGGTGGTAATAGCAAATGACGGTGTGTCTGCTTGTTAAACGGTGCTCCACTGCAATGTCCACCCCTGTTTGTGCATCCACCAGAAAGACGCTTGAATCTCCTGAGTGCCCGACCTCGTAAAAATTACCAAGGTCGGGAAGCAAAGCGCACAGAAAAGAGTAAATCTGTCGCTCTTTTTCGATGAGGTAGTACACCTCATATCCGTTTTCATACGGCCGCACAAACACGTTTTTTAGACCAATAATGCGGCCGTCTGGTTTGGATCGCCTGTTGAGCTTGGAAAACACGTACTTTCCGGATTCGTCCACAATACAGTATTTCCCTGCCTCGTCCAAGATTTGATATAAGTCGGAATTCCATGGCTGTCGTTTTTTGTTGTCGGGAAGCGCTGGTTTAATCTGCTTCAGATGATGTAAGTAGATGCAGTCACGGTCGACTTTGTTGTCTTTTTGAAACAAAAACTTCCCTTCGATTCCGTACACGTCGTAGTAGTGTCCGTCAAAAAGTAGATAGACAACATTTTCGCCGTCTGACTCGTACTGCGGGTATGAGTCCGAAGTGTATCGGACATCCATCACGTGAAAGTTGAGTTTAGAGAACTGCGCAATCAGAGAGAGTTCGTGTGGACCAGCCCATCGTCTTTCTGATGTGACATGACCCTTGAGTTGATTTAGCTGCATACCAAGCACCTTTTGAGAATCGTTTTGCGTGTTCAGATCAGACTGAAACCTTTTGAAGTCAAAATCAGGGTATGATTTTTTGACACATTGAAACAGACTGTTCTCCACCAGCATTATCCCAGCACGGGTCACTGTGCGTAAGTCATATGAAGGTCGTTGCTCGACTTTAGGAATGGGCGGCCTGCTCGGGTACACCAGCGGCTGAAATAAACTTCTGGACCCGTATTTTTCGTCACCAGAATCAGGCGGTATCTCTAAGCTCTGCGAAACCGGTGGCGGCTGAAAGATTGAGATTGCTCCCGGTTGTGGGTACAGTGATGCCGGTGCCGGTGGCGGCGGTTGTGATGATGGACCAGAGGGTGGGTTGCTCGGCTCGACAGACGGCGCTGCCGCGGCCGGTAGTACAAGAACGGGCATCGGCAAAGTTACTGACTGATCTGAGTGAACTTCATTTTTCTTTTTGGCAGCACTGATTTCGTCAGCGTACTCATCCGCAAGCTCATCTATCCTGCGTTTTTTGGCAAACTGCCTTGACATTGTCGCCAAACGCCGCTTTGGTCGAGACTTCCTTGCGTTTTGTGCGTGTATTTCGTGTGGCGAGGTGTTTAAACGATGCAATACTATATGCAATTTTTTTTTAAAAATTCGTCGTCTTGTGCGTGTGTCGGGGCGGGATTGAACCGCCGACATTTGGCTCATAAGACCAACGCTCTACCACTGAGCTACAGACACTTGTCACAAACACTCACTCACTTTACTCTCGGTCACTGAAAAAATAAGAAAGCAACAGCAAGGACATCATTTTGGCTTTCTACTCAGCGTCAGTCATCATCAAGTGATTGGCAATTGCCGTCACCTCCTGATCCTCAGGGCTCCCCTCGCCTTCGGCCTCTCCTTCCTCTTCGTCCTTCACTTTTTTCTTCTTCTGCGCGGCGCGCTTGCCTTTGGACTTTCCCTTTTTGCCTTTGCACTTGGGTTTGGACTTCGGCTCGGCCTTGACAACGGATGTCTTGCGTTTTTTGGCAGCTTTGGGCTTCTTCTCGCCTTCTTCTTCTTCTTCCCCTTCTTCTTCTTCTTCCTCGTCCTCTTTCTCTGACTCAGGCTCCGCGTCTTCCGCCTCCTCAGATTCAGCTGACTGTTCCTCGGCGTCTTCCATCTGCTCGGCTTTCACACTCACAGGTTTGCGCTCTGGCTCTTCTTCTTCTTCTTCTGCCTCTTTTTGTTGCGAGGTTGCCGCCGACGCAGCGTTAAGCATCAGTCCAATCGCTTTGCTGCTTTTTTTCAGGCGTTCTTGACTGATCATGCCCTGTACCTCGGACAATTCGCATGCTTCGGCAAGTTCGGTCAGCATTTTGACAACTTGCTCAGCACTCGCACGAGCCGCGTGCTCCATGTCCACTAACAGCGCCGTGGTTGGCGACTTGGTAAACAGCAAGCTCTGCCACGCCTCTGACCCATCAGCGTTGACCGCCGCGGTTTTCTTTTTTTTCTTCTTTGTTTCTTTCTTTTCTGCAGGCTCGGATTTCTTGCGCTTGCGCTTAGGGCCCTCCTCCGCAGCGGAGGCAACTGCCTCCTCCTCGTCAAAGCCAGCGCGCGTATCCTCATAGTCGGTGTTGAACGCAGTCAGAGTCGTCGCGCCCGTGGCGGCGTCCTTGGTGGAAGTAATCAACACATTTCGCATTTGGGTGTCACCCACAGGCGGCTTGACAATAAACCGAACCACCAGCATGCGAAGAATGTCCACGATCAGCGATGGACTGCTCGCAAAGTTCTCGGCGGTCAGTTCGTTTCCCAGACTGATACCCATACTGCCGCGATTCAACACCTCCACTGGGTACGGACTGATGCGACTGGGCTCCGACGTCGCGCTCTTCCACTCCGTCGGCTGCACGGGTGAGATGTTGTTGGTTCGCAGCCAGACCATGTGAGGGTGCGTGGCCTCTTTGGCATAAGTCATGCGAGCCACCTTGCAACGCAGCCCACAAAAAACACGGTAGCGCTCCATAACCAAACGCAGCCGTTGCACCTGCGCGTCGCAGTCGTTCAACATAGGGAACGGCCCCTTCCATAGATCACGCTCATTTGCAAACATCAGATGTTTGTTCACAAAAGAGGGCAGGTGCACCACGGGCGACTTGCGGATCTGGGTCAGTTTGGATTCCTCGAGAGACGGACTGGGGGGCACAAACTCTCCCAGCACTTTGGATTGTTCTTCGGCGCTCAGGACATTGGACTCGCGTTTACGCTTGGTTCCTTTCTTTTCTGGCTCACTGCCATCATCCTTCTTCTTGTTCTTCTTCTTCTCATCGCCGGCGGCGCCTTCTTTTGATTCGTCCTTCTGCTTCTTCTTTTTCGGAGACTCGGTCGGCTCAGCCGCGCCGAGCTCCGAGTCGTCCATCGTCCAGAGACGACCAAGCACCTCGCGGTCGGTGGCAAACCACCGATCCAGGCACCACTGCAGAGTGTCCGGCTTCTCAAACACGGCAAGCGCCTTCTCTCCGCTTAAAAGTTTGCTTTCCACTCGGGCCAGCTCCGCGCTGACAATCACTTGCTTATCGGACGGGGGCGTCACGACAGGAGCGGGTGCGGCCAAAATAAGGTCCATTTTAGTGACCATGACTTTGGAGCGCGCAACCAACTGAGGGTCGGGGATCTTTTTCTTTTTTTTTGCGGCAGCGGCGGACGAAGATGATGAAGACAGAGTCATCAGCCCGGTCATAATCTCTGCGGATGGAGACTTGCCTTTTCCGCGACTCTTTTTCTCAGGGGGAGGAGTCGCCCGTTCAGACTCCATGAGATGAGCGCAGTGGCAGGCATATGCCTTTTCTTGAAAGTAATCCCGGGTAAATGCCAGATTCTCGCAGTAGACGCTGCGTGTGAGGTAGTGTATGACCGGTGACTGCGTGCGCACAACACCCCGACCATGCGACTTAAACACTTCATTGGCATCCCACTTGTTCACCGACTCATACATGGTCTGGGAACGAGCAGCGGCTTTGAACAAATACGCCAGAGTGTTGCGTCCAAGTCCACGGACGGTGGTCATGTCCAGAGCGTAGTCAGGCACTCGCAAGGGGCGACGCTGTGCCAAAAAAGAGAGGGAGAGAGAGAGAGAGAGATCGTCAGTCAACAAAAAAGTAGACAATGACAAAAGTGAAACAAGACTCACCAGCGGGTCCTTGTCGACAGCAATTTGAATGGCGCTTTCCACTGCTTGCTCCGCTTCTTCCGTCATCTCCATGTCCGACGGAAAGGAGTTGTTGATTTCGACAGCTGCAGTTAACAGCTGCGGGTCCAGCAGCAACACAGCCATAAACAACGCCATTCGCGACACGTGCTCGTTGCCAACGGCGCGATACAGACGGTAAAGGCCAGTGACAGCCTTGGTGCGTTCCAGTGACGCATCTCCGGGTATTTTGGCGAATGTCATGCCGTGGTGAGCACGCAGCACGTGCGCCCACACTGCGTTCTTCATTTGATTGGAAAGTGCCGATTTGCCGCGGCCCGCCTTCGGTTTGCTCGGGGGCACCACACACAGCATGTGTGCACACGAAGCCCATCCAAGCAGGGCCTGCACGCGCTCCGATGATTCCGGAAAGTCAGCGGCGTCCTCTTTTTTGCTGTCGGTATCGGCGGTAGGCGCGGGCGGCTGAGACATGGCCGTTTGGGTCAACCGCTTCAAAAATGCAAGCATAAACTCGGTTTTCGGCAGATTGTCGTCCAGACGCAAGCTGCGCATGTGTTGGCCAAGCTTAGACTCGGCCGCTTCGGGGTACTCAATTTCGGTTTCGGTTTCGTCCGCGCCGACCGGCTCGGGGATTTTGAACGACGATTCGCCAGACACCCATGCATCCGCGTTGGCAACCGCGCGGCTTTTTTTGAGAGTGCTCATACGGTGCACCATGCGCAGAATAAGGCGGTAAATCGGGGCGGCCTGGCTCTCTTGGTCCCACTCGGCGAACGGCAGTTTCTTCTTCTTGCGCACCGTCTTCTTCTTCTTCTTGGGATTCTTACAGTCTCCTTGTTCCTGCTCTTTCTTACTGCCTGTTGATTCGTCAGCGGCGGGTGCCTCCTTCTCCTCCCCCTCGTCTTGCTCGTCCACATCGGCTTCTTCCGTCGGAACCTTGGCCTCACACTCATCTTGCAGCTCACACAGCTGCTCGGCAAGAGACAAGCTGGCCAGACCAACGTCGGACATGGCCAACCCCATCAGCAGCTTAATCAGTGACACCCATTGTCCCGCGCGCAGGATCTCTCCAGCCGCGGAGAGGGCCTTATCGGACTCGCCCAGCCGAATGGCCTTCTCCACGGTCGAGCGCAGCTCATCCAGCTGGTAGCCACCAACTGTAGGAACGTGCTGCATCTTTAGCAGACGAACAACTCTAAAAATGGGCAAGGGGTAAAACACAAGGTGATTAGTTTAACAGTAGAGTTGCTTTGAAAAAATGGCTTTTGGAACGATACCCCGGCGCATTTTTAACGAGTCTAAACTACCCTGCTATTTAGTGCCTGGACGGTCAGGTCTTATTTCTATTTTACCCCGAACTAACCTTTAAGAAACCCGCAGCTCATTTGTTCATATAGCCGCCGCGGGGGGCCAATTTAGCATGTGTGTGTGCAATTTTACCCTTACGGCCCGCCCGGCCCCCCTCTGTATCTGTCTGTGCACACAGGATGGAGGTGGGCACCTTTATGGCTCTCATGAAGGGGCTAAACGACCCCAAGGTGCACACCTGTACCATCGATGCCGTACTAAGCCCGTCGCAAGCCACCACCCTAATCAAATGGCTGAGTCGAATCCAATCCATTAAAACCTTTGAGGTCCGTGGTGGCGGGCCCAATCAGACGCCGTTATTGGGTTGGGTGTCCGCGCTTGGGCCA